>Ga0207874_1000118_pt1 | contig 117703 bp, 102 predicted proteins | sample HigsolmetaAR201D_FD_184833 | JGI IMG/M metagenome (GOLD analysis project Ga0207874, IMG submission 184833) | Ionic liquid and high solid enriched microbial communities from the Joint BioEnergy Institute, USA - AR20-1-D (SPAdes) (version 2) ... | reverse complement strand
GGCGGGTTTTTTGGACTCCCGGAGCCATTTCCATTTCCCTTCTTCCTTCGCCATGGCCACGCTGAGCATATAAACAAAAAGCCCGCCTTTCGGCGGGCTTTCTCCTTCCTGCAGCCTACAGTCTAGGGCCTACAGCCTGCGCTGCAGGGGCAAGCGCTACGCTGCTTGCCCCTGCAGCGCGTATCCCCGCAGTGTCGCTGCAAAATCCTGCAGCGCTTCGATGCCGCTCGCCTCGGCCTGTGCGATCCAATCCTTCAGGTGTTGCAGGAGCTTCTCGTTGCTCATATTCGCACCGCTCCACATCACGCGCAGGCGTTCGCGGAAGTCGTGAACGGTCTGCAAGACCTGGTTGGTCGCGAGCACTTGCTGCAGTTTCGATTGCGCTTGGTCGTCGAGCAATCCGGGTTCGCGCACGAGCAACTTCTTCACTCGGCGGCTCAAATTGCCGCCTGCGACACGCATCTGCTCACGGAACACCGGAATCGTGACCGTGCGCGTGTAGTCGCGCAGCACGTGCATGCGATTGACGATAATGGCGCGCACGGTCTCGAGATCCACGTGCTTGCGCGGCACCGGCACGACCTGCGGCGCCTGCGGCGCGACACGAATCACTTTCGCCAAACCGAGCGCCTGGAAGATGCGGATATAGAACCAGCCGATATCGAACTCCCACGGCCGCACCGAGAACTTCGCCGAGCTCGGGAAAGCGTGGTGATTGTTGTGCAGCTCCTCGCCGGCAATGATCAGGCCCCACGGCACGATGTTGCGCGACGCATCCTGGCACTCGAAATTGCGATAGCCCCAGTAGTGGCCGATGCCGTTGACGATGCCGGCCGCCATCAGCGGATTGGCCATCATTTGGGCGGCGAAGATGATGATTCCCGGCACGCCGAACAACACCAAGTCGATGATCGCCATCGCCACGATGCCGGCATTGCGGTAGCGCGTATAGAGATTCCGCTCGATCCAATCGTTCGGCGCACCACGGCCGTACTTCTCGAGCATTTCCGGATCGCGCGCGGACGCCTGATACAGCTCGGCGCCTTCCAGCAGCACCTTCTTGATACCGAAAATGACCGGGCTATGCGGATCTTCCGGCGTCTCGCATTTCGCGTGGTGCTTGCGATGGACGGCAACCCACTCGCGGGTCAGGATGCCGGAGCTCATCCACAACCAGAACCGGAAGAAGTGCCTCAGCGCCGGATGCAGATCCAGACCGCGATGAGTTGCATCGCGATGCAGATACAGAGTGACGCCCATGAAATTCACCTGAATCATCAGGAACGCGACGAGCACGTATCCCCAAAAATCCAGGTTCAACACACCGTACAACCAATCGGGATTCACTGTTCGACCTTGCAACGAAACACAACAAACAAATCCGCACGTCCGGCAAACGCAGAACGGCCACCATCCGGGAATGCCTCATCGAACGGGCTGGGTCCCGAACGGACGACCATCGGCACTGTGGACCACCGCCTCGCCGGGCGATGTGACGATGATCGCAAACATCGAGCGCAAGTGGGCCCCTGCGTTCGTAATAGTTTTGTCGCCGTGCACCGCAACGTAAGATTTTGCGCTCATGCCCGAGCTGCCTGAAGTCGAAACCACGCGCCGTGGCCTGGCGCATGCGGTCGTCGGCCGCACGATCACGCATGTGGAGGTGCGCGAACCGCGCTTGCGTTGGCGTGTTCCTGACGACCTGCCGGCGCTGCTCCGCGACCGACGCATTCAGGCACTCGAGCGCCGTGCAAAGTATCTGTTGTTCTCGCTGCCGAACGGCACGCTCATCGTGCATCTCGGAATGAGCGGCAGTCTGCGTTTGTTATCCGCGGACGCCGCACCGCTCCCGCACGACCACATCGACATCGTCCTCGATTCCGGGATGTGCCTACGCTTGAACGACCCACGCCGCTTCGGCTGCATGCTCTGGACATTCGACGACCCGCACGAGCACGCGTTGCTGCGCTCGTTGGGACCTGAGCCGCTGTCGGCAGACTTCGATGCGGAGGCGCTCGCGCGCGCCGCCAAACGACGGCGCGTTGCCATCAAACAGCTCCTCATGGATCAGCGCGTCGTCGTCGGCGTAGGAAATATCTATGCAAGCGAAGCGCTGTTTCGCGCTCGCGTGCGTCCGCGTCGCGCAGCCGGTCGTCTTGCGCAAAACGAGCTCGCAGCGATCGTCAAAGGCGTCAAAGACGTTCTTCGGGATGCAATTCGCGCAGGCGGCACGACGTTGCGCGATTACGTGAACGCCGACGGCGTGCCGGGCTATTTCAAACAACGGCTATTCGTGTACGAACGAGCCAACGAGCCTTGCCGCGTGTGCAGGACGCCGATTCGTCATCTCGTGTTGGGACAGCGTTCGACGTACTACTGCGCGAAGTGTCAGAAATAGCAGCGACGACGCGCTGCGAACGTCATTTCTTCTGTGCCCGTCTGCGCGCCCAAGCGGCTTCCAACGCATCCTTCACGATCGGATGCACGAACTTGCTGACGTCGCCGCCGTAGCTCGCGATCTCGCGAATGAGCGTGGAGGAAATGAAGTTGAACTGCTCGGTCGGCGTCAGGAACACGTAGTCCACCTCATCGGAGAGGTGCCGACTCATCGTCGCGAGCTGAAACTCGAACTCGAAGTCCGATACGGCGCGCAACCCGCGGACAACGACGCGCAAACCGTTTTGCCTGGCGAACTCCACCGTCAAGCCGGAATAGCCGCGAACCTCCACGTTCGGAATGTCATGCAGGACCTTACGGGCAAGCTCGACACGCTCTTCGATGGTAAAGAGCGGCGCCTTGCCGGGGTTTTCCGCGACAGCGACGACGACGCGATCGAAAATGTTGGCCGCACGCCGCACCAGGTCGTAATGACCGTTCGTCAGCGGATCGAAAGTACCGGGATACATTGCACCGGCCATGATGGGTCCTCGATTACGGAGCTCGCAGCAAATGATAGCCGACTTGTCCGGCGCGCTTGCTGCGATGAACCGACCAGCGATCGGGTAAGGGCGGCAAACCATCGTGGGCGGGCGCTTCGACATACACGAGCGCGCCGGGCGCGAGCCAACCTTCGTTCAATTTCGCGCAGACGTCGGTAAGCACGTTCGCCGCATAGGGCGGATCGAGAAACACGATGTCGAACTGTCGCGGCGGACCGGACAAGAAACGCAGTGCGTCGCTCTCGATGATTTCGATATTGTCGATGTGCAGTCGCTTGGCGGTTTCGGTCAGATACCGCACGATTTCGCGGTCGCGATCGACGCTGACGACGCGAGCGGCTCCGCGCGATAGCGCCTCGATGCCGAGGACACCGCTGCCCGCAAACAAATCCAAGCAGCGCGCCCCGGCGATTACCGGCTGCAACCAATTGAAGATCGTCTCGCGTACGCGATCCGGGGTCGGTCGCAGCTCGGGACGCGCCGGAAATGTGATCGGAATGCTGCGCCAACGACCGCCGATGATGCGCAGCCGGCTTGGGAGCGAGCTCGCGTTGGACCTGTGCGTGCGCTTCGATTGACGGCTCATGTGGTCGAAAGCATACCTTGCGCCGAGGTCATCCGCGGGCGTGAGCCCCGCGCGAGGCAAGCGGACACCGGCCGTACTGCTAGAATCGCGGATCTTTCACAGCATCGCCCGCTCGCATTTGCCCGAAGCCAGGCGACACATTCCTTACGACGGATCACCCATGTTCGGCTTCAAATCGAAGTCCAAAGATTCCAACGAACCCGCCAAGCCCAGTCTGTTTCAGCGCCTCAGGGCCAAGCTGAATCAAGGCGATTCCTGGCTCACCTACGATCTTGCGAACCTGCTGCCCGGCGGGCGCATCGACGAGAACGTGCTGGATGAGCTCGAGATGCGGCTGATCACGGCCGATGTCGGTGTCGAGACCACCGAGCGCATCTTGTCGGGACTTCGCAAACAGGTACAGCGCAAGGAGCTCGGCAATCTCGACGCGCTGCTTGGCGCGCTACGCAAGTCGCTGCTGGAAATCCTGCGCCCAGTGGCGATGCCGCTCGTGCTCGAAGGCGCCGCAAAGCCGTTCGTGATTCTCGTCGTCGGCGTCAACGGCGCGGGCAAGACGACGACGATCGGCAAGCTCGCACGCCGCATGAAGGATTACGGTTTGAAAGTGATGCTGGCCGCAGGCGATACGTTCCGCGCGGCAGCCATCGAACAGCTACAGGTGTGGGGCGACCGCAATGGCGTGCCCGTCATCTCTCAAAAGGCGGGCGCCGACCCGGCCGCCGTCGCCTTCGATGCCGTTCAAGCGGCGAAAGCGCGCGGCATCGACGTACTGATCGCCGATACGGCCGGCCGTCTGCACACCCAATCGAACCTCATGGAAGAACTGAAGAAGGTCAAGCGCGTCATGGGCCGCGTGGACGCGAGCGCGCCGCATGAAGTGCTGCTCGTGCTCGATGCCAGCCAAGGGCAAAATGCCTTGCAACAGGCCCGGCTGTTCCACGAGGCGCTCGGCGTGACGGGAATCGTGCTCACGAAGCTGGACGGCACGGCAAAGGGTGGCATCATTCTCGCGATCGCGAGCGAGCTGAAGCTGCCGATTCGGTTCGTGGGCACGGGCGAGTCGGCCGAGGATTTCGACGAATTCGATGCAGATAGCTTCGTGGACGCACTTCTGAAACGATCCGATCAAACGTGAGCCGCACGAGCCGATGATTCGCTTCGACCACGTCTTCAAACGATATCCGAATGGTCGCGAAGCGCTCACCGATCTATCGCTCGAGATCGCCTCGGGCGAGATGGTGTTCCTGACCGGTCACTCCGGTGCCGGCAAGTCGAGCCTGCTCAAGCTGATCGCGCTCATCGAGCGACCCACGCGCGGTCAGCTCATCGTCAACGGTCAGAATGTCGCGGGCGTCACCCGCCGCAAGATTCCCGCCTTCCGGCGCAACATCGGCATGGTCTTCCAGGACCACAAACTGCTCGTCGATCGCACGGTCTTCGACAACGTCGCGTTGCCGCTCGTCATCGCCGGCGTCAGTACGAAAGAGATCGGCAAGCGTGTGCGCGCTGCGCTCGATCAAGTGGGACTGCTCGGACGCGAACAATCCGTCCCGCTCGAGCTGTCGACCGGCGAGCAACAGCGGGTGGGCATTGCCCGTGCGGTCGTGAGCAAACCGCCGATCCTGATTGCCGATGAACCGACCGGTAACCTCGATCCGGAATTGTCGATCGAGGTGATGAACATCTTCCGTCGTTTCAACGAAGTGGGCGTGACGGTGCTCGTCGCCAGTCACGACATCTATCTGCTCGAGCATTTTCCGGTGCGCCGCGTGCGGCTCGAGGCCGGCCGGATCGTCGAGTCCTCATCCGCGGGGACGACGAAGCTCCTCGATCCGGCGAAACTGCTCAACGAACAAGAGGCGGCGCAATGATCGCGTGGCTGACGCGACATGCTCAGACGTTCGTCGGCTCGCTCGGGCGGCTGTCGCAACAAGCGCTGGCCACGACGATGACGACGCTCGTCATCGGCATTGCGCTCGCACTCCCCGCTTGTCTGCACCTGCTCGTCACGAACGCTCAGCAAGCAGTCGGCGGCTGGAATCGAGCCATCAGCGTGTCGGTGTTCTTGAAGCGCCCAACGGCCGTCGACGAGGCGCAACGAATCGCCGAGCGGCTCCGTCAGCGCCGCGATATCGCCCAAGTCGAAGTCATCACGGCAGAGGAAGGCCTCAAGGCGTTTCGCGCGGAATCCGGCTTCGGTGCTGCCATCGACGCATTGAACGAGAACCCGCTGCCTCATGCATTGATCCTGACACCCACCGAGAGCTTCGCGACTCCCGCCCACCTTGCGGAGCTCGCAGAGGAGCTGCGGAAACTCCCTTCGGTCGACGTCGTACAGCTCGACACCGCCTGGGTGGAACGCCTCGACGCCATCCTCGATGCCATTCGGCGCGGCGTGCTGCTGGCCGGGGCTCTGCTTGCGGTCGGCATCCTCGTCATCGTCGGCAATACGATCCGGCTGGACATCCAGAACCGCCGCGAGGAGATCGAGGTCGTGAAGCTCGTCGGCGGCAGCGACGGCTTCGTCCGCCGTCCGTTCCTGTACAGCGGCGTTTGGTACGGGATCGGAGGCGGAATCGTGGCTTGGGTGATCACAGCCATCGTCCTGGCGGCCCTGCGGGATCCGATATCGCGCATTGCCGGCCTCTACGGAAGCAGCTTCCAACTCTCGGGACTGGGCCTGTCTGCCGGCGGCATCCTGGTCGGAACGGGCGTCGTGCTCGGCTGGCTCGGGTCTTATCTTGCGGCGACCCGGCACCTGCGCCGGATCGAGCCAACCTGATCATTTCGCCCCGCAGCGGAACCCGCTGAGGTTCCAAGCAATTGAGTTTCAAGGACTTAGCTTCCTTCCCGCCCACGCGGCCCGCGCCCAGCGCAGGAACCATACGGGTTGTTAGCACTCTAATGACGCGAGTGCTAAACTCGGGCCAATGAACCAACATAGGCCCAACTTTTTGGAGGGGAATGTCACGATGAGTACTGCGCTTGCACTTGCTCGTTCCGACATGGTGCTCGCCGGGCCGATCGGCAGCCTCGACGCCTATGTCGAACGCGTGTCGCGGATTCCGGTGCTGAGCCGGGAGGAAGAGCTCGAGCTCGCACGCCGCCTCCGCGACCACAACGATCTGGATGCCGCCCGTAAGCTGGTGCTGTCGCACCTGCGCTTCGTCGTGCACATCGCACGCGGCTACACGGGTTACGGTCTGCCTGTCGGCGACCTGATTCAGGAAGGCAATGTCGGCCTCATGAAGGCCGTGCGCCGGTTCGATCCCGAAATCGGGGTCCGCCTCGTTTCGTTCGCGGTCCACTGGATCCGTGCCGAGATCCACGAATACGTGCTCCGCAACTGGCGACTGGTGAAGATCGCGACGACGAAGGCTCAGCGCAAGCTGTTCTTCAACCTGCGCAAGTTCAAGAAGAACCTGGGCTGGCTGACCGAATCGGAAACCAAGGCGATCGCGGCGGACCTCGGCGTTTCGGCGGAAGAAGTGACGGATATGGAGCAGCGACTGAGCTCGCGCGATCTGTCCTTCGATCCTGCGCCCGATGCGGACGACGAAGAGGGTTCGTACGCGCCGTCTGCGTACCTGCAGAATCCGGACGCCGATCCTTCAGTCGAAGTGGAACGCGAGCAGTGGGATGAAACCACGGCAGACCGGCTGCAGAAGGCCATGCTCACGCTCGACGACCGCAGCCAGCACATTCTGCGCAGCCGCTGGATGACGGATCAGAAAGCCACGCTGCACGAGCTGGCGGATCAGTATGGCGTATCGGCCGAGCGTATCCGGCAGATCGAAGCGAATGCGATCAAGAAACTTCGTAACTTGGTCGCCGAGCCTGCAGAAGCCTAAGAGCGAGCTCGATCGAAACTGAAAAGGCCGGTTCCTCGCGGAACCGGCCTTTTTTATCGGTCGCAAACCGACTCGGATCAGCCTTTCGTGACCGGCACGATCGTCAGCTCCACCCGACGATTTGCCGCGCGCCCCGCCTCGGTATCGTTCGAAGCGATGGGATATGCCTCGCCGGCGCCGACCGTGATGATGCGCTCCGGCTTGACGCCCTGACTGATGAGGTACTGAGCGACCGACCGTGCGCGCCGCTCCGAAAGCTGTTGGTTGTATTGGTCGCTGCCCGTGCTATCGGTGTGACCCGCGACTTCGATCACGGTCTTGTCGTATTCCTTCAGCACCATCGCGACGCCGTCGAGCACGCTGAAAAACTGCGCGTTCAAGTCGGCGCTGTTCAACGCGAAGGTGATGTTGCCCGGCATGTTGAGCGTGATGTTGTCGCCGTTGCGAGTCACCGTCACACCCGTAGCTGCCATTTTCTGGCGCAGCTTGGCTTCCTGCACGTCCATGTAATACCCCACACCGCCACCGGCCAACGCGCCCACGCCGGCGCCAATCAGCGCGTTCTCGAGCTTGTCGCCCTTCGTCAACAGGCCGATGGCCGCGCCCGCCGCCGCCCCGATACCGGCGCCTTTCGCCGCTTTACTCGTCTGCGTCTCCTGCGTATAGGGGTTGATGGTCGTGCAGGCGGCCAGACTCAACAGGCTTGCCACCACAGTGGCTTTCATCAACGAACCCTTCACGAATCGAATCTCCACTTAAGTTCTCCTTGCGCTGAAGACGACATCAGACTCGAAGAATACCGCTGAATTGCTACTGAATCGGCCTTATGCAAAACCGGTTCCCTAGGAAACTGTGGATTGTGTCGCAAACTGCGGGATCGCCTACGGGCAAACCCTGAATTCGCATCAGTACGGAATCCGCAGCTTCCTGTAGATGTGGGACAGCAGCCAGAGCGGACCGATCATCAGGAATTGCACATCCTTGAAGAAGGACGGCCGCTTGCCTTCGTAGTGGTGCCCGATGAATTGGCCGATCCACGCGACGACGAACAGCACGAGACACGCCACCCAAAGCGATCCTGGCAAACGATCCAGCAACTGCAGTGCACCGATTACGAGTGCGACGAAGAGAACCATGCCCAGCGCAAGCGACCAGGACATCAACAAATAGTAGATGACGCCGAACACCAGCAGTAGCGTTCCCCAGTTCAAGAGCGGCGAGATCTCGCTGAACGCGGCTGGCACGGGCAGCGAGGCGAGCAGGCCGACAAGGCTCACGACGATGATCGGAACGCACACCCAGTGCAGTAGTTTGTTGCGGGGATTCTGGTGACTCTCGCCGTACTCGGCGAGCCATTGCTCGACGGGTTTCATGCTTCTGCCCCCAGACCGTAAAGATCACCGTGACTACTGATCATAGGCCAACGCGCCCCATTTGAGGCGACAGGCCATAGGCTACGGGCGACGGCACGAGCACGAGGCACATTCGCAGACCTCATGCGAGACGCGACGCATGCCGCCTTCGATGCGCTCCGGAGTGCGAGGCTGTCCTCCAACCGTCACCCGTCATCCTAGCTCGCTGCGTTCGCTATGCAGCATTAACAGAAGAAGACGCAACGAATTCTGTCGTGCGCTACCATTCGCGACGGCCAAATCAGACGAAGTTCGCTCCCATGTCAAAGTCAACGCCCATCGAGCTCGACCCCCTCGATCTTTATTCCGTTCGCTCGTTTCTCAGCGACGAAGAAAAAATGGTTCAGGACTCAGTCGCCAAATTCGTCGACGAGCAAGTCATTCCCATCATCGGCGAATGCTTCGAACACGAGCGTTTTCCCCGCGAGCTCGTCAGCGGCATTGCAGAGCTCGGCCTGCTCGGCAGCTCGATTCAAGGCTACGGCTGTGCCGGGCTCAACTCGGTGTCGTACGGATTGATCTGTCAGGAGCTCGAGCGCGGCGATTCGGGTTTGCGCAGCTTCGTCTCGGTGCAGTCGAGCCTGTGCATGTATCCGATCTACACGTACGGCAGCGAAGAGCAGAAACAGCGCTGGCTGCCGCGCATGGCCAAAGGCGAAGTCATCGCCTGCTTCGGCCTGACTGAGCCACATGGCGGTTCCGATCCGGCGAACATGAAGACGCATGCCAAGAAGCAGGGCAAGGATTGGGTCCTGAACGGCTCGAAGATGTGGATCACGAACGGGTCGATCGCAGACCTCGCGGTCGTCTGGGCGATGACGGACGAAGGCATCCGCGGCTTCCTGGTAGAGAAAGACTTCAAGGGCTTCACGTCGCAAACGATCAAGCACAAGATGAGCTTGCGCGCTTCCGTCACCGGCGCCTTGTTCTTCGACAACGTCGTCGTTCCCGAAGAGAACGTGCTCCCTGGCGTCGTCGGCCTGAAAGGTCCGCTGTCTTGTTTGACGCAAGCACGTTACGGCATTTGCTGGGGCGTGACGGGTGCCGCGCAAGCATGCTTGAGCCAAGCAATCGAGTATTCGAAGACGCGCACGCTGTTCGGCAAGCCGATTGCAGCGACGCAAGCGGTGCAGATCCGCTTGGCGGAGATGGCGCGCAAGATCACCACCTCGCAGCTGTTGTCGCTGCAACTTGGCCGTCTCAAAGAGGCAGGACAGATGGTCCCGACGCAAGTGTCGCTCGCGAAGTGGCACAACTGCCGCGCAGCGATCGAAGTCGCCCGCGATGCACGCGACTTGCTCGGAGGCGCCGGCATCAGTGTGGAGTACGTGCCGATTCGTCACGCGCTGAACCTCGAAAGCGTGATCACGTACGAAGGCACCGAGACGGTTCACCAACTCACTGTCGGCCGGACGCTGACGGGAATCAATGCATTCTAGAAAACGGCTTCAGCCGGCTCCCCCTCTCCCGCTGGGAGAGGGCTAGCGGTGAGGGCCGACAAAGCCTGTGGCGACAGGCCACAGGCCGTGCAGCCATAAAGCCAGCGACGTTTCCCTCCCCTGCGATCTAGCGGGGGAGGGAAACACTTTGCAGCACATCCTCAGCAAGGGACTCTTGCCCGAGCCCCGCGCCCCAGGCCCCAAGCCGCTCGTCCATCCTCATCGCCGCATCCCACGCGACCACCAACAGAACGAGCGCGAGGCAGGCAAAAAGCCGTTCGCGCCAGATTCCTGCAACCGCAACGGCGCGAGCGTTGCTCCGCACGCGAGCTCCATGAAACGGACGGCCGATTGCCTTCGAATCGCTGAAAGTTTGCATGGCTGACCCCTCCGATTCGGTTGGGGTCATCACACCAGCCACGGCGGACGAGGTTCGGACGAACGATGGCGCAACCCGGACGGATTGTGATCAATCGTGGCGCCGGCTTTCGGGCGATTTCCGCAGCGTTACACTTGCCGCACGACAGTTGCCGAGCATGCACGCATGAAACGCTTGATCGCCATCGTCGAAGACGAGCCTGCCATCCGAGACAACTACGCCGCCGCATTCCAGCGGCACGGTTATGCGGTCCGCACGTACGGCGATCGAAAGGAAGCGCTGGATGCCTTCCGTGTGCGTCTGCCCGATCTCGCCGTGATCGACATCGGCTTGCGCGATGAGCCGGACGGCGGTTTCGAGCTCTGCCGCGAGCTGCGCTCGATGTCCGCGGAGCTGCCGATCATCTTCCTGACGGCGCGCGACAGCGAGATCGATGCCGTCTCGGGCCTGCGTCTCGGCGCCGACGATTACCTGACGAAGGACTTGAGCCTCGCGCATCTGGTCGCACGCGTCGATGCGCTTTTCAGGCGTATCGATGCACTGACACAGCCGTCGAATCGAGACCAACTTCTGACGCGCGGCGATCTCGTCATCGATACCGCGCGCATGCAAGCGACATGGCGCGAAAAGCCGCTTGGGCTCACGCTAACCGAATTCTGGATCGTGCATGCGCTCGCCAAGAATCCTGGTCACGTCAAGAACCGGCAGCAGCTCATGGATGCAGCGAACGTCGTGCTCGACGACAACACGATCACGTCGCACATCAAACGCATCCGCCGCAAGTTCCAGGCGATCGACCAATCCTTCGATCACATCGAAACGATGTATGGGATGGGGTATCGGTGGAAAGAATGATCGTCTGCGGACGCTCGGCTCTGGGCACTGGGCGCTGGCCGGAGTCGGCAATGCGCAGGAGCTCATTTAGCCCAGAGCCCAGAGTCCAGAGCCCAGAACCCCTCTGATGTCCCTCCGCTTCAAGCTCCTCCTGCTCAGCCTGCTGACACTCGTCTTACCGTGGGCGGGATGGCAGTACGCGCAGCAGATGGAAACGACGCTGCGCGAAGGCCAGGAACAGGCGCTGCTGACGACGGCGCAAGTGTTGAGCCGCGTCGTTGCCTCCCAGCCGGAAGAGCTCTATCGCATTCCTGAGCTGCGTCGCAGCTTCGATCCGGCCAAAGGCGATTGGTATGCGCCGCTGTTGCCGATCGAGCCGTTGCTGGATGGATTTCCCGACGAGTGGCCAGAACCCGCTCGCCCGATCGCAGGACTGGATCGCACTTCGCCGCGCGTGCGTCTCGGCGTGCACGGTCGTTTCATGCACGTGTACGTGGAAGCGCAGGATGCACACATTCGATATGAGCGACCGGCGGCGGAAGATGCAACTGCGCCGGAGCCGAGCGACCGCATCGTGTTCTTCACACGAGACGAGTACGGTCGGGAACGTGCGTGGTCGGTGAGCGCCGCGGCGCCCGGTCCAATCATTGTGCGCACCGCGCACGTCGGCGCACCCTGGCAAGCCACGATGGATGAGCTGTCGTACGTGACGGGCGTGTGGCGCGCGACACCGAACGGCTATGCCGTCGAGCTGCGCGCGCCGATCAATGCATTCGGTATTCAGCTCGCCATCTTTGCGATCGATCTCGAGAGCACGTTCGATGCTGCAAGCACGGCGCCGGGCTGGTTGCACATCGGCTCCGAAACGCTCAAGCAACGGCTCGCACAGTTCGTGCCCTCCGAGCTGCGCGTCTCGGTCGTCGACGCAAACGGCTGGCTGCTCGCGCGCGCCGGCTCGATCGCAGTCGACGTTCAACCAAGCTATCCCGGACTGAGCACGGACGACGAAGGATTCAGCCGCTCGATCTATCGCGCGCTATTCGCCAAGGTAGAGACGCCATGCGAAGCCTACGGCCTTCCCTACGGCATGTGGGGCGCACCGGTCGATGACGCGCGAGCCGGACGCAATCGTGCGATCTGGTACGAGCAATGCGGCGGCGAACCTTCGCTCGTTCGCGCCGCTGTTCCGATCAAGGTTGCCGAGGACGTCGTCGGCGCGTTGATCGTCGAAGAGCCGGGCGAGCGGCTGGTCCTCGTGCGCGAGATGGCGCTCACCCGATTGTTGAATCTGACTCTAGTGGCAACGCTGTTCGCGATCGTCGTGACCTTGCTGTTCGCGGCGCGTCTATCGCATCGCATTCGCAGGCTCAGCCGCGCCGCAGCCACGGCATTGACGCCCGAAGGCCGTATCGAACCGAACATTCCGGAGATGCGCTCCACCGACGAGCTCGGTGCGCTCGCCCGCAGCTACAGCACGCTGCTCGCGCGCTTGAAGGAGTACACGAGCTACTTGCAAACGCTCGGCACGAAGCTCTCGCACGAGCTGCGCACGCCGCTCACGATCGTGAGCTCATCGCTCGAAAACCTGAGCAGCGAAACCGAGCTCAGCGGCAACGCCGCTCAATATCTGGAACGCGCCCGTAGCGGCACGTATCGCATGCACGCGATTCTGACCGCGATGACCGAAGCGACGCGCGTCGAGCAAAGCATCGAGCATACCGAGCGCATCCGCTTCGACTTGGCCGAGCTCGTGCGCAACATCGGGCTTGCCTATCGCGAATCGTTCGCGCCGCACACGATCGAAACGCACGTGCCCGATGAGTCCTGCTTCGTCGACGGCTCGCCCGACCTGATCGTGCAGATGCTCGACAAGCTGATGGACAACGCCACCGATCACTGCGCCGAAGGCGGGCGCATCTGGATCAGCCTCACCGCCGACGCCCGCACCTGTCGACTGTCGGTCGGGAATACAGGTCCCCTGTTGCCTCCGCACCTGGATGGACGGCTGTTCGAGTCGCTCGTCAGTCATCGACCGGCAGCCGATTCGAAACCGCACCTTGGATTGGGCCTGTACATTGTGAGATTGATCGCAGAATTCCATCGCGGCACGGTCAGTGCGAGCAATTTGCCCGACGGTTCGGGCGTCGAGTTCACGATCGAGCTACCGCGCCTCCCCGATTGAAGCGAGCAGACGAAGGGATGTTTCCGACACTCGCCGGTCGCGTTGTCGGATTCGTTTACAGTTGTGATGCGGTTGGCGTGGCTCGGACGCCACGGATATTGCTAAGCATTTGAATCGCGGTGCACACTCCGCTGCGTGGCATACCACTTGCTGTCTTGTATGTAAGTTCGCAAAGCATCAGCATGCGAACGAAAGGCAGAGAAGCGGGGGATGGCACCGCAAGGGGAGTTGGACTAATAAGCAGCGTAGGGAGGACGCGACCGGCTTCGTCCGGTCGAACATTTGTGACTAGAGCGACAGCGACGTTTCTTGATTTAGCCGACGCACCCGAACAACTAGAAGAGACGCCGACTCGGAAACGAAAGAGCCCCGCGAGTGCGGGGCTTTTTTTTTGGAGGCTGAAGACTGAAGGCTGAAGACTGAAGGCTGAGGGAAAGGCCGCGATGCGCGGCCGCCCAAGTACAACGCCAAAGACTCGCGACGCCCGGACAGAAAAAAGCTACAGGCGACAGCTCACAAAAAGTGCGCGCACCGCGCGCGACCCGTCTTCCGTCTTCAGCCTATTTCTTCGCCCACTGCCCCTTCTGATCCTGCACATACCAGCCGGACGAGGCGCGCTCGATCCAGCGCTCGGCGAACGTCTTGCGGATGTCGGCTTCCCATTCAGGATGGCCGTTCGCATTCGCGATCTCGCGATAGAGATTGGCGCGATCCGCGTTCTCGTCGGCCACGAGCTTCCTCGCCGCATTGCGCTCGGGCAACGGAATGAGATTCTGATCGCGAATCTCCACGAGCCCGTCGCGAGTCAGACCGACCGCTCCCGACTCGTAATACTTCTTCAATTGCGCATGCCGCGCTTCCATCGCCTGCGTGAGCTGCTTGATGACGGGCGTCGAAATGTTCAGATCCGCCGACTGCGCATTGGCAGTAGGCACGAGCAGATCGAGCACGGCGCCGGCTGCGGCCAACAGCACGCGTTGCCCATCGAATTCGAACAGCTGCGTACGCTTGTCGCCCTGCGACTTGCGGGCGTCCTCGCCCCAGACATCTTCGATGATTCGATCCGCAGCCTTCTCCGCGGCCGCAGCCGGGAAATAGACATTGATCGTCACGCAGGCGGACAAGCACAGGCACAGTGCTGCGATTCTCAAAACCGTACGTCCCATGGATACGCTCCTGGAAAAAACTGCAAGCGATTCGAAGCCGCTGAGTCCGAATCCTACTCGACGCCGACGACACATGCGCACCCTCAAGGCGGCGGAGCCGAACCGAGCGTCGGTCCGCCCGATTTGGTTGCCTCCACGAGTTGACGAACCAGACGCGGCCAATCGACTTGCCGCGCACTTCCGATGACATCGATCCGCGGCAACCCCGCTCCTTTGACCAGGTAGTAGCCGCCGTGCGGCGCCGGCGCAATGCCGTCGATGTAACAAACCTCGTTCTCGAGACGACACGACAGGCCGAGCCGGTCGTAACGAAAGTCCTCGAAGAAGCGCAACAGACCGCTCGACAAAGCCTGCGTAACGCCGGCACGTCCGCCGCCGATACTGCCGATATTCTCTACGGCGCGCTGGCTGATTCGATGTCGGGACCGATCGTTCGGCGGCGTGTAGAAACGCGCATCGAAGGCAATCGGCCGCCAGTTGAAGAGCTGCAGCCCGTCGATCTCTCCCGAGAGACGTCCGGTGATGCGACCGAACGAGAAGGCTTGCGTCACCAGCTCGAGGTCGAGGTTCTCGAAGGCGATGCTCGAAGAGAACCGCGGCCACGCGCCGAGCGCATCTTCCAAACGCAGGTCTCGAATCGAAATGCGTCCGTCGAACACTCGGCCCTCGAGCGTCGTGCCCAAGGTGACGACACCGTCCCGCATGCGCAATTGCGAAATGCTGCCGCCGAGCGTACCGCCGAATTCAGGCCAGCCGAATGCCCGGCACAGCTCCGTTACGCTGACGGGTTGAAGGCTGGCATCGACATCGACCGCCATCGTCGGTTGACCGAAATCGTCGACCCAAAGACGCTCGAGATCGATCCGCCCATCGAGCACCGGAATCTGCGCGGGCTCGAGCAGCCGAAAACTGCGGCCCGACGCTGCAAAACGTAGCTCCGACTCTCCGAAGGCGAGATTCAAGAGACTCCCGCCGCGCCATCGCAGAGATGAACGCTCCGAATCCGGCTGCGCTTCGCCGGTTGCATCGTGCCAGGCCACTGTGCCGTTCAAGCCGTGCACGACGAGCATGCGCGTGCCGTCGTCGATATCGATATCGTCGAGCTCCAGCACGAGTCGGCGCGGTGCATTGTTCTCGATGTGCACCGTGCCTGCGGCGCGGCCCGACGTTGTCAACGAAGCGAAGGCACCGCCGAGTAGGAACGGTTGCAGATAACTCGTATAGGCACCAGGGAACTGCAGCGCTTGCACATCCACTCGAGCTTCGCGTACCAGCGGCTCATTGCCGAGAACGAGGCGGGCATTGCCGGTCGCACGCACGGCTTCGGCGTGATCGACGTCGAAATGGCGCAGGACGATTTCGCCCGAAGCCAACCAGCTGCCCTCCGCACGAAGATCGAGCGGGTGCTGACCGAAATCGACGAAGATGGGCTCGACGTACGCCTGACCGCTCGGCGCCCTTGCAGTCACATCGAACCGCCATTCCTCTGCGTCGCGCACGATCGTCGCCCGTACGTTCAGTGCTAGCGTATCGCTGGCGAGCGTGCCGTCTGCATTGTTCGCGCTCAGGTCGGTGAGCCGCGCTTCCAGCTCGAGACGCTCGGAAAATACGGCACCGACGGCTTCGAACGTTGCAGCAATGCGTCCGTTACCGGAGATATCCGGCAACGCAACTTTGAGCTCGCGCGCAAGATCGAGCACTTGCTCGAGCGCGACGTTGTCGAGCGTGCCGTTCAACCGCCAACCGCCTCTTGCGAACCGACCGCGTACGCGCGCAGCTCCGCCCGCGAACGACGAGGCACGCATGTCGACCTCGACTCGTTGCGCGGCACGATCGTAGGCGAGTCGTCCGCGCCATTGCTGCCGACCGCTGGGCATTACAACCGTCGCTGTTCCGTCGTTACAGACGAGGGTCGCTCCCAATTCGACCGAGCCGCAGGAAATGCGGACGTTCCGCAAGGTGTAATCGACCGAGACCAAGTGCGCACGCGCAATCGTGAGCTGCGCGTCGACGGTCGTGCCGAAGTTCGCATCGATCGCGATGCCCTCGAGCACCCAGCCTTCGCCCTCGATCCGCTCCACCTGCAGATGCGCGTGCTCGATGGCTCGCACGACGCCGATGCCGCCGAGTGCAAACAGCACGCTCGCCGCAATCTTTGCGCGGCGGGTCATGGAACGCATTGCGGGGGACGCTCGATAACCGGTGGACATTTCACCCGATCATGACGTGCCGACGTCGCGCCCGCCAAGCGAGCCGGAACCCAAACGCACCATAGGAGTTTTTCTGTCGACCGGACGTTCGCTTTGAGCGCGATCGGTCGTACTCTATTGCAGTCGCCCCCGACTTCAGGCATGCGCTACGTCAACCAGCACCCTTGGCGCAATTCGATGGCCGTTGCCGTCGTGTTGCTGTGTTTGTTGGTGTCCGGTTGTTCGGCGCGCTTCATTTATAACCGGCTCGACACGGCGGCGACCTGGTATTTCCAGAGCTTGGTTTCGTTGAACGATGCACAGCGCTCGGAGCTGCGAGCATGGCTCGAACGAACGCTCGCGTGGCATCGCGAGAGCGAGCTCCAGCGGTATGCCGCATTCGTCCAAGACGTGTCGTCGGCCGTGAGGCAGCCCGCGTCCCCCACGACCTACGCATCCATTCGCGAGCGATTCCAAGGATTGCTCGATACACTGATTCAGAAGACCGCACCCGAGGCGTCGCAGCTCTTGCTGCGACTGTCGCCCGAGCAGGTCGATGAGCTGCTTGCGAATCTCGAAAAACGCACGCGCAAATCGACCGCCGAGAGCGCCGAGGCGGTCGCGAACGGCACGTGGCAGACCAAGCAAACCAAGAACATCGTTCGGCAGGTCAAGCGGTGGACGGGCAGCATCACGCCCGAGCAAACGCGGATCATCGCTGCGGCGGTTTCGGAGCTCGAACCTACGTACGAAGATTGGGCCGAAAGCCAAGAGGCTTGGCGCGCTGCACTGCGCCAGGCGCTCGCCAGCGCGCGCACTGAAGCCGACGACGAGCCGGCGCAACGCGTGCTCGAGGTGCTGCGCGATACGAACCGATACTGGACCGCAAATTACACGGCAAAGGTCGCCCGCAACGGCGAGCGATACGAACGCCTGATCCTCGAGCTCGATGCAACCCTGTCGCCGAAACAGCGCGAGCACTTGCGCCGCGAGCTGAATCAGCTGGCCGATACGCTCAACCGGCTCGCGCGACACTCATAGCCATCGTTGCGGCTTGCGAGAATTCTCGAAGCCGATACGATCGCACGGCGTTCTCAACAAGAAGGTATCCGCGATGAACCCGCTTCGCTTGCTGCTCATTGGCGTCGTTGCAACCCTCGCTTTGCCTGCGTGCAAGCGCACGGAGACGCCGACGGCGCCTGCGGCATCCGATCAGGCTGCCGAGTCAGAACCCGCGGCGACTGGCGTCGCCGACGTTGCCGCCATCGATGCAGCGCTCGCAAACCCGGCCCGCTTTCCCGGCGACCGCGAGCAAGACGAAACCCGCAAGTCCAAAGAACTGCTCGTATTCCTCGGTGCACGCCCCGGCATGCACGTGATCGACTATTTTTCGGCTGGCGGCTTCAATACGGAGCTGTTGTCTCTGGTCGTGGGACCCGAAGGGCGCGTCATCGCCTACAACAACGAGCCCTATGCCAAGTTCTCCGGCTCGAAACCGCAAGAACGCTTCGGCAACGATCGTCTGCCGAACGTGGAGCAAATCACTGCCCCGCCCGAAGAACTGTCGCTGCCCGACGAATCGCTCGATGCAGCGTTGTTCGTCCTCTCGTATCACGACCTGCACTGGCGTTCGAAAGACGGTAGTTGGCCGCAAACCGATCCCGCCGCGGCGCTCGCCCGTCTCGTGCCGGCGCTGAAACGAGGTGCCGTGGTCGTCGTCGTCGATCACGTCGCCAACCCCGGCGGCGACACGGGCGAAATCGTCGATACGCTGCATCGTATCGATCCGGAAATCATCAAACGCGACTTCGAGGCCGCCGGACTCACGTTCGAGTCCGAGGCGAACTTCCTGCGCAACCCGCAGGACGACCACACGAAACAGGTCTTCGACGCATCGATCCGCGGCAAGACCGATCGGGTCGTGATGCGATTCGTGAAGAAGTGACCGCGGGCGAGATCGGCGAAGGTTTGCTCGATGTTGCGCGCGGCGAAGTTCCTTTGAGTCAGCTCACTCTTCAGCGACTCGCTTGAATCTCGCCGTCAGCTCCTGCTGTTTCCTCGGCGGCACGGGATCGTAATGGCTGAGATCCATCGTGTACGTGCCCTCGCCGCCGGTGAGCGACTTCAATCTCGCTTGATAATCGGTGAGCTCGGAAAGCGGCACGAGCGCAGTCAAGCGCGTTCGGTGTCCGGGCAGCGAGTGGTTCTCGCTGATTCGGCCGCGGCGCGTGGCGAGATCGCCGGTGATATCGCCGGTGCAGTTCGCAGGTGCCGTGATCTCGACACGCACGATGGGCTCGAGCACGATCGGCGCTGCCGCTTCGATCGCATTCAGGAATGCGCGCCGACCCGCCGAGACGAATGCCACCTCTTTCGAATCGACGGGATGATGTTTGCCGTCGTAGACGATGACACGCACGTCCTGCACGGGAAAGCCCGCAATTGCACCTTCATGCAGCACTTGCCGAACGCCTTTCTCCACCGCCGGAATGAATTGCGAAGGAATCGCACCGCCGACGACCTCGTCGACGAACTCGAATCCGGCGCCGCGCGGCAGCGGCTCGATGCGTAGATAGACTTCGCCGAACTGGCCTGCGCCGCCGGTTTGTTTCTTGTGGCGATGATGGCCCTCGGCCGGCCGCGTGATCGTTTCCCGATACGGAATGCTCGGCGGATGCGTCTTGCATTTCACGCCGTAGCGCTCGGTCATGCGCTCCAACATGACGCGCAGGTGCAGCTCACCCAACCCGTAGAGCACGGTTTCGTTCAATCCGGCGTGATGCTCGAGGCGCACACACGGGTCCTCTGCGACGAGTTTGTGAAGCGCATCCGAAAGTTTTTGTTCATCGCCGCGCCGTTCCGGCTCGATCGCCACGCCCGCCATCGCCGGCGGAAACGCGATCGATTTCAAGTGATAGTGATCCTCGTCGTGCGAATCGTGCACGACGGCATCGAAATGCAGCTCATCGACTTTGGCGATCGCGCAGATATCGCCGGGAATGGCATACGGGATCTCGTGATGATCCTTGCCTTGCATGCGATACAGATGCGCGACCTTGAACGCGCGCCGCCCGTCGCCGACGAACAATTGCGAGCCCGGCCGAATCGTCCCCTGATGCACGCGCATGATCCCCATCTTGCCGACGAACGGATCGATGCTGACCTTGAACACATGGGCGAGCACGTGCCGGTCCGGGTCGGGCACGACTTTGACGCGTTCGGCATCCGGGCCTTCGCCTTTCAGGAACGGCGGCGGATTGCCTTCGGTCGGATTCGGCATCAATCGCGCGAAAATCTCGAGCAGCTCGGGAATGCCTGCGCCGGTCTCTGCCGAGACGAAGCACACGGGCACCAGATGGCCTTCGCGTAAGGCGCATTCGAACGGATCGTGCAGTTGATCCGCGGACAGCGCTTCGCCCTGCTCGAGATAGAGCGCCATCAACTTCTCGTCCAGCTCGACGACCTGATCGATGATCTCGGTGTGCGCCTGCTCGACGGAGGAGAAGTCCGGCCGTTCGTTCCCAGGGTTGAAGAAACAATCGACGACACCCCGGCCCGAATCCCGCGGCAGGTTGAGCGGCAAGCATTCGCGTCCGAACGTTTCCTTGATCTCCGCAAGGAGCTGTTCGCAGCGCGCGTCGCGGCTGTCGATCTTGTTGACGATGAGGAGCCGGCAGAGCTCGCGATCGCGCGCGAAGTCCATCATGCGTTGCGTCATCGGCTCGATGCCGCTCGTTGCGTTCACGACGATGGCCGCGGTTTCGACGGCTTCGAGCACGCTGAACGAGCGCCCGACGAAATCAGGGTATCCCGGAGTATCGATCAGATTGATCTCGCAGCCGTGACTCTGAAAATGCACGAGCGCGGCGTCGATGGAATGTCCGAGGGCGTGCTCCTGGGGATCGAAATCGCATGTCGTCGTGCCGCGCTCGATACTGCCCTTCGAACGGATTGCGCCGGACTGGGCGAGCAAGGCTTCGGCCAGCGAAGTCTTGCCCGCCCCGGCGTGTCCCACCAAGGCGAGATTCCGGATATTCGCGGTCGTATACGCCATGCCCACCTCACGCGCTCGAAGCGAACGGCTCGAGGGAGCGTCCGAGGATACTCCCCGCATGACGGTGCGCCGCTAGCGGATTTACGCAAAGCAGTCGCTTGCACCCTGCGGCTGCTGACGCTGTCGCCTGCGTTCCGCTACCCTATCGGTCCTGGCCTGACGCTTGAACGATAACGACATGTCTGGAAAACGCGCTCTCATCGTCGATGATTCGCGCTCCGCGCGGGTGATCTTGAGCCGCATGCTCGAAAGTTATGGGCTCAATGTCGATGCGGTCGAATCGGCCGAGCAGGCGCTCGAGTACCTCAAGGAAACCAAACCGGACGTCGTCTTCATGGACCATCTCATGCCCGGCATGGATGGATTCCAAGCGATTCAAGCGATCAAGAGCAATCCGCAGACCGCCACCATTCCGGTGATGATGTACACCTCGCAGGAAGGCGAGCTGTACTTGAGCCAGGCTCGCGCGCTCGGGGCCGTCGGTGTGTTGCCGAAGACGGTGAAACAGACCGAGCTTTCGCGCGTGCTGTATCAACTGCGACTATTGCCGGAACGACGCGATCCGCGCATCGTCGTGGCGACGCCCGAAACAACTCAGGCAACAGCATCGGTCAAAGAAACTCCAGCTCAAATCAGAGAGGCTGTGTCGGTCGCTGTCGATCCGCCGCCGAAGCTTGCGGTCGGCGAAATCGAAACCGCCATCCGGCACGCGATCGGTCCGGCACTCGAAGAACAAAATGCCGAGATCAAGCGCTTCGTGTCCGCGAGCTTGGACACCTTCGCTCGCAAGCTCCAGGCCGACTTGAGTCCGCCGCCCGTCGAAGTCCCGCCGCCTCCTGCACCCCAACCTGCAACGATGCGCTGGCCGCTCGCGGCCGCGATCGCAGCAATCGCCTTGGTGCCGACGATCGTGCTCGGCGTGCTGTACACGCGTACGTTGCAGCTCACGACGCAAATGACCGAAACGAATGCGAGGCTCGCCGCGCTCGTCGAAGAGCAGCAGTCGCAGCTTGCGACCTTGCAAGCAAGCGTGCAGCGAACTGCGGCACGCGAGAACGCCGCGGAGGCGACCGCGAACGACATCGTGGAATCGGAACCGGTGCCTTACGGCGAAGCGCCGCTTGCCGGTTCGCGCCTCGATCGCTTGCGCGATCTCGTGGGAAGACTCCGCGCGCAAGGATTCCAAGGTCGCGTGCGCGTGACGACCTACGTCGGCGACTTCTGCCTCACCGGCAACGGCATCGAGGGTTACTCGATCGCCGCCGACGACCTGCCGATGAAACGCTGCGACCATGTCGGCAATCCGTTCGACGACAGCTTGACGCCGGCGCAACGCCAGTCGCTCGCATTCGCCAATCTGGTCGCGACGATCAAACAACAGACCGGCGATGCGTTGGCGATCGAGGTCGCGCACGTCGGCCGACGTCCGGCCGTGCCGTATCCGGAAGGCGACCAGCGTAGCAACGCCACCGCCGGCGAGTGGAACCGCATCGCCGCACAGAACAACCGCGTCGAATTCGTCGCCATCCCGACAACGTAAAGCCATGCAATCCTGGTTGCTCTACGGGGCAAACGGTTACACGGGAGAATTGATCGCTCGCGAAGCCGTGCGGCGCGGGATGAAACCGACGCTCGCCGGACGCTCGAAGGAAAAGATCGCCAAGCTCGCCGACGAGCTCGGCTGCGACAGAGCCGTATTCGATCTCGACGATCACACCTCGCTCGTACGCGCGCTCGAAAACAAGCGTGCGGTCTTGCATTGCGCGGGGCCCTTCACGCACACGGCCCGCTCGATGATGCAGGCGTGCCTTGCGACGCACGTGCACTATTTCGACATCACGGGCGAAATCGAAGTGTTCGAGCTGGCGCACAGCGTCCACGAGAAAGCGCAGCGCTCGGGAATCGTGTTGTGCCCCGGCGTCGGGTTCGATGTCGTGCCGACGGATTGTCTTGCGCTCAAGCTCAAGCTCGAAATGCCCAATGCAACGCATCTTGCGCTCGGCTTCGAATCGCATGCAGGACTGTCGAAGGGCACGGCGAAAACGTCCATCGAAGGCGCCGGCATGGGCGGATGCGTCAGGCGTGACGGCCAGCTCACGAGAATTCCGCTCGGCTCGCAGGTGCGCAAGATCGATTTCGGTGCCGGCGAGCGCACGGCCGTTGCGATTCCCTGGGGCGACGTTGCAACGGCGTTCTATACGACCGGCATTCCGAACATCGAGGTGTACGTCGCAAGCTCGCCGCGCACGATCGCCCAAATGCGCAGGGTGGACTTGCTGGCCCCGTTGCTGAGGCAGCGTTGGATGAAAGCGATCTTGAAAGCCGCTGCGAATCGTCGCGTGCGCCCGCCGACACAAGCCGAGCGGGACAACAATCCGGTATTCGTCTGGGGCGAGGTACGTAATGCTGCCGGCGAGATTCTCACAGCGCGAATGAAGACCGCCAACGGTTATTCGTTCACCGTCGAATCGGCGCTCGGCATTCTGTCGGAAGTCCTCGCAGGCGATCCAGGCTCCGGCTACACCACGCCAGCCATGCTCATGGGTCCGGACTTCGCCTCGAAGCTGCCGGGATCCAGCGAAATCCAACTGACGCGCGCGTGATAAAGTCCGCTCGATGACGAACCTGGCAAGTACGAGCGGTGCACCGCCATCGGTTGCCCGAACGATCGATTCCGATTCATTCACACCGCCGCGCTGGCTCGCCAACCGCCACGTTCAATCGATTCTGCCGAGCCTGAAGCTGCGTCGGCCGTGGCTGGCACGGCGCGCGCGGGCGCTGCTCGCAGCGTCGGTCGATCACGTCCTCGACTGCGGCGACGGCGTACGGTTACTCGGACATTATTCGAGCCAGCAAGCGGCGGGCCGGCGGCCTGCGCAGGACCTTGCGATTCTCTTGCACGGCTGGGAAGGCAGTGCCGACTCGTTATATGTGCTCTCGCTCGGCGCGTACTTGTTCGAACGCGGCTGCGATGTCTTTCGACTGAACTTCCGCGATCACGGCCCGACGCATCATCTCAACGAAGACATTTTTCATTCCTGCCGGCTCGATGAAGTCGTCGGCGCGGTGAAGTGCATTCAAACGATGCTGCCCGAGATACGCACGACGATCGTGGGCTTTTCGCTCGGCGGCAACTTTGCCCTGCGGGTTGCAAATGCCGCACCCGGTGCCGGCATTCGGCTCGAACGCGCGATCGCAGTCTGTCCCGTATTGCGCCCGCACAGCACGATGGAAATCCTCGAGCACGGTCCGCTCGTTTATCGCTGGTATTTCATGGACAAGTGGAAGCGATCGCTGCGCATCAAGCAGTCGTGCTTCCCCGAGCGTTATGACTTCGGCCCGATCCTCTCGCAACGAAGCATCAAGGCGATGACCGAGATCCTCGTCGAACGCTTCAGCGACTTTGCCGACCTCGACGCTTATTTGAACGGCTACGCCATCGTCGGCGATGCCTTGGCGCGACTCGCGATCCCGAGCCACATCATTTTCGCCCTCGACGATCCCATCATCCCAGCGCGCGATCTCGACGACCTCCCGCGCAATCCGTACCTACATATAAACAAGGTCCCACACGGCGGCCATTGCGGCTTCATGGACAAGCTGCGGGGGGAGAGTTGGGCGGATAGGCAGATTGCCAAGTTGATAGGACGAGGGAATGAGGGAAGGAGGGAATAAGGGAAAGGGGAAAGGGAATGGGAAACACGAGTTCGCGCAACTAGACGTCGCCTGTTGCCCGTCGTTCTTATTGCCCCACGCCCCGAGCCCCAAGCCCCGTTTCCCTTCTCCATCGCTCGAACCTCTCCCGCAGCTCCCGATGCTCCTGCGGCTCGAAGCGATGGAATTGCGCCTGCGGCTGCCACGTCTGCGGCATTCCGGCGACCAAGTACGCTAGGCCCGTGGCGGTAGATTCCTGCAAGCTCGTGCGTTCGAGCGGAATACCGCTCAAGCTCGCGATGCATTCGCAGAGATAATCGCTGGCAGCCAGTCCGCCGCTGGCAAGAATGCGCGTGACGCCGTCGCGCATGCGCGCGACGTTCTCGCGAATCAGGAAAGCGATGCTCTCGACGACGGCGATCAAACGCTGCTTGTCGCTGCCTTCGCCGATGAATCTCGGCTCGAGCGAACGCCAGAACGGCGAGCCCACGCCGGAAACGCCGTTCAAGAACACGAGCGGTTGCGAATCGCCGACCTTCGCGCGCGTCAACGACAACGCGGCACGATGCGTGTCGATACCGCAGCGCTCGCTCAGCCAATCGATGGCGCTGCCCGCGCCGTTGACGGTGCCTTCGATCGTCTGCATGGGTGCGTCGCCTTCCTGCTCGTCGCGCCACAGAATGCCGCCGATCATGCCCTCCGGAGCTTCGTCGAAGCGCGCGAGACGTTGGAGGAATGCGCCCGTGCCGATGTTGAGATAGATCGTGTTCTCATCGGGTCGGCCGTACGCGAACGGCATCGCCGCCTGGTCGCCAGTGCACACGGCGACGGGAATGCTCCGATCGCCAAATGCGATGTGTCCGTACGCACGGCGATTGGCAACGACACGCGGCAACGTGCTGCGTGAGATTCCGAACAGTTCGAGCATGTCGCCCGACCAGTCCGCGGTTCGCAAATCCAGGAGCTGCGTGCGCGTTGCGTTGACGACGTCGACCACGAAGGGACGCTCGCTCAACAACGAACGTAGTAACCATGCGGCGAGCGGACCCATCGCCAAGCGCTTGATGCTTGCGGCTTCGCTCACCTCCGGCACGTTGTCCAAGCACCAGCGCATCTTGCTCGCCCCGTAATGCGGAGTGAGCGGCAAGCCCGTCGTCTGCCGCACTCGCGGTTCTTCGTGCCGCAATCGCTCGATCAGAGCTGCATTGCGGCGATCCTGCCAGGACAGAATCGGCGTGAGCGCCTTGTTCGTGCGCAGATCCCAGCAGACGATGCTCGAGCGCTGAGTCGCCAAGCCCGCGGCAAGCACACGATCCGCCGAGTCGCCCAAAGCTTGATGCAAGTCGGCGAGCGCGGTGCGAATCGATTCGTTCACCTCTTCCGGATCGTGCTCCACGCGATCGGTGCGGCGGCGGAACGTGCTGATCGGCGCGAACGCTTCGGCGCGCAACCGCCCGCCGATCTCGAAGGCCATCGCACGACTTGCGTGTCCGCCTTGATCTATGGCGACGACGAGCGGCAGGTCGTCATCGCCGGCACTGAGATCGCTGGCCAAGGCGCGCAGCTCGCCGACGAGCCAGGAAAGATGTTCCGGAGGTGGCATGGAGGAATCGAGTTCGAGGCGACGAGCTGCGATTGTAAGGCGGCAACCGCGAAAGCGTCGCGCCGATGTCCCTAGATCGGGGAGCTCCGAGTCTGACCGTCAGCGGCCTGCGCCGATCGCTCGATGATTGCGGAACTCGCGCCAGAGCGCGCGGACGGCCATGGTCTCGATGAAGCGAGCGCCGCGGGCCGCAAGCTCGAGCGCCAGCTTCGAAGTCGTCACTTCATAGATGACCCACCGCCAAGGTCCGCGCCACAGCCGCGAGCCCGTATCGGTGAGTAGTTGGTGATCGCAGAACACGAAGTCGGGCGCGAGCGCCTCGCACTTCAGCGCCGAAAGGTTCGTGTATTCCGGCAGGACCCAACCGATGCGGAACTGGGTCGTTTGTCGCACGTAGTGCACGGCTGCGAAATCGAACGAGATGATCACGCATTGACGCGCGACGGGCTTCAAGACTTCGGCGACCCGATGCACGACGATCTCCGGTCCGAATGCACGCAGGCTGGCCCGCTTGAGCTCGACGAACGCAGTCGCCGATGGATACGACTCGAGTAGGCTCGCCGCCTGAGCCAATGTCGGGATACCGACGTCGGTGAACCGAGTTCCCAAGCGTGCCTGTTCGTTGACGCTCACTTCGGAAAGCTCGGCAAGCGTCATTTCCAGCGCGTGGCGATCGATGCCGGCCGTTCGTTTCAAATTCGAGTCATGGAGCAGAACGGGCTGACGATCCGCAGTGAGCTGTACATCGAACTCGACGTAGCGCACGCCGAGATCGAGCGCGGAGCGAATCGCCGGCAGCGTATTCTCCGGATACTCGGCAGCATTACCGCGATGCGCGACGATTTCGGGAAAGTGGGAAGGAAGCGACATCCGTGCTCGAGTGCTCGTTGACCGAACGCTATCTTAGGAAAGCGCAGGAATGCACGCCAACCGATTGCAGCAGCGTCGCAACGCAACGACATGACTGCGACATAAGCTTCGGACAGACGCAGTGACGCATGGTCCTCACTTGTGAGAGAGTGTCGCCTCTGGGGGTGAGCTTGCCATGCGGTTCATTTTGGCTCTGTGTTGCATCGGAATGGTTGTCTTGCAGGGCTGCCACAGCGGCGTTGATACCCAAGAGAATGTCGCCCCTGCCCCTGCGCCGGATACATCGCCGCCGACAGCACCGCAAAACCTGACCGCGACGGCCGCTTCGCCGACGCGCATCGAGCTCGCTTGGTCCGCCGCGACGGACAATGTCGGCGTTGCGAGCTATCGCATACACCGCAATGGATCGCAAACGGCGCTCGCCTCGGTCGCAGGAACGTCGTTCGCAGATACGACGGTCGTACCGAACACGACTTATTCCTATGTCGTGCACGCCGTCGATCAGGCGGGCAATGTCTCGGCCGCATCGAATACCGCGACCGCCGCGACTCCTCCCGCGTCGTCGGAGTCGGATAGCGGATTGGATGCGCGGCCGTCGAACACGAGTTGTCTGGCCTGGCCGCGCCCGAGTTCGTCGATCGCATTACAGCGATTCACGAACCTGTCTTTCTCGAATCCGGTCGCCATGCTGCAAGCACCGGGTCAGAGCGCGCATTGCAAGCGAGACCGTGCTGCTCGCCTTCAATCAACCTTCCACCAATCACAACGGCGGACACATTGCGTTCGGCCCCGACGGCTATCTGTACATCGGCCTGGGCGACGGCGGCGGCGCCGGCGACCAATGGGGAACGAACGGCAACGGTCAACGTCTCACGACGCTGCTCGGCAAGTTGCTGCGTATCGATGTCGACCAAGTGCCGGCAAATCAAAGCTACGGCATTCCTGCGTCGAATCCGTTCTTCGATCCGGCCAATCCGAACGATCGCTGCGGGCCGACGGCACGAAGCTCGGGCAATTGTCCCGAGATCTACGCCTGGGGGTTTCGCAATCCGTGGCGCTTCAGTTTCGATCGCGCCAACGGCGAGCTCTGGCTCGCGGATGTGGGACAGAACGCGCATGAAGAAGTGAATCGGGTAACCCTCGGCGGCAACTACGGTTGGCGTTGCCGCGAAGGCGCGCACGATTACGACTCGGCAGGCACGCCGGCGTGCGCCGGTGCGGCTTTGATCGATCCGCTGATCGAATACGACCACTCGCAAGGTCAATCGATCACGGGCGGCTTCGTTTACCGCGGACAACAGGACACCGCGTTCGTCGGACGCTATCTGTTCGGCGATTACGTGAGCGGCAATATTTGGACTTGGATACCCGAACAGTCCGGCAATCGCCAGCCGACGCTGCTTCTCGATAGCAATCTCAACATCTCTTCGTTCGCGGAAGGCAACGACGGCGAGTTGTACGTCATTCACTACGGCGGCACGCTGCATCGAATCGTGTTCAATGCGGGCGGCGGAACGGCGGAGATCCCCGCAACATTGAGACGGGATGCGTCGATCCCGCCGATCCGAAACAGCCGCGCGAAGCCTTGATCGGCTACTCGATCAACGCACCGTTCTGGTCCGATGGCGCGACGAAGGAACGTTGGATGGCGCTGCCCAATACCGGCGACATCTCCCGCGACACGAGCGGCGATTGGGACCTGCCGGTCGGTACGGTGCTGATGAAGCAGTTCCGGCGCGGCAACCGGCATCGAGACGCGTCTCCTGATGCGCCATCCCGACGGCGGCTGGGGCGGCTATTCCTACGAATGGAATGCACAGCAGACCGATGCCACGCTCGTGCGCGGCGGCGCGCAACGCGTGATCGACGGGCAAACCGGTGGATCTTCCCGAGCGAAGCCCAATGTGCGCAGTGTCACACGAATGCCGCCGGGCGCTCGCTCGGGCTCGAAACCGCGCAAATGAATCGCGATTTCACATACGCGCAAACCAATCGCACTGCGAATCAGCTCGCGACCTTGAGCGCGATCGGTGCGCTCGTTCCGCCGGTAGCGGATGCCTCCGCGGAACCGGCGCTGCCCGATCCGATGGACACGAGCGCACCGCTCGCCGCACGTGCCCGCGCGTATCTGCATGCGAACTGCAGCAACTGCCATCGTCCGGGCGGCCCGACGCCGTGCACGCTCGACCTGCGCTACACCACTGCGCTCGCCTCGATGAACGCGTGCAACGTGGCGCCGCAGCTCGGTAACCTCGAGCTCGGTTCGGCAGCGCGACTGATTGCGCCCGGCAATCCGGACAACTCGATCATCATCAACCGTATGAACCGGCGCGATGCTTATGCGATGCCGCCGCTCGGTTCGGCGAAGGTCGACGAGGCCGGCGTTGCGCTCTTGAGAGAATGGGTGGCCGCACTGTCAGGCTGCTGAGACAAGCTCGCCGCAGAATCCGCGGCATTGCAACCGTTCGCTCGATAGCTGCATCCAACCGGAGTTCTCAACTTCGGTTTACGTGGAGGCTTCGACTATGGATCGTCGCGATGTCTTGAAGCTCGGCCTCGGCACCGCCGCAACCGCCCTCATGTTCGGTCGCGCGAGTGCGGCACAGGATCAGGCGCTGCGCGTACTGATTCTCGGCGGTACAGGCTTCATCGGCCCCCACTTCGTCGAGGCGCTGCGTGCCGCAGGCCACAAGGTCACGCTGCTCAATCGCGGGCGCCGCAATCCGAAACTGTTCCCCGATGTCGAGACCTTGATCGGCGACCGCAATGGGCAAATGGATGCGATCCGCGGCCGGGATTGGGATGTCGTCATCGACAACTCCGGCTACACACCGAAACAGGTCAAGTTGTCGACGGACATCCTTCGCGGCCATGCCGAGCATTACATTTTCATTTCGAGCATTTCCGCGTACGCCGACCTGACACCGCCCGGCATCGATGAGGACTACAAGCTTGCAACGCTTGCCGACCCGAACACCGAGCAGGTGACGGACAGTACGTACGGCGGGTTGAAAGCGTTGTGCGAGCAAACGGTCGAGCAGGCGTTCGGTAAGAATTGCGCGGTCATCCGTCCGACCTACATCGTCGGTCCAGGCGATCCGACGGATCGGTTCACCTACTGGCCGGTGCGCGTCGCCCGCGGCGGAGACATGCTAGCGCCGGGGACTCCGACCGATCCCATTCAATTCATCGACGTGCGCGATCTTGCCGAATTCGTACGCCTGTGCGTCGAACGACGCATCGCCGGCAAGTACAACGCATGCAACCCGCCGGGTGCCGTCACGATGGGCGATCTGCTCGAAACGGCCAAACGCATTTCGGGCGTTGACACGCGATTCGTCTGGGCACCTGCCGAGTTTCTCGAGCGACACAAAGCGCTCGAAGGCGTCGAGGTACCGATCTGGGCACCGACGACCGGCGAGCTTGCCGGCGCGACGCTGGTGAGCTCCGCGCGCGCGGTGGCAAAAGGCTTACGATTCCGGACCTTGGAAACGACCGTCCGCGATACGCTCGCCTGGCATCGCACCCGACCCAAGGAGCAGCAGGAGAAGCTGCGCGCAGGCTTTGCGCCGGAGCGCGAAACGCAGCTATTGAAAGCTTTGCGCGCCTGAACGCCACGAGAGACAGCGACGACGCGCGAACACTGGACTTCGGACCGGACCGGGCGCGAGGATAGCGCCAACGCATTCCACGCCAGGAGGCTCTATGCACACCGCCAGCGATCGCGCACGCGTGCGTACCTTGCAACTCGCCTTGATCGGAGTGTGCACCGCTGTGCTTGCATCGGCGTGCACGAAACAGCCGCCGACTTCTGCGGTCGAGAACGTTGAAACGCGCGACACGCAGACCACTGCAGAAACCCAGGGCGCGACCCCGAGCACCGACACGGCAAGCCCGCAGTTGGATTGGGCACGGGAAGCATTGCGGCGCAATCCGTACATCGAAGTGCTCGCCACCGACACGACTGCCGGCGTGTTCACATTACGCATGAAAGACACGGGCGAGGTACGCACCGTGCGCGTGACGGAGTTGGCCGCAGTCCCTGTCTCGGCATTGCTGGAGCGGGCGCCGGCGACGACGCAACCCATGGCCGAGACCTCGACCGAGACCGCAACCGCCGCTACGAGCGCACCAAAGGCGACACCGGATTACACGATCGAGCGCAGCAGCGACGGCCAAATCAAAGTGACCGGTCCTGGCGTGAGCATCGTCTCGGCATCGACGCCAACCGTCACTGCGACCGAACGCCCCGCCACGCAACGCACCGTCGAGCCCATCATCTGCGAAGGCCGCCGCATGTTGCACTTCGACAACCGCGATGTATTCGTGGACGGCGATGCGATCGTCGCGCGAGACGGCTGCGAGCTCTACATCACGAACAGCCGCATCGCGGCAACGGGCACTGCGGTCGTGATCCGCGATGCACTGGTGCATATCTCGAACAGCACGATCGAAGGCGCTGCCGCATCGTTCGACGCGGGCGATGGTGCACGTGTCATTCTTCGCGGCTCGAGATTCGACGGCATTCCTCGCCGATCGGAACGCGCGATCGTGCAAGACCAGGGCGGCAATCAGTGGCAGTAACCGTCGGCGCGCCGCTTTACGGACACTCCTCGACGAGAGATTTCATGCGCAAGCAGTACATGACGGAACGAACACAATTGGATCGACGCACGGTGCTATTGGGCGGGGCTGCAATCCTTGCGACATTCACACCCGGATCGGGCCGTTCGTTGTTGGCGGCGCAAGGCGATCCCTCGGCCGGTTCGAGCGAGCTGTTGCTCGAAGGTAAGACCGCCCTCGTCACCGGATCGACTGACGGGCTCGGGAAAGAGGTGGCTTTGAGGCTGGCGGCATTGGGTGCGACTGTCCTCGTGCACGGCCGCAACGAAGAACGCGGCGCTGCCGTCGTCGAGCAGATCAACAAGGAAACTCCGGGCTCTGCCAAGCTCTATCGCGCCGATTTCGCTTCGCTCGCTGAAGTGCGCAAATTGGCCGAGGCCGTCGGCGACGATCACCGGCGTTTGCATCTGCTCATCAACAATGCCGGCATCGGCTCGGCGAATCGCGATGGCAAGCAGTCGCGGGAGGTGAGCGCCGACGGTTACGAGCTGCGCTTCGCAGTGAACTATCTTGCCGGCTATTTGCTCACGCGACTGCTGATTCCGAATCTCGTTGCCGGATCGCCGTCGCGCATCGTCAACGTGGCCTCGCTGGCACAACGCGCGATCGATTTCGACGACGTCATGCTCGAGCGCGAATACGACGGCAGCCGCGCATACGCGCAAAGCAAGCTCGCGCAGGTCATGTTCACGATCGATCTCGCAGAAGAGCTTGCGGTCAAGAACATCACGGTCAATGCGCTCCATCCGGCAACGTACATGGATACGACGATGGTGCGCAGCGCCGGCGTACAGCCCCGCAGCTCCGTTGCCGAAGGTGCCGATGCCGTCATGCACCTTGCGACCGATCCCGAGCTGAAGTTCAAGAGCGGCCTGTTCTTCAACGGCAAACGCGAGATGAAGGCAAATGCCGCCGCGTACGACCCGGAGGCGCGCCGCAAGCTACGGGACCTGAGCCAGAAGCTCACACAAGTTTGAGATTGCTGGCGCGCCCGCGGCTCACTTCTGATCGAGCGGTCCGAACGGCTTGGCGTCGGCGAGATCGAAGATCTCCACGCCGCCCTGGTGCTTGAACATTCGTTTGCCCAGCTCCGGAAAATCCGCGACGTCGTACTCGCGATTCTCGCCGCCCATGAGGTAGACCAGCTCTTCCTCGAACGGATTGGTCAGATGGTGAGCCACACCGGGTGTCGGGAAGGCCATGAAATCCCCCGGACCCACTTCATAGCTCTCGCCGTCGATGCGCGCGACGCCGCGGCCCTGCAGGATGTAGATCCACTCTTCTTCGAGCCAATGCGAGTGATAGACGAACGATTCCTTACCCGGCGCTAGACGCGCCAGATTCACGCCCGTGCGCTTGAGCCCTGTCGCCTTGCCCATCTGATAGCCGGTGACCTCGGACCGCGGATTCCACGGGTGCGAGAACGTCTGCGATCGCGCTGCGATGTCGGAAGCGCGTAATAAATACAGGTTCGGTTTGTCAGCCATGGTGGCACCTGGGATGAAAAGGCTACAGGCAAGTTGGGCGCGCGGAGCGCACGAACGCCTCTCCCCTGAGGGAGAGGCGGGCAGAGCCAACCGTGCCGGCGAGGGGTCGAGCACGCAAACGGAGTTTGCCACAGGCTATTGGCTGACAGCCTCTTCCGCGCGCGCCCTAACGGGCGCGCAACCGGCGCGGCCAGGGGTTCACCTCGGCGTGTGACTCGTCATTGCATCGAGACTCCACTTTGGACGTGCCCGTCCTTGTGGGCCATCCCGAGTGCGTGTGTCGGTTCCGCTCGCGCTAACGCGCTTCGCACGCCGCTCGCTTGCAGCGCGCTCGCCTCAACGGCAACCTTGCCACCGCATGAACAAGTTGCGCATCGTCGGCCTCGTCCTGCTCGCAGCGCTTATCGCGCTGTTCGCGGCGCGCAATTTCATCGCGAGCTCGCCGGAGCAGCCGCCCCCGCCGCCGCGTGCGGTTTTCGATGGCTCGCAACCGTTGCGAATCGAAACGCAAGGCGAGCAAGCACCGTGGATGACGCGTGAGCTGCGCAACTTGCTCGCGCGCAGCAAGCTGAACCTCGTCTCGATCGCGACGCATCCGACCGGCGCACAGAGCTTCACGTTGCGCATCGATGTGCAGCCGGCAAAGTCGCTCGCCGGACTCGCTCTCGTTGCACCCGACGGCGTCGTCGAGCGCAGCGAGCTGTTGCAACTGCCGCAGGATTCGCAACTCGCCGCGATGCGGCGCTTGGCCGAACGCTTGCCGAGCTTTCTCGGAGCGGCGAACGGCAGCGATTGGTCCAAGTTGTTGGGAACTGAAGACGCCTCAGCCTATGCGACGTTTCTGAATGCAGGCGATGCCTGGTTCGCTGAAGACGCGACAGGGTTCACTGCGCCGTCCAGCCCGACTCACGATCGGGTCTCGACTTTGGAGCGGCTCGAGCGAGTGACGCGCCGATTTCGCGACTTTGCACGCGCACGCGCCCTGCTCGCGCTCGGCTATTTGAGCGTCGGCGGCGAAGATGCAGATTCGTTGACGAGACTTGCCGAGACTTCGGCACAGCGCGCATTGACAGCCGATCCCGAGCTGGCCGATGCGCATGCCGCACTCGGCATTGTGTATGCGCGCAAGATGGACTGGGCGACTGCACAGGAACACTTGCAAGCAGCACTCGCACTCGATGCAAACAACGTCGCGGCGCTCGAAGCGCTCGGTTGTTTGCTCCTCGACGTAGGCCGGGTGGATGCTGCACTCGCGCACGCGCACCGGGCCGCCACACTTCAACCCGGCAACCGCGGTGCACATCAATGTGCGGCGTACGCGCGGATAGCGATGCGTACCGAAGGGACAGGCGAAGAACTGACAGCGGACACGGCACGCATTCAAGCAGCCGTTCTGTTGCTCGAGAACGATCGTTTCCGCGCCGACGCTCTATTGCGGGAACACAAGGCCGTGTCCGATGAGTTGATCCGCGCAGTCATCGATGCCAGTACCGATCGCAGCAAGGTGCCCGATGCACTGAAAATCATCACGCGCAGCGCCGATGACGAAACCATCGATGCGCACACGGAGGTTTTGTTCGGCGCGGCGTTACGTCGGCCGGATTTTGTATTCAACCGCATGCTGCGACAGGTCAAGGCGGGCGAAGCCGTACCGCTGCGCCTGTTGTGGCTGCCGCAAACCGACTTCCTGCGTAAACACCGGCGCTTCAGAGAGATCGTGAACGCCACCAAGCTCGCGGCTTATTGGCAGAAGCACGGACTGCCGGATGTTTGTTCGAAAGAACCGACCGTCTACGGCTGCACGCTGAAACGGCGTTAGCGCATTGGGCGCTGGGCCTGGACACTGGTTACAAGCCTGCAGGGACGTTGTCGAACCACACCCAAGTCCTGCACCCTACTCGACCCCGCCGGACGCTCCGCGTGTCCGGTCCAGAGCCCCAGCGCCCAGAGCCCCTCTCACCATACATACTCAATCATCGCCCACCACTTGACGGTGTCCTGATACGCCGTGGTCTCGGCGACAGGCTTGGCGTCGTAATCGGCGTACTTGAGCGTTGCGACGAAGCGTTGCCATTTCGCCTGCACTTGGCAGTTGATCTCATCGCCGAGATCGAACGAGCCGCGTTCGCTCTCGTAGCTGTGATACGCGACGGTTACGGATAGGGATTCGAGTAAACCCAACGCCTTCACCGCATAACCGAGGGCAGCGTAGCGATCGTCGAGGCCGTTCGGCGGCGTCACGAGGAATTTGTCTGCCCAACCGTTGAAGCGATGCAGCGTGGCGAGCGGTGTAGCGAATCCGACCGTACCGTTCCCCTCCAGCACTTCTCGACCGAGCGTCACGCTGAACTGCTTGAAGCTGCCGGTGACTTCGGCCAAGTAATAATCGAGATCGAAAACCAACGGATTGTCGCCGTAGTCCTCCTGCGTCGCGTACGACGCGACGTACGCGAGCTTCGTCGGACCGATCGCTCGATCGCCAGCCAACCTCACGCCGAACGTCTCGGTCGAGACGCGCGTTGGGTTCATGGCCGCAGGCAGCGTTGCGATCGGATCGAAGTCGAGCACGTAGGCAAATCCGGTGATCTTCCCGATCGGCGTTTGATACGCAATGTTTGCGAGGTACCCGTCGCCCTTGTACACGCCTTGCGGAGAGTCCTTGCCGAACACGCGATTCACGCGATTCAGGTACGTCACGTCGATCGTCAACGGAGCGACCGGCTTGTTGACGATGCGGACGGCATCGAACGTTTGTTCGTTTTGACGCCAACCGACATTGCCGACGAATCGATGATCGTCGAGCAGGATGCGCTGCCGGCCGAGCGTGATCGTCGTACCCGGCAGCGAGGTGTTCGTCAGATGCAACCGATTCAGCTCGTAGACTTCCGGATCCGGCACGACTGGGTACGCCGCATTCCTGGCAACGGAATTGTCGTCGCGATAATCGCCGTCGAACGGCCAAACGAACTCGCCTTCGGCGAGTAAGCTCGTATTCCACACCTTGCCGGTCTGGAATCCCAGCCGCAGCCGCAAGGTGTTGGCGTCGGATTCCTCGACGAGCGGATCCTGTTCGACGTTCTCGAACCGCAGCCGGGCATCGATGATCGGCTTCGTCGCTTTAAGCGCAACACCGATGTCGTCCGCTTGCGCGATGGAGGCGCCGAACAGTGCGACGGCAACGGCGCTGCGCAATGTCCAACGCATGACTTTTTCGTGTTCTCGGCCCATACAAACCTCCCATGCCTCTCATGCCGCTTCCGCACGATGCTGCCGATCGCAATCGGCCAGGAATGCGAGCAGCTCTTCGCGGTATTCGTAGTACTTCGGGTGTTCGAGCAGCGCCTTGCGGGTTCGCGGACGCGGCAAGTCGACGTTCATGATCTTGCCGATCCTCGCGTACGGCCCGTTCGTCATCATGACGACCCGGTCGGCGAGCAAGATCGCTTCGTCGACATCGTGCGTGACGCAGATCGCCGTGATGCGATTGCGCCGCCACACGTCCATCAGAACTTCCTGCAAATCCCAGCGCGTGAGCGCATCGAGCATGCCGAACGGCTCGTCGAGCAATAGGAGCTTCGGCGAAAGCGCGAACGCACGCGCCAAACCGACGCGTTGTTTCATGCCGTTCGACAACTCGCTTGCCTTCTTGTCGAGCGCATCGGCGAGTCCGACGCGTTCGAGGTAGTACTCGACGATGTCCCGACGCTCCTGCACGCTGACATGCGCATACACGCGCTCCACGCCGAGCGCGACGTTTTCGCGTGCAGTCAACCAAGGCAGTAGGCTCGGCGCCTGAAACACGACGCCGCGATCGGGACCGGCATCGGCGATTTCCTTGCCGTCCAAGACGATGCTCCCTCCGGAGATCTCGTTGAGCCCGGCGATCATCGACAGCACCGTCGACTTACCGCAACCGGAATGCCCGATAAGCGATATGAACTCCCCCTTACGGATGTTCAGAGCGAATTTGTCGACGACGGTGAGCGGACCTTTCGGGGTCGGATAAATCTTCGTAACGTCGTAGAACTCCACATACTTGTCGAGATTCTCTGCAGGTTTTGCCGTAGTCGCGGCTCGTGCAGCTTGCTCGGCAGTAATTGGGACGACGTCCGGCAACGTTTTGCGTTCTTCGGCGCTTGCGCCCGCTTCGTTGCCGACATCGATCAAGTACTGCGTGATCTGTGCGCGAAGCTGTTGGTAGTGCGGATCGTGATTGAGCGCCGCACGATCGCGCGGCCGCGGAATGTCCACTTCGAACTCGCGTCCGAGCGTTGCGTTGGGACCGGGCGTCAGCGGCACGATACGGTCGGCAAGCAGCAAGGCTTCGTCGACATCGTTCGTCACGAGCACGACCGTCTTGCGTTGCTGGCGCCAGATCGCTTCGATCTCGTCCTGCAGTTTCGAGCGCGTGAGCGCATCGAGCGCCGAGAGCGGCTCATCGAGCAACAGAATCTGCGGATCCATTGCGAGCGCACGCGCGACCGCAACGCGTTGACGCATGCCGCCCGACAGCTCCGCCGGCCGCCGATCGATCGCATGGCTCAAGCCGACCATCTCGATGTACTTGAGCGTATGCGCGCGCCGCTCTTCCGCAGATCGATCGCCGTGCACGGCATCGGTCGCAAGCGCGACGTTGCCGTAAACCGTGAGCCACGGCATGAGCGAATAGCTTTGAAACACGACGCCGCGATCGGGACCGGCCTCGCGCACCGGCTGACCGTTGAGAAGAATCTCGCCGCTGTCCGGCTTGACGAGCCCGGCAATCGCGGAGATCAGCGTCGTCTTGCCGCTGCCCGAGAACCCGACGATCGCAACGAACTCCCCTTCCTCGATGGAGAGATTCACGTCGTCGAGCACCTGCGTGGCACCGTACCGCTTGCAAACGTTCTTGAGCTGCAGGGATGGCATCGGTTCTCACCTCTGCGCGCCGAAACTGAAGAGGCTCTGCAGCGTCAGCATCAGGCGATCGAGCACGAAACCGATCAGGCCGATCGTCAGCACAGCGACCATCAGGCGTGCCAGGGAGTCGGAGCTGCCGTTCTGGAACTCGTCCCAGACGAATTTTCCGAGGCCCGGGTTCTGCGCCAACATTTCCGAGGCGATCAGCACCATCCAGCCGACGCCAAGGGACAAGCGCATACCCGTGAAGATGAGCGGCAGCGACGAAGGCATCACGAGCTTGAACAGCTTCGTCGTCCACGGCAGCCGCAGCACCTTCGCGACGTTGACCAAATCCTTGTCGATCGACGCGACGCCGACGGCCGTATTGATGATCGTCGGCCACAGCGAGCACAGCGTGACGGTGATCGCCGAGATCAGAAACGCCTTCTCGAACATCGGATCCGAAGTGACGTACACCGCGCTCACGATGATCGTCACGAGCGGCAGCCACGCGAGCGGCGACACCGGCTTGAAGACCTGAATCAGCGGATTCAAGGCAAGCGCTGATCGTCTGCGATAGTCCGCAGAAAATGCCCACCGGCACCGCGATCGCCGTTGCGAGCAAGAAGCCCATGAACACGGTCTTCAAGCTCGTAAAGATCTGGTCGATGTACGTCGGTTTGCGGTGTACTTGCGGGTGACGATTTCGGCGTTCGGATCGGCGGCAAGCTTCTCCGCATTGCGCTTGGCTTGCCGCTCGTAGAACGCCGCCGCCTTCTCGCGCTCTGCCTTGTGGTCCTCCCAAAGCGCCTTCGTCTGCTCCCAGACAGCAAGCGGGCCTGGAATGTGTCCGAGGCTCGTTTCGATGGAAGCGGACAGCCGGCTCCATGCGAACAGGAACACCGCGATTGCAAGCAGCGGCACGCCGAGCGATTGCCAAAGCTCGCGCCATTGCGCGCGCGGATTCTCGCCGCGGCACAACCGCACGATCGGAACCAGAAAACCGAGCCCGATCAGCGTCAGGAACCGAAACAACCCGTCCAGCGATCGGGGCGGTCGCACGCGCGGTGCGTTCGCGGCCGGCGGCAGCGGTTCATTCGCCGCGTTCGACGCCGCGGGGCTCGGTTTCTCGACGGTCGCCTTTGCGCGCATGGTTCCCTCCTCACTTGCCGACGACGTCGCCGCCTTCGATCTTCTGCATGCCCTTCAAGCCGATCGAGAATTTCTCGAGATACGCGTTCGGCTTGCGGGCGTCGAACTCGATGCCGTCGATGAAATCCTTCGTCGGCGAGCGATAACCGTCGGACGTCCATGGGAAGTCCTCTTGCTTCGCCTTGCCTTCTTCGACGAGGAGCTTGGCGGCTTTCAGATAAATGTCGGGCCGATAAACCTGCTTTGCGACTTGGGCGTACCACTCGTCGGGTTTGCCCTCGGGAATCTGTCCCCAACGCCGCATTTGCGTGAGATACCAAATCGCATCGCTGTAATACGGATACGTCGCGAAATAGCGGAAGAAAACGTTGAAATCCGGCAATTCACGCTTGTCGCCCTTCGCGTATTCGAACGTGCCGGTCATGCTGTTTGCGATGACCTGGTAATCGGCACCGACGTATTGCGATTTCGAGAGGATCCGCGCCGCTTCTTTGCGATTCGCACCGTTGTTCTCGTCGAGCCACATCCCGGCGCGGATCAACGCCTTGATGAGCGCAAGATGCGTATTCGGATGTTTCTCCGCCCACGCCTTCGTCACGCCGAAAACTTTTTCCGGATTGTTCTTCCAGATTTCGTAGTCGGTGATGACGGGAACGCCGACGCCCTTGAAGATCGCCTGCTGGTTCCAAGGCTCACCGACGCAATAACCGCTGATCGTTCCCGCTTCGAGCGTCGCCGGCATCTGCGGGGGCGGCGTCACTGACAGCAGCACATCGGCTTTGATCTGACCGCTCACGTCGGTCGGCGAATAAAAGCCGGGATGAATGCCGCCGGCGGCCAGCCAGTAGCGCAGCTCGTAGTTGTGCGTCGAGACCGGAAAGACCATCGCCATGTTGAAGGTCTTGCCGTTGCTCCGGAATTTCTCGATGACGGGCTTGAGCACGTCCGCCTTGATCGGATGCACGATCTTGCCGTTCGCATCGGTCGGCAGATTCGGCTTGATCATGTTCCACACTTCGTTCGAGAGCGTGATCGCGTTGCCGTTCAAGTCCATGCTGAACGCCGTCACGATGTCGGCCTTCGTGCCGAAGCCGATCGTCGCGCCGAGCGGCTGCCCGGCGAGCATGTGCGCGCCGTCGAGCTCGCCGGTGATGACGCGGTCGAGGATGACTTTCCAATTCGCTTGCGGTTCGAGCGTGACGTACAGGCCTTCGTCTTCGAAGAATCCCTTCTCGTACGCGATCGCGAGCGGCGCCATGTCCGTGAGCTTGATGAATCCGAGCTTCAGCTCTTCTTTCTCGAGCTTGAGCTCGGCCGCGTGACCTGCAGTCGCCATCAGCAGCATCGCCACTGCTGCCGCTCGCAGAGTCCGGCGCCTCGATACGTCGATCATCCGTCCTTCTCCTCGCGTTTCTATCGGCCAAACAAAAAACGCTGCCCGACTTCGTCAGCACGCTTTCGCATGCGATGAGTCGGCAGCGTTGCCCAGCACGCCCGCTGTTGGGCGGCTCATTCGGAGGACGCGTTGCGTCCGTTGCCCTTGAATCTGCAATGGACGTGCCATCCTCCGCGTTCAGTCGCGCGACGGTCGTCTAGCTCCTCGTCAGCGCTCGGAATTTATTCAGCTCGACGCGGAATCGATGGGTGTCGACTCAGCGAAGACGACCCGCGAGGTGAACTCGAACGGGGCATGACATCGACTCACACGCACGAAGTGAGTGCGGCGCCTGCCGCGCGACGGCGTCGCGGCCGGCTCGCCGCAAGGCTTTCGAGGTGGCACGGCCGTTGCACCCCGCGTGGGTCGATGCCGGAAGAAAAGTCGCCCAAGGATTCCCTGCGCATTTTGATCGTCGATCAAAATGTGATGCGCGCGTCCGTGCTCGAAGACGGACTGCGCGAGGCAGGACTGTCGAACATCGTCGTCGTGCGCGACATGCAGAATCTGATGCGCAGGATCGTGGACAACGATCCCGACGTCATCTTCATCGATCTGGAAAATCCCAATCGCGACGTGCTCGAGCAGATGTTTCAGGTGTCTCGGTGCGTACGCCGGCCGATCGCGATGTTCGTCGACCGATCCGATACCGACATGATCGAGGCAGCGGTCGAAGCGGGCGTCGGTGCTTACGTCGTCGACGGCCTCAAGAAGGAGCGGGTCAAATCGATTCTCGACACGGCTGTCAGCCGCTACAAAGCCTTCAGCAAATTGCGCGATGAGCTCGAACGCGCGAAGGAGGCGCTGGCCGAGCGCAAGATCATCGAGCGCGCGAAAGGCATTCTCATGAAAGAGCGCGGCATGAGCGAGGAAGCCGCCTACGCACTGTTACGCCGGGCCGCAATGAACGAAAACCGCCGGATCAGCGAGGTCGCGCAAAGCGTCATCACCGCGGCGAGGCTACTGAAGTGACCTACTCCAACATCATCGTCGGATTCATTCCCTTGCTCGATTGCGCGCCGCTCGTTGCAGCCGTCGAGAAGGGCTTCGCGGCGGCGGAAGGGCTCGATCTGGCGCTGATGCGCGAAACGTCGTGGGCGAACATCCGCGATCGGCTCATCGTCGGTCATTTCGATGCTGCGCACATGCTCGGACCGATGGCAGTCGCTTCTTCGCTCGGCATCGGACACTTGCAGGTGCCCATCGTCGCGCCCTTCTCGCTCGGACTCGGCGGCAATGCAATCACCGTGTCGAATGAATTGTGGGAGCAGATGACGGCCGCGGGCGCGCGGCTCGGCGCCGATCCGGCAACGCAAGGCACGGCACTGCGCGAGGTCGTCGCTCGGCGCGAACGCTTGAAGCAGCCCCCGCTCACGTTCGCGATGGTGTATCCGTTCTCGTGTCACAATTATGAGCTGCGATATTGGCTCGCCGCGGCCGGCATCCATCCGGATCGCGACGTGCGCTTGATCGTGCTGCCGCCGCCATTGCTCGTGGATGCACTGCGCGAAGGCCAGGTCGACGGATTCTGCGTCGGCGAACCATGGAACAGCTTGGCCGTGAGCGCCGGCGTCGGTCGCATCGTCGTGGCGACGTCGGCGATCTGGCGCTTGAGCCCCGAAAAGGTGCTCGGTTTTCGTCTCGATTGGACGCAACGTTATCCAGAACGCGTCAGCGCGCTCGTGCGCGCCCTGTATCGCTCGGCCCAATGGTGCGAGAACCCGGCCAATCACGAAGAGCTCGCACGGTTGTTGGCGGAACCGCGATATGTCGGTGCGCCGGCAGACATCCTTCAACGCGGTCTTTCGAACAAAGTCGCACTGGGACCCGGCGATCATCCGCGCGACATCCCCGACTTCTACGTTCCCGCACGTCACGCCGCGACGTTCCCGTGGCGCAGCCATGCCGTGTGGTTCTATTCGCAGATGGTTCGCTGGCGTCAGATCGAGTTCGATCCTCAGCACGTCGCACTCGTCGAAGCGACCTTTCGTCCTGACCTGTATCGTTTGGCACTCGCGCCTTTGCACGTCGAGCTGCCGAGCGAGGACTGGAAGATCGAAGGAGATCCGGCGAGCAGTACAGGTTTCTTCGACAACAGGATCTTCGATCCGAGGAATCTGCGCGCCTATTTGCGCTGACGCTTCTTGCGCTCGCGGCTGCGGCGGATCACACGGACCGGCACGTCGACCGCTTCATTCCAATGCGTTTCCGACTTCGTGACGCACTCTGCTTGTGCGTCGCGCGTCGTCGCGATCGAGCATTGCCCATCGTGCGCACGAGTCTCCAGTGTGCCGCTCGAGCGCAAATACGCTGATTCTCAAGCGGATACGCAAGATCGACGTCGCTCACAGCCTCGCTGGCACGCAGGTTGCTTGACTCGAGGCAGGTCGAGCCGCCAATGGCTCCCGGACGACGGCGTCCCCAAGCGAGTGCGTTCGCCGCACTCATTTCGGGACGCCGTTTTTTTTGGTTGCGAGGTTCGTTCGATACATGGTTGCCGCGCTCGAAGCTGCCGCCGCGCCCGCGCTCGCAGAACGTCCGATCGTCATCGTCGGTAGCGGACCCGTGGGCGTACGCGTCGCCGGCGAGCTGCATCGGCGCCGCAGCGATGTATCCATCGTGCTGTACGGCGCCGAACCCGATGAGCCGTACAACCGTGTTCGCTTGAGCTCGTTGCTCGCCGGTGAAATCCGTTGGGACGCTTGGAATGCGGATTCGTCGCTGCCGGCTTCGCCGCACATCGAGCGTCGCTTCGGCTGCGCCGTGCAGTCCATCGATCGAGGAGCGCGCTGCATCGTCGATGCGCACGGTCGAATCCAACCGTATTCGCAGCTCGTGATCGCGACGGGATCGACACCGGTCGTTCCGAACATTCCCGGCATCGATCTCGAAGGCATTTACACGTTCCGCGAGTTGCGCGACGCACAGCAGCTCTTTGCGCGTCGCATGCGCAGTCGACGCACCGTCGTGATCGGCGGCGGATTGCTCGGGCTCGAAGCAGCGCGCGCGATGCGGCGGTTCCACACGGAAGTGACGGTCATCGAGCACGCACCGCGCCTCATGCCCCGGCAGCTCGATGACGAAGCAAGCACCATGCTCGCTGCGCATCTCGAGAGGCTTGCGATTCGACTTCGCGTCGGCGTCGGCGTGAAACAGGTCGTCGGGAATGTGCGCGTCGAAGGCGTGCAACTGATGGACGGTTCGGTCGTGGAGTGCGACACGATCGTCATCGCGGCGGGTATTCGTCCGAATGTCGAGCTCGCACGCCGCGCGGGATTGAGCATCGGCCGCGGCATTCGCGTGGACGATGCGCTGCGCACGTCGGATCCGTCGATCTATGCGGTCGGCGAGTGCGCCGAGCACCGCGGCATCGTCTACGGGCTGGTGGCTCCTGGTTTCGAGCAAGCGGCAATCGCCGCAACGAATCTCTCGGGCCAGTCCGCCTCCTATCGCGGCTCGCTCGCGGCGACACGTTTGAAAGTGCTCGAGATGCCCGTGTTCAGCATCGGCCGCATCACGGATGACGACTTAAGTCCGAGCGCGCGCTGTGCGACGTATCGGTGCGGCAACGAGTACTGCAAAGTGGCGATCGAACGCCGACGCATCGTCGGCGCCATCGCCATCGGCAATGTCGCACAACTCGGACGGCTTCAAGAAGCCGTGATGCACGCACGCATCGCCTGGCCGTGGCAGCTTTGGCGATTCGGCAAGACCGGATCGTTATGGCCTGAGAACAGGGCGACGCACATCAGTCAGTGGCCCGATAGCGTCACGGTGTGCAACTGCACCGGTGTAACCCGCGGCACGCTTCGCAAAGCAATGTCGCAAGGCGCGTGCGATATCGCATCGCTATGTGCCGCGACCGGCGCATCGAGCGTGTGCGGTTCGTGCCGTCCTCTGCTCGCCGAGCTGTGCGGCAAACGCGAACCCATGCCTGCGGTACCTGCGTGGCGATCGCTGCTCGTGCTGACGATCCTCGCGGCGATCGTCGGCGTACTACTCGCCCAGCCCGCCACGCTCGACTATGCGGCGAGCATCCAGTCGAACCTGTCGTTCGACTTCCTGTGGCGCGACGGCACATGGAAACAGATCAGCGGCTTCACCGTACTCGGTCTGACAGCGATCGCGCTGCTCATGTCGTTGCGCAAGTGCGTGCGTGCATTCTCGCTCGGTAACTTCGCCGGTTGGCGGATCGCGCATCTCGCGCTCGGCATCGGTGCGCTGATCGCACTCTTTGTCCACACCGGGGGACGCCTGGGCTCGTATCTCGACGCCGCGCTGATGAGCTGTTTCGTCGCGCTAGCACTCGTTGGCTCGGCGGCAAGCGGCGCGTTGTCGCTCCAACATCGCATCGCCGGCGATGCGACTCGCCTGCGCTCTCGCTTGACGTGGATTCACATCTTGTTGTTCTGGCCGGTGCCGAGCTGAAGGAAGCCGAGGACAAGCACCCGCTCTCGAAGTTCATGGATTCGCGCAATGCCGAGTTGCTCGAGAAGATCGACGCGACTTCGTGTGTCGCGTGCCACACCGAGCACCGACCCGCAATGACGCGTGCGATGGGTGTCACGCAACCGGACGATGTGTGCTTCCACTGCCACGCCGGGATTGCCGAAGAGCGCGAAAGTCATGCGGGGATGAGGTTCGACACCTGCGCTTCGAGCGGCTGCCACAACTTTCACGACAATCGGGCGCTCTACGAAGACTTCCTGCTGCGTCATCTCGACGATCCGAAAACGGTCGCCAAGCCGCTGGTCTCGATGCGCAACTTCATCGCGATCGCCGCAATGCTCCCTGACTATCCGAGCGACCGCTATCCCGTCGAATCACTCGAGGCCGATCGCGCCGACGCACCGCCCCACGCGGCGACGAACGACGCGCTCAATGCCGATTGGCTCGCCTCAGCGCATGCGCGCGCCGGTGTGAATTGCAGCGGCTGTCATGTCGACTCCGCACAGGAGAACGTCGACTGGATTGCGCGACCCGATCATCAGGCGTGCGCAACCTGCCACGCGCCCGAAGTCGACGGATTCTTGAGAGGCAAGCATGGCATGCGCCTTGCGCAAGGCCTGAGTCCGATGACGCCCGCGCTCGCGCGCCTGCCGATGCGCAATGAGGCGAAACACACCGAGCTCGCTTGCACGACCTGCCACGCCGCGCATCGGTTCGACACGCGCACGGCGGCTGTCGATGCATGTCTTTCGTGTCATGCGGACGAGCACTCGCGGGCGTTTCGCGCTTCCAAGCACTTCGAGTTGTGGCTCGCTGAGCTCGAAGGCCGCGCGCCAGCAGGCTCGGGTGTGTCGTGCGCCACTTGCCACATGCCGCGCACGGAGCAACGCGATCCCGATCTCGATTTGCGCCGCATCGTCGTTCAGCACAACCAAAACGACACCTTGCGCCCGAACGAAAAAATGCTGCGGCCCGTGTGCTTGTCCTGCCACGGGCTCGGTTTTGCGATCGACGCGCTCGCCGATCCGCAATCGATCCGCACGAATTTCAACGGTCCGCCGGCCGTCCACATTCGCAGTCTCGAAATGGCCGAGGAACGTCTTCGCAAGCACGAGGCGCAACGCCGCGCATCGATGTCAGCAACCGTCGAGTAGCAACGAAGAAATGGGAGGCATCATGCAATCGAAACATCGATCCAACGTCGGGCGCATCGCAGCGAGCGCCGTGGCAGCACTGACCGTGCTCGGCGCAAGCGCAGCTGCGGCCGAGGGCGTCAGCTACAAGAAAATGGCCGACGCATTGTTCGCGGTCATGGAATCGGACCGCACCGTCTACACGCGGATGGTCGTCAATCGCCTGCAGAACGAAGAGAAGGTCATCAAGGCGAGCGAGCACTGGAAAGACGACAAGGCGCTGCCGCTGCCGGCGCAAATGTTTCGATTCGGCGCGGAAATGGTCGCGGAGAAGAATGCCGGCTTCACGTATTCGTTGTTGTCGCTCTGGCCGGTGAACAAACAGAACGCGCCGCGGACGCCCGCGGAGAAGGAAGGGTTGGAGGCCGTCGCGAAGAACCCGAAACAACCTTTCTATAAAGAAGAGACGCTCGGCAAGACGAAGTATTTCACGGCCGTCTATCCGGACCGCGCGATCTCGCCGGCCTGCGTGTCGTGCCACAACGAGCATCGCGATTCCCCGCGCACCGATTTCAAGATTGGCGATGTGATGGGCGGTGTCGTCATTCGCATCCCGATGGAGTAGCGCAATGAAGACGCGTGCTGCGTTCGCCCTGCTCGCATGTTGCTGCGCGTTGGTCGCGCGCGCGGACGAAGAGTACCCGACGTTCGACGATCCTCGATTGCAAAGCGGCCGCGAGGTGTGGCTCGGGACGTGCGCGGCTTGTCACACGAGCGACTTCGCGGGTGCGCCGGAAGTCACGGATCGTGAAGCGTGGGCACCGCGGCTGCAGCAGGGCATGGAAGTTCTGTACGAGCACGCGCTCAAGGGCTTGCACGGCGAGAAGGGTACGGAGATGCCGCCGCGCGGCGGCAATCCCTCGCTGAGCGATGAGCAAGTGAAATCCGCGGTCGACTACATGGTCGCGTTGGTAAAGAAACTAGCCGGAGAATGACATGACCCCGAAACAAATCAGTCTCGTGCAGGCAACGTGGGAGAGCGTGTTGCCGATCTCGCAAACGGCCGCGACGATTTTCTACGACAAGCTGTTCGCAGCCGATCCGTCGTTGCGTCCGCTGTTCAAGGGCGATCTCGAGGAGCAGAAGACGAAATTGATGAAGATGATCGGTGTCGCCGTGAACTCGCTCGATCGGCTCGATGAAATCGTGCCGGCCGTCAAAGCCCTCGGTCAGCGTCACGTCGGCTACGGCGTACAACCGAAGCACTACGAAACCGTTGGCCGAGCATTGTTGGAGACGCTCGAGCAAGGACTCGGGCCCGCATTCACGCCGGAAGTGAAAGAAGCCTGGGCAACGGTGTACGGCGTGCTCGCCGGCGCAATGCAAGCGCAGGGAGAAACTGCGGCAGCGTGAGCTTCGCTGGCCACAGACGACAGGTGGCGAGCGAGCCGAAGGCTGAACAGTGACCGCAAGCCGTCGACCGAGACGGGATGGAACAGAACGTACGTGAATGATTCCCTCTCCGCGTGAGCGCAGCCGCCAGTCGGGGAGGGAATCGGTCTCGACGGATCACGAGTCGCGAGTCACGATTCACGATCGTCGCCCGTAGCCCTTATCTCATGTCCGTCTCGCCGAACTTCCTCGACTTCGTCCTCGATCAACTCGGCAAACTCGGTGCCGTACGTGCACGGCGAATGAACTACTTTCGTGTGCCGAGCGACGTGCTCGAGGACGCGGATGAGATCGTGACTTGGGCACACAAATCGCTGCGGGCCGCGAGCGCGGCCGCAGCGTCCAATTCGTCTCGAAAACGCAAGCTCTGTACCGCAGCGCGGGTCAGAACTGGCGCCAAAAACCGAAATCTTGCTAATTCTTGAGACGATCCGACACCGCAATGCAGAATCCTTTGCAATGCAGTATGTCGGACCGAAAGTGCGCCTATAATGCCCGCCCCCGCTGCCCACCCACGAATCCCACCGTTCGTGATTTCAGCGGCCACTTTTTCAAACATTCAGTATGGGAGACGCACTGATGGGGGCTATCAACGCCGTCACCAACCTCGCCGTCGAAGGCGACATTGGCATCCTCTCGATCAATAACCCGCCCGTGAATGCCCTGTCGCAGCAAGTGCGCGAAGGCATCGTCAAGGGCATGAAGGAAGCCATCGACAACGCCGCCATCAAGGCGATCGTGCTGATTTGCGAAGGCCGCACCTTCATTGCCGGCGCAGACATCACGGAATTCGGCAAGCCGCCGCAGGCTCCCAGCCTCCCCGAGGCGGAAGACGCCATCGAGAATTCGCCGAAGCCCGTCGTTGCCGCGATTCACGGCACGGCACTCGGCGGCGGCCTCGAAGTGGCGCTCTGCTGCCACTACCGCGTTGCCGTTCCGTCGGCGAAGGTCGGTCTTCCTGAAGTGAATCTCGGTTTGCTGCCTGGCGCCGGCGGCACGCAGCGTCTGCCGCGCATCGTCGGTGTCGAGCAGGCGCTCGACATGATCACGTCGGGCAAACACGTACCCGCGGCGCAAGCGCAGCAGGCCGGCCTGATCGACGAAATCGTGCCGGAAGGTGAGCTGCGCACGGCAGCGATTGCATTCGCCAAGAAGGTGCTCGCGGAGAACCGTCCGCTCCGTAAAGTGCGCGACTCGAACGAAAAGGTCGAAGCTGCCCGCGGCAAGCCGGAGATCTTCGAGAACTTCCGCAAGGCCAACGCGAAGAAATTCCGCGGCTTCCTCGCACCCGAATACTGCATTCGCGCGGTCGAGGCTGCGGTGAATCAGCCGTTCGATGAAGGTCTCAAAACCGAGCGCCAGTTGTTCACCGAGCTGCTGCAGGGCACGCAGTCGGCAGCGCAACGCTACGTGTTCTTCGCCGAGCGTCAGGTCTGGAAGATTCCCGACGTGCCCGAAGACACGCCGACGCTGCCGATCAAGAAAGTCGGCGTCATCGGCGCCGGCACGATGGGCGGCGGCATTTCGATGAACTTCGCGAACGTCGGCATTCCGGTCACGATCGTCGAAGCGAAGCAGGAAGCGCTCGACCGGGGCTTGAGCGTCATTCGCAAGAACTACGAGACGACGGCCAAGCGCGGACGCATCACGATGGAAGACGTCGAGAAGCGCATGAGCCTGCTCACCGGCACGCTCGATTTCAATGCGCTCGCCGATTGCGACCTGATCATCGAAGCCGTGTTCGAGAACATGGACATCAAGAAGGACGTGTTCGGCCGGCTCGACAAGATCGCCAAGCAAGGCGCGATCCTCGCCTCGAACACCTCGTATCTGAACATCAACGAGATCGCGAGCGCGACGAGCCGTCCGGAGTGGGTCATCGGCCTGCACTTCTTCTCGCCGGCAAACGTGATGCGCCTGCTCGAAGTCGTGCGCGGCGAAAAGACCTCGAAGCAGGTCATTGCGACTTCGATGCAGCTCGCGAAGAAGATCGGCAAGATCGGCGTGCTGGTCGGCGTCTGCCACGGCTTCGTCGGCAATCGCATGCTCGCTGCCCGTCAGGCGCAAGCTCAGGCGATGCTTCTCGAAGGCGCCATGCCGTGGGACATCGACAAGCCGCTGTACGACTTCGGCATGCCGATGGGTCCGTTCCAGATGGCCGACCTCGCAGGTCTCGACATCGGCTGGAGCAAGGAAACCTCGAAGAGCTCGACGGTGCGAGAAGTGCTCTGCGAAATGGATCGCCGCGGCCAGAAGACCGGCGCCGGCTTCTACGATTACGACGAGCAGCGTAATGCCAAGCCGTCGCCGGTGACGGAAAAGATCGTCAAGGAATTCATGGCGAAGGCCGGCAATCAGCCGCGCGAGATTTCCAAAGAAGAGATTCTCGAGCGTTTGATCTACCCGATGATCAACGAGGGCGCGAAGATCCTCGAAGAGGGCATCGCGCTGCGTCCGTCGGACATCGACATCGTCTGGATCAACGGCTACGGTTGGCCGGTCTATCGCGGCGGTCCGATGTTCTATGCGGACACGATCGGACTGAAGACCGTTGTCGAGAAGCTCAAGCAGCATCAGCCGAAGCTCGGCAAGGATTTCACGATCTCGCCGCTGCTCGAGAAATTGGCCGCCGAAGGCAAGCGTTTCCAAGATCTGAAGTAAAGGTGCACCAATGCGCGAAGCTGTCATCGTTTCCACCGCTCGTACGCCGATCGGCAAGGCCTATCGCGGCGCGTACAACAACACTCAAGGCCAGGAGCTCGCAGCGATCGCGATCTCGAATGCCGTCAAGCGCGCCGGCATCGATCCGGCCGAAGTCGAGGACGTGATCCTCGGCTGCGCCCTGCAACAGGGCTCCACCGGCAGCAACGTTGCACGTCAGGCATTGCTGCGTGCAGGCCTGCCGCAAAACGTGCCGGGCATGACGATCGATCGTCAGTGCTCGTCCGGATTGATGGCGATTGCGACGGCCGCGAAACAGATCATCCACGACGGCATGCAGGTCGCTGTCGGCGGCGGCGTCGAGTCGATCTCGCTGGTGCAGAACGACAAGATGAATCGCTATCGGCTGCAGGATCCGTGGCTCGTCGAACACATTCCGCAGGTCTACATGACCATGATCGAGACCGCGGAAATCGTCGCCGAGCGTTACGGCATCAGCCGCGAAGCCCAAGACGAGTACGCGCTGCAATCGCAACAGCGCACGGCAAAGGCGCAGCGGGAAGGCAAGTACGAAACGGAGATCGTTCCGACGACGACCACCATGCTCGTCACGGACAAGGAGACCGGCGCGACCTCGGAAAAACAAGTCACGCTCAAGCTCGACGAAGGCAACCGTCCGGAAACGACGATCGAAGCTCTCGCGAAGCTGCAGCCGGTGTTCAAGGGCGGTCAGCGCATTCAGGAAGGCAAGTTCATCACCGCAGGCAATGCTTCGCAGCTTTCGGACGGCGCTGCGGCCGTCGTGCTGATGGAAGCGAAGGAAGCGGAGCGTCGCGGCTTGCAGCCGCTCGGCGCTTATCGCGGCATGATGGTCGCGGGCTGCGGCCCCGAGGAAATGGGTATCGGTCCCGTGTTCGCCGTGCCGAAGCTGCTCAAGCAACATGGCCTGACGGTCGATCAGATCGACTTGTGGGAGTTGAACGAAGCGTTCGCGAGCCAGGTGCTCTACTGCCGCGACAAGCTCGGCATCCCGAACGAGAAGCTGAACGTCAATGGCGGCGCGATCTCCATCGGCCATCCCTACGGCATGTCGGGCGCGCGCATGGTCGGCCACATCCTGCTCGAAGGTAAGCGCCGCGGCGCCAAGTACGGCATCGTGACGATGTGTATCGGCGGCGGCATGGGCGGCGCAGGCCTGTTCGAGATCTTCTAACGCCGACGTCCACCGACTCGACTCGAGGGGCGCAACGCGAAGTTGCGCCCCTTTTTGTTTTCGATGCCAACGATTCGGCGGCGGCGTTCCCAGAGCTCGACCGGGTTCGTACAATGCCGATTCGGATTGGAGTCGGCGGCAATCCAAGGACACGCCTCTCATGTCGATCCCTGATGACCAGACGGTGACCCCGCTTCAAAGCGCGGTCGCGCCGCGGCAGCCCGCTGCCACGGCGCGCTACGCGCGTAAGAGGCAGGCGATCATTGCCGCCGCCAGCGAGATCCTGAACCGCGACGGCATCAAGGGCATGACGCTCGCGAACGTCGCTGCGCGCGTCGGCTTGATCACGACGAGCGTCACTTACTACTTCAAGAAGAAAGAGGACCTTGCGGTCGCCTGCCTGCTCGAAGGCATCGAGCGGTTCGAAGCCCTGTTCGAAGAGGCGCTGCAAGAGCCCACTGCGCCAGCACGACTTGCGAAAGTGCTCGACTTGTGGCTCGAGCTGCAGCGTCGCATTGCACTGGGCGAGGCGCCCGCGCTACCGGCCTTCAACGATATCCGCGCGCTACAAAAGCCGCAGCGAAACATCATCGTCGATGCCTATTTCCGTTACGCGGCCAAGGTTCGCAGCCTGTTTTCGGGACCGGGCCTCGAATGGCTCGACGAGCGCGCCGCCGCCGCGCGTGCGCAGGTTCTATTGGAACAAATGTACTGGGCGGTCGCCTGGCTGCCCCGCTACGACTTGGAGGATTACGCGCGGATTCGCGACCGCATGCTCGACATTTTCATGCACGGTCTGGTGATGCCGAACCGCCGCTGGGAGCCGCAGCCGCTGCCGCTCGATCGAGTGCTCGAGTCGAATCCCGAATCGAGCGCGCGCGAGGCTTTTCTGATCGCCGCAACGCGCTTGATCAATGAGCGCGGTTATCGCGGTGCGTCGGTGGAGAAGATTTCTGCGCGGCTCAACGTCACGAAGGGCTCCTTCTATCACCACAACGATGCAAAGGACGACGTGGTCGTCGAGTGCTTCAATCGCACCCACGAGACGATGCGCCGCATTCAGCGCGCCGTGATGAGCCAGACGGACGACTGTTGGTCGAAGCTCTCGAACGCCGCAACGACACTCATCGAGTATCAGTTGAGCGATCAGGGTCCGCTCTTGCGCACGTCCGCCTTGAGCGCGCTTCCGCCGCAAATCCGCAGCGACGTGGTGCGCGCGTCGGACCGCGCCTCCGACCGTTTCGCTGCGATCATCTCCGACGGCATTGCAGAAGGCTCCATCCGCGCCGTCGATCCATTCCTTGCAGCGCAAATGCTGACGATCACCATCAATGCCGTTGCGGACATTCGTTGGTGGATCCCCGACGTGAAGCGCGAAGAAGCCGCGGAGCTTTATGCGAAACCGCTGTTGACGGGAATGTTTGCGCGAGGCTGAAGACGAAAGGCTGAAGACTGCAGGCTGAAGGGATGGGCGCGGGTGCGCCCTTTCTTATTTGCAAGATGTCCGTTACCGATCGGCCGGCATTGCTGCAGCAATCGACAGAGTCCGCGCGAATGCGCGCCGACCTACAGCCTTCAGTCTTCAGCCTTCAGTTGAACGCCTTCTTCAGCTCGCTCTTCAAGATCTTGCCCGCAGGGTTGCGCGGCAACGGTTCCGGCCAGAACAACACTTTCACGGGCACCTTGAACGCGGCGAGACGATGCGCGACGTGCGCACGGATTTCCTCTTCGGTCGCGCTCGCACCCGGTTTCAATGTGACGACCGCAGCCGGTTCCTCGCCGAGCGTGCGATGAGGAATTCCGACGAGCGCGGCGTCCATGACGGCCGGATGCTCGTATAGGACGTTTTCGACTTCGATGCAGTAAATGTTCTCTCCGCCGCGAATCAGCATGTCCTTCGCGCGATCGACGATATAAATGAAACCTTCCTCGTCGATCCTGGCGATGTCGCCGGTGCGCAGCCAACCGTTCACGAACGTCTGGGCGGTCGCTTGCGGATTGTTCCAGTAACCCTTGGCGACCATCGGTCCTTTGACCCAAAGCTCGCCGACTTCACCGATCGGCAACTCTTGCGTGCCGTCCGGGCTCATGATTTTCGCTTCGCCCACCGCTGGAATCGGACCGCAGCTCGAAGGCCGGTTGATGTAATCCTCGGCACTGTGCCCCGTGAACGCAGCAGCAGTTTCCGTCATGCCCCATCCGTTGCCGGGCTGCGATGCAGGAAAGACTTCCTTGATGCGACGAACGAGCTCGGGCGCAGACGGTGCGCCGCCATAGGTGATGAGAGAAAGCGAAGACAAGTCATAACGGTCGCGGTTCGGATGCTCGACGATTTGCCATGCGATCGTCGGCACGCCGCCGGCCACGGTGACGCGCTCGCGCTCGATCAATTGCAGACCCTTCTCCGCGTCCCACTTGCGCATGAGCACGAGTTTGCTGCCGTTCGCTACGGCCGGAATCATCGACGAGCTGCATGCGGTGACGTGAAAAAGCGGAATCGCGAGCAACGTTACCCGCTGCGGTTGCGTGGACGGATCCGGCGGCATTTCTCCGCGCCGCAAATAAGAACGCGCCAATCCGGCTGCCGTCGTGAAAATGTTTTGCGCGTAATTGCGATGGGTTCCGAGCGCACCTTTCGGTTTGCCCGTCGTACCGGACGTGTAGAAGATCGTCGCATCGTCGTCCGGATCGATGGCGACCTCCGGCAGCTCGCGCGCCGGAAGCTTGTGCCAATCGTTGACGACACCGAGCAGGGTTTCGAGCTTGATGACCTCGGGATCTGCGACGTCTTCGACGAGACGACTCACGTAGACGCGCTTGAGATCGGGACAATTGGGTAGATGCTCGGCCAAACGCTCGTAACGCTCGGCATCCATGATGGCGATCTTTGCGCCGGAATTGGTAAGTCCGTATTCGAGCTCGGGCCCCGTCCACCAGGCGTTGAGCGGCGTGATGATCGCGCCGATCGATACGGCGGCAAAAAAGACGACCGGCCACTCCGGCAAGTTGCGCATGGCGAGAGCAACCCGATCGCCCTTGTCGACGCCTTGGGCGCGCAGTTCATGCGCCAGCGCGACAACTGCGCGCTCGAATTCGGCAAACGTCGCACGATCGTCTTCGTAGACGACGAACTCGCGATCGGCGTAGGCACGACATGCCAAGAACGCATCGCGCAATGTTCGCGGCGCGTTCTTCCAGATCTTGGTCTTGATCCCGCGGATCTCCACTTCCTCGATCTCGAATCGAGATCCAGGTGCGGTCAGCTTCGCGTGTGCCTCCGCGATCGTCATCGCGGGCCAATTCGGCGGGAGGGAGGCAACCATGGTTCAGTGGATAGTGGATAGTTGACAGTTGATAGCGTGGTGAAGAGCTTCGATTGAGGCTCCTTTCTCGCTATCAATTGTCAACTATCGACTGTCAACTGGTTGAGGCAGCGCCTCGATCTTGACGATTCTTGCCGTCGCGGTGGCCGTTGCGATGAGCTCGCCGTGTTCGGTTGCCAACTCTCCGGCAAGAAACGCGATCGATCCGCCGCGTGCAACGACGTGACCGGTACCGATGAGCACGCCCGGTTTGGCAGGACGGTCCTTCGCGTCCTGCCGCTCATTGCTAGTCTCCTCGAGAGAGCGGCGGTGTCACGAGAAACACGCCGCTCGCGCGGACGATGCGCTCCTCGCCGACGTAGATGTAACAGGTCGCAAACGCCAACTTCTTTCCTTGTCGCTGCACATCGGTGCGCGTGTACAGCCAGTCTCCGATCCGTGCCGAGCCCGCGTAGTCGATGGAAAGGCTTGCAGTCATCACCCCGATCGGAGGATCGCTGCCGAGGGAAAGCGTATAACCGAGTGCGGTGTCGGCGAGCGCCGCCAGAACCCCGCCATGCACGATGCCGCGCAGGTTTGCGTGCTTGGCTTGCGCGCGCAAACCGAGCGACAAGTCGTATCCGGAACCTTTGTAGTAGATGGGACCGAATAGCTCGGTTGCCGGACTTCCGCGAAACAGCGGTTCGTAGCCCGCAGGTACTTCGCTCACTACCACTCGCCCGTGTTCGGCATCGAAGCCCAAGGTTCGCGCGGCGGCAAAGCCGGTCCCTTCTGCAACAGCTCGATCGAGATGTTGTCCGGCGAGCGCACGAACGCCATGCGCCCATCGCGTGGCGGACGATTGATCGTCACACCGTGACTCTGTAGCCGCTCGCAGGTGGCGTAGATGTCGTCGACCTCGTAGGCGATGTGCCCGAAGGCGCGCCCGATCTTGTAATCCTCGGGATCCCAGTTGTACGTGAGCTCGATCTGCGCCTGTTCATCGCCCGGCGCAGCAAGGAAGACGAGCGTGTAACGTCCTTTCTCGTTCTCGGTTCTTCGCACTTCCCGCAATCCCAGCGCATCGCAATAGAACTTGAGCGATGCTTCGAGATCGCTGACGCGGACCATGGTGTGGAGGTATTTCATGCTAGGGCTCTGGGTACTGGGCTCTGGCACGAAATGATGCCATGCCGAGCGCCGACTCTGACCAGCAGTCCAGAGCTCAGCGCCCGGTGCCTTTACACTCAGAACATTTCCGACTCCCCGATCTCCCGGATCTCCGTCTGATGACGTGCGGGGATCCAGTCGCCGGTGATCATCTCGTCGTAGGCTTGGCCGGGTCCGACCATCGGGTACACGCCGGCGTCGGGGTCGATCATCACTTCGAGGAAGGCCGGGCCTTTGAACTCGATGAACTCCTTCACGACGCGCGGCACGTCTTCCTTGCGGTCCAGGCGCACGGCGTACGGGAACCCATCCGCCTGCGCGGCCTTGATGAAGTCCTTCTTGTGCAGCGATTTGTCGCTCGCGGACAGGCGGCCTTTGAAGAACAGCTTCTGCCACTGCTTGACCATGCCGTCGCCGAAATTGTTGAGCACGACGATCTTGATCGGCAGGTCGTAGGTCGTCACCGTCTCGAGCTCGCCGAGATTCATGCGGATGCTCGCATCGCCGTCGATGTCGATGACGAGCTTGTCCGGATTCGCAAACTGCGCGCCGACAGCGGCGGGCAAACCGAATCCCATCGTGCCCATGCTGCCCGAAGTGAGCCACAGACGCGGTTGGCGGAAATCGAAGTACTGCGCAGCCCACATCTGATGCTGCCCGACGCCGGTACAGATGATCGCTTCGCCGCGCGTGATCTTGTTGATCTCCTCGATCACTTGGTACGGCTGGATCAGGGGGCTCTCGCGATCGTAGTTCATCGCGTACTTGCGCTTGAGCTCCGCGCAGTGCTGGTGCCATTCGCTGAAATCGCGTTTGAAGCCGATTCGGCGAGCGTAGGCCTTCAATGCGCGCAAGCTCTCGGGCAACAGACCGACGTGATGCCAGTTCACGGCCTTGACCTTGTTGATCTCGCTGGCATCGATGTCGATCTGAGCGATGTACTTGGCGTTCGGCGCAAACTTGGCCGGATTGCCCGCCACGCGATCGTCGAACCGCGCGCCCAACGCAAGCAGGAAGTCGCAATCCTCCACGGCGTAGTTCGCAAACGCAGTGCCGTGCATGCCGAGCATGTGCATCGACAAGGGATGCTTCGTATCGAACGCACCCAAGCCCATGAGCGTGCTCACGACCGGGATCTGCAGTTCGGCCACGAGCTCGCGTAGCGCCTGCGAGCCGTTGGAATGAATCACGCCGCCGCCGGCATAGATGAGCGGCCGGTTCGACTCGGCGAGCTTCTCGAACAGCGTGGCGCAATGCGCTTCCGACAACGAATTGCGAACCAACCGGTTCATGCGATGGCGATAGCCCGGCACGGGTAAACGGCCGTTGCCCTGGAACGGTCCGCGCCAGTTCTGCACGTCCTTCGGCACGTCGATCACGACGGGGCCGGGCCGTCCCGTGCGCGCAATCTCGAAGGCCGTGCGAACCGTGGCTTCGAGCTTCGTCGGATCGGTCACGAGGAAAATGTGCTTGGCGACCGAGCCCATGATGCTGGCGACCGGCGCCTCCTGGAAGGCGTCCGAGCCGATCGCGCTCGTCGGGACTTGCCCGCAAATGACGACGATCGGAATGGAATCGGCCATGCAGTCGCGCACGGGCGTTACCGTGTTGGTCGCGCCGGGACCGGACGTCACCAGACAAACGCCGACCTTGCCGCTCGCGCGCGCATAACCGGCGGCCATGAATGCAGCGCCCTGCTCGTTCGCGGGCACGATCAGCGGCATCTGGGGCCGACCGGCCTTCTGACACTCCTGGTTATGTACAAAAATCGCGTCGTATGTCGGCAAAATGGCGCCGCCGCTATACCCGAATACGGTATCGACGCCCTCGTCCACGAGGACCTGAACGATGATCTCGGCGCCGGACATCGTGCGCCCGGCAAGGGGGTGCGCGGCGGCACTGGTAGTTGCGTGGCTTTCTTTCACGGCCGAATCCTGGGCACAGGGGAAGCGCTGGCGTCAGTCGATAATGCAGTGCAAGAGCCTATCAGAACCGGGAGGGCGTGCGTTAGCCGTCTGCGGCACGTCGGATACGTTCCGCATCGCGAAGCACGCGGATTCTTCTCGCGAGCTTTCTGGTTCCCTGCATCAGTCCTGTATGCTCTCCATGCAAGTTGTCCAGTGACCGACCATGAGCACGACCGCTCCCAACCCGATTCCGATCAACTCTCCGACAAGGTCCTCCGCAATGACTGCGCACAAGCGCCACATCGTTTCCATCCTGCTTCAAAACGAGGTCGGAGCGCTGACGCGCGTCGCCAGTTTGTTCTCCACGCGCGGATACAACATCGAGTCTCTGAACGTCGCGCCGACGGACGATCCGACCGTATCCCGTCTGACGCTCGTGACTCGCGGCACCGAAGCGGTCGTGCAGCAGATCGTCAATCAATCGCTCAAGCTGATCGACGTCATCAACGTGGACGACATGACGCGCGATCAGCACATCGAGCGGGAACTGTTATTGATGAAGTTGCGCGCCCCGGCAAATCAGATGGAAAACCTGCGTGCGGCGATCAAGAAGGCCGGCGCACGGATCTTGTCGGACGATGCCGAGAGCTTCACCGTCGAACTGACGGACAGTGAGTCGCAGATCAACCGTTTCATCGCCGAAGCCGGCAACTTCGGCGAAGTGCTCGAAGTGGTGCGAAGCGGTGCACTGGCGATCTCACGCGGCACCGAGACACTGCGCGCGTGAGTCGCGACCCACAACCAACAACGCGCCCGAGCTCGCGCTTTTTTCCGGCATCCGGATCGGAAAGCAACGGACGGCGCAATCGCTGACTCGATTGCGTTCGCGCTTCGCTCACCTGAGTGAGATTGTGTGCCCGCACGTGGAGCCAGGATGTATCGGCTATACGACTTTCTTCCTTCGGGAAACGGATACAAGGCCCGACTCGTGCTCAAACAGCTCGGCATTCCTTATGAGCTGATACAAGTCGATATCGTGAACGGCGGCGCTCGCACGCCGGAATTTCTCGCCAAGAACCCGAACGGACGCATTCCCGTACTGGAAGTACCGGGCCGCGGTTATCTGCCCGAAAGCCACGCGATCATTTCGTTTCTCGCTGACGGGACTCACCTCGTGCCGACCGATCCGTTCGACCGCGCACGCATGTGGCAATGGATGTGTTTCGAGCAGTATCACGTCGAGCCGAACATCGGCACGGCCCGCTTCTGGACGAGCTTGTTGGGCAAGACACGAGCTGAGCTCGGCGAGAAGCTCGTCGAAAAGAAGAAGAGCGGCTACGCAGCGCTCGACGTCTTGGAAGAAAGTCTCCGCGGCCGCGAGTACCTCGTCGCCGATCGTTACAGCCTCGCGGATATTTCATTGTTCGCGTACACACATGTCGCACACGAAGGCGGCTTCGATCTTGCGCCCTATCCAAATGTGCGCGCTTGGCTGGATCGAGTGGCGAGCCAGCCGGGATGGGTGCCGATCACCGAGGCCTAGCGGCCTCCGCCAGGCTGTAGGCTGGAGACTGTAGGCTGTCGACAAGAAAATCGCCGCACCTTACGGCGGGAGTTTTCGAACAAACAGTTGATCCGAGGCCACGTGACTCGTCGGTGGTCACCGTGCGCCACGTCTCGCAGTCGGCTGAGGAAGCGCGGCAGCACCCTCTTCCTACAGCCTACAGCCTAAAGTCTACGGCCTTGCCTGGAGCCATCAGGCTCCAGGCAAGAGGACCGTCGATCCCGTCGTCTTTCTCGCTTCGAGATCGCGATGCGCTTGGGCGACTTCGGACAGCGGATACGTCTGGCCGATACGCACCGAAACGATCCCCCGCTTGACGACATCGAACAGCTCTTGCGCAGCTTTCTCCAGCTCGGGCCGCGTCGCGATGTAGTGGAACAACGTTGGGCGGGTCAGGAAAAGCGAGCCGCGCTTGCTCAGCTCGAGCGGCGAGAACGCAGGCGCGGGTCCGGAAGCATTTCCGTACGTCACCATCATGCCGCGCGGCCGCAGCGAATCGAGCGAGCCGAAGAACGTGTCCTTGCCGACCGAGTCGTAGACGACGTGCACCCCTTTGCCTCTCGTGATCGATTTGATCTCAGCCACCCAGTCTTCGGAGCTGAGCAGCACGTGATCCGCACCGAAGCCGCGCACGAGCTCGGCTTTCGGCTCGGACCCCACGATGGCGATGACCTTCGCGCCGAGATGCTTCGCCCATTGCACGGCGATCGATCCGACGCCTCCGGCAGCCGCATGGATGACGACCACGTCGTTCTTGCGAACCCGATATGTCCGCCGCAGCAGGAACTGCGCCGTAAGACCCTTCAGCATGATGGCAGCGGCGAGCCGATCGTCGATCTCGTCGGGCAAGCGCACTGCACGATCGGCGGGGAACAACCGTACTTCCGAATAGGCGCCGGAAAGGCCGCCCGTGTAGGCGACGCGGTCTCCGACCGTGAGATTCTTGACCTTGGAACCGACTGCCTCCACCACGCCGGCCGCTTCGCGTCCGAGCACCGCGGGCAACGGCACGGAATAGAGTCCCGTCCGTTCGTAGATATCGATGAAATTCAGGCCGATCGCGGTATGACGAATACGAATTTCGCCGGGGCCGGGTTCTCCGACGTCAACGTCTTCGTAGGTCAGGACTTCCGGTCCACCCGTTTGATGAATGCGAACGGCTCGAGGCATGCGGCGACTCCCCTGGACACGCGATCTCCAGGCGAGAGTGTAGCGATGCGCCGCGGTCGAGTGTCGATCCTGGGGATAACCACGGGCGAGGGCTCGTTCGCAGCGAGCCGCGAACGACGCGATAGACCCTCACCCGCTCGCTGACACCTGCTCGGCTGGATGGCCCGAGCTCCCCGGCGCGTCGTCGAGCGCCGGAGATGCTTTGCCGGGGCAAGAGCTCTTACAGAGCTTGATCGTCCGTTTCGCCGGTGCGGATACGCAGGACGCGCTCCAGATCGGTAATGAAGATCTTGCCGTCGCCGACTTTGCCCGTCTTGGCGGCGTTGATAATCGCCTCCACGACTTGATCGACGAGAGCATCCTTCACGGCCACCTCGATCCGCGTCTTCGGTACGAAATCGACGACATACTCGGCCCCGCGATAGAGCTCCGTATGTCCGCGTTGACGGCCGAAGCCTTTGACCTCGGTAACCGTCATTCCCGAGACACCGATCTCCGATAGAGCTGCTCGCACGTCGTCGAGTTTGAATGGCTTGATGATTGCGCTGATGAGTTTCATTCCCCGTGGCTCCTGTCTCGGACTGCGGGACGATCAAATCTGGTTGTTCGTTCATCGCTGCCCGGCGTTGGTCAGAATACCTTGCCTACCGCAGCGTGGCTTTGCAATGCACGTTCCATGCCGGCATTGGTAGGTGCATTGTCGGCGGAAGTTGCCGTCGAAAGCACGCATCATCGCACTACTTTGGCGCGGCCACGCCGACCGACGCGCGTGTTTGGTGCGTGCCGTCACGTCCGTGCACGTGAATGCGTCGTTTTGGTCGGCTCGGCGGTAATCCCGTTCAAGAGCAACGAGCTGGTGTGAGCGATCAGCCGATCGAGTTCGGCACCCTCCAGCTTGAAACCCAGTACAGGCGCGGCGATCGAGCGCACGACCAACGGAAACACGTTGAGACTCACGATCGACAGGGCGACCAGGCGCGCGTCGAGATCTGTCCGCAGCCGCCCTTCTCGGCGTCCTTGCTCTACGACCCCGACGAGCATCGGAAATAGCCGCGAGGCGATTTCCCGCACGAACGCCGCACGAAACTTGCCGCCCTCCGGCAGCACTTCGTGCACGAGCAAGCTCACGATCCACGGATTCGCCGCGATCGTGCGAATGTGCGCATCGATGATGGAGCTTATGTCCATAGAGGGTGTTGCCTTGGCAGCGCTCAGCAAGCGCGTGAATGGTTGCACTGCCTCATGCAGCATGGCCCGGAACAATCCCATCTTGTTCCCGAAGTAGTAATGAATCATCGCAGGCGTCGTGCCCGCCGCCGTAGCGATCTGCCGCGCCGTGACCTTCTGGTACCCGTGCTTGAGAAATAGATGTCTGGCAGCCGCGATCAGCGCGGCGTGAACGTCGTTGGCGGCTTGCGACGGCGGACGCCCGACTCGCGAATGCCAGCGCTTGGCTCGTGCTCCAGACATAAAACAGATATTAAACGCTCGTTTAAATAGCTGCACGCCGCGTGCCCCTAAGTCTTGAGGACGCGGACTTCGCGTCGCAACTTGGCAACAATGCACCTCGCCATCGGAACCGAGCAGCAGTTCCTTTTCCAATTTGCGCGGTACATGCGACAAAATGGCGATCTCGGTGGGAGGGATAATGGGGCGGCTCGGACACAACTCCGAACTGAAGCCAGCTGCCTGGCTATGGGGAGGATTGGCGACACTCTTGCTGGCGCTGCCTACGCATGCCGGCAGCACGGAGTTTGCCGCCGATGCCCGCATTCTGTATTTCGAGCGTTTCGAGCCCGTCCTCGATCCGCGTCCGCAACTCTCAGGTAAACGCTCGGCGACCCGCGTCGTGAGATTCGATGCCTTCGGGCGCCGTTTCGAGCTCGCACTCGAATCGAACGAGCGGTTGCATGTCGCCCGAAAGACTTCCGTCAACGACGCCGTTCAGCTCTATCGCGGACATCTCGCAGGCATCGAAGGCTCGTGGGCGCGCATCGGCACGCACGGCGCCGAGGTTCATGGACTCATCTGGGACGGCACGCATCTTTACGTGCTGGCACCGGCCGATGCGGTTCGCGATGCTCTCGTCCCCCCGCTCGATCCCGGAACGACGCGCAATCTGCTGTTCCGCTTGTCCGACACGATTCTCGAACAAGGCTCGCTGTGTGCAACCTCGAGCACGCAAGTCACGACCGGTCAGGATGCATACGTCTCGATGCAGCGCGAGCTGCGCACGCTGCGCGAGAAATCCGGACCCGATCTGCGTATCGAGATTTCTGCCGTCGGCGATGCCTTGTTTCGAGCGCAATTCGCGACCGATGCCGCTGCGATCGATCAGATGCTGCTTCGCTTGAACAATGTCGACGGCATTTATTCCGCGGAGCTCGACGTTCACGTACAAGTCCCGACAACGGTCGTCTACGACGACGCTTCGGATCCGCTTTCGCCGACGACCGTGCCCATCGAGTTGTTGTCCGATCTGGCGAAATTGCGCAGCGCCTCTCCCTTGCTTCACGCCCGCGGACTGACGCATCTGTTCACGGGGCGCGACCTCGAAGGATCGACGGTCGGAATCGGCTACGTCGGCACGATCTGCAGCACCGGATCCGGTGCTGCATTGACCGAAATCCGCGGCCGAGGCGCTTGGCTCGAATCGCTGATCGCAGCTCATGAGATCGGTCACAACTTCGGTGCGATCCACGACGGCGAAGGCGAATGCAGCGCCGTGCCTCAGAATCAATTCCTGATGTCGCCGACCGTGTATTCCACGAACGCAACGTTTTCGAGCTGTAGCCGTAACCGCATCGCCGAGGTCATGGCCGGTGCAAGCTGCATCGTCCCGCTGCCGCCGGCGGATTTGGCGATCGAGGCGGATTTCGGCGAAATCCGTGCGCCGATCGGGCACGCATTCGAGTGGGAGCTGCCGGTGAGGAACATCGGCGGGCGGACAAGCCATTCGGCACGAATCGAGGTGCTCGTGCCGACGGCGTTGCAGCTCCTGGACGCTTGGTTCCCAGGCGGCACTTGCACGAGCGGTGCAGGCGTCGTCGATTGCGAGCTCGGCGACATCGCCGGCGGCGTGACTCGCTCTGTCCATCTGACGTTGCGCGGAACGACTTTAGGGACGCACGCGCTTTCCGCACTCATCTATGCAATGAGCGATGCGGAGCTTGGGAACAACACCGGCTCTGGCACGATCGCGATCGTCCCGGAGCTCGACCTCGGAGTGACGCTGCATCCGGCACCGGCGTCGCTCGTCGTGGGCGATACGTTGGCGCTCGACTTCGACGTCTCGAATGCAACGCCGGAACCGGCACACGATGTCTCGATCGCCATCGATTTGCCTCCGAAACTGACGATCGCATCGGCAACGATTGCCGACGGATTCTGCGACCTCGTAACGCTCACGTGCACGATCCCGACGCTCGAAGCGAACGCAAGCGCCAGCGGCTCGCTCCTCTTGGTCGCGCGCGCAGCCGGCGCAGCGGAAATCGGTCTGAGGGTTTCCGGCGCACACTTCGATCCGAACACGCCGAACGACACGGCCACGCATGCGATTGAAATCCTTTTGGAAGCCAATTCTGCCGAAGCGGCTGCTGGCCCGAAGCGTTCGGGCGGAGGCGGCTCGCTGGGCGGTCCTCTTGCGCTCGCGTTGCTCGCGCTCGCCGGCCTTCGCAAAGCACGTCTTCGCCAGCTCCTCACCTTTCCGCCTTGAATTTGCGGACCGCCGCCCTACGTTCACTCGTGTCCGCTCCACGTGCCGCTCGATGACGTCGATCTCGACGATGGCAGTGCGATTTGAGCCTGGATACCGCCTCGGCGACAGGCTACGGTAACGATTCTTGGATCCTTGCCGACTTCGAGGTGAGGCTCCTGAACGCAGATCTCTATGGACTACAAGGACTACTACAAAGTGCTTGGCGTCGCACGCAGTGCGAGCCAAGACGAAATCAAGCGCGCCTATCGCCGGCTTGCGCGCAAGTACCATCCTGACGTCAGCAAGGAAGCGAATGCCGAAGAGAAATTCAAAGAAGTGCAGGAGGCGTACGAGGTTCTGAAGGACCCCGAGAAGCGCGCGGCGTACGATCAATTGGGCTCGAACTGGCGACAAGGAGATCAGTTCACGCCGCCGCCGGATTGGGGCAGCGGATTCGAATTCTCGTTCGGCCGCGGCGGTCGCGGCGGTGCATTCGACGAGGACCTCGGCTTCAGCGATTTCTTCTCGTCGCTGTTCGGTGCGCGCAGCCCTTTCGGCCGCGGCGGCAATCGAGGCAGCAAGTTCACCTCCGCCGGCCAGGATCATCACGCGAAGATCCAAATCGACCTGGAAACCGCCTACCGCGGCGGTACGGAGACGATCGAGCTCAAGTCGCCGCACCTCGACGAGGACGGCAGAGTCGTCGTCAAACCGCGCACGCTCAGGGTCACGATTCCGAAGGGCGTAATCGAGGGACAGCAGATTCGGCTGGCCGGTCAAGGCCGCGCCGGCGTCGGCGGCGGACCGGCAGGCGATCTATATCTCGAGATCGGTTTCAAGCCGCATCGACTCTTTCAGGTCGAAGGTCGCGACGTCACCCTGAAGCTCCCGATTGCACCTTGGGAAGCCGCCCTCGGTGCAACGGTGGAAATTCCGACGCTCGGCGGTCCCGTCGAATTGCGCATTCCGGCCGGTGCGAGAACCGATCAGCGGTTGCGTCTCAAGGGCCGCGGTTTGCCAGGTCCCACCCCTGGCGATCAGTACGTCGTCTTGAAGATTCAAACTCCGCCCGCCACGGCGCAAACGAAAGAGCTCTACGAACGGATGCGGCGTGAGATGCCGTTCGATCCGAGAGCGGAACTGAAGTGAAGAGGCGCGAAGCGCCTCTTCACGCTTGAAAGACTGAAGGCTGGAGGCTGAAGGCTGAAGGCTGGAGGAGGGGACGCGCGTTCGCGCGCCTAGCTGTCGCCTGTCGCCAGCGAAGCGCATGCGCTTCGCTCAGTGCTTGCGATCCAACAGATACGCGACCCGCCGAGCGATAGCTGCATCGAGGTGCGATTTTTCGAAGAAGTCGACGGCGCCTTCGCGCATCGCGGTGACTGCACCGCGCACGTCCGATTCCTCGCCGAGCAGGATGATCGGCAGTGGCGCCTTGTGGGATCGCAGCTGGCGCAGCAAATCGAAACCCGACATGCCCGGCAACACGACGTCGGTGATCACGCAACCGAAGCCATCGGGTCCGGCGGCCAAATAGCTCTCGGCGCTATCGTAATCGCGGACATCGATATCGAGAGCGCTGAGCAACGAACGAAGCGTACGGCGTTCCGAGACGTTCGCTTCGATCACGGCCACGACTGGGCGGGAAGTGGACACGGGAGGGATGCTGCGTTGAAGAAAGCGGCCACGGCCGCTCGCCGAGAGTCATCCGATCCGCAGGGAGGATTGGGGGCGGTGGAAGCGCTGGCGGGCCGTGGTCGCATGGGGCGACATATTTGGTCGCACCCCACGGCTTCTGAATTCGCACTTGTACCTAAGCTTTCGCAGTGCGCCGAAGCCTGAGAAAACAGCGCTTCGGCTGCACGCGAAAACGATACGCCGCGTCCGAATCAGACGTGTCGGACTTCGAGCACCATGCGCACCAAGTGCGCAAGCGAAGAAGCTTGCATCTTTTCCATCACGCGCGCGCGATGAATCTCTACGGTGCGTTGACTCAGCTTCAAATCGCCCGCGATGACCTTGTTCGCCTTGCCGTGCACGACCAGATCGAGCACCTCGCGTTCGCGCGGCGTGAGCGTTTCGAGACGCTTGCGGATGTCGTTGCGTTCGCCGAGCGCGGCTCGATTGGCAGCGTCCTTCTCCAGTGCTTGATTGATGCGATCGATGAGATCCTGATCCCGGAAAGGCTTCTGAATGAAATCCACTGCGCCTGCCTGCATGGCTTCGACGGCCATCGGCACATCGCCGTGACCCGTGATGAAGATGATCGGCAGGATCGAGTGCCTCTCGTTGAGCTTTTGCTGTAGCTCGAGCCCGGACATACCTGGCATGCGGATATCGAGCACGAGACAACCCGGCCGATCTTCGCTGTATGCGTCGAGGAATTCCTGCGCGGATGCGTAGGTTTCTACCGCTTGGCCCACCGAGCGCAGCAGCAGTTTGAGCGCATCGCGCACCGCCGCATCGTCGTCGACGACGAAAATGGTGGGGCGCGCGTTCGTGGCATTTGCTCTCATGATGTGCTCCCTGAGGTCGCCGGTACTGCCGGCAGCGTGAAAAAGAACCTTGCCCCGCCGCCGGGGTTGGCGTCGCACCACAGCTTGCCGCCGTGGGCTCTGACGATCGAGCGGCTGATCGACAGACCCAACCCCGTGCCGCCGGGTTTAGTGGTGAAAAACGGATTGAACAACTCCGCCATCGTTGCCGAATCGATGCCGGTGCCGCGATCGGCAACCATGAACTCGACGTCGCCCTCGACGTCGATGCGCGTACGCAGCACGATCTCGCGCTTGGGCTCCGGCACTTCCAGCATCGCATCGATGCTGTTGCGGATCAGATTGAGAATGACCTGTTGAATCTGCACCGTATCCGCCTGAACGAGCGGCGAGGGTTGCGAGGTATCTAGAATGATGCGCACGCCGTGATGGCGCGCGTCGGTTTGCGCGAGCGTCAGCACATCTTCCAGGATGCGGTTCGCTTCGATCTGCTCGCGCCGCACCTCGCGGTTCTTGATGAATGTTCGCAGGCGGCGGATGACTTCGCCCGCACGCAATGCCTGCGCGCTGATTTGTTCGAGCGCCGACGCGACCTCTTGCGGCGTCCACTCCCCGCTCGCGATCAGTCGCTGACACGCCTGCGCATACGTCGCAATCGCCGTGAGCGGCTGGTTGACTTCATGTGCGATGCCGGCTGCCATCTCGCCCATGGTCGAAATGCGACCGAAGTGCGTGATGCGTTCTTGCATCTGCCGCACTTCGTCTTCGGCACGACGGCGATCCGTGATGTCGTGCAACGTGCCGACTTGACGCAGGATGCGGCCGTCCGGACCGCGCGTCGTTTGTGCGATGTGATGTACGTAGCGCAACGAGCCGTCCGGATGAATGATCCGGTACTCGATGTCCATCGACTTCGCGCCGGCTTCGAGCTCCTCACGCGCCTTTTGCCAGCGCGCACGGTCGGCCGGATGCACCATGGGCTCGAGATAGTCGTAGACGCTGACATACGGGTCGCCGTAGCGACGTCCGAGCACTCGATACAAATGCGGCGACCAGTAGTCCTCGTACTTGCCGTCGAAGTGCACGACGTAGTTGCCGAGATTGGCGATCTCCTGCGCGATCGTGAGCTGCGCCTCGCTTCGACGCAGCGCCTCCTCGGCATTGCGCCTCACGGTGATGTCGCGGATGAAGCCGACGAACCGCGGCGGATCGGTGCCCTTGACGCGTCCCACGGCAAGCTCGGCAGAGAACTCGCTGCCGTCCCGGCGTTTCGCCGACAACTCGCGGCCGATACCGATGATGCGTGGCTCGCCTGCTTCGATGTAATGGCGCAGGTAATCGTCGTGCTGCGAACGGTAGGGCTCGGGTAGGAGAATGTTGACCTTGAGCCCGATGACTTCCTCTTCCTTGTAGCCGAACATGCGTTCGCCGGCATGATTCAGCAGCTCGATCCGTCCTTCATGGTCGAACAACACGACCGCGTCCACCGCCGCGTCCAGCACGGCCTGGAATTCTCGCTCCAGGCGCTGCGCACGCTCCTCTTGCGGTTCAGCGACGCGAAGTATGGTCATGCCGAATTCTACCCACGCGAAACTCACTACCTACAAGTGGAGCTACGCATAGTGCACGCCCCTGCGCCCATCGCGTATTGCGGTTTTCGAAATGTGCCGAAAAGGCAGGGAGGGGGAGAGGCCGTAACCCGGGCGGACTGCGGTTAAGCGGAGCGGCGGAACGACCCCGTCTTCAGCTCGGCATATTCCTTGTCCATGATCACGACCTTGTCGCGCCCGCGCGCCTTGGCCGCGTACAGCGCCTCGTCGGCCAGCTGGATGAAGCCGTAATGACTGCGCCCGTTCGCGGGCTCGACGCAAGCTGCCCCGATGCTCACCGTAACCCGCTTACCCGGCAGCGGTGAAGCGAGGTGCTCGATCGCCAGCGCCTCGATGCCCGATTGGATGCGGCGGGCGACCTCTTCGATGTGCTCCCGGCGAGCATCGTACAAAACGATCGCAAACTCCTCGCCGCCGTACCGGGCGGTGACATCGAGAGGCCGTCGCGCGCTGCGCAGCAAACATTCGGCGACGCGGCGCAAACATTCGTCGCCCATCTGGTGACCGTAGCGATCGTTGTACGCCTTGAAATGGTCGATATCGATCAACAAGAGCGCGATCGGCACCTGGTCGCGGATGGCCTGCGGCCAAATGCGCGCGAGATGCTCGTCGAAGGCGCGCCGATTGTTGATTCCCGTGAGCCCGTCGCGGCTGGCCACTTCCTTGAGCAGCTGCTCCTCGAGGAAGTTCGTGCGGTTGGCGCGCTCGAGCGTGTAGCAGACCGTGGCACCGATGATGTTCGTGAAAAGGAGCACTCCGGAATCGACGAGCATCACGGCTGAGCTCAGGCCATAGATCGACGCGAACACGAGATAAGAGGCGAACACGACCGCGGCCGCCGCAAGCGCGGGATAGAACAACATCCCGAGCATGAAATAGATGTAGATCGTGACGAGCACGACGGACGCGATGAGATTGACCCCGTTCATCGCGGCGATCACCGCGACCGCCGCGACGCCGCAGCCGAAGATCGGCGCACCGATTCCGCTCACGAGCGGAAAAGCGCGCGCGTATCCCTTCGAGTACACGGTGAGCAGACCGAGCGCGATCACCGGCGTGAAGACGCTGAAACGGATCGTGTCGAGCTTCCGGCTGACCTCCGGCTCGAGCACCATGTGGGTGAGCAAGGAAAAGCCGATGACGAAGATGATGGCGAACCAGAGGTGGCGCCGCACCGCGGGCCGACAGTCTTCGCGAAACGTACGTCGAAACTCCGCCTCGAGCTGCGGCGAAAAACGCAGCCACGGGAAGCCGCGCTGCAACTGCGCTGCATACTCCGACTCGAACGGCAACGCCGTGTCGCTGATGAGGTGCGTGCTTCGATTCACGGCTGCAATCTATGAGCGCCCGTGGCTCGTGGCTCCCGTTATCCGCCTGGCTCGGTTTGGAAATACTGAGCCAAGTACTCGTCGAAGCTCATCGTATCGGCGCCTTCGATGGCCTCTTGGCGCGCCAACGACTCTTCCGCCTGCGCGGCGAACTCGGCCAAGCGCTGCTCGTTCGGCGGATAGAGCTCCAGGAAATACGACTTGTGCGCCTGCGACATGCGCATCGCAAGCTGAGAGAACGACTCGCCCGTGGTACTGAGCTCCTGCAACGTGCGCGCCGACGGCGTGAGCGCAGGATTCTTGATCTTCTCTTCTTGAAGTTCGAGGGCCGCGGTGTAGGGACGATCGGACCTGCCCTCGTCGAGCATCTCGCAGATTCCGCGCAGTTCGTCGATCAGCTCCATTGCCCACACTCGAGCGACAACTCGACGCCCGCCGCGGTCGAGCTCGAGCCCGGGCTCGCGACCGCGATGCGCCACCACGGCGTGGTTCTCGTCGAGCACATCCTGTTCGCTGTTTTCGATCGGCGGGCTGTCCTTGAGCACGCACAGTGCTGCGAACGCCTCGAGAAATCGTAACTTGTTCTGGTTTACTCCCACCGGATCGAACGCGCTGACATCGAGCGCGCGAAACTCGACGTACTCGACGCCCGCGCGTCGCAACGCTTGCGTAGGATGCTCGCCCGAGCGCGTGACGCGCTTCGGCCTGATGTAGCTGTAGTACTCGTTTTCGATCTGCAGCAGATTCGCGTTGAGCTGCCGATACTCGCCGTTCACTTTGACGCCGATCTTCTCGTACTCGGGATGCGGCGTGCTCACGGCCCGAGACAGATCGCGCACGTACTCTTCGAGGCTGTTGACCGAGATCCGTACACCCGCTTGATGCTTGTTGCGATAGCCGAGATCGCTCATGCGCAGCGAAGTCGCATACGGCTCGTATAGCGTTCCCGGCGACAGCTCCTTGAGCGAGTGCTCGCGGCCTTTGACGAACGAAGCGCACAACGCCGGCGAATTGCCGAACAAATACAGAATCAGCCAGCCGTACCGCCGGTAATTGCGCAGCAACGCGAAATACTGTTCGGAAATGAAGTCCTGATCGACGCGCTTGGCCTGCAGCGCATCTCCGAGCGCTTCCCAGAACCGGGCCGGAAACGAGTAGTTGAAGTGCACGCCGGAAATGGCCTGCATCATGCGCCCGTACCGGTAACCGAGACCGATCCGGTACACCTCTTTCATGCGTCCGATGTTCGAGCGGCCGTAGCGCGCGACCGGAATCTCGTGATCGCCGCCGAGAATGCACGGCATGCTCGTCGCCCAGAGCAGCTCATCCCCCAGATGGCGATACACGAACTGGTGCAGATCGCACAGGAACTGCAAGAGCTGCCACGTCTCGCCGAAAGCGGGCGTGACCAATTCGATGAGGGCTTCCGAGTAATCGGTCGTGATGTACTCGTGCGTCAATGCCGAGCCCAGTGACGGCGGATGCGGCGTTTGCGCCACCCGTCCATCGGGAGTGACGCGAAGCGACTCCTTTTCGACGCCTTTAAGACCGCCCTGCAGCAAGCCTCGCTCGCGCGCATTGATGAGCGATGCGAGCCGTCGCTCGAACGCGCGGTCGATGCCAATGTGGCTCATAGGGAAGACTTAAAACTTGATCCGGCCGATCAGGATGTCGCGGAACATCACGAAATCCGCGGCAAGGCTGTACCAGGGATAAGTGAAGGTCGCCGGCTTGTTCCGTTCGAAAACGAAATGTCCTATCCAAGCAAAGCCGTAGCCCGCGACGGGCATCAGGGCCAGCAGCCACCATTTTCTCGTCACGATTGCCGCTACCCCCAGAGAGATCACGAGGAACGTGCCGACGAAATGCAGACGCCGGCACGCGGCGGTGCGATGCTCGGAGAGATAAAACGGATAGAAATCCGTAAACGTGTTGTAGCGCTCGCTCGGCATCGACGACGGGTGGCAGCAGGGACTCTACAGGCGCCGCCAGTTTCCTCAGGCGCATCAAAGGCGTCAAGCGCATGCTTAGACAAGGTCTCATGTGTGCCCGGTTAGGATGCGGTGACGCGCCGCTCGCCCTGGCAGCAGCCCTCATCTTTTTCGTTAAGTTCGAGTTTCGAAGGCGCCGCGACTGTGCTTTCATAGCTCCATCCCGCCGAACCGCATCCTCGCGCCGTGCCGGGAATCATGCGTTCCGTGGGCCGCGGCGCGCACTCGAATCGACAACTTGGCGGGCCGGCGAATTCGACTTCGATGTCACTCGGTTTTCTCGGACCAGCGCATCTCCTCATTGGCCTTGCCGGCGCGCTCGCGGCTGCGGTCCTGCTCGCCATTCAGAACGTTCGACTTCGGCGTCGCGCAGCGCAACACACCCTCGAGCTCGAGCAGGCGCTGGCCCGTGAGGCCGCAGCGCGTCAAGAGACACAGGCCGAGCTCGAACGCGTTCGCGCGGACCTGGAGCACCGTGTCCGCCAGCGCACGCAGGCGCTCGAACAGCGCAACGAGGAGCTTTCGCGTCTACGCTTCACGCTCGAAATGACGAATCAGCGCTTGAAGCGCCTCGTCGCAGTCGATGCATTGACCGGTATCGCGAATCGCCGTCATTTCGACCGGGCGTTGCAGCGCGAGCTGCGCCGCACGCGGCGCGACCAACAGCCGCTCTCGCTCGTGTTCCTGGATCTCGATGAGTTCAAGCGTTTCAACGACACGTACGGTCATGCACGCGGCGATGAGGTGCTGCGCAGCGTCGCCCGCACGCTCGACGAAACGTTCCGCCGCGGCGCCGATCTCGTCGCACGCTACGGCGGCGAGGAGTTCGCGGTGATCTTGCCCGGTGTCGACGGCCGGCGGGCATCGCTCTACGCGGAGCGGCTCAGGCGGCGGATCTGGTGCCTGGACATCAGGTACGGCGCTTCGCACGTAGCGGATCGCGTCACGATCAGCGGCGGCGTCGCAACCGTCGCGCCAGAGCACATCGTCTCTGCCGAAGAATTGTTGCTTGCAGCGGATCGCGCCCTTTATCGCGCGAAGTGTCTCGGCAGGAACCGCATCGTCACGACGATCGTCGAGACCGATCTCGAGGACGCACGAGCTGTCGGCATGGCATCCTGAAACGTTGAGCCGGGACGGACGGGACCGGTGCGGCTCCGTGCCGTCCGGATTTTCGGGTTGGCCACCTCGCATCCGCACCGATGAACCGATTCATCCGTAATTCAGCGATCGGCGCGCAGCATCATCCCATGCGTCTGGTCCCCGTACTGTGCGCGCTCGCTGCCTGCCTCGTGGCACCGGCTGCTTCGGCCGACGCCATGCGTTGCGGAAATCGTTTGGTCACATTCGGCGATACACGCAGCGCCGTCCTCGCAATGTGCGGCGAGCCGGCGGAAATAGAGGTCCGCACGATTCTGCGCCGGCCGGCGTATCGATTGAACGGACGCGTCGTCTACTACGGCGAAGGCGTCGTCGAGACGCCGATGGAAATCTGGACCTACAACTTCGGACCCTACAAGCTCATGCGCCGCGTACGCTTCGTCGATGGACTCGTCGAAGACATCGAGACGCTCGGACACGGCTACCACGAGCCGGCCGAACGCGCCGGGCAACAGTAATTTCCCGTAACCGCGTCACTTGCTTCGTGCTGTCCGTCGTGGGACAAGAAGCGTCGTGACGCTCGGGCAATGCGCTCCGAGCGCAAACCAGCCTAGAACCTATCTCAGAACGTCATGAGCGGCCGCGAGTCGTATGTTGAGGAACGTGGGTGCGCCGTGTATGTGGAATACATGAGGAGTCGGGGCACCGCAAAAACGCGCCGGCGCCGGTCGCACCGTTACTGCGGGCGCGCAGTCGTTTTGAGATAGGTTCTGGAGCACACACGAGGAGCTCTACATGATCGTAGGTGGCGCTGTCAGGCGCGTCGCAATCGTCGGCGGCGTGCGAATTCCGTTTGCGCGCTCGATGGGCGCATATGCCGAAGCGAGCAACAAGGAGATGCTCGGCTACACGTTGAAGGCGCTCGTCGAGCGTTTCGGATTGCGCGGCGAGGTTCTCGGCGATGTGTCCGCCGGTGCGGTGCTCAAGCATTCCCAGGATTTCAATTTGGCACGCGAGGCGGTGCTCGATAGCGGACTCGCTGCTGAAACTCCAGCGTTCGACGTGCAGCGCGCCTGCGGGACGAGCCTCGATACGACGATTCTGATCGGACTCAAGATCGCCAGCGGACAGATCGATGCGGGCATCGCTGCCGGCGTCGACACGGCAAGCGATGTGCCTATCGTGTATCCCAAGGCTTATCAGCAACTCTTACTGCGAAGCGCGCGCGGCAAGACGCTCGGTCAAAAGCTCGCTCCGTGGTTCGGTTTGCGCCCTTCGTTCTTCAAGCCGAGCCTGCCTGCCGTGGTCGAGCCGCGCACCGGGCTTTCGATGGGTCAGAGCTGCGAACGCATGGCGCAGAGGTGGCAGATCTCGCGTCAGGAGCAAGATGCCTTTGCGCTCGACAGCCATCGCAAAGCGGCCGCGGCTTACGAACAAGGCTTTTTCTCCGACTTGGTCGTGGAGTTCCGCGGACTGAAGCGCGACAACAATCTGCGACCGGATTCGACGCTCGAAAAGCTCGCTCAATTGCGCCCGGCCTTTGCACCTAACGGCACGCTGACCGCGGGCAACTCGACACCGATGACGGACGGTGCCGCCGCTGTCCTGCTGGCGAACGAAGAGTGGGCGAAAGCGCGCGGTTTGCCGATCCTTGCTTACTTGAGCTACAGCAAAGTGGCCGCCGTCGATTTCCTGAGCAAGGAAGGACTGCTCATGGCACCCACGTATGCAGTACCGCGCTTGCTCGCAGATACCGGGCTGCGCTTACAGGATTTCGATTTCTACGAAATTCATGAAGCGTTCGCCGCGCAAGTGCTGTGCACGCTCAAAGCATGGGAATCGCCGGAATTCTGCCGCGAGAAGCTCGGCTTGCCGGAGCCGCTCGGGGCCATCGATCGCACGAAGCTCAACGTGAAGGGCAGCAGCCTCGCCATCGGTCATCCGTTCGCGGCCACCGGTGCACGCATCGTTGCAACGCTTGCCAAGCTCCTCGCCGAGAAAGGCTCCGGCCGCGGCCTGATCTCGATCTGTACGGCAGGCGGAATGGGCGTCGTGGCGATTCTCGAGAGGTGAACTGCTGATCGAGATTCGTCACGGAATCAGTGAGTGAGTAGTGAGTGGTGGCGCGCTGAACGCGCGCTCTGATATCAGCATTCGGCTCTTTGCGCCGCGGGAGGTGGCTAGCAGGCCCCTCTTTCCCTTTTCCCTTTTCCCTTTTCCCTTTTCCCTTTTCCCTTTTCCCTTTTCCCTATCTTCCCTACAAGTAAAGCGGCGGCGGTCGGTGGAGATCGGCCGTGGCTGCAAACCGTAACGATCCTTTGCGACCGATCCCAACCGACCGCCGACCGAGGCGGCTGCCCGAGGGAGATGGACAGCCTGCCTACTGGCCGGAGTGTCGCGATCCCGGGGAGGGGGCAGTAACGAATCGCGAACCCCGATCAGCGGCGCCAAACATCGCCAGAAGGTCCTTCGACTGCGCGCATCCGTGCGACGTTGTGATTGCACGTCGAGGAAGGGCATCCTTGCCCCCGCTGCATGCCCCGAGCCCTTGGGTCCTTGTAAACGTCCTGTTTACTGCGCACACGAGTCCTCACAGGCTATAGCGACAAAACCGCGAAAATTCCCTCATGACCTGCCGAGACATTTCCCGGCGCCATGGGAATACAGACTTGCGCTCAATTGCCGATAGTGACGTAAATAATTGATTTTAAAGCCTTTCTAGGCCGAACATGGCGGCCCGCCAGTCCCTGCCGGCGCCAAAATGACTTGGGCCTCTAATTCCTCCAGACTACCGGCCCAGATTCTTCCGCACCGACCCCAGAGCGAATGCCGAAGTACGAAAGCTCCTCCCAAGCTGCGCATGGATCCGAGCGCACTGGCGTGTTGCTCGCCAATCTGGGCACGCCCGATGCCCCCACGCCGGCTGCTGTGCGGCGCTTTCTCGCGGAATTCTTGGGGGACCCGCGGGTCGTCGAGGCGCCGCGCTGGTTGTGGCTGCCTGTCCTGCACGGCGTGATCCTCCGGATCCGCCCCGCCCGTAGCGCCCGTGCCTATCGCCAGATTTGGACCGAGCGCGGCTCCCCCCTGCTCTTGTACAGCCAGGAGCTCGCCGCCCGCATGCAAACCTCGCTCGGCGCGAATGTCGATCCTGGCATCGTCGTCGCTCTCGGCATGACGTACGGCAATCCGACGATCGAAAGCGCCCTCGAGGAGCTTCGCGATCGCGGCGCGACGCGCATCCTCGTATTGCCGCTCTATCCGCAATACTCGGGCACGACGACCGGCGCCGTGTTCGACAAAGTTGCACGCACATTGCAGCGCTGGCGCCACGTTCCCGAGCTTCGTTTCATTACGGACTACTACGAGGAGCCTTCTTACATCGAAGCGTGTGCAGCGAGCATCGACGCGCATTGGCGCACGCATCCGCGAGGACATTTGCTGTTCTCGTTTCACAGCGTCCCGAAGTCGTACGTGGATGCGGGCGATCCGTATTACGCCCAGTGCGCTGCCACGGCAAAGGGCATCGCGCAGCGTCTTGGCCTTCGCCAAGACGAGTGGAGCATGAGCTTTCAATCGCGCGTCGGACGCACGGAGTGGCTTCGCCCATACACCGACGAGCTGCTGGAACAGTATGCGCAGCGAGGTCCGCGTGAGATCACCGTGGTGTGTCCAGGGTTTGCCACCGATTGCTTGGAAACATTGGAGGAAATAGCGATCCGCAATCGCGAGATGTTCTTGACGAGCGGCGGAACCGCATACGACTACGTTCCGGCGCTGAATGCCGGCGAAGCGCACGTAGCGCTGCTCACGCAGCTCGTCGCACGTCATGTCCAGGGCTGGCAACTGGCATCGGCTCCACAACCTTCTGTTCAGCAACGCTCGATCGGACAGCGTTGACGTTATCAAGCATGCTCGGCCGGTTCCTCGAAATCAGCGTCTACACGCCGGACATTCAAGCTTCGCTTGCGTTCTACGAATCGCTCGGCTTCGTCCAAGCAAGCGTCGGCGAGGCTTGGCCGCATCCTTATGCCGTCGTCACCGACGGCAGATTGTTCCTCGGGCTGCATGGTGCACCGATGCGCTCGCCGGCGCTCACGTTCGTGCTGCCAGAGCTGGCGCGCGGTATCGAACGACTGCGCGAGCTCGGCCTCGAGTTCGACGAAGAACGTGTCGGCAGCGATGTCTTCAATCGCGCGACGTTCACGGATCCCACTGGTCTGTGCGTGAACGTTCTCGAAGCGCGCACGTTTTCGCCGCCCGCGGACATTCGTTCCTCGACGTGCGGCTACTTCGTGGAGTTCGGCATTCCGGTACGTGAGACGGCGGCAGGCCGAGCGTTCTGGGAATCGCTCGGCTTCGTGGCGATGGACGAAGAAATGCTGCCCTTTGCGCGCGTACCGCTCACGAGCGATCGCTTGAATCTCGGCCTGTACCGCTCGCGCGCGTTCCGCGAACCGCTGCTCGCTTTCGAGGATCCGGACATGCGCGAACGCTTGACGATGCTGCGCGAGCGCGGCTTCAGGTTGCTCGACGAAATGCCGGACAGCCTGGATGACTCGACGAATGCCGTATTACAAGCGCCGGAAGGAACGCGGTTGCTGTTGATGCAAAGCGAAAGCTGACGCAGGCTGAAGACTGAAGGCACCGCGCATCCGCGCGGTCCTCTCTGGCCAGGGCCTAGAGCCCTTTTCTGGAGTTTTTATGCACCTACGATCCAAGCTGATGCTCGCTGCCGCGCTGCTCGGCACCGCGAGCTCCGCAGTCGCGGACGAGGGAATGTGGACGTTCCAGAACTTCCCGCGCGCGGCGGTAAAAGAAAAATACGGCGTGGCGATCGGCGACGATTGGCTGAATCGCATACAGCGCGCCGTCACTCGTCACGAAACCGGATGCACGGGCTCGTTCGTATCGCCGCAGGGTCTCGTACTCACCAATCACCACTGCATCGCCAGGTGCTTGGCTCATCTGTCGAGCAGCACGAGGAGCCTCACGCGCGACGGTTTCATCGCACGTGCTCGTGCAGACGAGCTGCGATGCTCCAACGAGATTCTCTCGGTGCTCATCGACACCGAAGAGGTGACGGATAAAGTCAGCGCGGCTACGGCCGGATTGCAGGATGCGCAGGCCAACGAAGCCCGCAAGCGCGAGTTGAGCCGCCTCGAAAACGAGTGCGCGGAGGCGTCCAAGAAGAATCGCGCAACCGGTCCGCTCGCTTGCGAGGCCGTGACGCTGTATCAAGGCGGCCAGTATTACCTCTACAAGTACAAACGCTATGAGGACGTGCGGCTCGTCTTTGCGCCGCATGCAGCGATCGCGGCATTCGGCGGCGATCCCGACAATTTCAATTTCCCGCGGTGGTCGCTCGACTTCAGCTTGTTGCGTGCATACGAGAACGGCAAACCTGCTTCCACGCCGAACTACTTGCGCTGGCGCGTCGAAGGCCCCCGCAGCGGCGAACCTGTCTTCGTCGCCGGACATCCCGGAACGACGAACCGCTTGCTGACCACTGCGCAGCTCAAGATGTTCCGCAACACGTTCATCCCCGCGTACCTGGTGCGCAACAGCGAGCTCCGCGGTCGGTTGATCCAATGGGGAAAGACCGGCGACGAGCCTGCGCGCATCGCCGAAGACAGCCTGCTCCTGCTCGAGAATTCGTTGAAGGTCTACCGCGGGCTGCAAAGCGCGCTCTTGAGCGATGCCTTGATGGAACAGAAGCTGGCGCAGGAACAGACGCTGCGCGCCCGAGCGGAATCCGATCCGGCGTTTCGCGATTTGGGCGATCCGTGGGCGCAAATCGAGCGCGCGCAGAAGCGCTATGCCGAGATCTTCGATCGATACGGCTATCTCGAGTTGGGCTACGGTTTCAACAGCACCTTGTTCTCGCATGCGCGTCGGCTCGTACGCGGTGCTGCCGAACGCGCCAAGCCGAATGCCGAGCGTCTGCGCGAATTCGCCGACTCGAATCTGCCGCGAGTCACGACCGCACTGTTCAACGAAGCGCCGATCTATCCTGAATACGAGCGCGTCAAACTATCGTTCTCGCTCGACAAGTTGCGCGAGAACTTGGGGCCGGACGATCCGATCGTTCGCAAGCTCCTAGCTGCCGACTCGCCCGAGACGCTGGCGGACAAGCTCATCAACGGCACGAAACTCGGCGACGCACAGGTCCGTCGCGCATTGTGGGATGGCGGCGAAGCCGCAGTGAACGCCTCCACCGATCCCATGATCGTGCTCGCCCGCGAGATCGATGCCGATGCACGTGCCGTGCGCAAGATCTACGAAGACGAAGTGCAGGCGCCGACGACGGTGGCGCAGGAGCAAATCGCCAAGGTGCGCTTCGCCGCATTCGGCACGAATACCTATCCCGATGCGACGTTCACGCTGCGCGTCAGCTATGGAGCGGTCGAAAGCTGGGAGGAGCGCGGCGCCGAAGTACCGAACTTCACCCGCCTCGAGCGCCTGTACGAGCGCACGACGGGCCAGCCGCCTTTCGCGCTGCCGCAAATTTGGCTCGATGCGCGATCGAAGCTGGACCCGAACACGCCGTTCAACTACGTCACCACGAACGACATCATCGGCGGCAATTCCGGCAGCCCGGTGATCGACGCCGAAGGCCGCATCGTGGGACTGGCTTTCGACGGCAACACACATGCAATTGCCGGCAGCTATTGGTACGACGCCAAGCTCAATCGCATGATCGCTGTGCATCCGCAAATCATGGTCGTGGCCTTGCGGGATGTGTACGGCGCGGATTCGATCGTTCAGGAAATCTTGGTCAAGAGATAAGGGAAGGAGGGAAGAAGGGAAAAAGGGAAGGAAACTCGTGACTGGTGACTGGTGACTCGTGACTCGCATGTGGGGCGCGTAGCGCCCCTTCCCTCCTTCCCTTCCCCTACCGCCTGCCCACGATCTCGAACGCGATGTGCAGGCGATCCTGCACCTCGAGCGCGCCGAGACCGACGCTGAACGGCTTCATGCCGAAGTCCGTTTGGCGAATGTCGAACTCGCCCGTTGCGGTAAGCAAGTCGTTCTCGATACGAACGGTTGCCGGAACGACGACGTCCCGTGCGACGCCTTTGATCGTGATGCGCGTCGTCACCTGCGGACGATCGGCCGAACCGGCAACGTGCACCGAACGCAGCTTGATGGTCGGGTGCCGTTCCGCATCGAGCACCTCCGCACGCAACATGTTCTGCCGCGTTCCGTCGCGATCTTTCGGCGCAATTTCCGATGCGAACTCGGGTCCGGCAGCTGCGCGTGCGTCGGGATCGTCGACGATGAGGTCGGCAACGGGAACCTCGAGCTCGAATCCGGACCGTTGCAGCGACGCATGAATCCAAACGCGTCCCGATACGTGCTTGGATGTCACGACATGATTGTGGCCAAGCCGTGCGAGCGCCCCGCCGCGAAAAACTTGGATGTGTACGGTCGAGGCGCTCGAATCGACCTCGAATACGGCGGTGCCGCGCAGGTCGGGGGGCGCCACGGCCGGCGGCGGCTCGACCGGCGATGGCGGGCGGATACCGGTCGTCGGGCATCCGGTCAGCGCGACACAAGCGGCAAGCAACACCGCGGCTTTACATGCGTTCATGTCTTCCCCCGACCTTACGTCGGTCAGCGCGAGAATGGCGTAGACTCCAGAACTAATGCGGCAGCGATGGGCTCTAAGCCTCGATCGAGACCGCAGCCGCACTCAACACCACGTCGGACGACAGCATGCAACTCAAGAACGATACGCTTCGCTACGGTGTCGTTGCACAACTTTTTCATTGGAGCATCGTCGCACTCATCGTCACGCAGTACGTGCTCGCGAGTAAAGCCGATGCGCTGCCGATCGGTCCGGCGAAAATTGCGACGCTCGCCACGCACAAGTCCGTCGGCATGACGATCTTCGGGCTCGCCGTGCTGAGATTGATCTGGCGGCTCGCCAATCCCGTGCCGGGGTTGCCGTCCACGACGCCGCGGTGGCAGCGTGCGGCCGCCCACCTCACGCACTGGGCGTTGTACGCATTGATCCTAATCACGCCCCTCGTCGGCTGGACGATGTCCTCCGCCCGCAATTTCCCCGTGAGCTGGTTCGGGCTCTTCACGTTGCCGGACTTCGTCGAGCCGAGCAAAGAGCTCTACGATTTCTGTCACGAGTTGCACGAATTCCTGGCAACCGCCTTGTTCGTCGTCGCGATCGTGCACATCGCGGCGGCGCTCAAACATCACTTCTACGATCGGGACAACGTGCTGCGGCGCATGCTCCCGGTCAAACTGAAACCTTGAGATCCGGAGTTCACATGCGCTCGAAATCGTTCTTGATCCTTTTGCTGTGTTTGGCGATGCCGATCGCATACGCGGCCATTCAATGGACGATGCAGCCTCGACAAAGCGAGCTTGCGTTCATCGCCACTCAAGCTGGCGCACAGTTCGAAGGCAAGTTCGAAAAATTCACGGCCGATATCCGATTCGATCCCAAGGATCTGACCTCGAGCCGCTTCGACGTCACGATCGACATGGCGTCCGTCAACACGCGCGACAGCGAACGCGACGGAATCCTCAAAGGCGAGGACCTGTTCGCGGTGAAGCAATATCCGACTGCGCGCTACGTTGCGGAAACGTTCGTCGACAAGGGCAACGGACAATATTCCGCTCCGGGCAAGCTCACTCTGCGTAACGTAACGAAAGAAGTGCCGATCGAATTCACGTTTACGGAAGACTCGAAAGGCACATGGCTCAAAGGCACGGCGAGCTTGAAGCGACTGGACTTCGGCGTCGGTCAGGGCGATTGGAAGGACACCGGAACGGTCGCGAACGAAGTGAAGGTCAGGTTCGCGCTGTTGCTCAACAAGAACTGAGCGAACTCGGTCGGGCCACGTTCTAGTTGCGCCCGATGAGTTCGCTCAACGCGCTGCGCCACGATTGCAGCGCTCGGCGCACGCGCGGCAATGGATCGTCGCGCAGGCGCGCCTCGACCAGTGCAAACAACTCATCGGTGCGAGCGTGCGGCCCATCGGCAAGCGACGATCCATAACGCGCATGATCGAAGTGCTCGGCGAACTCGGCTGGCAGCGCAATGCCCATACCCACCAGCGATGCCGCGTATTCGCGAAAGCTCGCGCTCGGCAGACGTGCGAATCCGCGCTGCTGGCCGGCAGCCTCTAGCGCTCCGACCGCGAGCAGCACCGCCGCACCGGTTTCGGCCGACCGGGCCCGCGACAACGTCTCTCGTACACGGCGATTGTCGAGCCCATCGGCGATCGCGAGAACGGCGACATATCCCAGCGCAAGCAGCGCAACGACGCCAGCCAACCCGACCAACAATCGCCAACCTGCCAAGCGGATTTCAGCAACCAGCGAGTGCAGCGCCCAGCGCATGCTGCGCCAGGCATCGCGCATCGCTTCGGCAAGCGTGGTCGTGAGCGCCTCCGGATCGAGCAGCTCGCTCGTTTGCGCCAATCGTTCGAGATAGCGTTCCATCTGCGCGGCCACTTGATGGTCGGTTTCCGGTCGCGGCAGCGGATAGAACGGCGTCGGTTCGAGCATCAACCAGCCGCCGTCCACGTAGGCCTCGACCCACGCGTGCCCGTCGAGCCGACGCACTTCGTAGTACCCCGTCGCAGGATTCCGTTCGCCGAGCGAAAAACCGCCGACGACCCGCGCCGGAACATTCACCGCACGCAACATCATCGCCAGAGCGCTCGCGAAGTATTCGCAGTGACCGCGCTTCGTCTCGAACAAGAATGTATCGAGCGGCGTGTAGCCCTGCTGCGGAAGCGTCTCATACGTGTATTGGTATCGCTCCCGAAGGTGAGTTTCGAGCGCGATGGCCTTTTCGAGCGGCGTCTCGCTGCCTGCCGTGACTGAACGAGCAAGCGCTCGAACCTGCTCAGACGCCGCATCGGTCCGTAGGTAACGCTCGAGCTCTTTCGGTTCGGCTTCGAGCAGCGCATATCTGCCGTCGCGAAACTCGACGTACGACTCGACGGAATAGAGTGTGTCGCCGCGCAGCGGCTGGAGCGCTTCGAATACGTCATCGTCGTAGTGCCGTACGGCGCGAGCTGCGAATCGCAATCGACGTAAGCCGGGCGCATGCCAGACCGTCGTCGAGGGGAGATCGCGTGCAATCTCGATCGTTTGTTGCACGCGCTCGTCGCCGAATGATGCTCTCACTTCGAGATAACCTCGTCGGAGCGGCAGTTGCGCAAACGCCCGCGGGTCCCGGTGCCAACGGTCGTTCTCGAACCGGTCGTACACAACCCCGCGCAAATACACGGGCCGCGACGACTTCACGTACATCAAAATGTCGTTGGCGATCGCACGATCGCGCCTGACTTCGTTTGGCGAAAACTCCTCGCCGTAATCGCCGAGCTCGGGACGCGCGGCACGCGGCTCCAGCCTCTCATCGGATGACGAGGAGTCCGCACCGTCGAAGCGCGAATCCAGTTCGGGGTCGAACCCCTCGCCGGCGTCGTCGGCTGGCTGCGGCGCCGGCTCGGGCGGAGCGCCGTCGCGATAGTCGCGTCCGGCTCGGGCCTGCATCCCGCCCAACATCAATCCATCGGGCTTCGGCACGAACAGATACAACGGTAGTGCGACCGCCAAGGCGAGCGCCGCAAATGCGATGCCGCCGCTGGTGCGCCTGTTGGCATTCTGTGCAACGGTCAGCATTTCGCGCTCGCGATCGAACCGGTGATCGCTCACCAGCAAACTGAGAGCGGCAAACGTGAACCATGCTGCCGGCAGGAGAAACAGCGACGAGCGGCTTTCGGACGCAGCGAACAACAGCCCGCCGAGCGCAGCCGCGAGAATCAGCCACGCGTGCAGCCGTTTCGTCGCCGTGACGAACACGGCTGCCTGGATCGCGAACAGGAAAACGAGCAAGGCAGGTACGACGCCATCGCTGTTGAGGCGTAGCAAGAACAGCACGATCCCTGCGACCGCAATGGCGTTGCCGACGGTTTGTTGCGATTGCGACCCGTCGCTGCGGCCGCGTGTCCAGGCACGCGCGAGCCAGCAGCCGACGAACACCGCCATCCAGAATGCGAATCCGCCGATGCCATCGACGAAGCTGCGCTCGGCGGAGAAGCGTGCGGCACAACCTGCGACCATGACCCACCACATGCGCGAGTCGTGGACGCGAGAATCGAGCGGCACATGAACGTTCATGGCTTGAACAGCTCGCTCAGGTTCGCACCGCTAGGAACGACGCTGACCAACGAGCGCGACGAGGTGAACGTGCGGATTCGGTCGGTACCGCCAGTGCTTGCATAACTCGCTTTGTCGAACTCGACGAAGACCGCAGCCGCCCTGCGTTGCTGCGCAAAGCGTTCGAGCGCTGTGCGTTCCGCGTCGTCGCCCAGATTGAACATGAACCACGTACCGCCCTCGGGCATCTGTTCGCGATGCCGTTGCATCCATTTCGCGAGCGGAAGCTGTGCGTGCGCGTTCACGCGCGCAAGGACGTCGCGGATGCGCAGATACGTCGCCCGATCGGCGGCCGCGGGGACTCGATGAACGCTATCGGCGACGCGATACATCACGCCGACGGGAATCGCTTCCTCTTGCGCCTTGACGGCAATCGAATGCGCGATCCGGATCATCTGCTCGCACGTGCCGCGCTGGCCTGCGCCGACGTGCATGGATTCGGCCAGCTCCAACAGGACCCAGAGCTGCCGGTCCTGTTGATGCTCGTATTCCTTGACGACGATCTCGCCCGCGCGCGCCGACGCTCGCCAATGCACCGAACGCCGGTCATCGCCCGGCGCGTACGGCTTCAGGCCGAAGAATTCATCGTGACCGCCGCGACGCGGACTGGTCATCAGCTCGAACCGCGGGCGCGCATTGTTGCGAACGGGCAGCCAATGCAGGCGTACGAAATCCGGATAAACGGTGATCTCGTGCGGTTCCGTCGAGATCGTGCGTATCGCACGTGTGAGCCCAAGCGGATAGCGGCTTTGCACGACGAGATCGCGCAGCTGCCAACAGCCGCGGACCTGCGGAGTCCAGACGAACGTGTGAGTGCGTTTGCCGCGAACCCGATGCAGGTAGGCCGTTGCCGCAGGATGCGTCTCGCCGTTCAAGCGATCGAACACTTCGACGCCGTAACGCGGCCAGCCGCCTTGCGTCTCGATCTCGTAAGCGATGGATTCTGCGCGGCCGACGGTGGCCGTGGGCGGAAACTCCACCCGTCGCACGTTCACGCCGTGCACCTGCAGTCTCGGCAATCCGGCGGCCACACCTGTCGCAACGGCAATGAGAAGCGTAACGCCCCACAGCAGATCGATGCCGCGGTTCAACGCGATGAGCGCAGTGACTGCGATCCATGCAATCAACAATGCGCCGAGCGGAATCGAGCGCGCCTGCATGGCGAAGCGCTCAGGCCGAAGCAGCCACCGGGACGGGAACTTGTTCGAGGATCTGCGCGATCACTTGCTCGGCGCTCGCCGCATCCGTGGCATTCTTGAGCGTGATTCTGTGCGCGAGCACGGCCGGCGCGATCCGCTTGACGTGATCAGGCGTGACGAAGCTCTTGCCGCTCAGCATCGCCGTGCATTGGCTTGCCCGCATCAGCGCGACGGAGCCGCGCGGACTTGCGCCCAGCATGACAGCTTCGTGCTTGCGCGTCGCACGCACGACTTCGGCAATGTATTTCATCACGTCAGGATCGATCGCAATTCGAGTAACGAGCTCTTGAAGCCGAGCGAGCGTCGATAGATCCATGACCGGCTGGATGCTTTCGAGCGGACGCGATGTGACGCGATCGCGCAGCATCTGCAGCTCCGCATCGAGCATGGGGTAGCCCAAACGCAGTCGCACTAGAAAGCGATCGAGCTGCGCTTCGGGCAACGGATACGTGCCGTGAAAGCCGGTGGGATTCTGTGTCGCAATGACGAAGAACGTCTCGGGCAATGCGCGCGTCTCGCCGTCGACCGTGATCTGCCGTTCCTCCATGCATTCGAGCAGACACGACTGCGCACGCGGCGTCGCGCGATTGATCTCATCGGCCAGCAAGATATCCGCAAACGCAGGACCTGGCACGAACTCGAATGCGTGGCGATCCGTGCGATAGACCGAGACGCCAGTGACATCCGACGGCATCAAGTCCGGCGTACATTGCAATCGCCGGAATCGCGCCTTCAACGAGGTCGCAAGCGCTTTGGCCAGTGTCGTCTTTCCCGTACCGGGCACATCTTCGAGCAATACGTGGCCACGCGCGAGCAAGGCAACGAGCAGCACGAACAAGGCGTCCTGCTTGCCGACGATCACGGCATTCAAGTTTCCGTACAGGGCCTTGAGCTCGCTCTGCAGTTGTCCCTGTGTCATGACGGGCGTGCAAAAGTGACATATTGAGTGCGCTATGGTGAGCAGTCGCACGTACCTCCACCGTGCACCATGTCGCATTTCTCATCTGGCCGAGCCGGGTGCCTTCGGTTAGATTGTTCGCCTCGATGAGCACGTCAGCGCCGCTTCGTTTTGCAGATCTCGACGCCTGCGTGGAAGCGACGCTGAGCCGCGTCGGCAAGAACATCGTCATGGGTTTGCCGGTCGCGATCGGCAAGCCGAATCCGCTCGTGAACGCATTCGTGCGACGCGCAGCGACAGATCCCTCCATCGATCTCACCATCGTCACGGCGCTATCGTTGCGCACGCCGCGCGCCCGCAGCTCCATCGAGCGACGGTTTCTCGAACCGTTCGTCAGACGCGTGTTCGGCAACTATCCCGAGCTCGAATACGTCCGCATGCTCGAAGAGAACCGACTCCCGAAGAACATTCGCATCCTGGAGTTCTATCTCGAGCCAGGCGGTTGGCTCGGCAACCCACACGTGCAGCAGAACTACTTGAGCTCGAACTACACGCACGTGGCTCGCGACGCCGTCCTGCGCGGCCTCAATGTCATTGCCCAACTGGTCGCTTCCGCACCGCCGGGCGAGATGCCGCCGGGCATGTTGAGCTTGAGCTCGAACGCCGACATGACAGCCGATCTGCTGCCGCGAATTGCCGAAATGCGCGCGTCGAATCAGCCGATCGTCCTGATCGGCCAAGTACACTCCGAATTGCCGTTCATGTACGGCGACGCACTCGTCGCCGCGGACACTTTCGATTTCCTGATCGACGACCGCGCGCACGACTTTCCGCTGTTCTGCGCCCCTAACCCGTCGATATCGCCGACTGACCATGCAATCGCCTTGCACGTGAGCGCGCTGATCCGCGACGGCGGCACCCTGCAGGTCGGTATCGGCGAACTGGGCGACGCGATCGTGTATGCCTTGAAGCTGCGGCACGAGCAGCCGGCGAGCTACAGGGAAATTCTCGAATCGACCGACGTGCTCGCAACTCAGCGCCGACTGATCGAAAGCGAAGGCGGCACCGCTCCGTTCGAGCGCGGTTTGTACGGCTGCACCGAGATGCTCGTCGACAACATGCTGGACCTTTATCGCGCCGGCGTGCTGAAACGACGCGTCTATCCGAGCGCACGACTGCAGCGGTTGCTGGACGACGGTCATATCGATGAGCGCGTGAGCCTGCGAACGCTCGAAGCGTTGCAGGCTTCCGGCATGGCGCGCATGTCGTACGCGGACTTCAACGAGCTGCGCGACGCCGGCGTGTTCCGCGACGACATCGAGTACGAGCGCGGCACGCTGATCGCGCCGGACGGCACCGAGCTGCCGGCGAGCATCGCTACGGCGGAGCAACGCGAAGCGATTGCTGCCAAGTGTCTCGGCGAGCGATTGCGCGACGGCGTGCTTGTCGATGCCGGGTTCTTCTTCGGGCCGCGCGATTTTTACCGGAGCTTACGCGAGCTGCCTGCGGAGGAACGGCGCCTGTTTGCCATGCGCGGCATCGGCTTCGTCAACGATCTGTACGGACATGAATGGGAATTGAAGTGCGCGCAGCGCCGTTACGCGCGCTTCGTCAATACGACGATGCAAGTCACCGGCTTCGGCGCCGCCGTCTCCGACACCCTGGCCGACGGCCGTGTCGTCAGCGGAGTCGGCGGTCAGTACAACTTCGTCGCGATGGCGCATGCGCTTCCGGAAGCACGCTCGATCCTGTGCCTGCGCTCGACACGTACCGCGCACGGAACGATCACGTCGAACGTCGTCTGGAACCACCCGCAAACGACGATTCCTCGACACTTGCGCGACATCGTCGTTACCGAGTACGGAATCGCGGACCTGCGCGGCAAGACCGATCGCGAGGTCGTCGAAGCGCTCATCGGCATCATGGACGCGCGTTTCGTCGACGACTTCGTCTCGCAAGCACAACGCGCGGGCAAGCTGCCCAAGGACTACCGCATCGACGAACGCGTGAGGAGCAACACGCCGCAGGCGCTTGCCGAACGATTCCGGCCCTGGCGCGAGCGTGGATTCTTTCCAGCGTTGCCGTTCGGCAGCGATTTCACCGAGGAAGAGCTCGTTCTCGGCAAGGCGTTGCGAAGCCTCGCACAGCTCGCTGCACAACCTGGCGGCAAGTTGCGGCTCGTCTATCGTGCAGCACGCGCAAACCCCGACGATCCCGTGCTGCGTCCCTATTTGGAGCGCATGGATCTAGCACGCCCGCGTACTCGCGGCGAAGTCTGGGAACGGCGCATCGTGGCGTCAGCCCTACGGCAAGTGCTCGCGAGCGGACACTGAAGTCGATCGCACGAGCAACCCTTTATTCGGCCGCTGCGTCCAAGCAGTGTGGCTGCCTTCCTTGGAAAATGGAGTCTCAGATGACATTCCCATGTCGCACGGCCGGCTTGGCCGCTGCTTTACTGTTGTCGCATTCGGCCCTTGCCGACTGTACCCATAGAGCCATCCGCTCAGGCGAAGTCGATGCAACCGGCGTGCGCAAAGTAATCGTCTCGGTCAACGCCGGAGAGCTGACCGTGACCGGTCATGCAGATGCCAAGCTCATTCGCGCCAACGGCAAAGCCTGCGCAAACTCGCAGCCGTTGCTCGACTCGGTTCGCCTCGAAGTGCGACGCAACGGCGACACCGCCTACGTGACAGCGCAGGAACCGAAACGCAACCTCCCAGGCAACAAAGCCTGGCTCGATCTCAAACTGGAAGTGCCGGCAACGGTCGAGCTCGAAGTGAGCGACTCGAGCGGCGATATCGACATTCGTGGAGTCGCGGCGCTGCAAGTCGATGACAGCTCGGGAAACCTGCGAATTCGCGACATCTCGGGCGACGCATCGGTTGACGACGGCTCCGGCGAAATCGATATCTCGAACGTGGGAGGAAACGTCACCGTTCGCGACGGTTCCGGAGGGATCGACATTGCGAACGTCGGCGGTAACGTGACCATTCCGGACGACAGCTCCGGCGACATCGCGATCCGGGGCGTAGGCGGCGGCGTTCACATCGTATCCGACAGCTCCGGCGACATCGTCGTGAGCGACGTACAACAAGACGTGCTGATCGACGACGACAGCTCAGGCGACATTCGCGTCACGAATGTCGGCGGCAATTTCACCGTCCACAACGACGGCAGCGGCCGAATCAAGCACGCAGCTGTGCGCGGCAAGGTGAGCTTGCCGAAAGACAAGTGAGCGTCCGCTCGAGGGAACGAACGGCTACTTCGGAGGCCGTGGCTGGAGACGGTAGGCTGTCGTCACACGCTCGCGTGCCTGTCTCCTACCCGCTCACTTCGTTCGACCCTCTCCGTGAAGGCGCGCGTCCGACTGTCGCCTGTGAGCTGTAGCCTGTCGCCTATCCGACCGCTTCCCTCAACACTCTCGCCGTCTGCTCATCTGCAGGGAAGAACGTTTCGAGCGCAATCTCGGAGAGCGTGATGTCGATCGGCGTGCCGAATACGGTGGTCGTGCTGATGAAGCTCAGCACGACGCCGTTCATCGCCACTTGAAACGGCACGACGACATCGTTCGTCGAGCGCGATTCGCGTGCGTTTGCGGCCGGTGCCGGATACTGAACGAGCTCCTCATAGAGTGCTGCGAGCGTCGTGTCCGCAGAAACGTCGATCTGGCGGCGCAATCGTGCGAGCAAGTGCGCGCGCCATTGCGGCAAATTCACGATGCGCGGCGCGAGCCCGTCCGGATGCAAGCTCAGGCGCAGCACGTTGACCGGCGGTTTCAATAAGGACTCGGGCAGCCCGGACAAGAACATCGGCACCGCGCGATTGGCCGCAATCAGCGTCCAATGCCGATCCACCGCGAGCGCGGGATAGGGTTCGTGGCCCTTGAGAACCAGATCGACGGCCGCGCGCGCCGCTTGCAAGGCAGGATCGTCGAGCGATCGTTCGGAGAACATCGGCGCAAACCCTGCTGCAACCAACAAACGATTCCGTTCTCTCAAGGGCACATCCAGCAGCTCGGCAAGCTTGAGCAGCATGTCGCGGCTCGGTTGCGCGCGACCGGTCTCGATGAAACTCAGGTGTTTGGCGGAGATCTCCGCTTCCGTCGCAAAGTCGAGTTGGCTCAAACGACGGCGCTGCCGCCATTCCCGAATCAGTTGTCCGACAGGCGTGGCATTCATGGCAAGACGATAGCGCAGCCGCGCGAGGCTGCTCCATTACCTCCCAGGTAATCGTCTTCCAGCTCCGTACTCAGCACGATCCGTCCCACCGCAGGTTCGACATTGCCGGTCGCGGTCCGGCAAGGAGGTCATATGCACGTCTCTAACCCGTTCTCGTTCCTTCGCCGCGTGCTGCTGGCGGATGCCGTGTCTGCCGGTGCGATGGGGCTCGCTTTGCTCGCATTCGCACCGCAGCTTGCGGCGGTGCTCGAGCTGCCCCCCGCCTTGTTGCGCGAATCCGGCATGATCCTCGTACCGTTCGCCGCGTTCGTCGGTTACCTCGCGAGTCGCGAACATCCGTCCCGCGCCGGCGTGTGGACAGTGATCGTGATCAACGCCGTGTGGACGATCGACAGCATCGCGCTACTGCTGACGGATTGGGTCGCACCGAATGCGCTCGGTAAGGCATTCGTCGTTGCGCAGGCCCTCTTCGTCGGTGTTCTCGCGGAGCTTCAGTACATCGGCTTACGGAAGGCGTCGGTCTCACCGCAAGCTGCAGGCTGAGGATCAGTTGATAGTTGAAAGTGGATAGTCGATAGCGATCAGGCGCTGGGCGGGCATTGCCCGCCCAGCGCCGTTGCCGTAGCCCGTAGCCTGTCGCCTGTAGTCTTCCATCTCGCAGCTTTGCATCGCTTGACGCTCCGGCGCGCGCAACGCGCGTAAGCTTGCACGACAACTCGAACACTCAGGTCGAACACTCGGGGGGGAGGAATCCATGCTCGTTCGTTGGCGCGCTCCGCTATACGCGGCTCGTTTCTCGATCATGCTGTGCTCGTTGCTCGTGGCCGGCACTGTCGCCGCCGCGGGCCTGAAGACGACGAAGCCCGAACGCGTGGGCATGTCCTCCGAGCGCCTGGCCCGGATCAACGAGATCATGCAACGGCACGTCGATGAGGGCCGCATTACGGGCGCAGTCACTGCGGTCGCACGCCGGGGCAAGGTCGTGCATTTCGAAGCGCACGGGTATCGCGATCCAAACGCCAAGACGCCGATGACGAAGGACGCGATCTTTCGCATGGCGTCCTCCAGCAAGCCGGTCACTGGCGTCGCCATCCTGATGCTCATGGAAGAAGGTCGCGTGCGGCTGAGCGACCCGGTGTCGAAGTACATCCCCGAATTCAAGAACATGAAGGTTGCAGTACCGAAGCCAGGGATGACCGAACAGGAAGCACGGCGCGCGAACAACGGCAAACCGGAGGTCGATCTCGTTCCCGCAAATCGTGAGATCACGATCGAGGACTTGATGACACACACGTCGGGGCTGCATAGCGGCGGGCTGGGCCAGCTCGTGCATCCAGTGCCTCGCGCGCCTGGCGACACGTTGGCCACATATATTCCGAAGCTCGCCGCTGCACCGCTCGACTTTCAGCCTGGGACGCGTTGGAGCTACAGCGCGCTCGCCGGCATCGACACGCTTGCGAGAATCGTCGAAATCGCTTCGGGACTCACGTTCGACGAGTTCCTTCGCCGCCGCATCTTCGAACCGCTCGGCATGCGCGATACGTTCTTCGTCGTTCCGGAGGACAAACGAGCCCGGCTGCTGCCGCTGTTTCGCCGCAACGGCGATGCGTGGCAAGAGATCAGCACACCAGCCTTCCTAGCCACTCGCACGTACTTCTCCGGCGCCGGCGGACTCTACAGCACTGCACACGACTACGTGCGTTTCGAGCAGATGCTCGTGAACGGTGGCGCGCTGGACGGCAAGCGGTTATTGAGCCCGAAAACCGTGCAGCTCATGTCGATGAATCACGTCGGAGACTTGTTTCGCGGGTTGCGCGGCAGAGACAATGGCCTTGGTTTCGGCCTCACCGTTTACGTGACGCTCGATACTGCCAACGCCACGCGTTGGCGCACCGCCGGCAGCTTCGGCTGGGCGGGCGCCTTCGGCACGATCACGTGGTCCGATCCGAAAGAAGAGCTGATTGCAGTACTGATGATTCAGCAATCCGTCGAAGAAGTACAAAACGACTTTCACACCGCCGTGATGCAGGCGATTGTGGAGTCGAATCTTTGAGGCAGGGCTTGGGGCTCGGGGCGTGGGGTTTGGGGACAAGCACACGGAGCGTGACGAGTCGAATTGTCACCATTTATCTGTGCAGCATCAGCGTGCCGAATTCCGGCCCGCCATCCCTTTACCAGACACCGGCCACAGCGCTGGGATCTGGGCCAGGATGACCCCGCGCTCGCATTCTTCCCCAAGCCCCACGCCCCGAGCCCCAAGCCCTACATAATTCAATTCGGAGACTTGAATGACCATTGACCTGAAAAAATCCGCAATCGATCTGGGCATCGTCACGACGAACGGACCGGCGATGTTGGCGTTCTACCGCGACACGCTGGGCTTGAAGTATCTGCGCGAGATGCCGATGCCCGGCGGCGGCACGATGCATCAGCTCGCATGCGGCGACACGGTGATCAAGATCGTCGTGCTCGACTCCACGCCGGCGAAATCGCCGCCTGGCGGCATTCAGGGCGCAACCGGCTTTCGCTACCTGACGATCACAGTCGGCAATCTCACCGAAATGATGCAAACCTGCGCCGCTCAGGGCTACACGATTGCCGTCAAGGAACGCGAGCTGCGACCCGGCATGCGCATCGGCATCGTGGCGGATCCGGATGGAAACTGGGTCGAGTTTTTGCAGGTGTGAGCACAGCTCACATCTGCAGGCTTTAGGCTGTAGCTGGAGCGCGCAAGGACGCGCCAACAGTTTTAGCTAGAAGGGAAATGGAAAAGCGCGTACATGCGCGCTTTTCTTTCCCAAGCCCCGCCCCCGAGCCCGAAGCCTCCTACCTTCCCCGCATCAAATGCTCCGCCATCGCTCGATACGCGGGTAGCGACGTCGGATCGAGATTCGTGTTGCTCGCGAGCGGATGCGAGGCGAAGCGCGCGATCACCATTTCGGCCGCCGGATCGATGTAGATCGCCTGACCGTGAATGCCGCGCGCCATGAAAGCGCCGTGATCGTCGTGCATGATCCACCATTGATTGCGGTAGCTCCAGCCCTTGAGGTGCGTGTACGTCGACTTGGCGAACGCCTCTTGGCTGCCGCCGCGGCGAATGTCCTCGATCGCGGCGGCCGGAATGATCTGCTCGTCCTCGACGCGTCCGTTGCAGCGGACGAGCTCGCCGAAACGCGCCAGATCGCGAAGACGCAGGTTCAAGCTCAGACCGACTTGCGGCGTGCCATCGTCGTCGACGACGAGAAAGCCGTCATCCTCCGCACCGAGGCGGCTCCAGATTCGTTCGCTCAGTACCTCGGCCGGCGACTTGCCGCTCGCTCGCGCGATCAGCCATCCGACGACATCGGTGTTCGGCGTGCGATACGTAAACGCTTCGCCATGCGTGCCTTGTTTGCCGACGGTCGTGAGGAACGTGTAGATCGACCTCGGCGGCGCGTCCGGTTTGCGCGCAGCGAATCCTGTTGCGCGACTGTACGCCTTCATTGAGGGCGGCGCTTCGGCCGTGTAGTTCTCCGAGAAATCGATCGCCGTCGTCATGTCGAGCACTTGGCCGACGGTCGCATCGCCGAAACCGCTCTTCTCGAGCTCGGGAATGTAGTGCGCAACGAGCGCATTGCGATCGAGCGTGCCCTCCGCAACGAGCGTCGCCGCGATCGTGCCGAAGAACGACTTCGTCACGGAGAACAGAATGTGCGGACGTTCGCGGTTCAGCGCACCGAAATAACGCTCGTAGACGATACGGCCGCGATGCAGAATCAAGATGCCATCGGTGTAATTCGCGAGGAGCGATTCGGCCCACGTCATCCGTTGCGTGCCACCCATCGGTACGAACGTGACCTCATCGAGGTCGTCGCGCTCATCGACTTGGAGTGCACGGGCGGGTTTCGAACCCCGAGGAACGGCCACGGTCGGCCAGAATTGGCGCCAGTGCGAAAAGCTCCAGCGCCACTGCGGAAAACGATAGAACGTCCCGTCTTCGTAGCGGATCAATTTGTCGCGCGGAGGTGGCGATCCCACCATCCAGCCCAAACGGTTCGGATCGGTCGCAGCCGCATCGGCAAAGTCGTTCGCTACAGTCATCTGGTCTCCGAGATCGATCGGTACTCCGCCGGGTCGGCGCGAGCGGACGGCCATAGTGCCATTGGAAGGCTACAGGCGACAGTTGCTCGCTTCGCGAGCGTCCTCTACCTGCCCGCATTCGCGAGCGACCTCGATGCGCAGGACGCACGTATGCCGCGGACGCAGCATGCGTAGGAGGCCTGTACCCTGTAGCCTGATACCTCCCCTCCGCTTCTTCGCCGATCTTGTCAGTACCTTGACTATCCGTTGCACGCCGCACGCGCGTACGATTCGAAGACATCTTGCGTTCGGGGGATTGCACGATGTTCGAACGATTCGCCGCGCTGTCGCGCGCCCTGCTTTGCTCCATTGTTGCGGTCGCCGCTTTCGGCGCACCGGCCTTGTATGCGCAACAGGCTGCTCCGTCGGCAGCATCCGCGCAAAGACCTGCGTTCATCGAAGAATTTGCAACCATGCGCGATGGCGTGAAGCTCGCGGCCAATGTCTATTTGCCCGAGGGAGAAGGTCCATGGCCGGTTATTCTGTCGCGCACGCCATACTTGAAAGACGGCCCCATGAGTGGCGCCGCTGCACGCAGGTACACGAGCGCTGGTTTTGCATACGTCGTCCAGGACGTGCGCGGCAAGGGTAAATCGGAAGGCGAATACCGGCCGTTCGTCGACGATCGTAACGACGGCTACGACACGGTCGAATGGGCGGCCAAACGACCGTGGAGCAATGGCAAGGTTGGGATGACCGGTGCGTCTGCTCTCGGCATCACGGCGAATCTCGCCGCTTCGGCCGCTCCGCCGTCGCTCGTCGCTGCGTATGTCGTCGTCGCGCCGCACAGCCGTTTCGAGGAAGTCACGTTCATGGGCGGTGTCGTGAAACAGGCCGACACGGTCGGCTGGATGCAGCGTCAAGGCGCAGGCGATCAAGTGCCGCCGTTGCTCAAGCGGGTGATCTGGGACGACCGCTGGCATGAAGTCGAGTTCCACACGCATCTCGATCGCGTGAAGATCCCGATGTACAACGTCGGCGGCTGGTACGACATCTTCGCCATCGGCAATCTCAAGAATTTCGCGTATCTCCAGAACAAAGGCGCACCAGGCGCGCGCGGCAATCAAAAGTTGTTGATGGGTCCGTTCGGACACGGCGAGCTGAGCGGCGATCTTGCGTATCCGAACGGCGGGAACCTCCGCGCCCCGAGCGGTGAAGGCGAAGACCAGGAGATCCGCTGGTTCAATTATTGGTTGAAGGGTATCGACAACGGCATCATGCGCGAGCCGCCGGTGCGCTATTACCGAATGGCCGCCGCACGCAAAGGCGCCTTCAGCCCGAAGAACGTTTACAAGACCGCAGACAATTGGCCGCCGAAATATCGCGAGACGCGGTATTACCTACAGCCTGGCTTCGGGCTCGCGACCACGCCGCCGTCGGCGCAAGAAGCGAAGCACACGTATCGCTTCGATCCGACGAATCCGGTCAAGACGTTCGGCGGCGCGAACCTGACGTTCGAACGCGGACCGATGGATCAGCGCGCGATCGGCGAGCGCGAAGACTACTTGCGCTTCATGACGCCGGCGCTCGAGGAGGATGTGGAGATCACCGGTCCGGTGTTCGCGGAGTTGTATGTCGCGACCGACGGTCCGGATACCGATTTCGTGGCAAAGCTCGTCGACGTATATCCGGACGGTTACGAAGCGCTCGTGCTCGATGCGCCGATCCGGCTGCGTTATCGCAACGGCCGCATGAAGGCGAGCGACGTGAAGATGATGACGCCCGGCCAGCCCGAAAAAGTGGTCATCGATCTATGGGCGACCTCGCTCCTGTTCGAGAAAGGTCATCGCATCGCATTGCATATCACTTCGAGCAACAGTCCGCGTTTCGAAGTGAACGACAACAGCGGTACGGCACCGGGCGAGCCACCGAATCCGCGTGTCGCCCGGAACACGGTGTATTTCGACAAGACTCGCCCATCGGCGTTGGTACTGCCCGTCATCGAGCAATGAAGAGATCGGGCCGAGCCCAGGCCAGAAGAAGGCCTGGGTTCTGGCTGAATATGTGCGAGCGCACTTAGAGCATGGAACCTCAGACGAGAAGGAAGGCAATCGCTTCGATCATGGCGACTCGACGGGAATAAGGGAGAACACGGACACGGACCAATTGTTCTTCGATTGACTCACGACTCACTACTCACTCACCCATACGATCCCCAAGCACAACCAGTCACGAGTCACGACGCACCTTTGGCCTTTTTTCGCTCTCGCGCGTTAGGAAACCATTCGAGGTCCTCACGCGGAGCGGTAATGTTTTCAAAATGGCGAACGGCGGTCGTGTTTGCGGGTTGCGCATGGCTTGCGGCTTGCGGCGGCAGTGACGACGACGACAATCCACCCGCAGGCACTCCGGATCCGACACCGCCGACGCGCGGATCGTTGATCGAGTCTCCACCGCCTCGCCTCTTGTCGGTGAGTACGGAGCAGCTCGTTGCGCTCGTCACATCGCAATCCGGCGGTTCTGACCTGCTCGAGCTGATCGCCTCGCCTCGCTGCGGGATCGACGTGCATCAACTGAGCTACAACACCGTCGATCCGCAGGACCAACCGACGACGGCCTCCGGTGCCTTGTTCGTTCCGACCGGCAACGATCCTGCATGCCAGGGTGCACGGCCGATTCTCGTTTACGCGCACGGCACGCAGGTGGTCCAATCGTTCAACATCGCCGACCTCAGCAATCCCGATAATGCCGAAGGCTTGTTGATGGCGGTGACGTTCGCCGCACGCGGCTATGTCGTCGTTGCGCCGAACTACGCCGGCTTTCACGACTCCACTCAGCCCTATCACGCATATCTCAATGCCGATCAGTCGGCAAAGGACACCGCCGATGCGATCGCCGCTGCGCGCAGCGCATTGCCGACGAGCTTTGCGCCCACCGTCACCGACAACGGCCAACTGTTCATCACAGGTTATTCGCAAGGCGGTCACGTTGCGATGGCGACGCAACGGCTGCTGCAACAAACCGGTGTCGCCGTGACGGCGTCGGCGCCGATGTCCGGTCCGTATGCGTTGTCTGCTTTCGCCGATGCGGTATTTCAAGGGCGTGTGGTCGGCAGCACACCGCTGTTCCTCGCATATTTGATTCCTGGCTATCAGCGTGCGTACGGCAACATCTATTCGGCGGCCGCCGAAGTATTCGATACGCGCTACGCTGCCGGTATCGAGACGCTGCTACCGACGACCGGCACGCGTTCGGAGCTGTTCGATCAACAACGTTTGCCGCGCGAGCATGTGTTCAGCAGCACGCCGCCCAATCCCACGTATGCGCAGTACACCCCGGCAACGGAGCCTGCGGAGCTAGCCTTCGTATTCGCGCGTGGCTTCGGTCCGGAGGCGCTGATCACGAACGAATATCGCCTGGGCTACTTACAAGATGCAGACGCGCATCCCGACGGCGGATTTCCGGTAGCGACCGATCATCGTCCGCCTGCAGAACCGCAACATCCATTGCGACAAGCATTCAAGCGCAACGATCTTCGCGACTGGCTACCGACATCGCGCACCATGCTGTGTGCAGGACACGACGATCCCACGGTGCTGTATCTGAACACCGAGCTCATTGCAGCGTACTGGTCGGCGAACGGCGCGACCGCGGAGATCACTGTCCTGGATGTCGACGACAATGCGTCGTTCGGCGACGATTATGCGGAAATCAAGCTCGCGTTCGACGCAGCGAAGACTGCGGTGGCCGGCGCTGCAATCGCCGATAGTGCGACCGACAACGGTGCTGCCGCCGTCGCCGAGGCCTATCACAGCACGCTCGTGCCGCCGTTTTGTTTGGCGGCGGTGAGGGAGTTCTTTGGTGAGTAGGGAAACGGGGAAGGGGAATAGGGAAAGGGAAAAGGGAAGGAGGGAAGAAGGGACGAAGGCCAGGTCGTGTTGGAATAATGCGGACCGCTGGAAGCCTTACGAAGGCTACTGAACGCTGCGCGCGACTTCCTTCCCTTTTCCCTTTTCCCTTTCCCTTTTCCCCGGCGAAGACACCAGTACCGTCGCCTGTCGCCTTCAGTTTTCAGCCTTCAGTCTTGACCCCGTTGCCCATCAACGGCTTGATCAAATCCAACGGCAGCGGGAACACGATCGTCGACGCACGATCGTTCGCGATGTCGGATAGCGTCTGCAAGTAACGCAACTGCATTGCGCGCGGATCGACCCCAAGCGCTTGCGCCGCTTCGACGAGCATGGCGGCCGCTTGCTTCTCGCCTTCGGCATGAATGACCTTGGCACGCCGCGTACGCTCCGCTTCCGCTTGCTTGGCCATCGCGCGAATCATGGACTCGTCCAGGTCGACGTGCTTGATCTCGACGTTCGAGACTTTGATGCCCCATGCGTCCGTGGATTGATCGAGAATGTGCTGAATGTCCAGATTCAACTTCTCGCGCTGCGACAGCATTTCGTCGAGCTCGTGTTGTCCGAGCACGGACCGGAGCGTCGTTTGCGCAAGTTGGCTCGTCGCTTCGAAAGGCTGTGCGACCTGTATCACCGCTCGAGCCGGATCGACGATGCGGAAATAGACGACCGCATTGACCTTGACCGACACGTTGTCGCGTGAAATCACGTCCTGGGTCGGCACGTCGAGCACGATGATGCGCAGATCGACCTTGACCATGCGCTGAATGATCGGAATGACGAAAATGATTCCTGGTCCCTTCGTGCCCGTGAAGCGGCCCAGCGTGAAAATGACGCCGCGTTCGTACTCGTTGAGAATACGAATCGCCGACAGAAGCAAGAACACCAACAGAATGACAGGCACGACGATTAGGGACATGGGTCTGGACCTCGTGACTCGTGACTCGTGACTCGTGACTCGTGACTCGTGACTCGTGACTCCGAGGGTCGGCTTCGCGGCCTTCTTGTCAAGTCTCCCGAAGACGAAACTCCTGACCATTCCAGGCATTTCTCGGCACGCCGCTCACTTTCCCTTTTCCCTTACTGAGTCGGTCACCCGCAGGTGTCATTCGCTTCTTCCCTACGAGTCGCCAGTCACTAGTCACGAACTCTCCTCCGGCCTAACCTCTAGAGTCAGGCCGTCGACTTTGACGATGCGCAGGCGCTGTCCTTCCTTCACCGGGGTCGGCGAAACGGCACGCCACAGCTCGCCGCGCACGCGCACGAACCCCGTACGATCGAACGATTCGACGGCGACGGCGGGTTCGCGCAATAGTTGCGGCGCGCCTGTCTCGACGGGTCGGCGCCGCGAGCGCGCAAAGAACGTTGCCGTGAGCAGCACGATTGCGCCGCCGGCAAGCGCAACACCGCCGATCAATCCGCGCGCAATCCCGAAACCGGGAACGTCCGTGTCGAACAGAATGATCGAGCCGATGACGAACGCTGCGATCCCGCCGAGACCAAGTGCCCCGAAGCTAGGCGTGAATGCTTCGGCAATGATGAGCGCCAGCCCGAGGATCATGAGCGCCAACCCCGCGTAGTTCACGGACAGCACCTGAAAAGCGTACAGCGCAAGCAGTAAGCAGATTGCGCCGACGACCCCCGGCACGAGTGCGCCAGGGTTGTAGCCTTCCAGTAGCAAACCGTAGACGCCCACGAGCATCAGCAAGTACGCGACATTGGGGTTCGTGATCACCGCGAGCAACTTCGTGCGCCAGTCGGCTTGCACGCGCTCGACGACGAGATCGGCCGTCTTCAACGTTCTCTCGCCGCTTGCCACTTTCACCGTGCGGCCATCGATCTTGTTCAACAGCTCGACAACGTCGGCAGCGATGATATCGATGACGTTCTGTTCCAACGCCGCCGATGCCGAAAGACTGGCTGCGCTGCGCACGGCGGCTTCCGCCCATTCCATGTTACGCCCGCGTAGCTCCGCCAAACCGCGAATGTAGGCAACCGCATCGTTGACGGCTTTGCGCTCCAACGCGGTACCGGGCTCGCTCGCGCGCTCGCGCTGCGCGGGTGCATTCTTGTCTGCTGGCTCCGAATCTCTCTGTTCGGTCTCGTCCTTCGAGTCGTCGCGCTCGCCCGAATCGGACGGCGCCGGTGAACCGCCGATCTGCACCGGCGTTGCCGCACCCAGATTCGTCGCAGGCGCCATCGCCGCGATGTGACTCGCATAGAGGAGAAATGTCCCCGCACTGGCCGCGCGAGCGCCGGACGGTGCGACGTAGCTCGCGACCGGTACCTCGGAGGCGAGAATGGCGCGAATCATGTCACGCATCGAGGTGTCGAGCCCGCCCGGCGTATCCATCTGCAGAATGACGAGCTGCACTTTGCGCTCGTTCGCCTCCTCGAGCGTACGACGGAAGAAATCGCTCGTTGCCGGACCGATCGCGTCGTTGATCTCGAGCAGGATGGCGGTTCTGGCTGGATCCGCCGCCGGCGTTTGCGCACCGATACCTGCGCACACGGCGCCGAACAACGCGATGAGCGCGCCGAGGAAGAAGGTGCTGTTGACCCGCTGCGTTGGTTTCTTCATCTGCGTGATCCGTACGTCGAGCAGACGTTGCATGGCCTGCCCGCGCCAGCGCTGTCGGCAATGGCGGTACGAATACGGTCGCAGAGAACGCTTCGGAAAACCAGTAGGGTTGATACCATTCGGGCCCGGCTCGCTCGGCCGGGCCCGAGATTCGCTCAGTTCACGTCAGGGCTGCGCGATCGCATCCCAGAACTGAGTCACGTAGGTTTCGCCGTTGACCCCGAACACCGCATCGCCGTGCAGGATCGCGCGCCGCGGAGATGCGTACGGAGGGGGCATTCCGGGACTGCTCGACTCTTCGGTCTTGAGCACGCCTTGCAGCTCGAGCTGCGGAGCGTCGCCGCTGCGGGAAATCTCGAGCAAGTGAAAGCCCGAGTACGTCCAGTGAAAGAGATTCGGCACCGTCGGATGCGGCGTCGCGTATACGTCGATCGGCAATCCGATGCGAACGCTCGTCTCTTGACCGGGCTGCGCCAGAACAGTCAGCGCATGAGGATCGTTCACGGCCTCGCTCGCAGAACCGTTCTCGCCGAATACGTACACGCCTAGCGATTGCGGTTGCGAGGTCAGCGTGACGTCGAAGAGCTCGACCTTCACGCCTGCGTTCAATCCGCCAGGACTGAGCTCGTGACCGATCGAGAGCAGTAGCTTGGACGTACCGAGCTCGAGAGGCTGCAGAAAAGAGGAGAACCCGGGGATCTGCAGTTCGCCCGCTATGAACGGCTCGAACGGATCGCCGAAATCGATGACGTACAGCGGATCCGTGAAGCGTGCCGTCACTACGTACGCACGATCCTCGAAGAAGCGAACGGCGTGCACTTGCTCGCCCGGCTTGCCGATCGGCGCGCGATTGCGCATGTTCGGAAGGGTTGCTACGAGCTCGAGCTGTCCATCCATCGTTTCCTTGAACACACCGAGTCGATGGATCGGATTTCCCAATAAGGCATCCTCCGTCGTCACGATGCGCAGGTAGCCATGGCGCTCATCCATGAAATACGCCGCGTTCTGCCAGGGCAATTGTCCGGCGAACACGCCGCTCGCCCGATATTCGATCGTGCCGTCGTCCAAGGCGAACTTGTGAAGCACGGTGAAATGCCCCTGCTCGGGAATGCCCGGCTGGCTGGGGAAGATCGTGGCGCCGACGTACAAGCTTTCGTGCGACACGTAGAGGCCGTTGACGTTCGTGCTCACGCAAGCGACATCGTGAATGCGACGTTCGCGCAGATCGATGCTCGTGATCACGAGCAGGTCCGTGTACGCCTCCTCGGACTCGAGATCCGCTGCAATTACGCAATCGCCGGCAGCGGCGAGCTGCTGAGCTGCACCGCTGTTCACGCGAAACGTCGGCAGAAGCTGTTCAGCTCCGGCGCCACGAATGCGTCGTTCGTTCTCGCGTTTCGCCTCCTTCGTCCCAGCGGGCCAAGTAAGGCTAGGCAGGCGCGGCCGGTAGCTACTCACGAGATACAGAATGTCGCCGATTTTCCGGCTGCCTCGCAGCCAACCTTCGAGCTCGATCTCCCAAGCTTGCGAGACGTTGTAGGGATCGCGTACGTCGAGCAGTTGCACCTTCGTCCGGTCGGGCTGTACGACCAGCGTCACCGCTTGCGGCTGCGGGAGCGACCAGCCGGAGAAGTCTTGCGTCACCGCAACGATGAACTCGGCAGCGCCCTCCTCGTTCTGGAGCTGGTAGACGACCGGATCGGCGCTCTGATCGCCCGCAATTTCGAACTCCGCGGTCACTTCGAGCGTGGCAGAGTCGGGATGCGTCCTGGCGATCTTGAGCACGTTGCGCGTCATGCCCGGTTTTGCAGGCACGCTCTCCGGCCGTACGGCGAAAATATGGCGGCCGTCGTACTTGACCGGATCCGGCTCGTCGACGCCCTCCACCTGGATGGTTGTGACGGTATACGGCGCCGAGCCAGCGAGATCCGGCGCGGTGACGCCGGCGATGAAGGGTACCGATACCTCGCTCAACGACAGCCGGATGCCGTTTCGCAGCGGATGCAGCAAGCGCTCCGGATCCGTTACGGATACGAGCGCTCCTTCGCGCGGCGCCGCCAGCCGCAGGTCGGAGTAATCCGTGTCGAGGGGCTCTTCGGTGCGAGAATCGGTGCCGCTGCCGCAACCCGCTAGTACACACGCGAGTCCGAACAATGCGGTTCGAATCGAAGGATTCATGACAATCTCCCACTGGTTTTGGCGATACGCACACGCGTATCCTTTCTTCCAGCGGGAACGCTAGGCGCGGCACCGACGGGAAATCTGTCGCGGCTTTGTAAGCCCTGTCGCAAACCATGTTGGGTTGGGGTGCGGCGCCCACAGTCTGGCAATAGGCCCGTACATTTCCGTAACAAATCGCAACGAAACCTCAACGATCGACGCATTGGGCTTTGGAACAATGCGGTACGACCTACAAAACCGCGATCAAAGGGCGCCTGCCATGTCTCGATGGATGTTTGAGCTCGCGATTGCGCTCGTGCTGCTCGCCCCGGCGCCCCTGCTCGCAGGCGCGCCCTGCACTGCGCCGTCTGCCGATTGCGTTGCAGTCGGAGAATGGGATCTGAGCGTTGCGATCGGCATCGGCGAACGATCCAACCCCATTGCGGGGAACGACGACATCCCGCTCTTCGTGATCCCGCAACTCAGCTTCTACGGCAAGCGCTTTTTTCTCGACAATCTCGAATTCGGCTACACGTTGATCGAAACCGAATCGCATACGCTGAACTTGATCGCGACGCCCGGCTACGATCGCGTGTTCTTTTTTCGCAACGATCCGCAGAATTTCTTCGTCCCGGGCGTTGGCTTGGTGAGCGCGCCGGGCGAAGCAGACGTAAGCGAGGAAATGACCCGAGTCGAGATCGCGGCACGACGTGCCAGAAGCACGACGTACTTCACGGGAACGGAGTGGCTTTTCGAGCTTGGGCGCTCGGTCGGGCAGCTCAGTGCGCTGTACGAGGCCACCGGCCGGCACAAGGGCTACGAAGTGCGTGGCGCATTCGCGGTTCCGCTCGTGCAAGCCACGGCTTCGCTCGTATTGAGTGCAGGATTCACCTGGAAGAGCTCGCAGGTCGTCGACTATTACTATGGCATCGACGGTTACTACGAGCCGGGCGATGCTTTCAACCCGTTCGTCAAGCTGGGTTTCTCGCAGCCCATCAGCGAACGCTGCTCGTTCACGGCGTTCGTACACTACGAGCGTCTCGGTTCGTCGATCGCCGATAGTCCGCTCGTCACCGAAGATGCAGTGACCACGGCGTTCGCTGGTTTCGTGTGGAGGGTGTTCTGAAACGTGAGAGCGCGGAGCTTCGCCTGGTTGTTGCTCGCAACGATCGTCGGCGCACCCGACGTATCGGCCGCACAAGTGGGCTCGGCCGTGACGCTCGACGTCAAGCCGCGCGTCTGCACGATCGCTGAAACCGACGAGCTCTGCGAAACGACCGTACGCGCACAGTGGCGATCCGAGCGCGACGAATCGCTCTGTCTCGTGATCGTCGGCAGGCCCGAAGTGAAACGCTGCTGGGACAACTATTCCGAAGGCCGTTACAGCATCGAGCTTGCCTTCTCGGAAGACCTTACCGTGCAGCTCCGCGATCCGAATCTAGAACATGTCCTCGCCTCGGCAGCGATCGCCGTGATTCGGCAGGCCGTGGAATTGCGCCGCAAGCGAAAACAACCATGGAATATTCTCTACTGATGGCGGTGCGAAGCGGCCTTGCGGGGCGTGCCCGCTGGTCCAAACCGTACGATCTCATCCGCACCGTTTAACCGATGAGCAATCCATCGATACTTCTCGTCGAAGACGACCTGCGGTTGTCCGAGCTCGTACGGACCTATCTGCAGAACAACGGATTTCAGGTGCTCGTCGAGCATCGCGGCGATCGCGCGCTGGAGCGCCTGCAGCGCGAGAAGCCCGACTTGCTGATCCTCGATCTCGGGTTGCCGGGTCAGGACGGCTTCTCGGTCTGCAAAGAAGTCCGCACGCAGTCGAATCTGCCGATTCTGATTCTCACCGCGCGCGACAGCGACATCGACCATGTCGTCGGGCTCGAGATCGGCGCCGACGACTACGTCGTCAAACCCGTCGAGCCTCGCGTGCTCGTTGCGCGCATCCATGCGCTGCTGCGGCGCGGGCGCGCCACCTCCATGCCCGAGCGCAAGCCGCTGCGTTTCGGCGCGCTGACCATCAACCCGGCAGCGCGAGCCGTGACGCTCGACGGCCGAGAGATTTCTCTTTCGAGCAATGAGTTCGAGCTGCTGTATTTCCTCGCCGCCCATGCAGGCGAAATTCAGTCCCGCGAAACCTTGTACCTGCAGCTCTACAAGCGTGAATACGACGGGCTCGACCGTTCGCTGGACGTGCGCATCTCGCATTTGCGCAAGAAGCTCGGCGACGACGGCTCACCCGGCAAGATCAAGACCGTCTGGGGCCACGGCTATCTGTTCGTTCCCGACGCCTGGTGAGCATGGTCCGCCACTTCCTCACGCTCTACGCGCTCATCGTGGCGACGCTCGCGGGCGTGAGCTGGGGCCAGGATCAGCTCATTCGCGTATACGAGCGCCGCTATGGTGCCGCCGTCGAGGATCCCGAGCGGCAGGCTTTGTTCGCGATCGCCACTGCGCGGCTTGCCGAGATTCCCGCGGAACAACGCAGCGAAGCGGTAGGTGCATTGGCAGAACGCACGGGCATCGACCTCGAGCTGTTGGAGCTGCAGGACATTGCCGGCGAGAGCACGCTGCTCCAACTTGCGTCAGGACATCATGCAGTCATGACCGGCGCGAACGGCCAGACCTGGGTCCTCCACAAGCTTGCCGATGCGGATCAGGTACTCGCGTTCAAGTACGCTCCGGTCGACACCGGCCGTACACCGCTCGAGTGGGCTCTCGTACTCGTGTTCTACGCGGCGATTGCGCTCGTCATCATGCTCTGGCTGTGGCCGCTGCAGCGCGACTTGCGCGAGCTCGAACGCTCCACGATGGCGTTCGGCGATCGCAATTGGCGTTTCGTGAGCCGTATAGGTCCGCGTTCCCAGATATACCCGCTTGCGCAGGCGTTTCGCCGCATGGCCGAGCGTATCGACCGTTTGATCGGTTCGCACAAGGACATGTCGAATGCGATGTCGCACGAAATCAAGACGCCGCTCGCACGCATGCGCTTCGAAATCGAAATGGCACGCACGGAAACGGACCGAGACAAGCTCGGCGAGCACCTGGACAATCTGAATCGCGATATCGCGGAGCTGAATTCGTTCGTCACGGCGACGCTCGAATACGCCATCCTCGAGCGCGCCGAAATGGCGCTGAACCTCGCCGAGCACGACTTCACGCAGATTCTCCCGGCGATCGCCGAATCCGTGCGCCGTAACGCGCTCACGACGCTCGCCATCGACGTCGAGATCGTCCCCGAAGCGACGAACGTCGTCTGCGATGCGCATCTCATGGAAACGGTCGTGCGCAACCTGTTACACAACGCCTTGCGTCACGCAGATCGAAAAGTTTGCCTGTCGTTCGAGATGACCCCGAAAGAGTACGTGCTGCGCGTCGATGACGATGGTCCGGGCATCGCGCCCGCGGACCGCCAACGGGTCTTCGAATCGTTCGTCCAGCTCGAGCAACGTTCCGGAACGAAGACCGGCTTCGGCCTCGGCCTCGCCATCGTCAAGCGCGCCATCGAATGGCACAACGGCAGTGTCGCCGTCGCCGCTTCGCATCTGGGCGGCGCGCAATTCGAGGTGCGCTGGCCGCGTTCTCTGAAATCAGGGAATGAGGGACGAAGGGAATAAAAGAATAAGGGAAGAAGCGCGCGGAGCGCAGCTGCGCTCCGCGGCTCCAGCCCTTCCTACCAGTTGTATTGCACCTGCACGCCGACCTGACGTCCGGTGCTGTAGCGCTCGATGGTCGGCGCGACGGCGATCAGGTATCGCTGATCGAGCACGTTCTTGCCGAACACGGCGAACGAGAACTGTCCGATATCGAGTCCGAACCGCAGATTCAGCAGGTCGTAGTCGTCGAGTGGTGTTTCCTGTGCGCTCAGCTCCTGCACGCCGCCCGATTGGACGGTGTAGAAGACGTTCGCATTGATCGCCGTCGAAGGCGACAGGTTGTAGCGATAGTTGATCGTCAACGAGCCCAGGAAGTCCGGCACCTGCGGCAACGGCAATCCGTCGTACCGGCCGGAAGTCACTTCGCCGTCTTGTCCCGATGCGGTAATCGTCGTGCGGAACGTGCCGAAGCTCGTACGCTGCGTCAGCGTCAGCTCGGCTTCGACGCCGTACGAGCGCGCATCGCCTGCGTTGGTCAGAAAGCTCGTGGAGGCCACCGGGCACTGCGGCAACGTGACTGCGCAGCCGTTGTCGGTCTGGGCGATCAGATCTTTGAGCTCGGTGTAGTAGCCGGCGATCGAGAAGCTGATGTTGCGGGTCGGCGCGCCGCGCACGCCGATCTCATAGGACGTCGAGTTCTCGTCGCCGTAAGCTGCCGGAATTGGAATCGGCTGCCTCGGGTCGCCGAGGTTCGTATTGAATCCGCCGGCGCGATAGCTCGTACCGACTTTGCCATACGCCAGAACGTTACGGCCGAAGTCGTACGACAGCGTGAGATTGTAAGAGAGATCGTCGGGCTTGGTTTCGGCGTCGACGATTCGCGCTGCGCCGCCGACCGGCGCACCGGTTGCGAGGTCGTACGCACGCGCCGACAGCGAGCGCTTGTCGGTGGTGTAGCGCAATTCCGTGGTGACGTTCAGCGCGTCGGTGAAGTCGTAGCCCACGGAGCCGTACGCCGCATAGCTTTCGTACTTGAGCGTCGCGGGCGCTCTCACACCGCCCGGCGTGCCGACGGTCGTCACCGAATAATTGCTTTCGAGATTGACCATATCGGCGCCGATCAGCCACTTGAGCCGGTCCGAAGCGGCAGTGCCGCTCAGATGGATGTCTTGAAAGAAATTCTCTGTGGTGTCGCGCGTGTACGCCGCACTGTTCGGATCGAGCGGCACGAAGGGACTCACCGCTCCCGATTCTCGGGCACGCTGCAGCTCTTCCGGGTTCACGCCGTCGGCATCGAGATCGTAGCTGGAGCGCCGGCTGCGGTAATTCGTCGTCGTCGACAGCGTGACATCGCCGAGCGCGATTTCGCCGAGCAGCTGATAGTTATCGACATCCTGCTGCGCATCGGGCGGCGTATTCCAGGGATAGGAGAATTTGGGCTGGATGTAACCGCCGGGGAAACCGGGCGTGCCGGCGGGAATGTAGATGCGGTACGGAATACCGGGCGTCGTCAGATCCTGCGTTTCCGCAAGCAGCGTGAAATCGACGGCTTCGGTTCGCAGGCGAACTTGTCCGCGCACACCGTAGCCTTTTTGACGATCGAAGTAGCGATCGTGCACGGGGTTGTAGAAGAAGCCCTCGTCTTGGTCGATTCCGTCGGCGCTGATGCGCACGGCAATCGTGTTGGACGGCGCGACGTTGATGGCCGCCTGTCCCTCGAACCCTTCGGTATCGAAGACGTATTGAGTCTTCACGTAACCGGAATTTTCGAACTGCGGCTTGGCGGCAATCATGTTCACCGCGCCGCCGACGGCGTTGCGTCCGTAGAGCGCACCCTGCGTACCGCGCAAGACCTCGACGCGCTCGAGATCGAGGAAATCGATGCGGGTGAAGTTGCGTCCGCCGATCGCGCCGCCGGCAATGTAAGCCCCGCTTCGGTACAACCCGACGCTGGGATCGCCGTTGGTCGCGCGTGCGGTCGACGAGCCGCGGATCGAGATCTCCGACGTAATCGTCGAGCTCAGGTTGTTGAAACGCACGCTGGGTTGATCGGCCAACAAATCGAGCGTCGAGGACGCTCCGCCGCGCTCGCTCAGCGCTTCGGCCGTGATCACGGATACCGCAGAAGGAATATCGCTCAACCGTTCCTCGCGCCGGCGAGCGGTTACGACGATTTCCGCGACATATTGGTCGTCTGCGGTCTGGGACTGCGTATCGGCGGGTGCCGATCCCTGCGCCCACGTGGATGCTGCCGCGCCTCCCAAACCCACGGAGAGCGCCAAAACGCCGAAGGTCTTCATGGTGACTCGCTCGTTGCCAGAATTCTCGATAATAATTATCGATAATTTTGGTTTGTCAACCGGAAGACCTCCAGTGCCGCGCACCCGCGGGCCGCGCGAACGCGCACCGAGATGACAAGTCAGCAGGATGGAGCGCGCGGTTTGCGGCTCAGGGGGCTTTCGAACGCCGGTCTTTGCGCGATGTCGCAGCGGCGGCGCGTTCTGCCAAGTAGGCGTCGAGAATCGGACCGAATTTCGACTGATGGAAGTCGATCAACTTGCGTGCCGCCGCTTCCGCGCCGTCCGGATCGCGCGCGGCGATCCGTTTGCCGAGCTCGACGTACAAACGCGCCGTCTTGACCGCCGGATGCACTTTCTCTTGCGTGAAGTTCGGATCGCGCACGACCCGGTGCTGCCAGCGAGCGAACAACGTCAGGCGAGCCATGATGTCGGCCGCCAGCTGCGCGCGGCTGTGCTTGGAAATGAATTGGCCGATCTCCACCGCCTTGCTCAGATGCGTATACGTGTTGCGGGTGCGCTGCACGAGCTTGCCGAACTCGGCGATCATGCGTTGCAGCGTCGCGGCTTCTGCATCGCTCATTGCGATGCAGGCAAAGCGCGCGACGACGCCGAAGTTCACCTTCCACAGCTCCAGCACCTGCATGGCTGCATGGCGTTCGATCTCGATGACATGAGCGCCGCGCCACGGCACGACCTGGATGAATCCGATGCGCGCGACATGCCGGAACGCCTCGCGAACGGGCGCGTGCGACACGCCGAAACGTTCGGCGATCTCGCGCTCGCGAATCCAAGTGCCCGGCGGAATCCTCCACTCGACGATGTCCTCGATCAGCGCATCGGCAATGATCCGATCCTGAGTAGGTTCGTCGTTCGTCGTCGGGTCCGTCGTTGGAGTCGACATGCTCGGCTTCCGGTGGCGCTTCGGAGCTTGTGGGCAGCTCCGTAATGTAGCAGGATTATCGATAATATTTTGCCCGCTCGGGGGAGCCAATGAGGCAGACACGCACAGCGTCGATGATAGCGGTTGTCATGGCAAGCCTGCTGCCGTTGGCGGTCACCGCAGATCGCCGCGAGATCACCGAATCCGAGTGTGCTGCGGCATTGCGCTACTCCGAGGAGCGCGACGGTCTCGCATTGTTGGTCTTGGTGGACGGCACGCCTGTCTGCCACTCCGCACCCGCCTCGCTAGATCAGCCGAATGAGCTGTGGTCCGGCACGAAGAGCTTCGTGGGAATCATCGCAGCGGCGGCCGTTCAGGATGGATTGCTCGCGCTCGATGAGAAAGTCGCCGATACCCTGCCGGAATGGCGGTCGGACGAGCGCAAACGATCGGTGACGATTCGGAATTTGCTGTCGATGACGAGCGGTCAGATCAGCGAGATCGGCCGGCCGCTCGGATATCGCGACTCCGCCGAGCAGCCGCTTCAACTCGAGCCGGGCAAGTCGTTCCGTTACGGCCCCGGTCCGATGCAGACGTTCGGCGAAGTCTTTTCGAGAAAACTGCGTGCGCGCGGGCTCGATGAATCTCCGGTCGATTACCTCAATCGTCGCGTGCTGCAACCCGCAGGACTTTCATACGCGCGCTGGCGCAATGGACCGGACGACCAACCTCTCCTTCCGCAAGGTGCCGTGCTGACTGCGCGCCAATGGGCGCAGTTCGGCGAGTTCATCCGCCAAGGCGCCATGGTCGACGGCAAGCGCATCGTCGACGACAAGGCATTCGAGGAGTTGTTCGTCGGCAGCGAAGCCAACGCCGCCTATGGGCTGACGTGGTGGCTGCCGCGCCGCACCGCGAGCGACGATCCGGTCACCGCGCTGTTCGATTTGGCTCGGAATCCGGAGGCCGTGCCGCAGGATATGGTGATTGCTTCCGGCGCAGGCGAGCAGCGGCTCTATGTCATTCCCTCGCTGGGCATGACCGTGGTTCGACAAGGCAAGTTGAATCTCGCCAATCCGACAGCGTCCAGGCAACGCTGGTCCGACGTCGACTTTCTAGCGACGCTCGGCCTTGCTTCACCCAAGAGCAAGTAGCAGCGCGCTAGCGTTCGGCAATCAACTGCGCGGCATCTTTCAAGCGGGCACGACCTGTTTCAAGAACCTCTTGCACGCTTCGATCACCGCATCGACGTGCGCCGCTTCGACGCAGCGCAGATCGTCGCTACGCGTGTGATGGAAGCGATGTGCGCCGAAAATGCCGGCAAAGCGCGGATAGCCCGCAGCTTCCACATCCGCCAGCTCGCCGCTTGCGCCGCCTTGCGAGGGATAAGCGCTTTCGAGTCCCGGTAGCCCTTTGAATGCTTGCCGCGCCGCTGCAACCGCGTCCTCGCTCGTCATGAGATAGCGCTGCGGGTCCGCACTCGGCAGCGGAAGGAGCATCCCCGCTCCTGCTTCGTGCCAATCGCGCGCTGCGACGTTCGCGCCCAGATGAAGCCAGAACTCCGTCTCGCGAGGTTTGGGCACGTGCGTGGCCAGAAGATGCTTCGCACCGAGATACTCGTACTCGTGCCCGCTCGCCGAAACGAACGCGATGTCGTAACGCGTGAACGCAGTTGGCGCCCAGCGCGAGAGCGCAAGCCAGGCAGCCACGCCCGGACCGCGTTCGCCGGCACACTCGAACCAGCCCGAGCGCGGCGTCGAGATCACCAGCCAGCGGCCGCGGTTGCGATCGATTCTTCCGACGATGTTGAATGCCTCGCGCCGTCCGCCTTCTCCATCAATGTAAAGCGTTGCTTCGCTGTGCGAGATGGCTGCCGAGACGAACGGCGCGGCGTCCTTGGGCGCGAGCACTGCGACAGGCGCGTCGAACAGGGGGCGTTCGCCATCGCAGTTCAAAGCAATGGCCTCCTGCGTCGGTCCAGTCGTGATCAGAACGACGGCGCGAGCGCCTCGTGCGATGAGCTGACTCACGCTATTGCGAATCACCGGTGAAAGCGCGGTCGACCAGCGAGCGAACGGGAGAGTGAGCAACACGAGCTTGTCCTTGACCGCATCGAGCCGAAGATCGGTCGGATGCACATGAATCAGCGGTGCTGCGATACCTCCGGGACCGGTCGGTACGACAATCGCTTGCGGGATGACGTCCGCTTTGCGCTCGCCGCACACGAGCTCCGCACGGCGCGGCTCGAACCACGGCACCGAGAACGTCGGCCGTTCGACCTTGAAGCCTGCTTCGGCAAGCGCTTCGGCGAACCACACACCCGTGGCGGTATCGCCCTTGCCTCCTGCCGCCTTACTGCCCAATCGAACGTATCGTTCGAGTATCTGCGCCGTCGTCTCCTCCGCAGCATGCACATCGATGCTGCTCGTCACTCCCGCCACAGCCATCGAGCCGATCAGGAAATCGCGTCGGGTTGCCATGTGTTAGCAGTTGATAGTTGAAAGTTGATAGTTGACAGCGCACGTGGCGCTGCGCAGTTGACTGTGCACGCCGAGAATTATGGCCTGTGTGTCGGCGGCGACGACTCTTTGGGCTGTTGGTTGCAGCGCTTCATAGACGCTTTAGATAGCGCACCGCATCTTCCAGCCCTTGGTAGTAGCCGTGCACGACGCCGATCTCCTCGAAACCGTGATGGCGATAGAACGCGGATGCTGCGCGGTTATCTTGCCGTGCTTCTAACCGAATCGCGCGAATGCCTGCCGCTCGCGCCGTGACTTCGAGCCACTCGAGCAATTTCGAGCCGATGCCCTGGCGCCTGAATGCCGCATCGACGCCGAACAGCAGCAGCGATGCCTCATCGTCTCCATAAGACATGATCGCGAAACCGACGATGCGACCTTCGTGTCTGGCAACTATGACATTGATGCTGCGATTCTGGATGCATGCGCGGACACGGTCCTGAGTCCAGCGCCACGGCAGTCCGTGCTCGATCGCCACGCGCGAAATTTCCGCGATGTACGGCGCATCCGCCGAAGTGGCCAGCCCGATGTCGAAGCGTGCGCTCACAGCGATGAGAGCCTAACAGATCTCAGTTGGTGGTTGACAGCGAAGTGCCCACCCGGCAGTCCAACGCGAGACGCCTCTCCCCTTCTTCGCTATCAACTATCGACTGAGCAAAGCGCTTTCAGTCGCTCGCGATTCTCCGCGAGCCAATACCCCGCCACGAGCGTCTTCAGATCCGTGATCTCGGCGCGGCGCACACGATCGATGAATTCGAGCGCGGGAAGCACGACCGCACGAACTTCTTCGGATTCGTCCGGATTGCCGTAGATACCTTCGGCGTTCGATGCATCGACGATTCCGGCGACGATCGCGATCTTCTCGGACGTTCCGCCCGAGCTCACGAAGGCGCCCGGATGCACGACAATCGGGTTGCGCAATTCGAGGCCCGTTTCTTCTTTCAATTCCCGACCGGCCGCCTCGATGACGGACTCTCCTTCGGCAATTCCGCCTGCAGGTAGGTTGTCGGTGAAAGGCGCGTCGCCGGCGACGAGGCATCCCGGTCGAAACTCGTTCGCGAGCACGACGACGTCGCGCTCCGGATCGTAAGCGAGCACTGCGACCGCGTGTCCCCGCTCCATCACTTCGCGAACGACGCGGTGCGATCCGCCGGCGTGCTTATCGATCTCGAACTCGTAACGCGTGACACGCAAGAAACCGGTCGCGACCGGTACCGCAGACTCGATCGAAGCGCGCAACTTCTGTGACGTCATTCTGGCCTCCCGGTTTCGACGGGCGTTTGGGTACTATCCGCCATCGTCATCGATCCGTCACGATGAGGTTACTCGCCATGCACTCGACTCGTCGTCACGTATTCCTCTGTGCAATCGCAATCGCGCTGCACGTGGGCCTGGCGTCGGCTGTATACGCCAGAAATGCCGAGCTCGATGCCTTCTTCGACCAATTCGCAGCCGAATGGGTCGAGCACGATCCCGATCTGGCGACCAGCACCCGTTATTTCAGCGGGCCTCGGCAGCAACGTCTCGAACGCATGCTCACGCCGCAAACACGTCAATGGCGCAACGAGCGGGCTCAGCGCGCCGAACGCGGCATCCGTGCGCTCGAAAAGTTCGATCCCGGCACGATGAGCGAAACGCAACGGATATCTGCGGAGCTCATGCGCTGGCAATTGCAGGCCGTCGTCGATGCGAACGCCTTTGCCGACTACGAGTTCCCGCTCGATCAGTTTCGCGGCGCGAACGTCTACCTCGTCGACAACCTGACGGTACGCCACCCGCTTGCGACCGCGCAGGATGCGGACAACTACCTTGCGCGGCTGTCCCTGATCGATGACCGCATGAAGGAAGCGCTCGCCGAGGCACGGCGGCTCGCACGCAAGAACATGATCCCGCCGCGTTTCATTTTGGATGCGACGTTGCGACAGATGCGCACGTTCATCGACGTGCCGCCTGCCGAGAACCCGCTCGTTACGTCGCTCGACCAACGCCTTCCTGCCGACGCGCTCACAGGAGATCAGAAGTCGACGACATTGATGCGCGCCACGCGGATCGTGGAGCGGCAGGTGTATCCCGCATGGCGCGAGGCCATCGGCTTCCTCGAATCGCTCCTGCCGAAAGCCACGGACGATGCGGGACTGTGGCGTTTCCCCGGCGGCGATGCTGCGTATGCGAATGCGCTTTACCGGTTTACGAGCACGCGCCTGACGGCAGACGAGATTCACGAGATCGGACTGCGCGAGGTGGCGCGCATCGAAGCGCAAATGGACGAGATTCTGCGGAGCCTCGGCCGCACGCAGGGGAGCGTGCGCGAACGCATCGAGCAGCTCGAGATCGATCTGCGCTACCCAGAGCCGGATTCCGAACAGGCTCGCGCGGCCATCATGCGCGATATCGACGCCTTGATGAGCGACGCTCTACAACGTAGCGCTCAGCTCTTTGCGGACATGCCGCGTACGCAAGTCATCGCACGACCGTATCCGAAATTCCGTGAAATGAGCGCAGCCGCCAGCTACACCCGCGCCCCGTTCGACGGCTCGCGGCCGGCCGTATTTCAGATTCCGCTGCGTCTGCAATACATGACGAAGTTCGGTTTGCGCACGCTCGTTTATCACGAGACGGTTCCGGGACACCATTTCCAGATCGCCTTGGAACAAGAGAATCCCGAGTTGCCTCGCTTCCGGCAAGCCCGTGCGCTCGGCGGTATTTCAGCGCTGTCGGAGGGTTGGGCGCTGTATTCGGAAAGATTGGCAGCAGAAAACGGCTGGTATGACGGCGATCCGGAAGGACTACTGGGCCAGCTCGATGCCGCACTGTTCCGCGCACGCCGGCTGGTGGTCGATACTGGATTGCACGCAAAGCGCTGGACACGCCAGCAAGCGATCGACTACGGCATCGAAGCCAGCGAAGTGGAACGCTACGTCGTCATGCCCGGCCAAGCCTGCGCCTACATGATCGGTCAATTGAAGCTCATCGAGCTCCGGGACCGTGCGCGTCGCGAGCTCGGCGAGCGCTTCTCGTTCAAGGAGTTTCACTCCGCCGTGCTTGGCGCCGGTACCGTTCCTCTCGACCTGTTGGAAAAAATCGTCGATCAGTACATTGCGAAGGCGCGCGAGTGATCGCGCGCCTTCTTCGGCCGGCTCAGGAAAGACTGATGAAAACGACGATCACCATGAACAGGATAAAGCCTGCACTGGCCGACACGAGCAACGCGACGGTACGCCAGGCAGTCGAGAAAAATCCGAGCCCATAGGTTTCCCGCAGCTGCATGAACATGTGCAGAGGTAACGCGAACAACAGATACTCACTGAAACGATCCGTGAGCTCCGTCAGACTCAGCAGCGCCATGACCGTGAACAGGAGCGAGCTGAACGACAGCGAGTACATCGCGAACACCGTGTGATCGTAGACCCTGACGTCGCGATGCCAGAAAAACATCAACCAAAGGAACACGACTGAAATCGGAATGAGCATGAACGCGAATTTGTAGGCCGTGTTCCTGATCTTGTAGAACAAGAACTCCGGGTTCGCGGCCAAACGCTGTGCGAGCCGTGCTCCGCTCGACGCGGACGAGTCGACGTCCAAACCCGTCAATTCCCTCAAATCCTCGGCCGTCAAGCGCGGCGGAGTATCGGCATCCTTTGCGCCGTTCGCGAGTTTGTCGAACAGCGACAAGGCGGCTGCCGCGGTGCGTTCCGCCGCCTGAGCTTTTTCGAGCTCGATCTGCACTCTTGCACGTTCGCCCGGATCGGCCGCCGCAGCAAGCCTGGTGCTCTGTTCGGCGACTTGGGCTCTCGCCGCTTCGAGCGAGGCAACCAGCTCTGCGCGAGCTTCTTCCTGGTCTGCGTCGTCGGAAGCGAAACTGGCCGTGCTCTTCGAGACGGACGAGACGACGAAGAACATCAGGAAGATCGTGAACAGGAACAACGGCAGCGGCGCCACATACCGCACGCGTTGCCCATCGATGTAACGCCTCGTCAGCAATCCGGGGCGAGCGATCAGCAGCGGCAGCGTTCGCCAGCTCTTGGAGTCGAAATGCAGTACGCCGTGCAGGCCCTCTTCCAGTATGTGTCGAAGGGAACGATGCACGTGCGCCGCTTGGCCGCACGCATGGCAATACTTGCCGACCAGCACCGTATTGCAATTCGCACACGAGTGCGTTGCATGCTGCTCCGACGCCGGCGCAAGCGCACCGCCTGCATCCGCATCGCCGCTCATCTGAACCTCTTTCACGCAAGCATGTGCCGGTTTCGGGAAGCGCCGCTCTCAAGCCCAACGCAAGCGGCGAGTCATCTGCTCTCGACGCACCAATCCGACGTACGGCGCGTCTCTCGAGTTGCGCAGTTTAAACCGGCGACCGTCCAGCGGAGTCTCAACTGCGAGAGCCCCCTCGTCCTGACCGCGGGAGATTCCCCAATGCGTTGCCTTCGCACCTCTGCGTTCATTCTTGCAGCCGCCGGCATGCTCCTGGGAGCCGCCCGAGCGAACGCCACACCCACAGAGCCGGGTTCGTCCGTACAAGCGATCTGGCGCGTTTACCAGTTCGACTTTCATTTCCGCGCTGCCAAAGGTCACTATCACTCCTGCGAGTCGCTACAGACCAAGATCAGCGGCATTCTCGAAGCGATAGGCGCCGACAGTGTCGTCGTCAATGTCTCGTGCAGCAGCGCCTTGACCGAGAACGCCTTCGTGCGTGTGGCGACCGTAATGCCGGTGGAAGCCACGCCGGAGAATGTCGAAGCGGCAACGATGTTCAGTAGCGAGCAGCAACTCATTGCGAAGCTGCGCGGCTCTGAGCTTCCGACGCCTGCGGATTTGGAAAGCTTTCCTGCTACTCAACGCTCAGTGGAGATCAAGCAGGCACGCGGCATCCGGCTCGGTCCGGAAGACTGCGACCTCCTGCGCGACATGAACGAACAAGTCATTCTGCACCTACCCTCCGTACGCGTCGTGAAGGAGCGTCTCAATTGCCGACATTCGCTGACCGGAACCATGCGCCCGGTGCTCGTCGTGGAGGCATTGATGAAGCAGGAAGCCTGAACTTCGTGATTCGTAGGCGTGAGTGGTGAATGGTGAGTAGTGAGTGGCGAGGGGCGCGCCTGCACCCTTTCCCTTCTTCCCTTCTTCCCTCCTTTGGGCTTCCCCCGTTTCTTCGGACACGTAGCTAAGCGGCATTAGCCAGCTGCTCGAACTGGGCGGGTGAACGATAGCCCAGTTTCGAGTGACGACGCTGCCGGTTGTAGACGATCTCGATCCATT
>Ga0207874_1000117_pt1 | contig 118163 bp, 92 predicted proteins | sample HigsolmetaAR201D_FD_184833 | JGI IMG/M metagenome (GOLD analysis project Ga0207874, IMG submission 184833) | Ionic liquid and high solid enriched microbial communities from the Joint BioEnergy Institute, USA - AR20-1-D (SPAdes) (version 2) ... | reverse complement strand
CAGGCCGACGAAGTGGTAGCCCACCTCGAAGCCACCTTCGCCGAGGCGCGCAGCAAGCTCGAAAGCGCGGGCAAACTCGGCGCACCGTTCGTACTCTCGCAGGCGTGGACGGGCGCATCGGCGGGCGAGGCGCGCTTCTTCACCGAGAACGCCTTGGCCGTCCAGATCCTAGAGCGTATCGGCCTCGTCAACGCCTGGGAGGATGGCTTCCAGCAGTACGGCTTCACCTCGGTCAGCGTCGAGGCGCTCAGCGAACTGCGCGATGACACCAACTTCTTCTACGTGGTGCAGGATGGTGACGAAGTGTTCAGCAGCGAGGCGATCAAGCCCTTCTGGGATAGCCTGGGCTTTGTGAAGGCCAACCAAGCCTATCCGCTGGGTGGCACCACTTGGCTGTTTGGTGGCCCGCTCTCTGCCGAGGTACTCGTTGGCCAAGTGACCGATATTCTCGCCCCGTAGGCTTTGTAACGAGTGTGCGGGTAGCGCAACGGCGCGCTGCACACATTCAGCAGGAGGTACCAGATGATAACCGTTATGAATCGCATCTCGGTTCACCCGGATCATCGCGATACATTTGAGCAGAACTTTCGCAATCGTGCGGGACTCGTCGATACCATGCCGGGATTCGTCGGCAACCAGGTATTGCGCCCACTCAACGAGGGCGACCCCTATATCGTGTTAACGTTCTGGGAGACGAAAGAAGATTTCGATAACTGGGTGCGTTCGGATGCCTTCGCCAAAGGGCATAGCCGCTCCGGCACCCTGCCGAAGGAAGCCTTCACCGCGCCCAGCAAACTTGAGATTCACGAAGTAATCCTCGATTCCAGCCGCCCCGAGACGCAAGGCTAACGCCGCTCGGAGGGCTCGCGTTCGCACACGCGCATCGCCCCGCGCCCACACGCAGCGGGGCGATGCCCAACGTTGTCTTTGCGATTTTCTGGTATCATAACAAGAGGCACACCATGGCTCAACGTGAAATTCGTCGCTGGATCGCCTGTGCACCATCGCAGGTTTTTGCCGCTATCTGCGCGCAAACACTGACGTTTTGTGAACTCGGTGCCAAATGCGCATTGCAACCGGCTTGCGGAGCCGAACCGCGCATTGGAGCAAGCGCCACCTGTCGTTCGCGGCTCGGGGCATGTCGCCTGCAAGTCACCAGCCTCGAACCGGGACGCCTCCTTGCGATCGAGGTCTCGGACTCTGGGCACCTGGTTCATATGCGGTTTACTGTCGAACCGTGGTGTAACGGGACCTTGGTTTCGTGTTATAGCGAGGCCGAGGGAGCGTTCCCTGGTGCAACTCGTAGTGCCATTGCGCCAGTCTTTCGAGCGTTGAGCCAAGTTGTGAGCGATGTCAAAGCATCGCTCGAACAGGCCCGACCGCGAGCAAACTATGAGTCCGCGAGCTATTGAAACGTTGGATGCGGTGATTGGGCGCGTGTTGATGGTTGGCCCGCCGCCCGCCGTCGCAAGCGCCGCCGATAGCGCCCCCGCCGAAAGGGCGCTGTCGTTTTCGCTGATCTTCTCGGGGGTGCGCTGCACCGTGCAGTACGTGTTACTCCCAATCATCCTGCCCATCTTCGGCTATGTGGGCAATCTGCCGTTTGGCATCATCGCACTGATCGATCTGTTCGCGCTCTGCAGCGTACTCTACAGCCTGCGCCGCTTTTGGCAGATCCGCCATCCGCGCCGTTGGGAGTTCCTCGCATTCGCACTGGTGGTCGTGGGTGCCGTCTCGCTGTTCCTGTGGTACGATCTCCGCCAACTCACCCAATAGCACCTTCACCTTTTTATTAACCGAAAATACTATCTACGAGCAGATTACAATCCACGTTCAACCCAACCAAACGCGCTCAAACGCTTGAACATGATGATACGTATGTTGCCCGTATTCCCAGCAGCAACAACGCGTATGCTCGTTCTTGCATCGTAAAATGCCGATGATAATCGGGCCGCATCGGCGTTGGGCGAAGGGCGAGTTCGTGCTATACTATGGCGATCTCCCATCGATCAAAAAACGACCCAGAGGAGTCTTTTCATGACCGCGCAACAGGCAGAACTTACACAGACGGCTCTCCGTGATGGACGGATCGTGACGATCCGGCCACTTGACGAAGGTGACTACACGGCGTTGCTCGCATTTGGCGCGGCGCTGCCACAGGACGATCTACTTTATCTTGAGAACGACTTCCAAAGCCCCGATATCATTCGGCGTTTGGTGAATGCCTCGGCTGCCGAGAATTGGCGGCAGATCGTAGCCGTGAGCGACGGCGCGATCGTGGGATATAGCGCGGTACGACGGCTGGCTGGCTGGTCGAGCCATGTCGCCGATATTCATCTGACCGTCAGCAGCGGCTGGCGGCGCAATGGGCTTGGCACTGCTATGGCGCAGGCGATCTTCGACGCCGCCCGCGACCTTGGCGTGAACAAGGTCATTGTCGAGATGTTGGAGCGCCAAAACGCAGGCCGCGCGATCTTCGAGCGGCTGGGGTTCCGTGTCGAGGGTACGCTGAATCAGCACGCCCGCGACCGCCATGGCGAGCGGCACAACCTGTTGATCTTGGCGTATCACGTCAGCTAAACGTGCATTTTTCGTAGGCTGTCTGGCCGATGATGCCGAGGAGGTTTGGTGGTGCTCAGGCATCGCTAAACCTCCTCGTGTAGATCACCGGCCTGTTTCTGTGCGATACTTCTACTAATTCCTGTGGGTCAGCGATACTAGAAGAACAGTGTAGCCTGTGGAAGCAACAAAGAATCTTGCTGCTGCAGGCTCATATTTCAACACTCCAACCTTCCTACACTTCCAAGCTATTTCATACCAAATCCGGGTATTCACTTGCACGAAGAAGGATGCTGGATGAACAACGCGATTGTGCCTTTCAACAGATACGAGCGTTACCACCGCAAGTGATGTCGATGCGCTGCGCGTAGCAGCGCATCGACATCACATAAAACGGAAAGTACCTTGCTGCCGCAGGCTACAACTAGTTTGTTATTGTAACTATCCAACCGGATTTAGTATCATCTATGGCATAACAAACACCATCAACAGAATTTGGTATGATACCCATCAGGTTCAGTCGAATCGAACAGTAGCACTAGGAGGCGTCCTGTGTCCAACCAGAAGGTGTACCGCACCGAACTGTCGCCGATCAGCTTCCTGCAGCGCAGCGCTGCGTTGTTCCCTAACAAAACCGCCGTCGTTCAGGAAGATCGCCGTTACACCTACGCCGAATTTGCCGCCCGTGTGTACCGCATGGCCTCACACCTGCGCGCCGATGGGCTGCAGAAACACGATCGTGTAGCCGTGCTCTGTATGAACTCGCCCGCCCTGCTCGAAGCGCATTTCGGCATCCCCGCCGCTGGCGGCATCATCGTCGCCATCAACACGCGCCTCAGCAGCGATGAGATCGCCTACATCTTGCAGCACTCCGGCGCGACGTTCCTGTTCGTCGATCGCGACTTGGCGCACCTGATCGCTCCGCTCGATCTGTCAAACGTGAAGGTCATCGAGGTGCACGATAACGGCCAGCCCGACGATCCGTACGAGCAATACCTGGCGGAGGGTTCGCCGGAGTCGGTCGAGAGTTGGCTGGAGGACGAGGAGGAGACGATCGCCATCGACTACACTTCCGGCACGACGGGGCGCCCCAAGGGCGTGATGTACACCTATCGCGGCGTCTACCTCAACGCGCTCAGCCAGGTGATCGAGGCGCAGATGAACAGCGAGAGCGTGTATCTGTGGACGCTGCCGATGTTCCACTGCAACGGTTGGACGCTCACTTGGGGCGTGACGGCGGTGGCCGCCACCAATGTCTGCTTGCGCAAGATCGATTACGAGCGGATCTGGGATCTGTTTGAGCGGGAGGGCGTGACGCACTACTGCGGCGCCCCCACCGTGCAGATCGGTTTGATGAACAGCCCCAAGGCCCACAAACTGGATCGCACCGTCACCGTGATGGTGGCTGCTGCGCCGCCCTCCCCCACGCTGCTGCGCCAACTGCAGGAGCGCAACTTCCGCGTCATCCACGTCTACGGCCTCACCGAGACCTACGGCCCGATCACCAGTTGCGCCTGGCACAGCGAGTGGAACGAGTTGCCGCTCGACGAACAGGCCCGCCTGAACGCTCGGCAGGGCCAGGGTCAGCTCACCGCCGACCTGGTGCGGGTGGTCGATGAGCATATGAACGACGTGCCGCGCGACGCGCAGACCATGGGCGAAGTGGTGATGCGGGGCAACATCGTGATGAAGGGCTACTACAACAATCCCGAGGCGACCGAGGAGGCGTTCCGGGGCGGTTGGTTCCACTCTGGCGACCTGGGCGTGTGGCACGCCGATGGCTACATCGAACTGCGCGACCGCAAGAAGGATATCATCATCTCGGGTGGCGAGAACATCTCGACCATCGAGGTGGAGCAGGCCGTCTCCAAGCACCCCGCCGTGCTGGAATGCGCCGTGATCGCTGTGCCCGACCCGAAGTGGGGCGAGCGGCCCAAGGCCTTCGTGACGCTGAAGCCCGGCCACACCGCTACAGAGGCCGAGATCATCGAGTTCTGCCGCCAGCAGATCGCCCACTACAAGTGTCCGGCCTACGTTGAGTTCGGCGAGTTGCCCAAGACCTCGACAGGCAAGGTGCAGAAGTTTGTGCTGCGCGCGAAGGAGTGGGGCGACGGCAAGCGGATCAATTAGCCAAAGCACGACAGCAACGCCGCTGTGAGGCCCTGCAGGCGCGGGCGGTGGGCGACATACATCACAAGGAGCACCCAAATGCAAGATGCACACTATGAGCATATCCTGGTCGAATCCGATGGCCCGATCACCACGGTGGTGATGAACCGCCCCGAGAAGCGCAACGCCTTGTCGGTGGCGCACATGCTCGAACTGACCGCCTGCCTCAAGGCGATCGCCGAGCAGCGCAGCGCCGCAGTCGTGATCCTGCGGGGTAACGGGCCGGTGTTCTGCGCCGGGCACGATTTGGGCGAGATGGTCGGCCAATCGCCCGAGGACTACCGCCGCATTTTTGCGATCTGCACCGATCTGATGGAGACGATCCAAGGCATTCCGCAGCCCGTGATCGCTCAGGTGCACGGCGTGGCGACGGCGGCGGGCTGCCAGTTGGTGGCGACCTGCGACTTGGCGGTGGCCGCCGAGGATGCGCGCTTCGCGACACCCGGCGTGAAGATCGGGCTGTTCTGCTCGACGCCGATGGTGGCGCTCAGCCGCGCGATTGGTCGCAAGCAGGCGATGGAGATGCTGCTGACTGGTGCGTTTATCTCGGCGCAGCAGGCGCTGGACTTCGGCTTGGTGAACCGTGTGGTGCCCAGCAGTGAGCTTGAGACGGCCACGCGCGCCCTGGCGGAGCAGATCGCCTCGGCCAGCCAACTGGTGGTGGGCATCGGCAAGCAAGCCTTCTACCGCCAATTGGACATGCCGCAGCCGCAGGCGTATGATTACGCCAGCGAAGTGATGGCCTTCAACGCCACCTTCGCGGATGCGCAGGAGGGTATGTGCGCCTTCCTCGAAAAGCGCAAGCCAAGCTGGCAGAACCGCTAATTGCAATGGAGCAAGCATCAAAGGAGAAGAACGTGGATATACAGGGGAAAAGCTTTTTCGTAACGGGCGCCGGCTCGGGCCTTGGCGCGGCCACGGCGCGTATGCTGGTGGCTGCGGGGGCCAATGTGCTGCTGGCCGACATCAACCAAGCCGCTGGCGAGGCAGTCGCCGCTGAGCTTGGCGCAACAGCGCGCTTCGTCGCCACCGATGTGAGCAGCGAGGCCAGCGTGCAGGCGGCGGTCGATGCCGCTGTGGAGAGCTTCGGCACGCTGCACGGCGCGGTGAATTGCGCGGGCATCGTGCTGGCGGAGCGGGTGCTGGGCAGGAACGGACCGCACGGACTCGACGCCTTCAGCCGCGTGATCAATGTGAACTTGGTCGGCACGTTCAACGTTATTCGCCTGACGGGCGCGGTGATGTCGCAGAACGAGCCAGGCGAGGACGGCGAGCGCGGTGTGATCATCAATACGGCCTCGGTGGCGGCGTTCGATGGGCAGATCGGCCAGGCGGCGTATTCGGCCAGCAAGGGCGGCGTGGCGGCTATGGTGCTGCCGATCGCTCGCGAGTTCGCGCGCTTCGGCATCCGCGTGATGGGCATTGCACCGGGCATCTTCGAGACGCCGATGATGGCGTCGCTGCCCGAGGCGGCCCGCGTGTCGCTAGGCCAGCAGGTGCCGTTCCCGCCGCGCATGGGCAAGCCCGATGAGTACGCCGCGTTGGTGCGCCATATCATCGAGAATCGCATGCTGAACGGCGAGGTGATTCGCCTGGATGGCGCGATCCGTATGGCGCCGAAGTAGGGTCGGGTAGTGATAGATTAGTTTTTGCTTGTGATATCGACCTTTTGCGATGTGCAGAAGGTCGATATCACGTTTATGGGGAAGGTTGGTGTCAATGATGAGCCGTTGATGCCACGCCTTGATTCCTTGCGCGGTCCTTCCCTTTGGTTGGCGGTGCCTAACGTTGTATTCTCGCTGTCATTCTGAATGGAGCGTAGCGAAATGAAGAATCTCATCGTCTACCCGCAGCGAATAGCAATGCAGCACATTGCCACTCTTTGTCGACCTGTCAGGTGCTTCGTGCGAGATTTATGGTATTAGAAGGCTGTAAAACGCACCTGAAAGGTCAACATCAATGTGATTCATTATTTTCGTTGTTTCTTCGGAGAGATTCTTCACTTCGCCTAACGGCTCCGTTCAGAATGACAGAGTGTTTCGATGTTTGGCGGAGAGATTCTTCACTTCGCTTAACGTTGTATTCTCATTGTCATTCTGAATGGAGCGTAGCGAAATGAAGAATCTCATCGTCTACCCGCAGCGAATAGCAATGCCGGGCATTGCCACTCTTTGTCGAATGTGTTTCATTATTTTCGTTGCTTCGCCGGAGAGATTCTTCACTTCGCCTAGCGGCTCGTTCAGAATGACAGAGTATTTCGTTGCTTCGCCGGAGAGATTCTTCACTTCGCCTAGCGGCTCGTTCAGAATGACAGTGCGTTTCGATGTTTAGCGGAGAGATTCTTCACTTCGCCTAACGGCTCCGTTCAGAATGACAGAGTGTTTCATTGCTTCGTCGCTGAGATCTCTCACTGCGCCTGACGGCTTGTTCGAGATGACAGTGTTCTTCGATGCTTCCTAGTCTCCTGGTCACCCAGTCACCTTGTCACCTTGTCAGGCTATGTCGCACTACAGACATGAGTTATGCCAACATCATTGCATTGTTGTGATACACAGTGTATGATTACAAACGGTGAGTAGAGGGTAAGCCACTTTAGCGGAAAGGCTCTCGATGCGCTACTACATTTTCCTTTCGCTTGCTGCTACCGCTATTCTCTTGGATATGCTCTTTCTTGGCCTGATCGCTTTGTTCCCGCGTGAGCCGCAGTATGCTGAGGCGTCTCATTCTGAGGCAGAGTCTACGTTGACGCTTCTTCCCACACCATCCTCGACAGCAACCCGTGTGCCCGCTACGAGTACGCCAACACCTACCGCGACGGCGACGGCTACGTCAACTGCGACGCCGACAGCCACGCCTACGGCGACTGCGACGCCGACCGCCACGCCTGTGCCGCGCGTGTTGGCCGAGAATAGTGTGTCGTTCACGCCGACCGATAAAGCGGTGCGCGCTAACATCGATCTGGCTCTGGCGCACTACCAGAGTGCGTTGATGCATGTGTTTGTGGCGCCCGGTGGCACGTTTTCGTTCAATGCCGCGCTCGGACCCAGGCCGCAGCACTTGCCTTGGAAGTATGTGCAGGTGCGCGCAACGGCCACGGCGGACCCCGAGGGGACGCCGCAGCCCGACTTCGTGCAGAACGTTCAGGGCGGCGGGTTGTGCGATCTGGCGAGCCGCTATGTGATGGCGGCGCGGCCTTTGTTGCCGAACAGCGCGTTTAAGTACGTGAACCATTTGCGCTCGAACGGCATTCGCCTGCACGGCGTGCCCGATCGCGATGCGGTGTCGATCTGGGCGGTCGGTGGGCAACCTGGCGAGCAGGATCTCAAGATCACCAATACGACGAACGGTTGGTTGGAGTTTGTTGTCGAACGTGATGGCCCGAAAATCACAGTGCGTGCGCGCTTGTGGGATCATTTGCCATCTAGCTAATTGCTGCCGACTGGCGGCGTGGCTCTGTTATAAGGAGGCTTGGTAGGATGCGAACCCCGCTGATTGCTGGTAATTGGAAGATGTATAAAACGGTCGGTGAGGCGGTGGCCCTTGTGAAGGCGCTGTCGGAGGGTTTCACAGGGAGCGACGACCGCGAGGTGTTGGTCTGCCCGCCCTTCACGGCCTTGCATGCGGTTGCATCCGTGTTGGAGGGTTCGCCGATCCGCGTCGGCGCCCAGGATCTGTTCTACGAGAAGCAGGGCGCGTTTACTGGCGCGATCTCGCCTGTGATGCTGCGCGATGTCGGTTGTACGTATGTGATTGTGGGCCATAGCGAGCGCCGCCAGGTGTTTGGCGATGATGATGCGCTGGTCAACCGCAAGTTGCACGCGGCGCTGGCGCACGATCTGCGCCCGATCCTGTGCGTGGGCGAGACGAAGCCTCAGCGCGATGCGGGCCAGGCCGAGCAGGTTGTCGTCGGGCAGGTGCGTGCGGGGTTGCAGCAGGTGTCGCCCGATGCGCTGCAGTCGGTGGTGATCGCGTATGAGCCGGTTTGGGCGATCGGTACAGGCGATACGGCCACGCCGCAGGATGCGCAGGCGATGCACGCGACGATCCGTGCGACGTTGGCGGAGTTGTACGGCGCCGCTGCGGCGGATCAGGTGCGCGTGCAGTACGGCGGCAGCGTCAAGCCCGATAATGTCGATGAGTTGATGCGTCAACCCGATATTGATGGGGCGCTGGTGGGTGGCGCTTCGTTGACGCCGGAGAGTTTCTTGCGGATCATCCACTTCCAGTCGTAGCTTTTCTTTTTCGTTTGTTGCTAAGCGCCAGCCCGTTGTGGGTTGGCGTTTTGTGTTTGTATGATGTGGAGGCTTTGTCACGTGTTGATATGGCCTGTTCGCGCGTCTGTCTCAGAATAGCGTTTGGATGCGCCATTCGGCGGGTGCGTGTACTGGCGAGGAAGTAGGCTGCTGCGCAGGCCCAAAGGGTCGATCGCGGCCCTTTGGAAACCCCGACTGGGGCTTATCGCTCTTGGACCCCAGAGTGGAAGGTCACCTTATTTGATGCGCCTGTGGTTATGCATTGCGGTACGTGACGGTCCGTGGTGTGGTTGGCGTTTTGTGTTTCGTTGCTTCGTCGTTGAGATCTCTCACTGCGCCTGACGGCTTGTTCGAGATGACTGTGTTTTTCGTTGCTTCTTGGTCACCTTGTCAGAAATGAGTGGTTGTAATGCTGTAAGGCGGTGGTTGATGGTGTTGATGTTGCTTGTGCTTTGCGATGTGGGGCGATGTTAAGCGTTGTGAGACTGCGGCTTCAGCAGGCGCGCGCGTTTTGGCGCGTTAGCGCCACAGTTGTCCGAGCGCGCGCACGTTGTGCACGACGTTGTTTGCCCGCAGCGACGGGCGTTGAGATCGCGGTTGCGTCTTTTTCTCAAAACAAATAATGGCTGTTGAAGAGGTTGCTTGTTTTGTTGGTGACGGTAAGGAGGTTGTATGGAGGCTGAGTTATGGATTTTGTTGCGTTTGTTGGTAGCGGTGGTGCTCGGTGGCTTGATCGGCTATGAGCGCGAGATGACTGGCAAGGCGGCGGGTTTGCGCACTCATATGCTGGTGGCGCTCGGTTCGGCGCTATTTGTGTCGTTTACTGATTTGTTTTTGCACGATGCGTTGCCGCTTGCGCCGCCGCCTCCGGCTGGGAATTTGCGCCTGCAGATCGAGCCGCTCGCGACGGTGCAGTCGATTGTGACGGGCATCAGTTTTTTGGGGGCTGGTACGATCTTTGTGAGTGGGCGTAGCAATCGGGTGAAGGGTTTGACGACGGCGGCTTCGGTGTGGGCGACGGCGGCGATGGGTATTGCGGTAGGGTTGGATCGCTATGTGCTGGCGATCGGCACGACGCTGTTGGTGGTGATCATCCTGCACGGCTTGAGCCGTGTGTCGTTCCTCTCGCCGAAGGGGAAGGCTTCGGAGCATGAGGGGAGGGATGATGGCGCGTGATTGCACCATCATCCCGTTAGTTGACTAGTGAGCGCGGCTGAGGATGTTGAAGCCGAATTTGCCCATATTCCCACCCAGATATTCGCGGAACCAGCTGATCTGCGCTTGTGCGGCAGTGCTTTGGTTTTGCGGCAGTGAGAGGCCGTGTCCTTCAAGCTCGAATTTCAGGAACTTGACTGGTGTCTTGGTGGTGGCGATCTGGTCGTGCAGGTTGTGCGAGATGGTGGCGGGCAGGAAGTCGTTGGTGCCCGCGAAGATCAGTAGCGGCGTGCGGATCTTGGTGGCGTTGTAGATCGGCGAGTCGCGCAGGTATTCGTTCGGGTCGATCGTGGGTGGCCGACCTTCGAGGTACGAGAGGAATGGGGTGTAGCCGAGTTCCCACTCGGTGAACAGGTCGAGTAGCGAGCATTGGGTGTTGGCCGCCGCGTACAGGTCGGGGTGGCGCACGAGGCTCTGTACGGTGAAGTAGCCGCCGTACGAGCAGCCGGAGATGCCGATCTTGCCTTTGCTGGTCCACCCTCGTGCGATCATTTGGCGCACGGCTTGGGCGGCTTCATCGATGTCGATGGTGCCGTAGTTATTGCCTTCGGCTTGGGCGCGGTAGAAGGACGGCCCGAAGCCATCGCGGCCCGGCAGCGGCAGCACGAGCACGGCGATGCCGAAGTTCGGCAGGATGTTGAAGGGTCGCTCGACTTGCCCGCCCCACTGATTGACCATGCTTCCACCCGGTCCGCCCTCTTGCCACACGACGATCGGCACGTTGCGGGGCGGGAAGGCCGCATCAGCGGGTTGGATGAGATAGCCTTCGCGCACTGCGCCGTTCTGCATGGTGAAGGAGACGCGGTCGGCGCGCACCTTATTCACCGATTCGGCTTCGCCGTTGTGCCAGGTGAGCCGCGAGAGTGCGGTGCCCTCCCAGGTGATGCGGTAGAGGTCGGGCGCTTGCTGGTACGACGAGAAGTTAAAGACGATCTGGCGCGAGAGGTTGCTGGCGTACGCTTGGTAGTAGGTGCCGTCCCACAGCGAGATCTGGCGGAATTCGCCCGAGACGCGGTTGTAGTAGTAGAGGCGGTTGCTGAGGCCGTAGGTTGTGTTGATCAGCAGCTCGTCGGGCGAGATGAAGCGCGGCACGATCGTTTCGGCGGCCTGGGTCTGTGGGCTTTCGAAGGTGCCGATCGGCTCCAGCGCGGCGTTGTAGAACTGCAGGTAGGAGCGGTCGGGGTAGAGGTATGTGGGGTGCTTGCGCCCCGCCAGGCTGGAAGGGTGCCACATTTGGGCCATCAGCGTTTGGTTATCGGTGCTCCACGAGGTCTGCCCGAACATGTCGCCGTTGCCGTCTTTGGCGGAGATGGCCCACGGGCGCATGTCGTTGTTCGCGAAGTCGAAGATGCTGATGGCGTTGCTCTGCAGGAATGGGTTGTCGGCGGGCGCAAGGTTGCCCAAGGCGTCTTGATTGGCCGGGTTGCTGAGCTCGGTACCACGGCGCGAGATCTCGGGGACGGTGATGTGGACGAGCGCGAGTTTTGCGCCGTCGCGCGTCCAGGATGGCTCGCTGAGCAGGCCGCTGTCGCTGGGCAGGTGGAACAGTTCGCGGCTTTCGCCAGTGCTCAGATCAACGACGCTGAATACAACTTCGTCCTCGGCAACTTGCAGCGCTTGGCGCTCGGCGTCGAAGCGGGCGTTGCTGGCTGGTCGGTCGAAGGTGCGCTTGACGGTGTGCTTGAAGGGCGAGCGCATCTTGGCGGCGAAGTCGATCTCCTCATCGTCGGCGGAGATGGTGCGGACCACCAGCAGGCGCGAGCCGTTCGGGGCTAGGCTGATCGGCGCGCCGCTGAATGAGACTGCTTCGAGGCTGACTTCGCCAGTGACGCGGTTCAGCGCGACGAGCGCCGGGCCAACCTCGAAGCTGAACGAGATGTACACGAGGGTGTGTGCATCGCGCCACGATAGGTTCGAGAAGGGCGGCAACTCGTTGAACAGCCGTGTGTACGTCGTCGATTCGCCGGTGTTGATATCCATCAGGTGTAGTTCGTAGCTCGATTGATCGGGGGCGATCAGGAGCTTTACGATGGTGGTATCGTCCGGGCTGATATCGCTCATCAGGGCTGGGAAGGAGGTGCGTTGCAGCGTGTTGAGTCGTTGGGTTTCGGCTTCGTCGAGGGTGAGGATGGGGTCTTGACGAAATTTCACTTCGACTACTTCTGCTGAAACGGGGTGGAGGCTGAGGGCAAGGATGATAACGAGAAAGCTGGCCAACCAGCGATGACGCATGAACTGCTCCTTTCGTAGAGAGACAGATTCGCATTGGCTGCGACGTTGTTATTGTACACTGCTACGCGGCTCTTGAGAATATGTTGAGGCTGCGAAAATTGGGGAATACGGTGCGACGTTCGGCGGATTTGACAAATCGGGGGAGAATTGCTATTATACGCAAGTCCTTGGGCGATTAGCTCAGCTGGCTAGAGCGCCACGTTGACATCGTGGAGGTCACTGGTTCAAGTCCAGTATCGCCCACCAAACGAGCCGAACACCATTCGTGGTGTTCGGTTTTTTGTTGTTGAGATTCATCCACAGATTTCGCAGATTGTGTTTGTGGCTCTGTATTGTATTGCGCTTTGAGATCGCTCTCAGAGTCATTCTGAACGGAGTGCGCAGCACGGAGTGAAGAATCTCTCTGTGCATCCAATGCGCAGTGCTATGATTGTTCGGTGCGATCCTTCCCTATCCGCTTCGCTCCTCTGTGTTTCGATGTTTAGCGGAGAGATTCTTCACTTCGCCTAACGGCTCGTTCAGAATGACAGTGCGTTTCGATGTTTAGCGGAGAGATTCTTCACTTCGCCTAACGGCTCGTTCAGAATGACAGTGCGTTTCGATGTTTAGCGGAGAGATTCTTCACTGCGTTTTGCGTTGGTTTCTCATTGTCATTCTGAATGGAGCGTAGCGAAATGAAGAATCTCATCGTCTACCCGCGGCGAATAACAATGCCAGGCATTGCCACTCTTTGTCGACCTGTCAGGTGCTTCGGTGCGAGATTTATGGTATTAGAAAGCCTCAAAACGCACCTGACAGGTCAACATCAATGTGATTCATTGTTTTCGTTGTTTCTTCGGTGAGATCCTTCACGGTGCTGGTCGTTGCTTCGTCGGAGAGATTCTTCACTTCGCCTAGCGGCTCGTTCAGAATGACAGAGCGTTTCGATGTTTAGCGGAGAGATTCTTCACTTCGCCTAACGGCTCGTTCAGAATGACAGTGTCGCGCTTGGCAGTTCGTTGAGAAGGACTCTGTGTTTCGTTGCATCGTCGCTGAGATTCTTCACTTCGCCTAACGGCTCGTTCAGAATGACAATGCTTTTCGATGTTTCCTGGTCACCAAGCCAGCAAGTCACCGTGTCACCTTATCACTCATCAGCCTCTGAGGCGAGGGGCGTGCTGATCGGTTGAATCGGCAGGATCAGCGAGACGCGGGTGCCCTGCTGGTACTGGCTCTCGATCGTGAGGCCGTATTCGGGGCCGTAGTAGAGCCGCACGCGCTGATTGACGTTGCTGATGCCGTAGCCGTTCTCCGACACAATGCGCCCGCTGGCCTCGCTGCTGAGCTGGCTGCGGATCTCTTCGAGCTTGTCGGCGGGGATGCCGATGCCGTTGTCGTGGACATCGATGCGCAGCCGTTGTGCATCGAGGCGCCGAGCAGTCACGGTGATGACGCCGCCGCTGCGTTTGTGCTTGATGCCATGATACAGCGCGTTCTCCACCAGCGGCTGGAGCGTGAGCTTCAGCATCTTGCTGTGCAGCACCTCCTCCTCCACATCGATGCGGTAATCGAGGATATCGCGGTAGCGCATCTGCTGAATGATCAGGTAGCTCTCCACATGCGCGAACTCGTCGGCCAGGCTGATCCAATCGCGCCCTTTGCTGAGCGTGATGCGGAAGAAGCGCGATAGCGCCCGCACCAGATCGACCACCTGTGCCTTGCGGTTGGCCTCGGCCATCCAAATAATCGCATCGAGCGTGTTGTAGAGGAAGTGCGGGTTGATCTGCGCCTGCAGCGCGCGCAACTCGGCTTTCTTGAGCGCTTCCTGTTCTTGCAGCTTCGCATCGAGCAGACTACGCACGCGGCCCACCATCAGGTTAAAGCTCAGCCCTAGCTCGGTGATCTCGTCGGCGTTGCGCGATGTGAGCAGCACCTCCAGGTCCTGCTGGCCGATCGTCTTGGTAACGTCGTGGAGCTTTTTGATCGGCACGTAGATGCTCTTGGAGATATACCAGGCCGCCAGGATCGAGAATAAGATCGAGGCGGCGAACACCGCCAGCCCGCTCAACGCCCAACGCGTCAAGCTCTCCTGCATAATGTGATACTGCTGCTCGGTGCGCTCCACCTCGAACAGCGCGTACTCCTGCACGTTATCTTCCACCAACTGCGATACGCGGCGGATCTCCTCCAACAGCACCATATTTTGGTCGAAGCTCTTGCCCTGCGCGATCTGCAGGCCGACTTGGTCGATCAGACTCTGCAACGTTTCGAGCGTGCGCTTGATCACCTGCAACTTGATCTTGCCGCGCTGTGAATCCGTGTTGTCGATCATCTGATCGAGCCGATGGTTCACATCATTGATGATCGCGTACTGCTGGCCGTCGCTGAAGCTCTGCTTGCCCGCCACGATGTTCCACATCTCGGTATCGATCGACTGCTTGACGTGGCCGTTGATGCTATTGGCCGTGGTGATATTTTCGATGATCGAATCGTACTGTCGCTTGTACGCCAAGCCCGGCACCGTCAGCACCATATACGGGATGCTCATCAGGCAGACCACGAACAGCAGTGCAGCGAGGATCTTGCTGCGAATCGAGAGCCGCAAGCGCGACAAAAACGGCCAACTGCGTCGATCGGTGGCAAGTTGAGCCTCGAACGCAGTCTGCACGCTGCTGCGCGCCTCGGGGCCAAGGTTGGAGGATGTCGCTTCGTTCAGCATGGCAAGCACCGCTGGTGCAACTACATAGGCTGGTTGCAGCAGATGAAGTCGTTAGGCCAGTTGGCGGAATTTATTGGGCGAATGGCCAACAACTTTGCGAAAGACTGCATAAAAATACCGTGGGTTGTCATAACCAACTTGGTAGGCGACTTCGCTGGAGGTGAGCGTGGTGGTTTGCAGCAACTGTTTGGCCCGCTGGATCTTGCGCTTGGTCACGTACTCGATAAACGTCTCGCCCATCGCGCGGCTGAACAGCATGCTGAAGTAGCTGGGGCTGAGCATCACATGCGCGGCGACCTTGCTCAGCGAGAGCGAGGGATCGGCGTAATGCGCGTCGATGTAGCTGCGAGCCTTGTTGATCAGGCTGCTATGCCCGTGCACATGCAGATCGCGGTGATGCAGCGCGCGCAGGACGGTTGGCTGGAGTTGCTCGGTGATCTGTGTGAAGCTGCGCAACTGCTGGCCTTGCCCTTCGAGTTGTGCTAATTCATCGAGCAGCGCCTGGTTTTCGCCGCCGATGTCGCGCACGAAGCTGGCCAAGGTCAGGATCAGATCGGTGAAGATGTAGGAGAGCTGCTGCGCGCTAGGCGGTGCATCGTGTTGCAACGGCGCGAGGTAGGCTGCGAAGGCGTTGTTTAGCTCGCTGGCGCTGCCGGAGCGCAGGAACTGCGTGAACGCCGAGGTGTTGGGCTTTGCGAGGCCGTTGCAGCGGCGCGCATCGTTGGGCTGCATCGTTTGCGCAGTGGTCTGCGGCCCCAAGCTGTCGTGCACCTGTTGGAACAGCGCTGCGATGCCGCCCAAACGCTCGGTGGGCTGGCTGCGCCCGACCTGCACCTGCGCCTGTTGCTGGAGCAATTGCTCTAGGCGCTGGCCGCGCTGCTCTAGTTGCTCCAACTCGGCGTGCTTGAGGATGCAGACGATCGTCGCGTGATCCTTATGGAACCAGATCGCCTGGGGATCGTCGCCAAGCGCATCGGCCAGCACGCTATCGAGCGAGTTGCCGTTGGTGGCCGTGCTGCGCACCACCAACACCTGATACCAACGCGCCAACAGATCGAGATCGAGTTCGCGGCTGTATTTGATCAGCTCGGTCGGGCTGAGCGCGCCGATCAACAGGTTCGCCATACAGTGTTCGCGCAGCATGGTGCGGTGTGCCGCCACCTGACGCTGCATCCGATTGAGCTGCTCGGTCTCTTGGCGGGCTGCGCTCAGTTGCCGCGTGATGTTCTGCAAACTGTTCAGGAGTTCGTGCGGGGAGACGGGCTTGAGCAGATATTCGTGAACACCAAGCTGAATTGCAGTTTGCGCATACTTGAACTCGTCGTGGCCACTGAGAATGATGACTTTTGTTTCGGGGAGCGCGCTTTTAACCAAGCGGCAGAGTTGCAGGCCATCCATGAACGGCATTTGAATGTCGGTGATCACAATGTCTGGACGGCGTTCGAGGATGAGCGGCAAGGCCAATTCGCCATCGGAAGCCTCTCCGCAGAAACGGCACTGTGCTGCCGCCCAATCGATCGACTCACGAATGCCCTCGCGGGTCATCATCTCATCTTCGACAAGAAAGACACTGTACAGCATATCATAGCCTTTGAACGCATCGTTACGTCTGTGTCGAGCCAATGACAACGGGGTTGTTGGCGGTATGTATTCTTGCGTGTGTGGATTGATCAGTAGTATAGGGATTTTACTCTTGAAAGTCAATTCTATGGCGTTCGATCAAATAGAATCTGACTTTTCGTAAAAAAGATGAGCATAAATTCGGTGCTGTGCGATTGTTCGATGCTTGATGCATGAAAAAATTCGCCAATGCCCCAAAGAAACTGCCTTGTTCTTCAAAATGAAAGGGCTAGAATACGTACAACCCCATGCTCACAACGGTTCTGCGAAGAATCATAATACTGTGTGGTACGTGTATAGCCATAGGAGGCGGGTTATGAAGGTTCTACACTGGAGTCGCGCTATGCTTGCCATGCTGCTGCTCAGCCTATTGGCGGCTTGCGGCGCGAGCACGGCCCCGAGCGGTTCGTCGAGCGCACCTGCGGGCGCTGGCGAGAAGAAGACGTATCAGAACTTGGTGGTGGGTTTTGCGCAGATCGGCGCGGAGAGCGAGTGGCGCACGGCTAATACGCTCTCCATCCAGGAGACCGCTAAGAGTCTGGGTGTCGAGCTGAAATTCTCCGATGCGCAGCAGAAGCAGGAAAACCAGATCAAAGCCATTCGCTCCTTTATTGCACAGAAGGTTGATGTGATCGGCGTCTCGCCCGTGGTTGAGACGGGCTGGGAGACGGTGTTTAAGGAAGTGAAGGACGCTGGTATCCCGTTGATCCTGCTCGACCGCCACGCCGATGTGAGCGATGACCTGTTCGACGCCTTTATCGGCTCCGACTTCCGGCTGGAGGGCGAGCGCGCCTGCAACGAGATGGCGAACTTGCTGGGCCAGAAGGGCCGCATCGTTGAGCTGGAAGGCACGGTCGGTTCCGCGCCGGCGCTCGATCGCAAGGCAGGCTTCGCCGAGTGCTTGAAGCAGTACCCCGAAATGGAGATTATCGCGTCGCAATCGGGCGACTTCACGCGCGCCAAGGGCAAAGAGGTGATGCAGGCGTTCTTGAAGTCGTACGCAGGCCAGATCGATGCGCTGTACGCTCACAACGACGATATGGCGCTCGGCGCGATCCAGGCGATCGAGGAAGCTGGCCTGAAGCCGGGCTTCGACATCAAGATCGTGTCGATCGACGGTGTGCGCGGCGCGTTCGAGGCGATGGTCGCCAAGAAGCTGAACGTGACGGTGGAGTGCAACCCGTTGTTGGGCCCGCAGTTCTTCGAGACGGCGCTGAAGTTGGCGAACGGCGAGCCAGTCGAGCGCTGGGTGAAGTCCGATGAGGGGGTCTTCCGCCAGGATACGGCAGAGCAAGAATTACCGAACCGCAAGTACTAATCGGGTCGGTTGGGCGCAGGAGGCGAGTCATTTCGCTTCCTGCGCCGCTCTGTTGTGTTGATACTGCGCTCCAGGAGCACGTTATGACGCTTCAGCCAGTGATTGTTGAGACGCGTGGTGTCTCGCGGCGTTTCCCAGGGGTGGTAGCGCTCTCGAAGGTCGATTTTACGCTACGGCGAGGCGAGATCCACGCGTTGATGGGCGAAAACGGTGCGGGCAAATCGACGCTGATCAAGCTGCTCACCGGGGTCGAGAAGCCCGATGAGGGTGAGATCTTGTTGGAGGGCCAGCGCGTTTCGTTTCGCAACCCCCACGAGGCCCAGGAACACGGCATTAGCACCGTGTATCAAGAGGTCAACCTCTGCACCAATCTTTCGGTGGCCGAGAATATGTTTATCGGGCGGGAGCCGCGCCGCTGGGGCCGCATCGATTGGCCGCAGGTGTACGCGCGCGCCGAGCAGGCGTTGGCGCGCCTGGATGTGTCGGTTGATGTGCGGCAGCCACTGGGCGATTGCTCGGTGGCGATTCAGCAGTTGGTGGCGATCGCGCGGGCGCTGGACATCTCCGCCAAAGTGCTGATTTTGGATGAGCCGACCGCCAGCCTAGATGCCAACGAGGTCGAGACGCTGTTCAAGCTGCTGCGGCGGCTGCGCGACGAGGGATTGGCGATCATCTTCATCACGCACTTCCTCGATCAGGTGTACGCGATCAGCGACCGCATCACGGTGCTGCGCCAAGGCGAGCTGATCGGCTCGTATGCCACGGCGGAGTTGTCGCGTTTGGCGCTGGTCTCGCACATGATCGGCAAGGCGCTCGATGATCTCGATCTGCTGCAGGAGCGCAAGGCTGAACAAGAAGCGACATCCGATGATGCCGCCGTCCTCGAAGCGCAGGGCTTGGGCAAGCGCGGCACGATCGAGCCGTTTGATCTGCGGCTGCAGCCGGGCCAAGTGCTCGGGTTGGCGGGGTTGCTCGGCTCTGGTCGCACCGAGCTGGCGCGCCTGTTGTTCGGCATCGATTCCGCCGATCAGGGGCAGGTGCGGGTGCAAGGGCAGGCGCTGGAGATCGGCTCACCGGCGGCCTCGCTACGGGCTGGCATCGCGATGTGTCCCGAGAATCGCCGCCTCGATGGGATCATTCCCGATCTCTCGGTGCGCGAAAATATCGTGTTGGCGCTGCAAGTGAGCCGTGGTTGGCTGCGCACATTGGGCTACGCCGAGCAGGTGGCGCTGGCCGAGCGCTTTATCGAGCTGTTGAATATCAAGACAAGCGATCCCGAGCAGCCTGTGAAGCAGCTCAGCGGCGGCAACCAGCAGAAAGTGATTCTGGCGCGCTGGCTGGCGATCAACCCGCAGGTGCTGATCCTGGACGAGCCGACGCGCGGTATCGACATCGGCGCAAAGACCGAGATCCAAAAGTTGGTGCTGGAATTGGCCGGGGAGGGACGGTCCGTGCTGTTCATCTCATCGGAGTTGGAGGAAGTGCTGCGCTGTAGCCACCGCATCGCGGTGCTGCGCGACCGCCAGAAAGTGGCCGAGCTAGATGGTCGAACGGCTACCGAGGCGCAGTTGATGCAGGTGATGGCAGAAAGGTCGGAGCATGACATCGCTTACAGCTAAGCCTGGCGCAGTGTGGGCGCGTGTGCGGGTCGGCAACCTGACCTGGGCGATCCTGGCGCTCTTGCTGATTTTGGGCTTCAACTTCTTCTTCACGCCCGGTTTCTTCACCATCCAGGTGCGTGATGGGCATTTGTTCGGCAGTTTGATCGACATCCTGACGTTCGGCGCCTCGCTGATGATCCTGGCGATCGGCATGACGCTGGTGATCGGCACGGGCGGCGTTGATCTCTCGGTTGGCCCGGTGGCTGCGATCAGCGGCGCGGTGGCCGCCTCGCTGATCGGCGGCGCGAGCGATGCCAGCCAAACGCCGCTGTGGCTCGCGGTGAGCGCGGCGCTGCTGGTGGCCGGGCTGTGCGGCGCGTGGAATGGCGTGTTGGTGGCGTGGGCGGGCATCCAGCCGATTATCGCCACGCTGATCCTGATGGTGGCTGGGCGCGGCATCGCGCAACTGATCACCAAGGGCCAGATCCTCACGATCTATTACGAGCCGTACCACTTTATCGGCGGCGGGTTCTTGGTGATCCCGTTCTCGATCTTCATCGTGGCGGCGGTGTATACGGTGGTCGCGCTGCTGACGCGGCGCACCGCGCTGGGCCTACTGATCGAGGCGATCGGCAATAACGCCAGCGCCAGCCGCTACAGCGGCATCGATCAGCGCTTGGTGAAGCTGTTGGTCTACACCATCAGCGGGCTGTGTGCGGGTGTGGCGGGCATCATCATCAGCTCCAATGTGCGCAGCGCCGACGGCAACAACGCTGGCTTGTGGTTCGAGCTTGATGCGATCCTGGCCGTGGCGATCGGTGGGACGGCGTTGTCGGGCGGGCGTTTCTCGCTGGTCGGCAGCCTGATCGGCGCGCTGATCATCCAGAGCTTGGTCACCACGATCTATTCGTTCGGCGTGGCGCCAGAGGTCACGCTGGTGGTGAAGGCGGTGGTGGTCTGCATCGTGAGTCTGCTGCAATCGGCGCGGTTTCGGGCGTTGTTTCGCGGCGCATCACAACCGCAGGGGGGATAACAATGCTGGCACAGTTCGGGAATCCACGCGCGTGGGCCGCTCGCTTCCGCTTTGATCGGCGCTACCTGCCAGTTAGCGTGACGATTGGCTTGTTTGTGTTGTTCTACACGCTGGCCGCGCTGCGCTACACCGGCATCGGCACCGTGCAGGTCTTTAGCAACTTGCTGATCGACAACGCTTTCCTGTTCATCAGCGCGATCGGGATGACCTTTGTGATCCTATCGGGCGGCATCGACCTTTCGGTGGCGGCGGTGATCGCATTCACGTCGATCCTGTCGGCGGCGCTGCTTGAGCAGGCCATGCTCAGCCCGGTGATCGTCATCCCGCTGGTGTTGCTGATCGGCGCGCTGTTCGGGGCGGCGATGGGCGCGCTCATCCATTATTTTGCCATTCCGCCGTTTATCGCTACGCTGGCGGGGATGTTCTTGGCCCGTGGTGCGTGTTTTTTGATCAGCATTTACGCCATTCCAATCGAGAATGCGTTTTATCGGGCGGTTGCGCAGTATCAGATTCGCCTGCCGATCGGCGGGTTTATCTCGATCAATGTGGTGATCGCGCTGCTGATGCTGGTTGTGGCGATCTACATCCTGCACTACACGCGGTTTGGACGCACGGTCTACGCGATCGGCGGCAACGAGCAATCCGCGCTGCTGATGGGCCTGCCCGTGGCGCGCACCAAGGTGCTGATCTACGCCCTCAACGGCTTCTGCTCGGCGTTGGCGGGCGTGGTCTACTCGTTCTATATGCTCTCGGGCTATGGGCTGTACGCCAATGGCTTCGAGCTAGATATCATCGCTGCGGTGGTGATCGGCGGGACGTTGCTCAGCGGCGGGTTTGGTTATGTGATCGGCACCTTCTTCGGCGTGCTGATCCAGGGGCTGATCCAGGTGGTGATCACGTTCGATGGCACGCTGAACTCCTGGTGGACGCGCATTGTGGTGGGTGTGCTAACGCTGTTCTTTATCGGGATGCAGCGCTTTCTGATCGGCAAAGGGCACTCGTGAGGGGGATGATCATCCACAGATTACACAGATGACGCAGATTAGGTTTGTGTGCGATACTGTGGAGAGCGTTCAACGAAACGCATTGTCATCCTGAACAAGCTGCCAGGCGCAGTGAAGGATCTCACTGATAAAGCAAGGGATGATCATCCACAGATTACACAGATTGCACAGATTAGGTTTGTGTGCGGTACTGTGGAGAGTGCTCAACGAAACGCATTGTCATCCTGAACAAGCCGCCAGGCGCAGTGAAGGATCTCACTGAGGAAGCAAGGGATGATCATCCGCAGATTGCACAGATGATGGTTGTGTGCGTTCTGATGCGCTGAAGGATGATCATCCACAGAATCGCTCCCCAAGTCACCTGGTCACCAAGTCACCGAGTCACTCCGTTACCCAGTCACCCTTCACCCCTGTTACCAACTCAAGCGCAGAATGGTATACTATCCTCGCTGATCTTCTTGGCAAGGCTGCCTAAGAGAAAGGAGTTCGCATGCGCACTCGGCTTGTATTGCGCTTGATCGCTGCCTTCGCCCTACTTGCCACCCTAACCATCACCCCACTCGCATCGGCTCAATCCACCACCACAATCACCATTCTGCAAACGACCGACCTTCATACCAATGTATTGGCTTGGGACTATTACACCGGCCAGAGCGCCGAGTGGGGGCTTGCCAAAGTCGCGACCCTGATCAAACAGGAACGCGCCAAGGACCCCGACGCGCTGCTGCTCGACAGCGGCGACACCATTCAGGGCACGCCGCTCGGCTACTACTACGCCGCCATCGACAAGAACGCCACCCACCCGATGGCCGCCCTGATGAACGCGCTCGAGTACGATGTGGCCGCGCTCGGCAACCACGAGTTCAACTACGGCCCCGACACGCTCAATCGCTGGATCAGCCAGTTGAACTTCCCGGTGCTCTCGGCCAACATTCGCAAGAGCGACGGGAGCGAAGCCTTCACGCCATACGTGATCAAGGAAGTCAAGGGCGTGAAGATCGGTATCCTCGGTATGACCACGCCGCACATCCCCAACTGGGAGAAGCCCGAGCATATCGTTGGCCTGCGCTTCGATGATCCAGTGGAGACGGCTCGCACCTACGTGCCCCGAATGCGGGCCGAAGGCGCCGATATTGTAGTTGTGCTGCAGCATATCGGCTGGGAGAAGACCCCCGCCAGCACCAGCGACCCGGCCAACTGGCTTACCGATCCCAGCACTTGGACCAGCACCGGCTCGCCTGGCCGCGAGAATACCACGGTCGAGCTGGCCGAGAGCGTCCCCGGCATCGATGTGATCCTGGCGGGCCACTCGCACATCGAGGTGCCGAAGGCTGTGATCAATGGCGTGTTGATCATCGAGGCTTCGTATTGGGGCCGCGTGCTCGGCAAAGTCACGCTGGAGTTACAGCGCAACGGCGATAGTTGGCAGGTGCTGAACAAGGATTCGACCACTATTAACGTGCGAGGCGTTGAGCAGGACCCCGAGATAACCAGCATCGCGTACCCCTACCACGATCAGACGTTGCAGTACATCAGCACGCCCGTCGGCACCGCGCTCGGCCCGTTTGAGGGTGGCCCCCGTGGTCGCTACACCGATGGCCCGCTCGCCGACCTGATCAACACCGTCCAGAGCGAGGCCGCCGCTGCCGCAGGCTACCCGGTCGATATCTCGATAGCGGCGCTGTTCGTGGATGCGGGCCAGATCCCCGCCGGGCAGATCACACTGCGCGACGTGTACAGCACCTATATCTACGATAACACGCTCTACGTGCTCGAGATCAACGGCGATATTCTGCGCCGCGCCCTAGAGGCGAACGCTAACTACTTCATCCAGGTCGACCCGAATAACCTGCCCGCCGATCCTAAGGGTGTGGTGGCCGAGAACGCCCGCGATTACGCCTACGACATCTACACAGGTATAGATTACACCTACGACCTCACCAAACCAGCCGGGCAGCGCCTGGTGAAACTCCAGTACAAGGGGCAGGATGTCACGCCCGATCAGACTTTCCGCGTTGCCATCAACAACTACCGCGCGGTCGGCGGTGCTGGCTTCCCGATGTTCCGCGAGGGCACCCGCATCTGGTCCTCCACCAGCGAGATTCGCGATCTAATGGCCGAGTACGCTCAGAAACACGGTACCATCGACCCAGCCACAGTGAATGTGCGCAACTACACCCTGATCCCCGATCTCTACGCGCACTACTTCGGCACGCCGCCGACCGCTGGCCAGCCGAGCGCCCCGCCGAGCGCGCCAACCACGCCAGCCGAACTGCCGCGCACTGGCGGTAACGAGCCGCTGTGGGCGCTCTTGACCGCTGTGGCGTTTGTGGCCGTGGCGCTGGGCTTGGTGCTGCGCCGCAGCATCAAATCCATCGGCTGATCGCCGTTATCGTCCCATCAAATTCGATTGGACGGTGATAAGCGAGTAAGCCGTTTTAGCCTGCGGCAGCAAGGTATTTTCCTTTTTTGTGGTATCAAGGCGCTGCTACGCGCAGCGCCTTGATACCACTGGCGGCGATAATGCGGGTATCTGTTGAAAAGCAGAATCGCATCGTTCGATAGGTTTGCCAGGTTTTTTTGGCGATCATCAGGTGCGGCGGACCATACATGCATCGTTTTTAAATTTTCCACAGTTCTCATTGTCATTTCGAGCGAGCCGCTAGGCGACGTGAGAAATCTCATCGATCCGCATAGTAGTGTGCGTTGAGATCTCTCACATTCGTTCGAGATGACAATGCTTTTCGTTGAATAGAAAAATGAAAAACTTACAAACAGAGCATGCGTTTGAGCTCATCACCAGGAAAAACAACAACGGGATTCTGCACGCGCAGAATCCCGTCGTCGTGATCAAGTACAGCCTGTGGTGCTACTTCAGCAGCTCCTCGGGCAGCGGGTCGCGGGTGTAGCGCCTCAGTTCATCCACATTCAACTCAAAGCCCAAACCAGGCGCATCGGGGATATCCAGCATCCCCTCCTCATCGAGCACCCATGGCTTGACGGGCAGCGCATCGATGTAGGGCGAGCCGGTGCAGTATTCCACCAGATCGGTGGCCGGGAAGGCCGAGGCCAGGTGCAGGTCAGCGCAGAGGCCCAGCGCCGTGTTCCAACCGTGCGGCACAAAGCGGATGCCGTAATCCTGCGCCATCTGCGCGATGCGGCGCTCCTCGCTGATGCCACCCACCTTGGTCACGTCGGGCTGCACGATGTCGAACGCGCCAGCCTTCAGCCAGGGCAGGAACGACTGTCGGCGGGTCAGCACCTCGCCACCGCTGATCGGCAGCGGGGCGTTGGCGCGCAACCGCACGAAATCGTCGAGCAGGTCGGGGCTGAGCGGTTCCTCGAACCAAGCCACATTGTACTCGGCCAGCATATGCGCGGTGCGCAGCGCCCACTTGTAGCCCGGCTCCCAGTACGCATCGCTGCCACCCGCATCGACCATCAGCAGGCAGTCGTCACCTACGGCCTCGCGGGCCGCTCGCACGATCGCCTCGTCGAGCTGCGCGCTGTGGCGGCCAAACGGCCCCCAGCCGATCTTGAAGGCGCGGAAACCCTGTGCCTTCAGCGAGAGCAAGTGCTCACGCAACGGCTCCGGCTGATCCATCAGCAGCGAGGCGTAGGGCTTGACGCGCTCGCGGTAGCGCCCACCCAACAGGCGGCCCACCGGCTGACCAGTCACTTTGCCCAGAATGTCCCACAGCGCGATATCGATGCCGCTGATGGCATGTGTGATCGAGCCGCCTCGGCCCTGCCAGAACGTGTGCTGGTGCAGTTTCTCGCTGACACGCTCCGGCTCGATGGCGCTCTCGCCGGTGTAGAGCGGGGCCAGCACATTCAATGCGCCCTTCACCAGGTCGTCGCTGGTGAACACGCTACCAAGACCGATCACATCCTCATCGGTGAGCACCACGATCAGGGTGTGTACGCAATCGTCGGGATTAAGTTCGTTGCTCCAGCCGCCTTCGGGCGTTGCACCGTATAGGCCGAGGGCGCGGATCTCTCGGATCTTCATAACATTCTTCCTTGATGTAGGTACGATCCAACTATGGATGATAGTTGAATGGTCGATAAACGTTGCTCAGCGCTGAGACACAGATGTGTGGCGCACCGGGCGCTCAACAGCAACCCGATGCGCCAGATGACGCCCTAGCGGTAGCGCGGGCGCTGGAAGACCTTCGGCTCGGGGGTGAAGGTCACGTTCTCGTCGAGCGGGAACATCGGGCGCTGGCAGCGGGTGTGGCCCAGGTAGGGCAGGTTCGCGCTGGTCGAGCCGGGCGCATCCACATTCACCATCTGAGCGGCCCAATCGGAGTAGAACTGCTTCTGGCAGTGCGGCGATTTGACGACCACCGCATCGAAGTACTGCGGATTCTGGCCGTGCGCCAGGTAGAGCGAGCGGTCGAACAGGTTGACGGGCAACGAGGTGACGACCACCACATGCTTGCCGACCTTCAGCACAGCGGTGCGGCCCGAGTTCCAGGTATCGCCCCACGATTCGTTGCGGAAGAGGCCATCGGAGAGCATCGCCACATACGCCTCGACGGGCAGCGGCACAAAGCGGCCCTTATCGAGCGTGCCGCCGAGCGTCACCTTGATGGTCGCGCCGACGCCAGCGGCGAACGCGGCCTCGACAGCGGGCGCATCGACCACGGTAGTGAGCAGGCTGCCCTGGTAGTTGGCCTCGACCAGCGCGCGCAGGATGGCGTTGCTATCGCCCGAAGCGCCGGAGCTCGTCGCATCGGCGGCATCGACCAGCACTACGGTGCCCGATTGATTGTTGATGGTGATATCGACGGCCTCTTCGAGCGAAACGAGCGGCTGCTGAAGCTTTTCGCGCACGCTCCAGAAATCCTCGGCGATCGCGATGGCCCGCTCCTTCGCCAACTCGACATCGTTATCGGTGATCACAATCGTGTTCGAGCAGAGCTCGGGCGCATCGGTGAAGGGGTTGCCGATAAACATACCAGCCGAGAGGCCGGGAGGAGTCGCCTCGATCTCCTGCGACGCGCGGATCATCCGACCGAACAGGCCCGTCTCGGTGATCAGCTCGTAGCCGCGCACCAGTGCGGGGATGCGCACGCGCACGGTAACGGGGCGGATCTCCTTATCGAGGATGCGGAGCAGCAGCTTCGCGGCGCGCTCGCCAGTCTCGACAAAATCGACGTGCGGGTAGGTGTGGTAGATCGAGAACGCATCGCAGTTCTCGATCATGCGGTCGGTGATCACGCCGTGGAGGTCGTACGAGGCCACGATCGGGATATCCTCGCCGAAGATCTTGCGGATCTCGCTCAGCAGGAAGCCTTCGGGATCTGGCTCGCCATCGACACCCATAGCACCGTGCAACACCATATAGATGCCATCGACATCGGGCACTGCGCGCATGCTATCGAGCAACTCCTTGGTGATGCGGGCGAAGCTTGCTGCATCGAGTACGCCGCCGGAGGTGCGGGCGCGGGCTGCGTAGGTAGGGATGACCTGAACATCGCTGCGAGTCTTAAACACATTCATCGCACCGACGATTTCGTGCATCGTACCCTCAGCTTGTCGCAGTACATCGTCGCCAAAAGCGATCGCAAAATCATCGTAGCTGCTGGGGACTGGGTTGAATGTCGAGACTTCTTGCCGACAATCGGCGATCAAGATACGGTACATGACATCCCTTCTTTCCTTGAGATAAGGTTATTTTGCCACTACGAAGCCCACCCTCAAGGAGACTGGCGTTTGTATAACGCCAGCTCCTGAAGGATGTGTGTGTACTTCAATGGATTCTGGTGTCAGTTCACCTTAACATGCCGCAGCGTATGTGCGCTGGGTGAAGTGGGTTATTCTTTGAGCCGTGGGTCGAGCGCATCGCGGATACCATCGCCCAAAAAGTTGAAACCGAGTACCACGATCATAATCGAGACACCGGGAACGATCGCCAGCAGAGGCATCGTCTCCATAAAGCGACGGCTATTGCTCAGCATCGAACCCCACGATGGACTTGGTGGCTGCGTGCCCAAGCCGAGGAAGCTCAGCGCCGCCTCCGACAGAATCGCGGTCGAAAGCGAAAGGCTGATCTGCACGATCAGCGGAGCGAGAATGTTTGGCACAATGTGGCGCCAAACGATGTGAATTTGGCTACCGCCAACTAGTGTCGCAGCCTCGATATATTGCTCACCCTTGACGCTAAGCACAGCGGCTCGGGCGATACGCGCGAACGAAGGTGTTGTCACGATACCGATGGCGATCATCGCGTTTGTGGTGCTAGGACCAAGCAAACCGGCGATCACGATCGCCAGCACCAAACCGGGGAAGGCGAGCAGAATGTCCATAAGGCGCATCAGCACATTATCGACAATACCACCCACAAACCCGGCGATGATGCCGATGATGCCGCCGAGCGAGAGCGCGATGCCCACCGAGACCATACCCACGTACAGCGAGATGCGCGTTCCATAGACAATACGCGAAAAGACATCGCGTCCAAGCTCATCGGTACCGAGCCAGAATCTGGCATTGGGGCTTTGTAGACGTCGTCCAAGCAGGTTCGAAGGCTCATAAGGAGCGATCAAAGGTGCCAAGATTGCGATCACCAAGACGATGCCTACAACGACTGCACCAACGAGGCCGATTCGATTTTGTTTAGCAAACCGCAACAAGCGCTTCCCAAGCGATGGGCGTACGGCGAGTTGGTTGGCTGCTAAAGCAGTAGCAGTTTGTGTTTCCTGAGTCGTCATGCAATCATCTTTCAGCGATACTTGATGCGTGGGTCGAGCCAGGCATACAGCAAATCGACCACTAAGTTAATGAGCACAAATACTGACGCAAGAAAGAGCGCCGTCACTTGGATCACTGGATAGTCGCGGTTATAAATGGCTTGGAGTAAGAACCAACCGAGGCCCGGCAATCCAAAAATCTGCTCGATGATGACCGAACCGCCCATCAGAGCACCAAGTTGAAGGCCAATCACTGTAACGACAGGGATGAACGCATTGCGGAGCGCATGGCCATAAACCACTACTCGCTCGGCGAGACCTTTAGCGCGTGCTGTACGAATATAATCTTGACGGAGCACTTCGAGCATCGAAGTGCGAACCATACGCATCTGGATTGCGATCAGTTGTACCGAAAGGGCGAGAACTGGCAACAGGATCTGGAGCAGGTTGCCCTTGAGATCGGTAAACGGCGAGATCCAGATCACCGGGGGAACCCATTGGAACCACAACGAAGTCGCGAGCAGCATCACAGTAGCGAGCCAGAAGTTCGGGAACGAGAGGCCGATCAGACCGGCAACACGCGCCCAAAAGTCGACTATGCCGTTGCGATTGGTGGCCGAGACGATACCCAACGGGATTGCTATGGAAGTAGCGACGAGGCTTGAAAGAACCGCGAGCTCAAGTGTGACGGGCAAACCTGCTGCGAGAATCTTGATGATCGGTTCTCCCGTACGGAAAGAGACCCCGAGATCACCAGTAAACAAGCCCCCCATCCAGCGCACAAACTGCTGTGGGATGGAATCGCTCAGACCATAAGAGGCGCGTAGCTGCTCTCTTGCTTCTGCCGACAACGTTGAGTCCGCTCCAACCATTGCATCGACGAAATCGCCAGGTAACATACGTACCATGACGAAGATCAGCAATGCCATGCCGAACAACGTCGGGATAATTGCCAGCAGCCGCCGCAGTGTGTATTGCAGCATGTTGTTTCCTAAAGAGTTTAGAACTACAACGTGGTAGTCCCTATTCGAGCATTAGTCCGAGGTTAACGTAGCCAATAGTGAGACCGATGTTCAAGGAATGGACGATACTAAGGTACAAAGATGCTGTATTAGCTGCGACCCCCTTTATCAACTTTAAAGATTGAGCGTGGGGCCATTGTACCATAGGATAATCCACTCCTTGAACTTCAACTCCTACTGCAGCTATGCCTCGAGGCGTGCGCTTGAACGCAGACCCGTCAGGAAGTCGGTGTAGTCGACGTACATATCCTTCAGCTCAGAACGTACCGCGTGGAACTTCTTGTTCTGCACCAAGTAGATATGCGGCGCCTCCTCCATTACCAACTCCTGGATTCGGCGGAACTGCTGCAGGCGTGAAGGGATATCGAGATTGACCGCACCGGCCTCGAACAGCTCCATAATCTCGTCGTTCTTCCAGCCCTCGCCACTCTTGAACCAGTTGGCAGCCGCGCTGAGGTTCGGGCGACCGAAGTCCACCACAAAGCCTGTCGGGTCGCCACGCATACCACGGCCCGTGGTGCACCACTCGAAGTCGCCATCGCCATTGCGCTTCGCGAACGTGCCCAACTCCTCGACCACCACATTGACGTTGATGTTAATGGCGCGCAACTGCTCCTTCACGATCTCCGAGATCTGGGCGAAGTCGTCGGTGCGCGAGTGCAGCGTGATGTCGAAGCCATCGGCGTACCCGGCCTCCGCCATCAGCCGCTTGGCCTCATCGGGATCGTAGCGCAGCCACTTGTTGCGCAACTCATCGTCAGGGATCGGCCACTCGCCGTAGCCAGGAGGAATCGGGCCGGTGAACTCAGCCTCGCCGCCGTACACATTGTCGATCAGCATCTGGCGGTCGATCGCGAAGTTCATCGCCTGGCGCACCAGCTTGTTCTCCCACGGCTTGCCCTCGCCCTTGATCGTGAACTGCAACACGCGCGGCGCGGCGAACAGACCGCTCAGGAGGGTGATGTTCGGATCGTTGCGCAAGGTGTTGGCGGTGTCGGCGCTCACCGTACAGCCGATGATCTCGCCAGCGCGCAGCGCAGCCACGCGGGCGCTCTCATCGGGTAGCACCTTCAGGGTCAGCTTGTCGAAGTGCGGCAAACCGGGCTGCCAGAAGTCGGGGTTGCGCTCGTAGCTCACGTGGTCGTTGGCCACAAACTCGATCAGCTTGTAGGGGCCGGTGCCGATGGCCTCGGTCAACACGTTGATCTGCTCGTACAGCCCCTTCGGGACGATCGGGCTGTAGCGGCCCCAGGCCAAGTAGCCCAGGATCGTCGGATCTGGCGCGCTGGTGGTGAACTTCACCGTGTACTTATCGACAACCTCAACGCTCGTAATCGTCTGGGGATAAAACGGGCTAGGAATACCAGGCTCGGGCGGGGCCGACTGAAGCTCCATCGAGTACTTGACATCTTCAGCATCGACTTCCTTGCCGTTGTGGAACTTCACGCCCTCGCGCAACTTCCAGATCCACGTATTCTCGTCGGGCGTTTCGTAGCTCTCGGCCAGCGCCATCTGCACGTTCAGATCCTTGTCCCAAGCGACCAGCGAGTCGTACACCTGCTGGCGTGCCCAGAAGCTTTCGGTCGTGATCGAGCCAAACGGGAGCATCTGTACTGGGTCGGATTCGATCGCCCAAGTCACGCTGATCGGGGAAGCCACCGCCGGAGCGGATGTCGGGGCTGCAGCAGCAGCGGTTGGGGCTGCGGCAGCGGCTGTCGGAGCTGCACCAGCGGCGGTTGGGGCGGGAGCTGCAGGAGCAGCGGTCGGTTCCGCTGCGGTGCCACCACACGCTGCCAACAATGCCGCCGCGCCAGTGCCTCCAGCAAAGCCCATCAATTGCTTGAGAAAACGCCGTCGCGAGACGCCTTGGGTTGGATTACAGTCATCATGCCGATCGGTTGGGTTGTTCATTGCCTGTCCTCCATATACTCTCGATAGGATATACCCCTAGATGGAAGTTACAGCGTGTTATGAGATCTATGAACATAGTGAGACGGGACAAACGATGTCTTCCACCACTCTACTTCCTCTGGTGTATGTCCTCATCCCCAGCTTCCGATGGTGATTTTCAATGCCTGTTCAATGCGGATGAATAACAGAGGCTACGCCTGTATCATCTGTTGTCGATAGCGTTCAAATGGGAGACGTAGTTAGGTTGGGCGAAAACTCCGTAGATTTAGGTCGTAGATGACACCGATCTCAGGCCGAGATCGTCAGCGTGGTACTGCTATGCCAACTCGGATACGTGCGTAAAGCCGGCCCAAAGGATGCAGCGGCGCACCTGCTGAGCTCAGCAAGTGTTTTGACTGTTGTAAAACCACCAAGGCCAGATGGACGTTATGATTGATTTGGAGGAAGGTTCCCCCCAACAATAGCATCTACAAGAATATGCGGTTCGAGGACACTCAATACTCGCTCGATATCACGAGTGCGCATCACCTCTAACAAATCTTGGTGTTCGTCAGCAATGTCGGTCAATGCCTGATGTTGTGGCCCGTGTCGGTAGAAATAGGCCCGTACACGGGGCGAAATCGTTCGCCAGATCTGTAGACAATGCTGCTGTTGCGCACGCCCCAACACCAACTCGTGGAATTTGACATCGGCCTCCACGACCCGTGCCAGATCCCCCGATTCGCCCGATTGGCGCATAATCTTAATCAGCTCTTCAAGTTCGGCGAAATCGTTGTCGGTTAATAATGGCAAAGCGTGTCGGAATGCGAAGCATTCAAGTGTAAACCGAATCGGAATCAAAACGTCGCGAACTTCTTCGTCCGATACGCCGATCACTTCGGTTGCACGATAGGGGAATGAGACAACCAACCCTTCTTGTTCGAGCTGCCGGAGTGCCTCACGTAATGGGCCGCGACTAATGCCCATCTGCTGACAGAGCTCTTCTTCGATTAATCGGTCGCCTGGTTGGAATTGCCCCGAGATGATCGCCTCTCGCAGGATGTGTAGTACCCGTTGGCGAAGCGAACTAGGTGCAATCTGTTGCAGGCTAGAGCCGAGTGTCATACATCATTCCTATCAGATGCTCGTTGTGGTGATCTTTCGGAAGTGTCTATACCTTAGCATAGCATTCCAAGATTGTCAATTGCAGATTGAAGATTGTTGACAATATACTATGCCCGCGCTATACTCTGCGCTCACAACGAAGTGACGAGTCCTCAGAGCCGCTGATCCTCTCCATCACTTCGCTGACTGCGCAACGTTCGACAACAATCTCATCATCGGTTAGTGCTCAAATCGGTTCCCATCGTCGTTTGTTTACCAGATCAGGAGCACCAGCATGGCCTCTCAACCGATCCACGATGTTCGCTTCCTCTACGACCTTAAAGTGCCGATGCGCGATGGCATCAAGCTCTCGGCAGATGTGTACCTGCCCCGCGATGGTGGCACTCATTACCCTGTGATCCTGCTGCGCACGCCCTACGAGAGCACGCGCGACGGTCACATCGATTGGGCGGTTTGGTGGGCACGACGTGGCTATGCCTGTGTGATTGTCGATAATCGCGGCAAATTCGAGTCCGAGGGCGTGTTCTACGCCTATCGCGACGATGGCCCCGATGGCCACGATACATTGGAGTGGATCGCTCATCAGCCTTGGTGCAACGGCAAAATCGGCACCAGCGGGCGATCCTACGGCGGCCTGTTCCAGTGGCAGCTCGCGCCGTACCGCAGTCCGTACCTCACAGCGATGGCTCCGCAGGTGATCATGGGCAACTACTTCAAGGATTACCACCATACGGGCGGCGCCGTGCAATGGGCGATCACGATGATGGCGGCGGTGACGTTCGCCACCAACGTTGCCTTCGCGCAGCGCGGTGTGGCGCATATGTTCGGCTATCAGCGTTTCTACCGCGAACTGCCGCTGATCGACGCCGACTTGCGTATGATTGGCCGCGAGATCCCCTATTTCCGCGATTGGCTGGAGCACGATACCTACGACGACTACTGGAAGGCGCTCGATACCGAGAACAAGCTCGATCAGATCGATGTGCCGATCTACCAGCAGGCGGGCTGGTACGATGCCTACACTGCCTCGATGTTCCGCATGTGGAACGGCATGCGCGAACGGGGCTACTCGGAGCACGCGCGCAAGAACCAGAAGATCTATGTGGTGCCCTGGACGCATCACATCCCCGAAGGCTCCAAGCTCGGCGATATCGACTTCGGGCCGGGCGCATTCGTCGATCTCAACCAGGAGGACCTGCGTTGGTTCGATTACTGGCTGAAGGGCATCGACAACGGCATCATGGACGAGCCGCCGATCAAGCTGTTTGTGATGGGCCGCAACCAGTGGCGCTTCGAGCACGAATGGCCGTTGGCCCGCACGGTCTTCACGCCGTTTTACCTGCACAGCAACGGCCACGCCAACTCGCTCTACGGCGATGGCACGCTCAGCACCGATGCGCCCGCTGGCGAGCCAGCCGACCACTACGATTACGATCCGGCCAACCCGGTGCCGACCTTGGGCGGCAACAACACCACCTGGACGCAGATGAAGTTTGCGCCCGACCAGATCCTGCCCGGCCCGATCGATCAGCGCCCCATCGAGCGGCGCGACGATGTGTTGTGCTACACCTCGGCGGTGCTGGAGGAGGACTTGGAGGTGACTGGCCCGCTGAAGGTGGTGCTCTACGCCGCAACATCGGCCCGCGACACCGACTTCACCGCCAAACTGGTGGATGTGTTTCCCGATGGTCGAGCGATCCATTTGGCCGAGGGCATTATTCGGGCGCGCTACCGCAAGAGCTTCGAGTACACCGAACTGCTGGAGCCGAACGAGGTCTATAAGTACGAGATCGAGCTTGCGCCGACCAGCAACGTGTTCCTGACCGGGCACCGCATTCGGGTTGAGATCTCTAGCTCGAACTTCCCGCGCTTCGACCGCAACCTGAACACGGGCGAGTCGATCGCACGGGGCACGCGCATGCAGATCGCTCACCAGACCATCCTGCACAGCAGCGAATATCCGTCGCATATTCTGTTGCCTGTGATACCGGCGTAGTTCGCAACTGTTGTGAGGAACGAGCGGTGGATGCGCTTCATCGCCCGTTCCTCGACCACCACCGCTGTATCGAAAAGCAATATGTCGAACTCAAGGTTGAGTGATCTACAGCCCATATTCGATTGGGTGGACTTTCCGGCAACAGTGACCGCGATTGGGGTGGATGTGCTTCAGGAGCGTTGGGCGCGGGCCGATGAGCAGCCGAGTTGCACGATCGACTTGGCGGCGTTCGCGATCAGCCGCACCCCGGTGACGAACGCGCAGTACGCGCAGTTTGTGGCTGCCACCGGGCATCGACCGCCTGCGCATTGGGAGGGCACAACCCCACCCGAGTCGCTGGTGCAGCACCCCGTCACCTACGTCGATTGGTACGACGCCACGGCGTTCTGCGCTTGGGCGGGTGTGCGTTTGCCCAGCGAGGCCGAGTGGGAGTACGCGGCGCGGGGCGGTGATGATCGGCTGTTCCCGTGGGGCGAGCCGCAGCCCGGCCCGCTGACCGCCAACTTCGCGGGGCGCTTCGGCACCACCACGCCTGTTGGCATGTTTCCGGCTGGAGCCAATCCCTACGGCCTGCTTGATCTAGCGGGGAACGTGTGGGAATGGACCAGCAGCAGTTATCGCCCCTATCCCTACGATCCTGATGATGGGCGCGAATCGCCCACGGCGCTGGGGCCGCGTGTGTTGCGGGGCGGCTCCTACAATCACCGTGCAGCCGATCTGCGCTGCGCCGCCCGTGGCCAACTCTACGCCGATGCTTGCGACGAGTACATCGGCTTTCGGGTGGTGACGGCGGCGCCGCAGCAGGCTATCGCGCTGCCCTTCGATTGGGTGAATGTGCCAGCCGGGCGGGCGCGCTTGGGCAGCCCTGATGAGGCGCGGCAAGCCGCCAGCGGTTCCGCAGCCCTCGCGCTTCCTGAGCTTGGTAGCCCACGGCATCAGGTGAGGCTCGTCGCCTTTCAATTGAGCCGCACCCCGGTAACGAACGCGCAGTACGCGCAGTTTGTGGCCGCCACCGGGCATCGACCGCCGGCGCATTGGGAGGCCCCAACCCCGCCGGAGGCGATCGCACAGCACCCCGTTACCTACGTCGATTGGTTCGATGCGCAAGCGTTCTGCGCTTGGGCGGGCGTGCGGCTGCCCAGCGAGGCCGAGTGGGAGTACGCGGCGCGCGGCATCGAGGAGCGCGCCTATCCGTGGGGCGAGCACGCTCCCAATGCCAGTTTGGCGCACTACTGCGCCTCCGCCGACGCACTGACAACAGTGCCGGTCGGCAGTTGTCCAGCCGGGGCGACCCCCGAAGGTTTGCTCGATATGGCGGGTAATGTCTGGGAGTGGATGGCGAGTCTGCATCGCTCCTATCCCTACGATGCCAGCGATGGGCGCGAGGATATGGCGGCGCCCGGGCGGCGCGTGTTGCGGGGCGGCTCGTTCCGGAGCGATCACGCACGCTATCTGCACAGCGCGTTTCGCAGCCTGAGTTATCCGGCCCGCCGACGTGATCATATTGGATTCCGAGTCGCACGCTAGCGTGGGTTAGTGCGCAGGGCAGTGCATTGCATTGTCACACTATTCTGAAACACTTCCAGAGGAGGTTTGCCGTGGCAAAATCTTTCGCACCCGCAGAGATTGCCGTTTTCAAGGATGTGATGGTGCCAATGCGCGATGGCGTGCGGTTGGCCACCGACATCTATTTTCCCTCCAATGGAGGAACGATCCCGAATGGGCCATTCGGCACGATTCTGTGTCGCACGTCGTATAACAAGGACAGCCAGCGCTATGTCGAGCCGGTTGGCTACTACTTCGCGCGCAACGGTTTCGTCGCCGTCGTTCAAGATATACGTGGTCGCCACCACTCCGAGGGCATCGGCCAGTACTTCCACGTCGCCAACGAGCACGAGGGCCGCGATGGCTACGATACGATCGAGTGGATCGCCTCGCAGCCCTGGTCGAACGGCAAGGTGGGCATGGTCGGTAGCTCGCACGTGGGCCTGGTGCAGACGCACGCCGCGTTGTACAGCCCGCCGCACCTGACCGCGATCTGGCCCGATGTGATCCCCACCAAGTCCTACTGGCACCAATCGCGCAAGGGCGGCGCCATGCAGTTGCAGATGTTCGGCGCGCTGTTCGTCCACGCACACGACGCGCCCGAGATCGCCGACAACCCCGAAGCGCAGCGCACGATCATCGAGGCGATGAAGCGTATGCGCGAACTGGTCTATCAGACGCCGTTCCGCTTGGGCGAGACGCCGTTGTCCGTGGTGCCGAATCTGGAGAAGACACTGATCGACTACTACACCCGTGGCGCGTACGATGAGTACTGGGCTGCCGAGTACAACGACTTCACCCGCCACTTCGACCGCCACGCCGATATCCCGATCACCTTTACGGGTGGCTGGTTCGACCTGTTCGCCGACGCGACCACCACCTACTACGCCGAGATGGCCGCCAAGAAGACCAGTAAGATGCGCCTGATCATGGGCCCCTGGATGCACACCTCGATGCGCTCGGGCGTGTCGTTCGCGGGCGATGTCGATTTTGGGCCGGACTCGGTGTGGGGCCAGGGCTACCTGGGCGAGCAGCAGGTGCGTTGGTACAACCGCTGGTTGAAGGGTGAGCAGAACAGCGTCGAGGACGATCCGCCCGTGCAGATCTTCGTGATGGGCGGCGGCAGCGGGCGACGCAACGCCGAAGGGCGTCTCGACCACGGCGGCGCGTGGCGCATCGAGCAGGAGTGGCCGATCGCTCGCACGCAGTACACCACCTTCTACTTCCAGCCCAACCAGGGCTTGGCCCAGCACCTGCCACCCGCCGATGCGGCCCCGCTCAGCTACGATTACGACCCTAATCATCCGGTGCCGACCATCTCGGCTAGCCTCTCCGGCTTGATGGAGGTGATCCCGCTCTCCGACAACCTCGATGAGTACTGGGCGCAGAACCTGCCGCTGTGGGTCCGCATGCGCAGCATCATCGTGGAGGGCGGCTCGCATCAGAAGGAAGATCCCAGCGTGCTCGGCTCGCGCCCGCCCTATCCGCTGCTGGCCGACCGCCCCGACGTGCTGATCTTCGATACCGAGCCGTTGGCTGAGGATGTCGAGATCACTGGCCCGATTACGGTACATCTGTTCATCTCGTCGTCGGCCCCCGATACCGACTTCACCGCCAAACTGGTCGATGTCTACCCGCCGAATGAGGATTACCCGGATGGCTACCACCTCGGCCTGACCGACAGCATCATCCGCGTGCGCTACCGCGAGAGCTTCGAACGCGAAGTGTTGATGGAGCCGGGCAAGGTCTACGAAGTGACGATCGAGATGGCGCCGACCAGCAACCTGTTCAAGCGCGGCCATCGTATTCGGATCGAGGTGTCGAGCTCGAACTTCCCGCGCTTCGACCTGAACCCGAACACTGGCGAGCCGATCGGGCGGCACACTCACTACGAAGTGGCGCACAACACCGTGTACATCGACCGAGATCGCGCTTCGTATGTGGTTCTGCCGATTGTGCCGCCAGTTTCCTAGGCGCTAAGGGAGGGAACACGGTTACGCAGCACCAGCGACGATTTGGTTGATGATTGTGTGTTCTCAATCATCAACCAAATCAATCAACAATCTGTGACATCTGCGTAATCTGTGGATAACTCCATTTGAGGTTTTTATGCCAGAACTTGACCCGATTAAAATCGAGGTGATCCGCCACGGTCTAGCCGCCGCCGCCGATGAGATGGCGCTGGCGCTGCAACGGGCGGCCTACTCGACCAATATCAAAACCCGCCAAGACTTCTCGTGTGCGATTTTCGATCGGCAGGCGCGGATCATTTCGCAATCGTTTTCGCAGCCCGTTCACCTCGGCTCGCTGACGCACTTCGTGCCCCGCATCCTGGAGGAGTACGGCATCGACGAACTGCAGCCCGGTGATGGCATTCTGTGTAACGACGGCCACCGTGGCGGCGTGCACCTCAACGATGTCTGCTTGGTCACGCCCGTGTTCTACGAGGGCGAGTTGGTGGCGTTCGTGGCCGCCATCGCGCACCACCTCGACGTGGGTGGCGGCACGCCCGGCAGCATCGGCCTCTCGCGCGATATGTACGCGGAGGGCTTACGTATCGCCCCGATCCGCATCATGGTCGGCGGAAAGATCGACGAGCGCGTGCTGCGCTTCATCACGGCCAATGTGCGCGCGCCTCGCGAGACGGCAGGCGACCTGCGCGCCCAAGTGGCAGGCGTCACCGTTGGCTCGCGACGCTTGCTCGAACTGATCGAGCGCAACTCCTGGCCCGTCATGAACGCCGCCGTGGAGGAACTGCTCGATTACACCGAGCGCCGCGTGCGGGCCGCGATCAGCCGCCTGCCCGAGGGTAGCTACCACGCCACGGGTTGGATGGACAGCGACGGCATCACCGATCAGCCCGTGCGTATCCAGTTGCGCGTCGATATCGGTCAGAACAAAGTGCGCTTCGACCTGACAGGCAGCGATGAGCAGCGCCCCTGCCCGATCAACGCCACCTACGCGATGTCGCTCTCGAACTGCGCCTACGCCCTGCGCGTGCTGCTCGACGACGATGTGCCGATCAACGCGGGCTTCTACCGCGCGCTGGAACTGGTCGCGCCCCCCGGCACAATCGTCAACGCGCAGATCCCCGCCGCCGTGGGTGGCGGTTGGGAGATGGGCTTCCGTGTATGCGAGACGGCCCTGCAGGCGTTGGCGTCGGCTGCGCCGGAGCGCATGGCGGCTGGCTCGAAGGGCTGCTTGTGCAACATCGCATTCGGCGGCGTCTCGCGGCGCGAAGGCGAGCGCTACGTCTTTTACGAAACGATGGGCGGTGGCTACGGCGCTCGTGCCACCAAAGACGGCATCGACGCGGTGCAGCCGCACGGCCAGAACACCGAGAACTCGCCGATCGAGGAGACCGAGGCGGGGTATCCGGTGCGCATCCTACGCTACGAGATGGTGCCCGACTCCGAGGGCGCTGGCCGCTTCCGTGGCGGTTTGGGCCTGCGCCGCGATTACCTGTTCGAGGCGCCGGCCACCTTCTCGGTGGTGGCCGACCGCGCCCGCTTCCAACCTTGGGGCTTGTTCGGCGGCGACGATGCGCCTCCCGCTCGCTACGTGCTCGATCCCTACGGCGAAGCCCGCAGCATGCCCGCCAAGTTCTCGTGCGAGATGCGCCCGGGCGATATGGTGCGCGTGCAGATGGCGGGTGGCGGCGGCTACGGCCCGGCGGTGGAGCGCGACCCGGCACTGGTGCTGGCCGATGTGCGCAACGGCAAAGTCAGCGTCGAGCGGGCCAAGAGCGCCTATGGCGTAGTGATTACGGCGGATGGGGAACTCGATCTCGAAGCAACAGAAGCAGCCCGCCAAGCGCTGCGGAATGCGTAGGAGGAATGCATGAGCAGCTATCGACTTGGTGTTGATATTGGCGGCACGTTCACCGATGGCGTGGTGGTGCGCGAACAGGATGGCGCGGTCACTATCACCAAGGTGCTGACCACGCCCGACGATCAGGCGCGCGGCTTCCTGGAGGCATTGGGCCGCTTGGCCGAGGAGACGGGCCTCGCGCCCGAGGAGTTGCGCTCGATCCTGCACGCCACCACGGCGGCCACCAACGCCGTGCTCGAACGGCGCGGCGCTGCGGTGGGCCTGATCACCACGCGCGGCTTCCGCGATGTGCAGGAGATCGCCCGGCAGATCCGCCACGAACTCTACAACTTGCAGACCGACAAGCCCGCCCCGCTGGTACCCCGCCGCCTCTGCCTGGAGGTGACGGAGCGGCTGAACTACCTGGGCGAAGTGCTGGAGCCGCTCGACGAGGCCGATGTGCTCGCGGCTATCGAGCAGTTTCGGGCCGAGGGCATCACCTCGATTGCGGTCTGTCTGCTGCACTCGTACCGCAACCCGCAGCATGAGCAGCGCATCGGCGCGTTGCTGCGCGAGCACTACCCCGAGGCGGTCGTCTCGCTGTCAAGCGACATTGCGCCGGAGATTCGCGAGTACTGGCGCACCAGCACCACCGTGGTGAACGCCTATGTCGCCCCGATCGTGCGGCGCTACCTGGATAACCTGGAGCAGCGCTTGAGGGCGAGCAACTACGGCGCCCCGGTGCTGATTATGCAGTCGAGCGGCGGCGTGGTGGGTGCGGCGGCGGCCCGCGAGCGCCCGGTGGCGATGCTGGAGTCCGGCCCGGCGGCGGGCGTGGCCTCGGCGGCCTACTTCGCGAACTTGGCGGGCTTCCCCAACGCCATCTCGTTTGATATGGGCGGTACGACGGCGAAGGCGGGCCTGGTGCTGAACGGTCGCCCGTCGGTGCTGCCGGAGTTCGAGGCTGGTTCGCGGCACGGCACGGGCGCGGGTGTGGTGCGCGGCAGCGGTTACCCGATCCTCACGCCGGTGGTCGATCTAGTCGAGATCAGTTCGGGCGGCGGCTCGCAGGCGTGGGTCGATGCTGGCGGTCTACTGCGGGTCGGTCCGCACAGTGCAGGTGCTGATCCTGGCCCGGCCTGTTACGGGCGCGGCGGCGAGTTGCCCACCGTCACCGATGCGAACCTGATGCTGGGCCGCTTGAACGCCGATAACTTCTTGGGCGGTCGCATGCGGCTCGACACCGAGGCGGCCAAGACGGCGATCAGCAAGGTGGCCGAGCAGCTTGGCCTGGATGTGATGCGCACGGCGGCGGGCATCGTGACGATCGCCGATACGGCCATGATGCAGGCGATCCGCTTGATCACGGTGCAGCGCGGCTACGATCCGCGCACCTTCGCGCTAGTGGCGTTCGGCGGGGCTGGCCCGCTGCACGCGGTGACGCTGGCGAACGAGTTGGGCGTGGAGGCGGTGATCGTGCCACCCAGCCCAGGCGTGGCATCGGCGATGGGCTTGCTGCTCTCCGACCTGCGTTTCGATGTGGCTGGCACGGTGCTGCGCCCGCTCAGCGAGGTAACGCCCGACGAGATCAACGCGATGCTGGCGGACCTGGAGCGCGAGGCGCTGGCGGCACTTGAGCGTGAGGGTGTTCCCGCCGAGTATCGGGCGCTTGAGCGCCAAGCCGAACTGCGCTATGTCGGCCAGTCGTGGCGCTTGCCGACCGACCTACCCAATGCGGCGCTGACCGCCGATGACCTGCCTGCGATCAAGGCGGGCTTCGACGCGGTGCACGCGCAGCGCTATGGCTATTCGGTGCCCGAGGAGCCTGCAGAACTGGTGTCGCTGCGGGTGATCGGCATCGGGCGGTTGCCGCGCCCGCAGTTCCGTGAGCCACCGCAGGGCGGCGCGGACTCGTCGGCGGCGCGCACTGGCACGCGCTCGGTGCATTTTGGTGATGCTGGCGGCTTGCAGGAGGCTGGCGTGTACAACCGCTACGCGCTGCAACTCGGCAATCTGGTACCTGGCCCCGCCGTGGTGGAGGAGATGGACTCCTCGACGGTGATCGCGCCGGGCTACACCGCCGAGGTGATCACGGCTGGCGTGTTGATGATCAAGCGCAACGGCGCGGCGTAGCGCATTGTGGTGCGAGGGAGGCAGCGGCGAAGCGCGCGAGCGAAGCCGGGTAGGCATATGCGAGCGCTCAACGTTGCGGATGCGGGCTGTGTGCCGTAGCGACGGGCGACGGAATCGCGGCTGCTTCCCTTTCACCAAGCATAGGCTGCTGAACTAGTTGGTATAGAGCAGGATCACGAGGAACACCAGCGGCAGCATCACGATGGCGAACATAATCGCGCTGTTGCGCCAGAAGCTATGCCATCTGTGCTGTTGCGGCGGGAACTGCCGCCACCACGCCTCGAAGATGCGCATGCCGCGAAACAGCACGATGGCGAGGATGAGGTGAATGACGGTGCCGCCTTTGTGCGTGAACTGCTCGAAGTGGGCGTTGAGCGATGAGCCGTAGAACCAATGCATCCCGAGCAGCAGCAGCACCACGATCAGCGCCACCTGCGAGATGCGCTTGACGAGCAGGCTGAGTAGCATAACGCCAATGCCGATCACGAGCGAGTGCTGGCCGATGCCCGCCGTGCGCAGGAAGTAGGAGTGGGTGAATTGCTCGACGATGCCGAGGCCGATCATCAGGGTGCCGATCGCGAGCACGGCGTAGTAGGTGTAGGTGATCGCGGCTGGCAATGATGGGTCGAAGCCGTAGAGGCGCTCGCCGTTCAGCTTCACGTGGAGATCTTGCGGGCGGTAGGGCCGCCGCACTTGGATGGTGATGGTGTCGGTGTCGGTGAGCGGGATGCTGACGCCCTTGCGCAATTCATCGAAGTTGTAGTGCTGTGGCGCACGCTCTGCGATGCTGACAATGAAGTTGTGCCAGCCAAACGACCAATCGATGCGCATTTGTTGAAGTTCTGCGGTTGCGAGTTGGTAGTAGTGCGTCGTCATACAGCATCCTTTGAAATCGTTGTTTTCAATGTTTGTGCACTATTTCGCTTTCTTTTTGCATTGTAGTCCATCTTTTTGATGCGTTATGAGCCGAAATATGATCGATCTTCGTTCTGATGCGGTGACTCAGCCGACCGATGCGATGTGGGAGGCCATGCGTGCTGCGCCACCGCACTGGTCGGCGGGCGGCGATGATCCCTCGGTGTTGGCGCTGGAGGCGCGCGCTGTCGCGTTGACGGGGATGGAGAGCGCGCTGTTCGTGCCGACGGGGACGATGGCGAATCTGCTGGCGCTGATGGGCACAGTCGAGCGGGGCGCGCAGGTGATCCTCGAAGAGTCGTCGCACATCCTGTGGTCGGAGGAGTGGAGCCTGTCGTACATCTGCGGCGCGCATCCTCGCCCGATCGCCGGAACGGCTGGCGTGATCGACCCCGATGCGTTGCGGCACGCCCTGCGCGAGCGGCGTTTCTCGCATCGACCGCAGACCGCGCTGATCTGTTTGGAGAATACGCACAATGCCGCTGGCGGAACCGTGCTGCGTCCCGAGCAGCAGGCCGCATTGGTGGCGGTGGCCCGCGAGTACGGTGTGCCGGTGCATGTCGATGGAGCGCGCCTGTTCAATGCGCAGGTCGCGTTGGGCATGAGTTTGCGCGAACTGTTGATGGGCGTCGATTCGGTGGCGTTGAGCCTCAGCAAGGGCTTGAGCGCGCCGGGTGGGGCGTTGTTGTGCGGTTCCGCCGCACTGATCGAGCGGAGTCGCATCAACCTGAAGCGCTTGGGCGCGCATAGCTTGACAAACGCCGGGATTCAGGCCGCCGCCGGATTGGTGGCGCTCGATACGATGCTGCCGCAACTGCGCGAGGATCATCGGCGCGCTCGGCTGTTGGCCGAGGGTTTGGCTGGCTTGCCCGGTTTGGCGCTCGATCTGGAGCGGGTGCAGACCAATGTGGTGATGGTGCGGCTCACGGGCCGCCTGAACGCTGTGCAGTTGGCGGAGCAGTTGGCGCAGCGCGGCATCCGAACGGTTACCTATTCCGACGAGATGTTGCGGCTAGTGCTGCACCGCCATATTGATGATGCGATGGTCGCGCAGACTATCGCGGTATGTACGGAGTTGCTGAATGCATAAATCGCCCGCGCCGATCGGCACCCACTATCTCGATATCGAGACGCCCGCGTTGTTGGTGGATATGGCGTTGATGGAGCGCAATCTGGAGCGGACTGCGGCCTTCTTCGCCACGGCCACGGCGAAACTGCGCCCGCACGTCAAGACGCACCGTTCGCCGCATTTGGCGCATTTGCAGATGGCGGCTGGCGCGTTCGGCATGAGTTGCGGCAACCTGGCCGAGGCCGAACTGATGATCGATGGCGGCATCGACGATGTGCTGGTGACGAAGGAGATTGTGCAGCCCTCGCAGATCGCGCGGGTGGCCGAACTCGCGCAGCGCTCCTCGATCAAGGTGATCGTCGATGATCCCGACATTGTGCGGCTGACTGGCGAGATCGCCCGTGCGAACGGCGCGACGATCGAGGTGCTGGTGGATGTCGATCTGCGGCTGGGGCGTTCGGGCGTGCAGCCCGGCGAGCCTGCGCGGGCGCTGGCGCATTTGGTCGCCAACACGCCCGGCCTGCGCTTCGTGGGCTTGATGGGCTACGAGGGTTCGATGCACCCGTTCACAAGCGCCGAGCGCGACCAAGCCTGCCGCGATGCGTTGGCGAAGTTGATGGCGACCAGCGAGTTGATCGAGCGCGATGGCTTGCCCGTGCCGATCCGCAGTTGTGGTGCTACATCAACCTACCATGTTGCGGCGAATTATCCAGGCATCACCGAGGTGCAGCCTGGCTCGTATATGCTCAGCGATGCGAAATACCGCAAGATTATGCCCGATGTGCCCTGTGCACTGTCGGTGTTGGTGAGCGTAGTCAGCCGACCGAGCGCGGGCCGCGTCACCGTCGATGCTGGCCAGAAGGCGTTGTACTCCGATGGTGGCTTGCCCGTGCCTACGCGCGAGGGGCTGAGTGTCGTGGCGCTCAACGAGGAGCATGGTCAACTCGATTGGGATGGGAGCGGCGATGCGATTCGCGTGGGCGATAGGCTCAGCTTGATCCCATGGCATGCTGGAACAACGATCAACCTCTACGACTTTATGTATGGTATTCGCGACCAATGCGTCGCAGCTATTTGGCCTGTGTTCGCACGTAGTGAGTGAGCAAACATGACCTCAACAATCCGAATTGGTGCCGATGTCGGCGGTACGTTCACCGATGTGGTGGCGATCAATCAGGCCGGACAGGTGTGGACGCATAAAGTGCCCTCCACTCCGCCGGAGTTCGAGCAGGCTGTACTAGAAGCCGTGGCGCACCTGCTTCCAGTGATCGGCAGTGATGGGGAGGCGGTGACGACGGTCGCGCACGGCACTACGGTGGCGACCAACGCTGTGTTGGAGCATCGCGGCGCACGCACAGCGCTGATCACCACCAAGGGCTTTCGTGATGTGCTGGAGTTGCGACGTTTGCGCGCGCCGCAGTTGTACGATCTGTTCTTCCAGAAGCCACCCCCGCTGGTCGAGCGGGCGCTGCGTCTGGAGTTGGATGAGCGCATGGCCGCCGATGGGACAGTGCTGACCGCGCCCAAGACCGAGGATCTTGAGCGGATCGCGCAGATCTTGGAGCGCGAGCAGGTCGAGTCGGTGGCGGTGTGTCTGCTGCACTCCTACGCCTTCCCGCAGCACGAGCAGTTGGTGGGTGCGTTCCTGCGCGAGCGTCTGCCGGACCTGCACGTCTCGCTCTCGCACGAGGTGTTGCCGGAGCGCAAGGAGTACGAGCGCAGCGCCACCACGGCGGTGAACGCCTACGTGCAGCCCGTGATGCAGCGCTACTTGGCGGCCCTGCGAGATGGTTTACATAAGATAAATGTAGCCGCCCCGTTGTTGATTATGCAATCGGCGGGTGGCTTGACCTCGGACACCGACGCTGCCGAGCGCCCGGTCTACGTGCTGGAATCCGGCCCGGCGGCGGGCGTGCTGGCGGCGGGCATCATCGCGCGGCGCTCGGGCTTGCCGAGTGTGATCACGCTGGATATCGGCGGCACGACGGCCAAGGCGGCGATCGTCGAGAACGGCCAGGTCGCCTACAGTTCCGAGTACGAGGTCGGCGCGACGCTTTCGGCGGGCAACCGCTTGGTGGGCGGCGGCGGCGAACTCATTCGCGCCCCCAGCATCGATATCGCCGAGATCGGCGCGGGCGGCGGCAGCATCGCCTCGCTGAACCACGCTGGTGGCCTGCTGGTGGGGCCGCGCAGTGCTGGCGCGTTGCCTGGCCCGGTCTGCTACGGACGCGGCGGCACGTTGCCCACCGTCACCGATGCCAACGTGGTGCTGGGCTACATCCGCACGGGCCAACTGGCCGATGGTCAGGTGCGCATCGACCGCGAGGCCGCCGAGCGCGTGATCCACGATCAGATCGCCGTGCCGCTGGGCATCGACGTGCTGCGCGCCGCCGAGGGCATTCACCGCATCGCCAACGCCCGCACGATGCGCGCATTGCGCTCGGTCTCGACCGAGCGTGGCCGCGACCCCCGCGACTTCGCGCTGATCGCGTTTGGTGGCTCTGGCCCGCTGCACGCGGCTGGTTTGGCGGAGGAGTTGTCGAGCCCGCGCGTGCTGATCCCACCGTTGCCCGGTTTGTTCAGCGCGTTGGGCTTGCTGCTCTCGGGCATCGAGCATCACGATGTGCGCAGCACGCTGCTCACCGGTGCCGCCGCGATCGATAGCGCGGTGCCGCAGATCGCCGCCGAACTGCGCGACCTGATGCTGAAGCGCTTCGTGAGCGAGGGCTACACGGTTGAGAACACCGAGTTGAGTTGGGCCGCCGATATGCGCTTCCAAGGCCAAACCTCCGAGATCCGCATCTCGCTGCCCGATGAGCCGGAGCGCTGCTCGGCTGCTCTGCTGCGCGAGATCTTCGAGGCCGAGCACGAGCGCCTGTACGGCCACCGTTCCGATCCCGATAACGAAGTGGAAGTGTTTGCGCTGCGTGTGATCGGTCGGGTGAAACTGAACGAGGAGCAGGCCGCGCTCACGCCTGTCAACACCTACACGCCGAACGTTAGCTCGCGAATGGCCTACTTCGGCCAGAAGTGGGGCGTACTGGAGACTCCCGTGATCCGCCGGATCGACCTGGCGACGCCGCAAAATGGCCCGTTGCTGGTCGATGAGTACGACTCGACGACTGTTATTCCGCCCACGATGCGCGCCTGGCTAGACGAGCAGAATCAGATTGTGATGGAGCCTCGCCGTGGATAAACATGAACCGATCGACGCGATTACCCGCGAGTTGATGCAGAACGCGCTCGCCTCCGCCGCCGACGAAATGGCCGTGGCGCTCTATCGCACCGCCTATTCGACCATCGTGCGCGACTGCCTGGATTATTCCACCTCGCTCTGTGATGCGCAGGGCCAAATGATCGCGCAGGGCGTCACCATCCCGTTGCATTTGGGCGCGGTGCCCTTCGCCATGGAGACGCTGTTCAAGAAGTACGGCGACAATATCGAGGAAGGCGATATCTTCATCCTCAACGACCCGTTCGAGGGTGGCATGCACATCCCCGATATCTTCATCGTCAAGCCCGTGTTCTGGGAGGGCAAGCGGATCGCCTTTGCGGTCAGCACCGCGCACCACATGGACTTGGGCGGGCGCTTGCCGGGTAGCGCGGCCTGCGACAACACCGAGATCTTCCAGGAGGGCTTGCGCATCCCCTGGCTGAAGTTGTACCGCCGTGGCGAGCCAGATGAGGCGATCTTCGCCCTAATCCGCACTAATGTCCGCATCCCGCACCAGACCATCGGCGACATCCGCGCGCAGTTGGCGGCCTGCCACATTGGCGAGCGCTCCATTCACGCGATCGTCGAGCGCTACGGCGTGGATACGTTCACCCGTGCGGCTGCCGACCTGATCGATTACACCGAGCGCCTGATGCGCACCGAGATCGCTTCCTGGCCTGATGGCTCGGCCTCGTTCGTCGATTATCTCGACAGCGACGGTGTTGGCGGGCCTCCCGTGCGCTTCGAGGTGAAGATCACCATCGAGGGCGACACGATCACCGCCGATTACACGGGTTCGTCGCCGCAGGTGCGTGGCGCGCTCAACAGCACGCTCTCGTTCAGCGCTTCGGCGGTGGCGTTGTGCGTGCGGGCCATGTTGCGCGAGCCGGTGCCCAACACCGCCGGAATCTTCCGCCCACTCAAGATCATCGCCCCTCCCGGTACCGTGGTGAATGGCGTGATGCCCGCCGCCTCGTCGATGCGCGGCGTCTCGGGCTTCCGCGTGATGGATACGGTGCTGGGCGCGCTGTCGGGGATACTGCCCGAACGGGTGCCTGCGGCGGGCGAGGGCGGCAACACGCTGGTGATTATGGGTGGCGAGCGGCCCGACCTCAGCCGCTACGTCTACTACGAATTGGTGGCTGGCTCCTGGGGTGCGCGGCCAACCTGCGATGGCATCGATGGCATCTGCTCGCCTGCGAACATCGCCAGCAACATCCCGGTCGAGCAGGCCGAGTGCGAGTACCCGGTGCGCCTGGAGCGCTACGGCTTGGTGCAGGATAGCGGCGGCCCTGGGCGCTACCGTGGCGGCATGGCTGTGGAGCGCTCGTGGCAGTTGCTAAGCGGCGAGGCGAATCTGAGCATTCGCTCGGATCGGCGCCAGCATCGGCCCTACGGCCTGTACGGCGGCCAACCGGGCATTGGTTCGATCAACGTCCTCAAGCACGCCGATGAGGATGAGATCCTGCCGACGATGATTTCGACCACCATCCGCGCTGGCGAGACGATCTACCATCACATGGCTGGCGGCGGTGGCTGGGGCGACCCGTTCACTCGCGATATCGCGGCTGTGGTGCGCGATGTGCGCGACGAGCGCGTTTCGATCGCTGCGGCCCGCGAACAGTACGGGGTCGTGATCGATCCCAATACGTTGGAGGTTGATGAGGCTGCGACTGCTGAACTGCGGCGCGCTGCTCGGGCATAACATCGTGCTGGGCATCGCGCCCACCGTCAGAGAGGAACAGGCCATGGCCAAGTATTGGAAAGAGACCGACTCGACCGAGGTTCGCGAGATCAAGGGCATTCACGATGGCGAAGGCGTGATCCGGGTGCGCTCTTTCTTTCGCAACAAGATGACCACTGGCATCAACATGCACGTGTGGGAGTTGGCTCCCGGTGCGAGCGAAGGCAACCATATTCACGAAGGCGAGCACGATGGCTACGAGGAGACGTACTACTTCCTGCAGGGTCGCGGCGTGATGTGGGTCGAGGGCGAGGAGATTCCGATCCAGGCGGGCGACGCCTTCTTGGTGCCCGCTGGCGTGGATCACGGCTTCCGCAATACGGGCGACGAGCCGTTGCGCTTAGTATTGCTGTTCGCGATGCCGCGTGAAGAGGTGAAGCAGGTATGAGCGAGGCCGTAACCCTGATTTCAGGCGGCACGCTGATCGACGGCAGCGGTGCTGCGCCGCTGCCCACCGACCTCGTGTTGCGCGATGGGCGCATCGCCGAGATCCTGCCGCCTGGCCAACTCGGCGATGCCGCCAATCGCATCGATGCGAGCGGCTGTGTGATCACGCCCGGCTTCATCGATATTCACAGCCACTCCGACTTCACGCTGCTGGCCGACCCGCGTGCCGTCAGCGCGATCAGTCAGGGCGTCACGCTGGAGGTGATCGGCAACTGCGGCTTTGGCTGCGCGCCGTTGGGCGGCCCCGGCCCGCTGGAGGCGAATATCTACGGCTACCGCGATATTGTGCCGCTGTCGTGGCGTGGCACGGCTGGGTATTTCGAGGCGCTGCGTAATGCTCGCCCCGCGATCAACGTGGCGGCGCTGATCCCAAACGGCAAACTGCGCCTGTCGGTGGTTGGCACCGAGGAACGGCCCGCTAACCCCGACGAACTGCACGCGATGGAGCACTTGCTGGCCGAGGGCTTCGAGGCGGGCGCGTTCGGCTATTCGACGGGCTTGGAGTACGGCCCGGAGCGCCACTGCACCGAGGACGAGATCACGGCGCTCTGCCGCGTGGTGGCCAAGCACGGCGGCTACTACGCCACGCACACGCGCAATCGGCCCTTCCAGGCCGAGCAGGCGATCGCTGAGGCGATCCGCACGGCGCGCGCCGCGAAGGTGCCGCTGCAGATCTCGCACATTTCGTCGGTGGCCCGGCTCGAACACGACGGACGCGCTGCGATCGAGCGGGCGCTGGAGCAGGTGGAGTTGGCGCGTCGGGAGGGCCAGGATGTCGGCTTCGATATGCACACCCGCAGTTTCGGCACCACCACGCTCAGCGCTGCGCTGCCGCCCTGGGTGGTGGAGGGCGACCGCAACACTATTGCCGCGCGGTTGGCGAGCGCCGATGTGCGGCGGGCCGTTCACGAGATGGAGAGCATCGTCGTGAAGTTGGCCCGTGGCGATTGGTCGCGCCTGACGCTGCTGGGGTGCCGCGCCAACATCAGTTACAACGGCCAAACCATCGCCGCGTTGGCCGCCGCCAATGCGCTCGATCCGCTCGATATGGTGATCGCGATTCTGCGTGAGGAAGTGGACGCCATTCACAGCCCGATGGTGGCGGCGTTCGTGTACCGCGATGAGGATACCCGCATCGTCTTCACGCACGACAACTGCATGGTCGGCTCCGACGCCACCACGCTCGCGCCGGACGGCCCCCTGGGCGATGCGATCTTCCACGGCGCGTACACCTGGGCGGCGTGGTATCTGCGTCACTTCGCGGTCGAGACGAAGCAGATCCCGCTGACCGAGGCGATCTACCGCATCACTGGCCTGCCCGCTCGTCGGTTGGGCCTCAACGATCGGGGCGTGGTGCGGCTCGGCGCATGGGCCGATCTGGCGATCTTCGACCCGGCCACCTTCACCGAGCGCGGCACCGTGGCCGAACCGAATCGGCTGGCGACCGGCATGCGCTACGTGTTCGTGAACGGCGTCCTCACCCTGCGCGACGGCGAACCGACTGGGCTGCGCGCTGGGCAGGTGTTACAGAAGGCGTAAACATTCCTTTTCGTGCAGGCTCTTGCTCAGTTTAAGGAAGTGTCATGGCAGATAAACCCACAACTTATGGAATGGTGATCGCGAAGGACGTTATGGTGCCGATGCGCGATGGCGTGCGCCTGGCCACCGATATTTATCGTCCTGCCATCAATGGCGAGCCTGTGCCTGGGAAGTTCCCGACCATCTTGATTCGTACCTCTTACGACAAGGCGGCGCAGCGCTACGTGAGCACCATCGCCGAGTACTTCACGCCGCGCGGCTATGTCACGGTGCAGCAAGATCTGCGCGGTCGCTACAAGTCCGAGGGCTTCGGCTCCTATCGCCACGTCGCCAATAAACTCGAAGGCATGGACGGCTACGACACGATCGAGTGGATCGCGGCGCAGCCCTGGTCGAACGGCAAGGTGGGCATGGTCGGCAGCTCGCACCCGGGCTTGGTGCAGACGCACGCCGCGCTGTATCGCCCGCCGCATTTGACCGCGATCTGGCCCGATGTTGCGCCAACCAACAGCTATCACCAGCAGGTGCGCCGTGGTGGTGCCATGCAGTACCACATGTTCGGCGCGCTGTTCTTGCACGCTCAAGATTCGCAGGAGGCGCAGGCCAATCCGCTGGTGCGCGACCAGATCATCAATGCGATGACGCGGATGCGCGAGCTGATCTACTCCGCGCCGTTCAAGCGCGGCCACACGCCGCTCGCAGGCGTACCGGGCCTGGAGGAGACGCTGTTCAACTACTACACCCGTGGCTCCTACGATGAGTATTGGTCGGCGGAGTTCAACGACTTCTCGCGCTACTTCGACCGTCACGCCGATATTCCGGGCACGTTCTCGGGCGGTTGGTTCGACCCGTACATCGAGGCGACGACCGGGCAGTTCGCGGCGATGTCGAAGCAGAACACCACCCCGCAGCGCTTGATCGTCGGGCCGTGGGTGCATATGGGCATCCGCACGGGTGGCAGCACGTGCGTCTCGAACGATGTCGATTTCGGGCCGGAGGCGGTGTGGGGCTTCGAGCGCTTCAACGCCGAGCAGGCGCGCTGGTACGATCACTGGCTGAAGGGCGAGAACAATGGCGTCGAGAACGACCCGCCCGTGCGCATCTTTGTGATGGGTGGTGGCGACGGCCACCGCACTGCGGCTGGTCACCTGTTCCACGGCGGCGTGTGGCGCACCGAGCAGGAGTGGCCGTTGGCCCGCACGCAGTACACCACCTACTATCTGCACGGCGACGGTCGGTTGAGCACCGACGAGCCAGCCGCCGATTCGCCGCCGCTGAGCTATGTGAGCGATCCGAATAATCCCGTGCCCACTATCGGCGGCCCCGTGACGGGCTTCTTCGAGATGGTGATGCCCAGCGAGCAGATGGACCCCTTCTGGATCAAGTATCTGCCGCCGTGGGTGCTGATGCGCAGCGTGGTGCCCGATGGCCCGACGCATCAGCAGGAGCGTCCCGGCATCGTGGGCTGCAAACCGCCCTATTTGCCGCTGGCGGCCCGCTCCGACGTGCTGGTCTTCCAGACCGAGCCGCTGGCCGAGGATATCGAGCTAACCGGGCCGATCGAGGTCAAGCTGTGGATCTCGTCCTCCGCCCGCGATACCGATTTCACCGCCAAGCTGATCGATGTGTACCCTCCGAACGCGGATTATCCCGAGGGGTACCATATGTATCTGTGCGATTCCGTCATCCGCGCGCGCTACCGCAACAGCTTCGAGCAGGAGGAGTTGATGGAGCCGGGTGAGCTGTATCAGGTGACGATCTCGCTGCCGCCGACCAGCAACCTGTTCAAGGCTGGTCACCGCATTCGCATCGACATCGCCAGCTCAAACTTCCCGCGCTTCGATATCAACCCGAACACGGGCGAGCCGATGGGACAGCACACTCACACGGTGGTGGCGCACAACACCGTGTACACCGACAGCGCGCATCCTTCCACGGTGGTGCTGCCGGTGATCCCAAAAGCGTAAGGCTACGCGGATGGGATGCTGTGCGCGTTTCGATTTCAGTGTACCTCCTCACAACCGGGTAGGTACGAGTAGTGAGGCAACATTCAAAACAGGGGGAAAGTACAATGGCTGTCGATACCCAATTGAGCACTTCTCTTGATTATGAGAAGGACGGCAAGCAACTTGGCACGCTTGATGTCCCGCAGTCGCTGAATACATCGGGCTGGGCTACGCTCTACCTGCCGTTGGCCGTGATCAAGAATGGCAGCGGCCCGACAGTGCTGATTTTCGGTGGTAATCACGGCGATGAATACGAAGGCCCGGTCACGTTGATGAATCTGGTGCGGGAGATCCAGCCGGAGCACGTGCAGGGTCGCCTGATCATTCTGCCGATGCTGAATCGCCCGGCGGTTGAGGCTGGCACGCGCCTCTCGCCGATCGATGGCAAGAATATGAACCGCGCCTTCCCCGGCGAGCGCAACGGCACCGTCACCAGCATGATCGCGCACTACGTGTACAACGTGCTGTTCCCAATGGCCGATGTCGTGATCGATATTCACTCGGGTGGTCGCTCGGCGCACTTCCTCCCCTCGGTGAATATGCACAACGTGCCGAACAAGACCCAGATGGAGGGGATGATCAACTCGGGCATCGCCTGGGGCGCGCCGTACGTGTTCATCTACCGCGACGTGGGTGGTGAGGGCTTGCTGCCCGGCGAGGCCGAGAAACTGGGCAAGATCACGCTGGGCACCGAGTTCGGTAGCACTTCGCAGTTCGGCGTCGAGATGCTGCGCCACGCGGCAGGTATCCGCAATGTGCTGCGCTACCAGGGCGTCTTGACCGATCAGCCCTACACGCCACCCGCCAACCCGCCTCAGGTGGTGGGCGCGACCGAGACTGCCGACTACATTATGGCGCCCGTCAGCGGCATCTTCGAGCCGTTCGTCGAGTTGGGCGATTCGGTCGAGGTGGGCCAGGCCGTCGGTCAGATGCACTCGACCGAGCTGCCGTTTGCGCAGCCGACGCCCGTCTACGCCAAGACCAGCGGTATGGTGATGGTGCGCCGCGCGATGCCGCTGACACGGCAGGGCGACAACGTGATTGTACTGGTGCGTCCGTTCTCGTTATAATGCGGCGATGCCTGTTCATCACCTGCTCGTATGAGTAGTTTTCCCGTTTACAAACCGTTCTAACTAGGAGTTTCTCATGAAAATCACCGACGTTGAGGCGATCTACCTCAAACTTCCCGACATGGATGAGCGCTGCGACGGCACTCAGGATACACTGGTGGTGCGCGTCCACACCGATGAGGGGATCGTTGGCATCGGCGAGGTCGATTCGTCGCCACTGGTCGCCAAGGCGATCATCGAGGCGCCCATCTCGCACGCCATCGCCCGTGGCTTGCGCGAGTGTGTGATCGGCGGCGATCCGCTGGAGATCGAAGTGCTGTGGGACCGCATGTACCAAGGCTCGATCTTCTTCGGACGCGGCGGCGCGGCGCAGCAGGCGATCAGCGGCATCGATATGGCCCTGTGGGATATTGCGGGCAAGGCGCTGGGCCAGCCCGTCTACAAGCTGTTGGGTGGCGGCTTCAAGACCAAGCTGCGCGCCTACGCCTCGATCCTGTTCGGCGATACCCCCGAGGAGACCTACGAGATCGGTCGTCGCTTCGTGGATCAGGGCTTCACAGGCGTGAAGTTCGGCTGGGGCCCGATCGGCGAGAGCGAGGCCAGCGACCTTGCGCATGTGCGCGCTGCACGCCGCGCCCTGGGCGACAACGTCGATCTGATGATCGACGCGGGCTTGGCCTACGATAGCAGCACGGCGCTCCGCCGCGCGCAGCAGTTTGCCGAGTTCAACCCGTTCTGGATGGAGGAGCCGCTGCACCCCGATGATCTGGAGGGTTACGCGAGCCTGTCGGCGAGTTCGCCCATCCGCATCGCGGCTGGCGAGCAGGAGACCACCATCCGCGGCTTCGAGGATCTGCTGAAGGCTGGCCTGCAGGTGGTGCAGCCCGATGTGGCCCGTGTGGGTGGCCCCAGCCGCGCCGTCGAGATCGGTCGGTTGGCGGCGCGCCACCACCGCATGTGCGTGAACCACTCGTACAAGACCGGCATCAGCGTGGCGGCGTCGTTGCACTTCTTGGCCGCGCTGCCCAACTCCTCGCTGCTGGAGTACTGCGTCGAGGATTCGGCGTTGCGCCAGACCTTGACCCGCCAGAAGTTCCCGGTCGTCGATGGCTATGTCGATGTGCCGCAGGAGCCGGGCTTGGGCATCGAGCTCGACGAGGACGTGTTGGTGCGCTACCGCGTGCGCTAGACATCGCGCTACGACGGGGTGCGGGTGGGCCAATCGGCTCACTCGCACCCCGGTTTTTGTTAATCCACAGATTACGCAGATTTTGGTGATTATAGCAAAACTATTCAGCCGGATGTGATATTGGAGGCTTTCTGAAAAGCTTTCTAATGCAGAAAACAGAAATCAGGTGGACAGAAAGAGAAACGTACTGCGCATTTTGAAATGCATGTGTCTTCTTTACGAGAGCGTGGGATGCGCCATTCGGCGAGTGAGCGCGTATTCACGAGCAGGTGCGCTGCTGCGCAAGCCCAAAGGGGCCGACTACGGCCCCTTTGGAAACCCCCAGCCGGGGCTTATCGCCCCTGGACCCCAAGGAATCCGCTCTGTCAGGTGGGTGTCGTTTAGTTCCTCGGTATGGTCCTTGTTCGGTGGTCTGTATGCGCTTTTTGTATACTGCCACGCAGGTATCTCTGCTTACAATGTCCGGATGCTTTTCAGAAAGCTTCTTGTACTTTGCTGCCACAGGCGAAACGCCCTACTCGGTGGGGTAGCGCAAGCCCCACGGCGCGCGGATGCGGTCGAGCGTTTGCATCAGGGTCAGCGTCTCATCGAGCGGCATGATCGGGCTTTCGAGCTCGCCCGCCCGTAGGCAGCGCATCACCTCGGCGGCCTCGTAGTTGTAGCCGTTGCCTACCAACGGCTCCTCGATCAGCTCATCGGGTTGGCCAGGTCGCGAGATCGTCATCTGCGTGCCGCGCAGCCAGTTGTTGATCGTGATGTAGCCCGTGGTGCCACGGATGATCACCTGTTGCGGCCCGGCTGTGCGGGTGGCTGTGGCGAGCAACGCCAACTGCCCACCAGCATACCGCTGCACGATCGCGGCCTGCTCATCGACACCCGTCTCGCCCAAATGCGCGTAGCCCGTCACCTCGGTCGGCGTGCCCAAGATCATCGAAGCCATCGAGACGGGGTAAATGCCCGCATCGAGCAGCGCGCCGCCACCAAGCTCCGGCGCGAACAAGCGGCCCTGCGGGTTGAACTCGGCGCGGAACGAGAAATCGGCATGGACGATGCGCACGTCGCCGATCACACCCTCGGCCAGCATCGCCCGCAACCGCACAAACAGCGGCAGGAAGCGCGTCCACATCGCTTCCATCAAAAAGAGACGCTTCTCGCGGGCCACCCGGATCAGATCGGCGGCCTCGGTGGCGTTGATAGTGAATGGCTTTTCGCAGAGCACCGCTTTGCCCGCGTTCAGGCAGAGCAGCGTGTGTGGGTGATGATATGGATGCGGCGAGGCCACGTAAATCACATCGACATCGGGGTCGTTGACGAGTGCCTCGTAGCTTGCGTGACGGTGCGGGATGTTGAAGCGCTCGCCGAATGCCTCGGCGGTGTGCGCAGCCCGCGAACCAACCGCGACCAGTTCGGCATCATCGAGAAAGCTCAGCCCGGTCGCGAACGAGGCGGCGATACCTCCAGCCCCTAAAATCCCCCAGCGAATCGTACCCATACTCTGTTCCTTTGCGCTCTCAGAGATGTTCCAGTTCGCCGTGCCGAAGCCGTTTCGGACGATGATGATGCATATGGGCTTGGCGTTGGCGTTGCCTACTATGCGCTCGGAATCTTACCACAATGACCAGTACGATGCGGCTAGTTGTTATTGGCAGCGATGCTGGCGAGTGCTTGACCTAAGTTGCCGGGTGTATCGATGTGGTCAAACTTCATATCGATAGCTACCAGGGTTTGCGCGAGTTGCGCGCTGATCCCGCTTATCACCACGCGCGCGCCGAGCAACTGCACGGCTTGCGAGATCCGCATCAGCTGCGTGGCCACCTCCTTATCGAGCGAGGCCAGCGAGGTGACATCGATCACCACCGTGCGGATGCGCTGCTGCGACACCACTTTCAGCAAACGCTGCTGAATCGTATCGGCGCGACGGATGTCCATATCACCTACCAGCGGCACCACCAGCGCCTGGTTGCCAACGGGCAGGAGCGGGATCTCGAGCGTTTCGATGACTTTGTGAAGGCGCTCCTGCTCGGCCTGCTGGAATTGCTCAAGCTCCTCTTGAGCGGCCTTCGCCTGTTGCTGCGCGATCTCTGTCTGTTCGACCTGTTCTTTGGCGAGTTGGAGCGCTTGGTGCTGGAGTTGGCTCATCTGGCCGTAGATCAGCCACGTTAATAGCAGGATCGAGAATGCGCCGATGATCTTGATCGGAAACTGCAGATTGCCCAGTAGAAATTGCCACGAGCTATCGAGCGGATGGAAGTAGGTGATCACATTGCAGATCAAGCAAACAACCAATGAAACAATAGCTATCCATCGTCTGGTGTTGCTCGCGATCACAAGCAGAGTAAGCGGTGAGATAAGGGTGATAAGGAAGTCAAGCTCAGGAAAAATCAGGCTCAACACAAAACAGACAATGAAGCTCGCCCATGAATTGAGCAGAGCGAGTAGTTCGTTGGTGAGTTGCTTGCGTATCACAAGCATAATACCCTGAATGATAACGGTAATGCCTGTTGTGATGGCGAGGATATAAGCAATCGTATTGCCGGTTTGTAGGCCGACGATAAACCACAATATACAGATCGGCACAAAGCTCATCGCCGTCATATACAGCATTCGATAGAGTAGTTGGCGATTCTTTTGCTCAAGGAAGTGCGTCACAGAGAGGCGTTGATTGCTCGTTAGGGCTTGAAGTTGGTTCGTATCTCCTATCATAGCTGCCATTCCCTTATTTCTGTTGCTTTTTGCTCCGATGTCGCCGAATTTCGCCCGAGCGACAACATGTCACAAACCCCACGCGCAACATTCAATGAAAAAGATGTACCCGTTGAACATGCTGATAGAGGCGAAAACAGCTTGCTAATCGTGATGATCCAATCGGCGTTGGCGAGAACCGTGGCATCTGCCGATGCAGTGGAAACCCTGTGCCGTGGTTATATCTTCCTATGTAGAGAGAACATCATTCACAGCGAAGAACCTCCGTGATTCTCTACTGTGTGGAACTAATCCGAGCAATTGATACAGAGACAGAAGCAAGAATATTGCAAGGGCCACTACATGCGCTGGGGTAGAAGATGTGGCTTCGGGGCGCGGAAACCACTATAAACTCGTCTTGTTATTGTATAGCAGCTTTTATCGATGTGCAAAATGAGTTGTGTGATACATGAATGATACACTTTTGATTTTTGATGTTTGTATATGCAAAATAATTACATTTCGTGATCGTTTCGTGATCTGGTAGATGGAATCAATGTATATGCCTTTAGAATGCGGAATATGCGTATGTTCATCTTTCATGTGGAAGCCTTGACAGCCATACCCCCCTGTGTTATAGTGGCAACTGTATCAATCAACTCATACACTTCTTGTTAGCGGCAAGATGTCGCTTATGTCCATGATGACCGTATTCAGGGGTGCTGTCGCGAGCGCTACTGCGTTTGAGAGACCCTTGAAAGTTCTGTGAGTCTTGTTTCGTGCAATGGCTCTTTTTTGTTTATCGCTGGGACCCCGCACTTTTCCTATTCTTGTGTGCACATCAATGACGAATTGTGCCAGCTTTGGCTTCGTTCGTGAGCGGTTCGTGTGAGCCGCTCTGTCATACGCTTCAATTGGGCCCATATCAAGAGGAGGGCAGCTATGAGCTGGCTAAACCGTCGGTTGGGAATCGGACTACTACTTGTTGTTTTGCTCAGCGCGTGTGGTGGGCAAGCGCCTGCCGCCCCTGCGCAGCCCACAAGCGCGCCTGCGGCTGCTGAGCCGACTGCGGCTCCGGCTGCCGAGGCGACTGCGGCTCCGGAAGCTCCGGCTGCCGAGCCTACAGAGGCTGCTCCGGTTGCAGATGCTCCACAGGGTGGTGTCGCTCGCATCGCTATTCAGACACAACCGGGCTCGTTCAACCCGGTCTTGCCCGCCGAGCTGAGCGCATCGATCGTGAACGCGGCCCTGTTTGCGCCGCTGACACGCATGAACTCGGAGACCTTCGCTATCGAGCCGTACCTGGCCAAGAGCTGGGAAGCCTCGGACGATCTGAAGGTCTGGACCTTCACGCTCCAAGAGAACGCCGTTTGGCACGATGGTCAGCCGATCACTGCCGAGGACGTGAAGTTCACCTTTGAGCGCATCCTCGACCCCGATGAGGGCGCGACGAATCGTCGCGACTTGGCTGGCGTCGAGAGCATCGAGGTCATCGACGAGCACACCTTCAAGGTCACGCTGAAGGAGACCGACGCCTTCTTTGCCGACCGCCTGTCGTTGGGTGGTTTGGAGCCGCTGCCCAAGCACCTGCTGGATGGCGATGCTCCGCTGTCGTCGTACACGGATTTCAACACCACCAGCCCGGTTGGTAGCGGCGCTTTCAAGATGAAGCAAGTCGTCACGGGTAGCTCGGTCGAGCTCGAAGCCTTCGACGACTTCTTCTTCGGTCGCCCCAAGCTCGATGGCCTGCTGTTCAAGGTCGTCGCCGACATCAACCAGCGCGTGGTGCAGTTGCGCACCGGCGACCTCGACTGGGTCGATATCGAGCCAGTGCACATCGCGCAGTTGGAGGGCCAGCCGAATATCGAGGTGATCAACGCCGCCAGCAACCGCTACCAGATCATGGACTGGAACCACGACGCGACGAAGTGGACCTTCTTCGTCGATCCGAAGGTGCGCCAGGCCATGTACTACGCCGTCGATCGCGATCAGATCCTGCAGGCGGTGGCCCAGGGTCACGGCGTGGTGAACGACTCGTATGTGCCACCTACGATCGCTTGGATCCCGCCCACGGGCATCGACCAGTACAAGTACGATCCTGAGAAGGCCAAGGCCCTGCTCGCCGAGGCCGGCTGGACCGATACCGATGGCGATGGCATCCTTGACAAGGACGGCGAGCCGTTCAAGTTCTACATCCTGGTCGATAAGGGCAACGTGCAGCGCGAGCAGATCGGTCTGATCCTGCAGCAGTTCTACAAAGATATCGGCATGGATGTCGATTACGTAGTGGGTGAGCGCGGTGGCCGCTGGATCGAGGAGACCAACCAGGGCACCTACCCGGTGCGCTTGGCCGAGTACCCGATCCCGCACCCGGTGTGGTTGGAGCGCATCTTCGCGACCGGCCAGGCCAACAACTCGCGCAACTCGAGCAACCCCGAGGTCGATGAGTTGTTCAAGCAGTTGTCGCAGACCGCCGATCGCGATGAGCAGGCCGCGGTGATCAACAAGATCGACGCGCTGTTGCAGGCAGATCCGCCCTCGATGGTGATCTTCCACCGCAACCAGTACACCGCTCGCAACGCAGCGCTGAAGAACGTGCCGAACGGCGAGCTGAAGCTCTCGATGTCGGCCGCGTACCAGATGTACTTCGAGCGCTAGTTCGGTTATCGCTTTGGTTGGGCGCACACCACGGCAGGAGCTTGTGGTGTGCGAACCCATCATCTCGTCTCTGTGGTCGGTTCTGATCCGCTGCGGGTGAGAATCGGCCACAGCAGCAGCAGAAGATCGCTACTGCGCTGCCACTCTCTAACATGATCCGGTTTATGCACCCACAATTAGGCATAGAGATGCGAGGGATGCCACTATGTTGCGTTATCTAACTCAACGCACGCTCGCCTCGCTGGCGGTGCTGTTTGTGATCGTCAGCTGTACCTTCTTCTTAATCAAACTTGCCCCAGGCGGTCTCTCGATCCTCACTAGCCCCGAGATGGACCCCGAAGTCGTTGCCCGTATTACTGCCAATCTTGGCCTTGATCAACCTGCCCACGTTCAGTACATGCGCTGGCTGAGCAGCGTTGTGAAGGGCGATCTTGGCCAATCGCTGATCTACAACCGCCCCGTTTTGACGATGGTGATGGAGCGCTTGCCCGCCACCCTGCTGCTGACGGGTAGCGCGTTGCTCGTGGCGATCATCGTGAGTATCCCCTGCGGTATCCTGAGCGCTCGGCATCAGCATAGCTGGATCGACCAAGCGCTGAGCTTCATCAGCTTCTTGGGCCTGGCTATTCCGGGCTTCTGGCTCGGTATTTTGCTGGTGCTGCTGTTCGCGGTGAAGCTGCGCTGGTTGCCCGCCGCTGGCATGATGACCGCTGGGCAGGAGTTTTCGTGGATCGATCGGGCGCGCCACTTGGTGATCCCCACCATCGTGCTGGCGGTGCCCTCGATGGCCGAGTTGATGCGGTTCACTCGCTCGACCTGGATCGACCTGCAGCATCAAGATTTTGTGCGGGTTGGCCGCGCCAAGGGCTTGTCGGAGTTCGCGATCCAGTATCGCCACATCCTCAAGAATGCGCTGATCCCGATTGTGACGGTGATCGGCCTGTTCCTGCCGCGTTTGGCTGGCGGTGCTGCTATCATCGAGACGCTGTTTAGCTGGCCTGGTATGGGCAGCCTGGCGATCGATGCGGCGACCAATCGCGATGCGCCGCTCATCCTTGGCGTGACGATCATTGTGTCGATCACGGTGATTCTCAGCAATTTATTGGTGGATCTCACGTACCCGCTGCTTGATCCACGATTGAAGAGGCGCTGATGTCGCAACTACGTTCTGGCCCATCTGTTGCGCCGCACGGCTCAGCCGCCGCTCAGGTGTCCGAGGTGCCACCAAAGCGTAGCGCTTGGCGCAACCTGATCCGCGCGTTTAAGCGCAACCCGCTGGCCATATTCGGCGTGTGTTTTGTAACCCTGGTCGCCCTGCTGGCGATCCTAGAGCCGTATCTGGGCTTGCCCGAGGCCACCAAGATCAACCTGCTTAAGACGCTCGCCCCGCCGAGCAGTGAGCATCTGCTGGGCACCGATGAGAATGGCCGCGATATCTTCGTCCGCCTGATTCAAGGTGGCCGCATCTCGCTGCTGGTCGGCTTGGTCGGCGCACTGCTCACCGTGTTGATCGGCGCTACGATCGGCTTGGTGGCGGGCTTCAGCGGTGGCGCCATCGACATTTTGCTGATGCGCATCACCGATGGTATGATGGCCGTGCCGCTGTTCTTCTTGGTATTGGTGATTGTGGCGATCTTCGGCTCGTCGGGCACGATCCTCGTCGTTACGCTGGCGCTCACCCGCTGGATGAGCGTGGCGCGGTTGGTACGCGCCGAGGTGCTGCGCAGCAAGCATATGGATTATGTGTTGGCCGCTTCGAGCTTGGGCTTGCCAAGCACTCGCATTATGCTACGGCACCTGTTCCCCGCCGCGCTGCCCACCACGATCGTCACAACCTCGCTCGGTGTGGGCGAGATCATGCTCGTCGAGGCGGGCTTGAGCTTCTTGGGATTGGGTATCCTGCCGCCAACGCCTTCGTGGGGCAACATGCTCAGCAACAGCCAGTATTACATCTGGTCGGCTCCGCACTTGGCGATCTACCCAGGCCTGATGATTCTGTTGGCAGTGCTCTCCTTCAACGCGATCGGTGATGCGCTGCGTGATCTGCTCGATCCGCGCTCCGGCGCCAAGTGATAAAGCAAGGAGCAACTAGTGTCTCAACCGTTTACTGTGCTGGTAAGCCAAAAAGCATCGCCCGAGGATATTGCGAATCTGCGCGCCTCCTTCCCCGATATCGTCTTTTGCCACTTGCCAGCCGATGGCAACGTGCCGCCCGAGGCGCGACACGCCGAGGTGCTCTTTCGCTGTGCGATGCCCAAGGATGCGCTGCGCAATATGGTCTCGCAGACGCCGAACCTCAAATGGGTGCATACCAGCACGGCTGGCTTCGATTGGGTGATGATCCCCGAACTGCTGGAGCGCCAAGTGACGATCACGCGCTCGGCCACCGCCTATCACATCCCGATCGCCGAGTTCGCCCTCACCTTTATGCTGATGGTGAGCAAGCGCATGCCCGCGCTGCTCGATGCGCAAGCCGCGCGACAATGGGCGCCGCCCGATCCGGATGAACTGGCGGGCCTGACGGTCGGCATCGTGGGTGCGGGCGCGATCGGCACCGAGTTGGCGAAGCGCTGCGTCGCCTTCGATATGCGGGTGATCGGGATGCGTCGCACGCCGCGCCCCGTGCCATACTTCGAGCATGTCGGCGGGCCGGAGGAGCTGCCCGATCTGCTGCAACAGTCCGACTTTGTGGTGTTGGCCTGCCCGCTCACACCCGAGACGCGCGGCATGATCGCGGCCCCGCAACTGCGCCAAATGAAGTCGAGCGCCTACCTCATCAACATCGCCCGTGGCGCGCTGATCGTCGATAACGACCTGCTGCAAGCGCTGAACGAGGGCTGGATCGCAGGCGCCTGTCTCGATGCCTTCGAGCAGGAGCCGCTGCCCGAGGATCATCCGCTGTGGAGCGCGCCCAACACCATCATTACGCCGCACTGCTCGTACCGCTCGCCGAACGGTATGAAGCGCATCGTTGCGGAGTTCAAGGCCAACCTTCAGCGCTATCTCAATAACGAGCCGTTGCAGAACGCGCTCGGCGACCCGAACCTGGGGTATTAAGAGGAGAATGGCCACCATGCACTACGAATCGCTGGATGCTGTGCCGCAGCAGCCTGGGCGCTACCTCGTTCGCGTTCCGATCACCACCGATATGAACGGCATGCAAGTCGCGTTGACGGTGCATGTGTTGGTGGGCCAACGTCCCGGCCCGACGCTCACCCTGCTCTCTGGCCTGCACGGCAACGAGTGGGGCCACTTACACTTCTTCAAAGAGTTTGTCGAGACCTGCGATGTGCAGCAACTGGCTGGCCGCGTGCTGGTGGTGCCGATGGCCAACGCGGTCGCCTTCGGCACGCTCTCGCGGGTGGTGCGCGACGATTCGGATAACCCCGACTCGAACCGCGTGTTCCCGTACAGCGGCCCGCAGCAGACCTGGCTCTCCGAGCAGGTGGCCCTCGCTGTGGCGCGCAACGTCGTCGATGTGGCCGATTGCTTGATCGATTATCATCTCGGCATGTGGGGCTCGGTGCTCGGCTCGTCGATCGTGGGCATCGACTATTCGCGCCCCGAGGTCAATCAGCGCTGCCAGGAGTTGAGCATGCTCTACGGCGTGCCGCTGATCTACGGCACGCGCGCAATGGGCGCCTTCCCTGGGCCGCGCTCAAGCGCGAGCTACGCCTGTGAGGTGCGTGGCATCCCCGCGTTCGGCAGCATGTTGGGTGGCATGGGCTTCGATCAGGTGCTGGAGCAAGAGTGGGCCGCCACCAACCTGCGGGGCATTTACAACGTGATGAAGGGCTTGGGCATGCTCGAAGGCGCGCCAGAGTTGCCCGAGCGCTACCTGATTTACGAGCGTGTGCAGCGCGTAAACCCTCGTGTGGGTGGCTTGCTGCTGCCCTCCAACACCACCGAGACGTTCGGGCGGTTGGTGCAGGCGGGCGAGTTGCTGGGCCGTGTCGTGAGTCCGTTCACCTTCGAGGTGCTGGAGGAGTTGCGCGCACCGTTCGAGGGATACCTGGCCTATTGGGCGCGTAGCTATCCGTTGCGCCCGGGCGATTGGGCGTATGCGGTCATCCCAATCGATCACCCTGGCACGCGTTGGGTGCAATACCCTCATTGGCAAGCACAAGCATAAGATCGATGGGGATTCGTTTGTGAAGCTGGAGGGCCACGATGGAAGACCAAACTCTGCCCCCCGAGAAGAAGTTCCCGTTGAGTATTAAGTTATTGGAAGGGCCGGGCCACCTCCCGATCCATAGCCAGATCAAGAATGCCCTGAGCTATGCGATCGGCGGTGGACTCCTACCGCCAGGTACGCAGGTTGCTTCGGTGCGCGAACTCGCCGCCGAGCTCAAACTCGCCACGAACACCGTGGCGCGCGCGTACCAGGAACTGCAAGAAGAAGGTCTATTGGTCACGTATCCCGGGCGTGGCACCTTTGTGAGCGATACGTTGATCGCAGAAGAGCAACCGGCCAACACGCGCGACGCCACATTGCTCGCGATTTTGCAGCCCGGTATCGAATCGGCCCGCTCGATCGGCTACAGCACCGATGAGATTCGCGCGGCCATCAACAATCTCCTGAGCAATGTCATCACCGTGGGCCTGATCGGCATCAGCCGCCCGGTGGTGGATAAATGGCGAACCGTGCTAGAGCAGGAGTTCGGCGAACTCAATATTGAAGTTGTGCCGCTTACGATCGCCGATCTGCAGCAGAATGAAGCTGCGAGCCTGGCAGCGCTGAAGGATGCCAAGCACGTCTTTACGCTCGTCACCACCTACGCATTCACGCGCGAGTTGCTGCGCCCGCACCAGAAGAAGGTATCGGCGCTGATCACCGAGTTATCGATGGCGACACACCAACAACTCGCCGAACTCCCCAGTAATCAGCCGGTTGGCTTGGTGTGCATCGATCAGTACGAAAATAGCATGTTGGGCCTGATTAGCCCATATGTCGATGTGGATCTGGTGCGTCGTGTAGCGCCCGACGATACACCTGCCCTCAAATGGCTGCTTGCTGAGGTGTCGTTGATCATTCATACCTCGGCTTCTAAGCCCGCGATCACTGCATTGGAACCACGAAATGTGCGCATGATCGAACTGGAATTTGTGCCAAACCGCGAGTGTTTTCGTCAACTGTACACCCTGCTTAAGCACGAGCGGGAAATGAAGGGAGTTCTCTGATGTCCACCACCGAAGTTCGACCGAATCGTGGATTCCATCCTGTTCTTGAGACGGATACCCCCTACATCGTGATTGATGCCTGTATGCAGATCTGGGAGGATGCCGACTGGTCGGTTGCCCACAAGCACGGCGCAACCGTCTATGGCGTCACCGCGTGGCGACCGCACGCCCCGTTCGATCAGGCAGTCGAAGAGTTGATGTACTGGCATCTGATCGCTCGCAAGAACGAGAACATCGTTGTGGCCACCACGGTCGATGATATTCGCCAGGCCAAGGCTAACGGCAAGGCCGCCTTATTGCTGGCCACTCAAGGCGGCGACGCGATCGGCAACAAGCTGTACCGTGTCGAGACCTTCCAGCGTCTCGGCCTGCGCATGATGATCCCGGCCTACAACAACAGCAACCACATCTGCGATGGCTGTCTCGACCGCACCGACAGCGGTTTGACTCGCTTCGGCGAGTTGGTGGTCGATGAGTGCAACCGCGTGGGCATCGTGCTCGACTGCACGCACGTGGGCCGCCGCGCCACGCTTGAGATCATCGAGCGCAGCAGCCAGCCCTGCGTCTTTAGCCACTCGAACCCGAGCGCCTTGGTCGAGAACCGCCGCAACATCGACGACGAGCAGATCAAGGCGTGTGCTGCGAAGGGCGGTGTGATCGGCTTGGCGCCGTGGGGGCCGTTGCTGTTCAGCAGCAAGCACACCGCTCGCCCCACCGTCGAGGATTTCATCGATCACATCGATTACATCGCGCAGTTGCTCGGCAGCACCGACAACATCGGCCTCGGCACCGACTTTAGTTTGGGCACCTACGGTCGCCACGATCCCGATCCTTGGGGCGAGCCGAAGGAGACCGGCTTCGGCGCGGTGGCCGTCAACTTCAACAAGGTCGTCCCGCCCATCACCACGTCGCCGCTGCGCTTCGCCGAAGGCTTCGACTCGTACCCCGAGGTCACGAACTTCATCGACCGCTTGCGGGCGCGCGGCTACGGCGAGGAAGATGTTCGCAAGATCCTGGGCGAGAACTTTATGCGCGTGTTCGCTCAGGTTTGGAAATAACCCTACAACGAGAGGAAATCAAGATGGCTATCAGTGATACAATCGACCGTATGGCAGCCTTCCCGGAGAAGCTGTTAGCACTCCTTGAGGGTGCCGAGCCAGAAGCACTCACCTATCGTCCCGGCCCCGAGGAATGGTCGGTTGTCGAAGTGATCGGTCACCTCGACGATGTCGACGCGCTGATGCGTGGTCGCATCGAGGCTGCGCAGGCATCGGATACGCCCGAAGTGACTGTGTACAAGGAACACAACGCGATCGTCGAGCGCGACTTCCAGAACCAGCCGTTCGAGACGGTGCTCAAGAACTTCTTGGCGGGCCGCGAGAGCTTCCTTGAGATGATGCGCGCCCTGACACCCGAGCAACTGCAGCGCGGCGTGCGACACCCGATGCACGGCTTCATGTCGTCGGAGCGCATCCCCGCCTCACTGCCCAAGCACGATCTGACGCACTACAACCAGATCGCGGGCAACCTAGCGCTCTACGCCTTCGAGAAACGCGCAAAGTAACACTCGGCATCAGCAACACGGTCAGGTTCGCGAAACGCAGCCTGGCCGTGTTTGTCATTTCAAACCATGCCAAATCCGAAAGATTATTTGCACAAGCGGCATGTGAGTGTTATGGCGTACTGACCAACCGGGTTTGGTATCACTCAGCCACTTGCCTCCGATCCCGACAAAGTATGACCCGAAAACATCTGCATACGAGATTGTATGGTAAGATACCCGATATTTCCTCTGCCACTCGAAACGGGCCATAAGGCTACGCAGGGAAACGCATTGCACGCATTGGATGCGGCATGAAGGTGTCTCACATTGCTGAGATAACCACACTTCTCGTTGTCTTGAACAGGGAAATACTTACCAAACGGAGGAGGCTATCTGAGAACGTACAAAACCTTTTGCGCATAGTGGCGCATCACATCACATAGTGCCTTGTTGATGCGGTTTAACATTCGGTGTTCTGCACCACTGTTCGATCAACATAGGCATTAATCGAACGGTAACCGTGCTTTCAGAGCCGTATCATCAAGGCATCAGGTCTTTCCCCTATAATCGTAGTAGACCTCGCTACGGTAGTTATGACACCCAAAGCGAACACAGGAGAGAGGCACACAAAGGGGGCCTATGCCCTTGACCGATCATCTCCACACATCACACGATAGGAGTTGCTATGCGAATTCGTTTCATCTCAATGTTAGTGTTTGTGGCGATCCTCGGCACGCTGGTGGTCTGGCCCCGCGATAGCCGCGCCGCTGCCAACAGCCCTGATGCTGTGCCGCCCTCGTTGCCGCCCTCAAGCGTGCAATACTACCCAGAAACCGGTCACTCGGCGGTGAACTCCTTCCAAGAATTTTGGAAGCGCACCCCCAACGCCCTGTTCGTGTTGGGCTACCCGATCTCGCAGCCTTTCATCGAAGAGAGCTTCACCGAGCCAGGCACGTATTATCGCGTTCAATATTTCGAGCGGGCCATCCTAGAGGAGCACCCCGAGAATCAGGGCACCCAATACTACGTGTTGGGCCGCCTGCTGGGCAATAAGATCATCGAGGGCCGCGAACACGAAGCGCCCTTCCAGCCCGTGAGCGACCCTGGCGATGGTACCTATGACCACTTGACGGGCCATACCCTGCGCAACGAACCCGCCCCGTTCCGCAACTTCTACATGAACAACGGTGGCCTTGAGGTGTTCGGTCGGCCCAAGTCCGAGCAGTTCCAGGAGCGAAACCAGGCGACTGGCGAAGTCTACTGGGTGCAGTACTTCGAGCGACAGCGCATGGAATGGCACCCCGATGAGCCAGATCCGCGCTACCGCATCCTGTTGGGCCTGTTGGGCAACGAATACCGCGATGCCCATCACCAGGGCAACCCGGCATTCAACCCCGTGCCTCGCGAGCAAGCGCTGCCGCAGCCCTTTATCTACGGCTACAACGCTCTGCTCTACGGTCAGGGCACCGAATGGCAGGATCGCAACCGCGTGCTCACGCTCTCGAAGAACTCTGGCGTGAATTGGTTGCGCCAACAAGTGCGCTGGCAAGACCTGCACGACCGCTCCGGCGCGATCTACTGGGGCGAGCTCGATGACATCGTCAACGACGCGCACGCCGCCGGTGTCAACCTGCTGCTGAGCGTGGTGCGCGCCCCAAGCTGGGCGACTCCCAACGGCAACAACGGTCTGCCTTCGCGCGCGCATATCGGCACCTTCGCACACTTCATGGGCGAGATGGCCGCGCGCTACAAAGGCAAAGTCCAAGCCTACGAGATCTGGAACGAGCAGAACCTCGCCTATGAGAACGGCGGCACGGTCGCGAGCGCCAGCCTGTACATGGATGTGCTCGTCGCCGCCTACGATGCGATCAAAGCTCGTGACCCGCAGGCGATCGTCGTCTCCGGCGCACCATCCTCAACGGAAACGAACCGTTCGGATATCGCCCTGAGCGACCTGACCTTCTTCCGCCAGATGTTCTCGGACCCGCGCTTCCGCAGCCACGTCGATGTGATCGGTGTGCACCCGGGTGGCCAGAGCAACCCGCCCGACACGATGTGGCCCGATAACCCGAGCACCAAGCCGGGCTGGACCACGAGCCGCGAGTTCTACTTCCGCCGTATCGAGGATGTGCGCGCCCTGATGGTTCAGTACGGCCTCGGCGATCGGCAGATGTGGATCACCGAGTTCGGCTGGGCCACCGCCAACAACACGCCTGGCTACGGCTTCGGCAACAACACGAGCTTCGAGGAACAGGCCGCCTACATCACGCGCGCCTTCCAGATGGGCCGCTACGACTACGCGCCCTGGGTCGGTGCAATGTTCCTCTGGCAGCTCAACTTCGCGGTGGAATGGAAGTACAAAGGCAACGAGCTGCACGAACAAGCCTCGTTTGGCGTCCTGAACGGCGATTGGAGCCCGCGTCCCGCGTATCACGCCATTCAGGCCATGCCGAAGAACTGAAACGTTTTGTACAGCGAGATGTCTAAGTGAGTAACCTTGCAGGATGGTTGGCCAAGTTGCCAGCCATCCTCATCCTATTTGATTGTTCGAGAATGCCATTATCCCAACGAATATTGGTTGAGCAGAACATACGTCTATCTCGGTTTTTGCACGTAGAAACTCGATACCACAAAAAGTGTATTGCAGAATCGTTCATGTGATTAGTTCGAATAACGCGGTAGATACGTCACTATAGTATACTAACCGCATGGTTTCAGAAGAGACCCTGATCTTGTGAAACCACGAAATCGTGTACAATACGCCAAATCTAAGGTAAGTGTCAACAAGGAGACCGATTGTGAAGATCTCCCTATTCCATTCACGTGTTGCAGCGATGTTGGTGATGGCGCTCTTGCTGCCGATCATTGCAGCGTGTGGTGGTTCGTCACAGACGAGCGAGCCAACACCGGCGCTGCCAACGGCGGCTGTCAGCACGCCAAGTCAGCCAACTACAACGCAGCCTACCGAGCCCCCCACGCCCACCGAGGAATCGGGGGAGCCTGTGCAGCCGACGGTGCCCCCGTCTGATGAGCCAATTACTGGGCCGCTCTCGACACCGTATCTTGAATATGGGGTGATTAATCACCTGTACTATACTGATCGCGGTCGCGTCCTCATCCTCACCAACAATGCTGGCTTCGATTGGGTGCGCCAGCAGATCCACTGGAAGGATATGGAAGGCCCCGAGCCTGGCAACTATGCCTGGGGTGATTTCGACGCTATCGTTGAGGATGTCGCAAACCACAACCTCAAATTGCTGGTCAGTGTCGTCAAATCGCCCGACTTCTACAACGAGACGAACGGCCTCCCACGCGATCCCAAGCCGCTCGGCGATTTCCTCGAAGCCCTCATGAAGCGCTACGGCAACAAGATCGGCGCGGTCGAGGTGTGGAACGAGCAGAACTTGGCTCGCGAGAACGGTGGTCGCGTTACCCTGGAGGATGCGGGCCACTACGTCGAGGTGCTGGCCGAAGCCTACCGACGCATTAAGGCCATCAGTCCTGGCACCTACGTGCTGGCAGCGCCGCCCTCCTCGACCGGCTTCAACCGTGAGGATGTGGCCGTGCCCGATGAGGACTTTTACCGCGCGATGTACAGCTACAAGAACGGGATGATCAAGGACTACTTCGACGCCCAAGCTGTGCACCCGGGTGGTGCCGCCAACCCGCCGCAGTACCTCTACCCCGATGAGCCGTACACCGTGCCGAACTGCCCGCCCGAGCTCGGCTCGTGCTGGACTAACGACGCGACGCACTACTTCCGACATATCGAGAATGTGCGCCGCTTCATGGTTGAGGAAGGTGTGGGCGATCATCAGATCTGGGTCACTGAGTTCGGCTGGGCCACCGCCAACAACACCCCGGGCTACGAGTTCGGCAACTTCGTGACGCCCGAACAGCAAGCACAGTACACTGTCGATGCTATGAAGTGGGCTCACGAGAAGTATCGCAACCCCGATGGTTCCTCGTGGATCGGCGTGATGTTCTTGTGGAACATGAACTTCGCGGTGATCTGGGCTGGCCAAGGCAACCCGAATCACGAAGAAGCCTCGTTCGGCTTGCTCAACCCCGATTGGAGCCCGCGCCCAGTCTTTGACGCGGTGCAAGGTTACCTCGCACGAGTCAAGAGCGAACGCTAATCGCAACAGCCTCTGCAAAGCCACGAGTCATTATGAGAGTGACTCGTGGCTTTTCGATTCCTCATCGTCGGCTACACACCAACTCCTATCCCAAACGAACGTTATGCTATAATGGCACACGTGCAGTTATAGCAACAGTGCGTATTCGTGCTGCAAATCGCTTTGAGAGAGAACACAGGCATGCCGTTCGCAGAAGTACATGGTCGCCCAATTTACTTGATGCCTTCGATCCTTTCGGCAGATTTCGCTCGCTTGGGCGAGGAAGCCCGTGCCGCCGAAGCTGCCGGAGCCGATGGCATTCAAATCGATGTGATGGACGGTGTGTTTGTGCCCAATATCAGCGTTGGCCTGCCAGTTGTCGCGTCGCTGCGCCGTACCGTCAACTTCGTGCTCGACTGCCACCTGATGATCACCCAACCCGAGCGTTACATCGCCGATTTCGTCAAAGCCGGTGCCAACCACATCACCGTGCATGCCGAAGCCACGCTGCACCTGCACCGCACCATCCAGCAGATCAAAGAGCACGGCGTTACCGCTGGCGTAGCGCTCAACCCCGCCACGCCACTCAGCGTGCTCGACGAAATTTTGCCTGACCTGGATCTGGTGCTGCTGATGAGCGTCAACCCAGGCTTTGGCGGCCAAGAATACATCGCGGCCACCACCGACAAAATCGCCAGAATGCGCGCCATCCTAGATCAGCGCGGCCTTGGGCATATCGCTCTGCAAGTCGATGGTGGCGTCAAGCTCAGCAATCTCGCCGAAGTCGTGAACGCGGGCGCCACCAGCCTCGTCGTCGGCTCGGCCATTTACAACCCACGTCAGAGCGTCGCCCAAGCGATCGACGACCTGCGCAAGGCAATGCCTTAGACCAAACGAACTATGCTGTCAGACACGCACGCCAAGACTGCGCAGCCCAACGTTGTGCTTGCCGCCACCCATCACGATCCCGATGGCCGCCTGTTCGCCCAAACCGAGCGGGTCGCTCCGCTGCTGTTGGGGATGGTGTCCTCTCTCGTGATCTTGGCGACCGCCACCACCCAAACGCGCTCAGTCGAACTGCTGCGCTCGCTGGGGGCAGTCGTCTCGTACGGGGCGGCCAACCAGGTGAGCGGCTTGGGTGGCATCGGGCGGGCGCGTCGCGACACGCTCGCACTCGCACTGCAGCAACCCGCGCCGACCATCCTGTTCTGCGATTTCGATCGGGCGCTGCATTGGGCCGAGTATCACCCAGACGAACTCGCCAGCGTGCTTGGGCAACTCGGCGCACACGATTGCACCGTGCTTGGTCGCACACCGCGCGCCTTCGCCTCGCACCCGCGCATGCAGCGCGACACCGAGGCGATCGTCAACGAGCGCTTCGCGGCCTTCAGTGGCTACGCCTGGGATGTCACCGCTGCCGCACGCGGCCTCTCGCGCCGCGCCGCCGAGGCCATCCTTGCGGGCTGCCCCGACGAAACCATTGGCACCGATGTCTCGTGGCCGCTGTACCTGGCCCGGCACGGCTATACTCTCGGCTACCGCGAAACCGAGGGCCTCGAATTCGAAACTGCTGATCGGTACGCCGATCAGGTGGCCGCCGCAGGTGGCCTGCAAGCCTGGATCGATATGCTCGACCAAGACCCGCAACGCTGGGTCGAACGGCTTGAAATCGCCCGTCTCGAAGTCGCAGCGCTATTACTCGTATCGTAACAGTAATCGGCGCACCAAAAATGTAGAACAAAAGCAGAAAGGTTGCTTGCACTTATGCCAAAAGATGGAATCACTCCACGCGCTAAAGATTATTCGCAGTGGTATTTGGATATTGTGCAACAGGCGCAACTGGCCGATTACGCCGAAGTTGTGCGTGGTTGTATCGTGTTCCGCCCGACTGGCTACGCGATCTGGGAGGCGATTCAGAGCGGCCTCGACCAGCGCATCAAAGCCACCGGTCACGTTAACGCCTACTTCCCGTTGCTCATCCCCAAAAGCTTCCTGATGAAGGAGGCCGAACACGTCGAAGGCTTCGCGCCGGAAGTGGCCGAAGTCACCCGTGCCAGCGGCGAGGACCTCACCGAGCCATACGTCATCCGCCCCACCTCCGAGACGATCATCGGCTACTTCTACTCCAAGTGGGTGCGCAGCTACCGCGACCTGCCGCTGCTGATCAACCAGTGGGCCAACGTGATGCGCTGGGAGATGCGCACGCGCCCCTTCCTGCGCACCGCCGAGTTCCTGTGGCAAGAGGGTCACACCGTCCACGCCACCGAGGCCGACGCCGAGCGCGAGACGCTGATGATCCTGCACGACGTTTACGCCGATTTCGTCGAGAAGGATATGGCGGTGCCTGTCTTCCGTGGCCTCAAGACGGCCAAGGAGCAGTTCCCGGGCGCGTTGCGCTCCTACTCGATCGAAGCGATGATGCAGGACGGTCGTGCGTTGCAGGCCGGCACCTCGCACAACCTGGGCCAGAACTTCGCCAAAGCCTTCGACATCACCTTCACCGACCAGAACAACACCATCCAGTACGCTTGGACGACCAGTTGGGGCGTCAGTACCCGCCTGATCGGCGCGCTGATTATGGCTCACTCCGACGACGAGGGTCTTGTGCTGCCGCCGCGCATCGCGCCAACCCAAGTCGTTGTGGTGCCGATCTACAAGAACGACACCGAGCGCAGCCTCGTGATGGAAGCCGTCGATAAGCTCACCGCAAGCTGGAAGGGCCGCCTGCGCTTCAAGGTCGATGATCGCGATCAACTCACCCCTGGCTTCAAGTTCAACGAATGGGAGATCAAAGGCATCCCGGTGCGCGTGGAAGTCGGCCCCAAAGATGTCGAGAAGGGCAGCGTTGCGATCGCTCGCCGCGACATCCCTGGCAAGGCAGGCAAGTCGTTTGTACCGCAAGAGGGCCTCACCGAGCGCCTCGAAGCGCTGCTCGAAGAGATCCAGCAGGCGCTGTTCGACCGAGCGCTGCGCTTCCGCGAGGAACACACCTTCACGGCGACTAACTACGAAGAGCTCAAGCAAGGCATTGAGAAGGGCTTCGTGCGTTGCTATTGGGCTGGCTCTCGCGAGGACGAGCAGCGTATTCAAGACGAAACACGGGCAACCATTCGCTGTCTCCCGCTCGATCAGCCCGATGTGCCAGGGAAGTGCATCCTGACTGGCAAAGAGACGACTCAGCAGGCGATTTTTGCTCGCGCCTACTAGTGAGCGTAATCATCACGAATCTGTGACTGGATCGCTACTGTTTTGATCCGCACACAGAATGAGAAAATAGCGTACAATACTAAGGACGTTCGCCATTTAGTGCAACAGGAATACAGCATGAAGCCGGATACGACACGACTGAGCCAATTCTTGCGCGAGCAACACGATACGTTTGTCGACGAGCTAGTTAAGTCTATATCTGAGGAGGCTCCTAGCAATATCCAGTCGAATCAGCTCGTCAGTCTCGTTCAGGCCAACGTGCAGTATTGGATAACATCGCTTGAGACAGGCGACCCGCAGCCTTTGTTCCAGGGTACACTCTCTCAAGTCTCCATGTACATTGACGAGGGTATTAGCATCGACACCTTGATGACCATCGTCAATGTGATCCGCCAGCACATCTGGCAGCTGATGGGCAAATTCTATAGCGCAGGCGATTGGGACATGGACGTGGTGGAGCTGGTCGAACGCTGGCTGCACGAAGTGCGTCGAACAATCATCTCTGGCTACAATAAGCACTTTGAGGAAGCCTCTGAGCGCCTTGCCGAGCGCGAGCGCGCTATCGAAGCTCAAAGCCGCCTCATTCAAGAGCTGTCGGTGCCAATTGTGCCGATCCACGAAGGTGTGTTGGTGCTTCCCCTGGTTGGTGCTGTCGACTCGCGGCGTGCCTCCCAGATTATGGAATCGGCGCTTGAGCAGATCGTCGCTTACCAAGCCGATGTGCTTATCTTGGATATCACCGGTGTGCCAGTGGTCGATACGGGTGTGGCGAACTACATCCTGCAGATGGCCCGCGCCGTGACGCTGCTCGGCTCGAAGGTTGTGTTGGTGGGTATCGGCGCTGAGATCGCTCAGACCATCGTACAATTGGGCGTCGAGCTGCGCGATATGACCACGCTCGCCAACCTGCAAGCCGGTATCGCCTACGCATTGGCACAGCAAGGCTACGCTATCTCGCCGATGTCGAGCAGTGCTCAGCAGCAGCGAGAACTCAAAATCTAGTCGAAACGTCTCAACGGTACGTAGGGTGGCCTTAACGGTTCGTTAAGCGCCACCCGTTGTTTTTTTCTTTCACCCCTCGCTCCGCGTTGTGCTGATCCTCCCCTGTTTGGTTCTTACCTTTGTTGATGCCATATCCTCGTCTCCTGCCGTCGCAGGTGCTGATGGTTTCTTGTTATCCCTCTGTAGTTGTATATCCAAATTTTTTGGAAAATTGTCTTTTTACTTGTAACTTTTGTATCGTTGCCTCGTATATCAAAGCGTGTTTGTAAGGCTCGGTTCGCAATACGATGAAGGAGAACAAGCATGAAACGCCAGATGAGCATCATACTGCTGAGTGTCTCGTTATTCCTGTTGGCCGCCTGTGGGGGAAGCGCAACAACACCTTCTGGGGAGACTACCGCGCCAACCGCATCGAGTTCGGCTCCTGTTGCGACAACCGCCCCTGCATCATCAACAGAGGAATCCGATGAGGACGCTTCGAACGAGGGTGCTAACGAGGAAGCAACAGGTAGAGAGATTCGCAAGATTGACGATCTTTCCGGCTCATTGAACAACCTCGATAGCTATCACGTGATCTTCTCGTATTCCTACAAAGGCACTGCCAACAATGGTGAGAATCAAGAGGGTATGATCACCTTCGATCAGACGATCGATCATAAGAATAATCGAAGTCACATGAGCTTCAAGACGTCGGGTGAGGTGGGTCTCGGCATGGGCGGCTTAGCGGATATGTACCAGATCGATGGAATGACGTACATTGTGACCAATGATGACGATAACGGGCTGCAGTGTATGAGCGTCGGCAGCGATGATTCGTCTTCTAGCATGGGTGCGATCTTCGAACCGTCGAGTCTGGTCGGTGGTTTGCAGCAGGCCAAGCTTGAAGCTCGCGGCGAGACGGTGAACGGCATTAAGGCCGACCGCTACACGTTCCAGGAGCAGGGTGTTGGTCTGGGTGCCTCGACTATCGCTTCGGGTGAAGTGTGGATCGCGCAAGATGGCGAATTTGTGGTGAAGTACATTGGTAAGGCCACCAGCAATCACGACCTCGGTTTGTCGAGCACTGAATTGAAGGACGTGACTGCGACTTGGGAGTACAACGTGGTGGACGTGAACAGCACCCCCTCGATTGAGGTGCCCGAGGCATGCGCGAACAGTGGGTTCGGTTCGGATGTGCCTGTGCCGGCCAACGCTACCGATAAGGCATCGTTCGGTTCGTTGCTGACCTTCGCCTCGCCCGACGACGTGGCGACGCTCGCCGAGTTCTACAAGAGCGAGTTGTCCGCCAATGGCTGGACCGAGGAGAGCAGCAGCGCGCTAGGCGATATGCAGATATTGAAGTACACCAAGGACAACCGCAGTCTCTCCGTGACGATCACGAAGGAAGATGATGGCCCTGGATCGCGAGTGATGGTGTCGACCTCTGAGGAATAGCGCCAAACAGCTATCGTTCAAGCATCGGGGTGGCGTGCGCTGCCCCGATGCTTTTTGTTTGGGTGCGTTAAGATTCGTCGTTGGTGCGGTTGAGGATGCGGATCGCTTGGCTGAGGCCGAACATCGCCAAGAAGGCGATGAGCGCGACCCATCCAAAGCCGAGCGGGATGCGGATGCCCATCGCTATCAGGCTGAGCACGGTGCCGATACCCAGTCCGATCGCGAGGCGCTGCAGGTGGTGGCGGATCAGCGCGTCCTCATCTTCGACAGTGCTGACGGCGCGCATCCGCTGCCGAAAGCGATCAATGTCCCAGGCCGCGATGCCCGCCGCAATGCCGAGCAGCATCGTGAAGCTGTTCAGTTCCAGCAGCACACCCACCGCCGCCAAGCCAAACGTGACGAGCAGCCCCAGCGCCTCGATCGAGCGCCAGCCCTGGTGTTGCGCAACAACCCACAGCCCGCCCATCAGCACGCTCACCAAGATGCCTAGCCACTGCCCTCCCAGCCCGTAACCGAGCGCCAATAGCAGGCTTGTGATGATGACCGCGCTTCGAGCGTAGATGTTGAGCATGATCGGCTCCTTCGCAACAAGGGTGTGCTAAAAATGCAGTGCTCCGCGCCCGAACGCGGCGGCGGCCACTTGCTGAAACGGCTGCTCGATATCCCAATCGATCACGGCGATGCCCGCTTTGCGCAGCTTGTTCAGCAGCACGCGGCGCTGAATCTCAGCGGCGCGCACCGCCAACTGCACTGCTGGCGTATCGCCCAACAGTTGGCGCTCGAAGGAGACGGTGTCGGGGCTGACCACCAGCACTTGGTAGCCACGCGCTCGCAGCCGAACGATCATCTCGTAATCGCGCGACAGCAGCGGACTGACCAAAATGAGCAGCGAGCGGGTGGGGAACAAGCGTGTTGGGATGCGGTCGAGGTCCTCAAACACGGGCAGGTCGCCAGCCTCGGCTTGGGCCAGCGCCCGTAGAATGCGCTCGCGCTGGATCTTGCCGTAGCCGGGGAACGTCCACGCCAGCACGTTGCCGTAGAGCAGCAGCCCCACACGGTTGCCCTGATCGAGCATGCCCGTGGCGAGCGCGGCGGCGGCTTGGATGCTGTATTCCAACAGCGAGCCGTTGCTGGTGACCATATTGCTGCGCTGCCGCACATCGAGGATGATGCCGATCTCAGTGACGCGCTCCTGCTCGAATTCGTTGACGTAGAGCGATCCAGGGTGACGAGCGCTGGCCCGACCGTTCAGCCAACGCGTGGGGTCGCCGGGCTGGTAGGCCCGCAGCCCGAAGAATTCCACGCCGGGGCCACCCTGACGCGCTGGGATGGTGCCCGAATAGATCTGCGTGCGTCGGGGCCGCAGCGTGAGGTGGCGCAACCGTACTACTTCGGGCACGATAAACACCTGGCTGGTCACTTCGATGAAGCTGTGTTGGCTCAGCAAGCCCAACCGATCACTAGCGATGGCGTTGACGCCCTGGAAGCGATAGACGCCGCGCGGCCCACTAAGGGTATAGTGCAACTCTACGCTGGCTCCCGCGTCCAAACTGGTGAGCAGGCTCGGCGTGCCATCCAGCAGGCGCAGGCCCTTGGGCAGCACATCGCCGATCTGGAGCTCGGCCAGGGCGCCGCCCGTGTTGGTGACCGTGAGCGACACCTCGATCGGCGTGTCCGGTGCCACGCGGTCGGCGTGCAGCCGACGCTCGATCTGGAGCTTGGGCTTCTCGGGCTGATCGAGCAGGGCGACCGCCAGATAGGCGATCGGCACGAGCGCCATGCCCAACAGCGCGCCGTGCAGCGTCCCCAAGCCCACCAGGATCAGCCCGTAGGTGAGCACGCCCAGCAGCACCAGCGGGCGCATCAGCGGCCTCCATCGATCATCGGGACTGGCACCGACCGCAGCACATCGTTCAGCACATCCTCGGCGGCGCGGCGCTGCATCCAGAAGTCGGGCGTGAGCACCAGGCGATGCACCAGCGCGGGCTTCACAAACGCCTTGATGTCGTCGGGCAGCACGTAGGTGCGCCGTTCGAGCGCCGCCTGCACGCGAGCCAACTTGAGCAGCGCCAGCGAACCGCGCGGACTCGCGCCCACCGCCACGCGCCGTTCTCGGCGGGTCGCATCGACCAGTTGCACGATGTAGCGCTCCAGGTCGGAATCGATATGCACGCCCTCAATCGCCTCGCGCATGCTCAGCAGTTCCTGTTGGTCGGTGATGGGCCGCACGTTGATGGTATCGCTGCGTCGCTCGCGCCGTCGCCGCAGGATCTCCTGCTCCTCGTCGATGGTGGGATAGCCGATCGACAGCTTCATCAGGAAGCGGTCTAATTGCGCCTCGGGCAGCGGGAAGGTGCCCTCGTACTCGATCGGGTTTTGGGTCGCCAGCACGATAAACGGGCGTGGCAACTCCATCGTCTCGCCTTCCAGTGTGACTTGGCCCTCCTGCATGGCTTCGAGCAGCGCCGATTGCGTTTTGGGTGAGGCGCGGTTGATCTCGTCGGCCAGCAGAATGTTGGTGAAGATCGGGCCTTTGCGCAGCTCGAAACGCCCCGATTCGCGGTCGTAGATGTAGCTGCCGGTGATGTCGCCGGGCAGCAGGTCGGGCGTGAATTGAATGCGGCGGAACTCCAGGCCCAGTGCGGTGGCGAAGCTTTTGGCGATCAGCGTCTTGGCCAAGCCGGGGTTATCTTCGAGCAGCACGTGCCCGTCGGCGAGCACCGCCGCCAAAATTTGGCGCAGCACTGCGGATTTGCCGACCACTGCCTGCTCGACCTCTTGGATGACACGCGCTCCAATGCGCGCAACATCGGTCAGAGCTTCGGTCATAGGTGTATCCTCAATGAGAACGGCGCGCCACGGAGCCGTGGCACTGCGGAACGATGAACACCAACGCGAACGTGGCGCGTTTCCCGTCGATCACTCGCGGTGCAGACGCTGCTCAAGGTAGCGAAGTGTCAACTCGGGATCAAGGTCTAAGTCGCTCGGCTCCGGCGGGGTGCGCTTGATGAAGGCGCGCACCTGCTGCCAGAACGTCGGCGCTGTGCGCGCTGGACGAATGCCAGCGTTCAGATAAGCCCGTACATCGGGCGGAATATCAAGTGTGGGGTCGCGTAGGCGCTCCCAAAGCGTCATCTCTGGCCCCTGCTCTTCGCTCGATAGCACATCGGAGGTGAGTTGCACGAGCCGTTGCGCCAGCGTATGGCGACCGTACTCGTCGATCGCGGCCCGCTCGAACAGCGCCGCCCAACTCGCCACGGGTGTGCGCGAAGAGCCCTTCTGTGTCTGCCTCATCAATCGTGGAGGTGGCGTGGGCTTCACCAGGCTGGTCCAGGCGAGGATCAGCAGCAGGATCAGCAATCCCGCCCAGAGCGCCGCCTGTGGGATGCTCTCGATCAGGACGCGCACCATCCAGAACAGCTGCAGCATGGGGATGACGATCATCTCGCGCACCACGCCGCGCAACAGCAGCGCCAACAGCGCCACCAACACAACCAAACCTGCGACGATGGCGATCCGTTTGATCATGATGCTGGTGCTCCGTACGTGCGTACAATCGCTTGCAGACAGGCGGCGGCTTCGCGTTCCTGCTGCGGATCGGCCTGTTGTGGGCCGTAGCGCACCTGCTCAAACAGGCGAGTGAGGCGTTGGATGTGCTCATCGCGCAGCCCGGCGGCTTGCAGTTGGCGCTCGAACTCGCGCGGCGTCATACTCAGCTCCCGCTCGATGCCACGCTGTTCGCTCAGCACGCGGCTCATGTCGCGGTAGCAGCGCAGCACGATATTTTTCAAGTCGCCGCCCGCCTCCAGGTCGCGCAGCGCGGCCCCGGCCTCCTCGGCGATCTGCTGGCTGGTCGAGACGGCTGCGGGCTTGCGCCGATGATACCAGAAGAACCAGACCAGTCCAATCAGCACCACGGCCACGATCACGCTCATCAACAGCACAAGCCAGAGCGGCGGTTGTGCGTCGAAGGTCGGGAACGGCTCGGCCACGGCTTCGGCGGGTGCGTCGTTGTTGGGCAACGAGCCGCTGGCCTCTTGCACGGGCGGTTCGACATTGCGCAGGGCGTTGAAGAATAAGTTTAGCAGAATGACGATGCCGAAGGCGGTGAGGAGACGCATCAGCATCTCGCGGCGGATCTGACGGGAGATGATGAGGGCCACCACCAAGTAGATCAGCAAGCCGAGGATGATGATGGCGATGAGGCGTTGCAGGACTGAGCCAGCGGCGGGCGCGGAACTGATGCCGCCGCTATACGTCAGCGGCTCCATCATAAACGAGTAGAAGCGACCTGGTCGAAACTGCAGATCGGCGATGCTCGATGCCAGGAGCATCAGCGCAACGGCTGCACCGCCGAGCAGGGCAACTATTCGAATGGTTTGGCGCTGCATCAGCCCTCGCTTCATTGGCCTGGAAGGCGGCAAAACGAAAGGAGGGTGCCAAAGGAGGCACCGAACAAAGGAGCATCGGTGCAGCCATTATAGCACAGGCAACGCTAGACGCCGTTGCGGGTCGCCTGCCAACCCGTCTCGCGAGAGCCATCGATGCGGAAGCCCGCCTGCTGCACCTGCTCGTACAGGTAGGCGTTGATGACGGTGCCGTAGACTTGTGTGCCGTAGCGTTCCGAGCGGATCATGTCGAACGGCAGCACCACGCGGCGCAGCGGCCCATCCGTGAGCACCGCCCGTGTGAAGGCGATGCCACGGCGACTCTGCACGACCGAGACGCGCACTCGCTCGAATTGTTCGACTGGTGCGGGCAGCGTTTTGCCGAAGCGGTGTATCCACAACACCCCTTGCTCATCGATCGTGAAGCGCTGTGTGGTGCTCCACAGCTTATAGATCGGCAACGCCACCAGTGCAAGCGTGAGCAGTGCGATCTGTGCCCATCCGCGTAGCGAATTGCCCAACTGTGGCGTCTCCAACACCAACAGCAGATGCACGCAACTGAACGTGATCGCGACGCCGAGCAGTATCCACCACATCAGCGGGAAGTGCCGGAATGAGCCGCGCAATCCCTCGGGACTGACGATCTGCCAGCTTGGGCGCTTGCCATAACGGACGATCAGCCAGGTGAGTGTGCCGCTGATCGCGAACAGACAGAGCATCCAAATCGTTGCAACTGCATCGTTGGGATGAAATATTGCAGCAAACACGCTTGTAGCCAAGATCGGTGCTAACCATACCACAACAATCACTAGTTGCAATACTGCGGGAAGCGTATACGTTTGCTGGATTCCACGCATGTTTTGCCTCCTCGTAGCTTTTTTTCAAAAATATGTTATCATGATGTCTGCCACGATCGACTCTGGGGCTTCTGATCACTGGCAATTGCTATTATATGCACACCGCGCTTCTTCCCAGAGGGAACCGCATGCGCACGGAGTTACTTGACGTGTGGTTAGCAACCACAAGGTTTGATGAAGCCTTGTGCCTCCCAACACCCCGAGAGCTCTGATTTTTCAACCAAGGACCCTTTTTGAATTTCGATCAATTTCAGTTCGACCCACGCATTGTGCGTGGGATTCGTGGTGCGGGTTACACCGCCCCTACGCCGATCCAAGCTGCCGCTATCCCTGTGGCGATCACTGGCCAAGACCTGATTGGGACGGCCCAAACTGGCACCGGAAAGACAGCAGCTTTCGCGCTCCCCATGCTTCAGCGTCTGATCAAGGGCCAACGTGGCCGCACCCGCGCTCTGATCATCACTCCTACCCGCGAACTCGCCGAACAGATCAACGATACTATTCGGACGCTTGGGAAATTTACCGGGTTACGTTCAGCAACGGTCTACGGCGGCGTTGCGATGCAGCCGCAAGAGAACGCGCTGCGCAACGGCGTCGATATCATCGTCGCGTGTCCTGGCCGCCTGCTCGACCATATCAACCGTGGCACCGCCCGACTCGACAATGTCGAGATGTTGGTACTCGATGAGGCCGACCGCATGTTTGATATGGGCTTCTTGCCCGATGTGCGCCGCATCTTGAGCCACTTGCCCACGCAGCGCCAGACGTTGCTGTTCTCGGCCACCTTTATGCCCGAGATCGAGCAGTTGGCCTCGCAAGCGCTGAAGAACCCGCAACGTGTCGCGATCGGTCTGACGCGCCCCGCCGACCAGATCAGCCACGTGCTGTACGCTGTGCCGCAACACCTCAAGACAAGCCTGACGCTCGCGCTGCTGAAAGAGACCGACACGCGCTCGGTGCTGATCTTCACCCGCACGCGCCACCGCGCCTCGCGACTCGCCACGCAGCTTGGCCGAGCTGGCTACAAGACCGCCAGTCTGCACAGCGATCGCACCCAGAATCAGCGCCAAGCCGCGCTCGATGGCTTCCGGAGCGGCCAGTACCAAATTATGGTCGCCACCGATATCGCTGCGCGTGGCCTCGACATCGACACGATCTCGCACGTCATCAACTACGACATCCCCGACACGACCGATGCCTACATCCACCGCATCGGGCGAACTGGCCGTGCCACGCGCAGTGGCGATGCGATCACGCTGATCACGCCCGAGGACGCCGCCACGGTGCGCGCGCTCGAACGCGCCCTGGGCAAGCCGATCGCTCGGCGCACGCTGGAGGGCTTCGATTACAACTCGCCGCCGCCCATGCAGCTGCCGCAAGGCCCTCAGACCAAGCAGGCGCGAGCCTCAGTAGCAGCGCAGCCGAGCACCCAATCACCACGGAGCGGCCAATCGCCGCGTGGGCACCGTCGCCCGCAACCCAACCGATCTGGTAGCGCCAACGACGCACGCAAACGCTAAATTGCTTGCGGAAGATGAGCACTTCTCATCTTCCGCACAGTTGTCGCATCTGCCAATGCTCCAATCTTGGCGTAGGAGGTAGATATGCCAACAGTTCAGCGCCTCAGCGATTATCCGCTGATGCCTGTCCTCGCAAGCGTCCATTGTGCCTTCACTGAACTCGCCATGAGCGGCATCGCCGCCATCGGCGAGTTTTGTTATGTCTGCGGCTGTAGATAGTCGTTGTGTTGGGGGAAGGAGCGGCAACAAAAAACGGCCAGCATCGTTGCTGACCGTGGATGTTCGTGGGTTGTGGCGACGCTACGGTTCGTAGCGCTGCACGATCAGGGCCGAGTTGTGGCCACCCAAGCCGATCGAGTTGGAGAGCGCGATCTTGACATCGGCCTCGCGGGCCACGTTGGGCACATAGTCGAGGTCGCAGGCGGGATCGGGCTGCTCGTAGTTGATAGTGGGCGGAATGCGGCGGTCGTGCACGACCAGCGCGCAGATCGCGGCCTCCAGTGAGCCTGCCGCGCCCATCATATGCCCCAACATCGATTTGGTGGAGCTAATCGCCAGGTTGTAGGCGTGCTGCCCAAACACCGATTTGATGGCCTGCGTCTCGGCGGAGTCGTTCAGCGGCGTGCTGGTGCCGTGGGCGTTAATGTACTGCACGGCTTCGGGCGCGATACCAGCCTTGCGCAGAGCCATACGCATTGCGCGGGCGGCTCCGGCGCCGGTCTCGTCGGCGGCGACCATATCGATGGCGTCGGCGCTGTTGCCGTAGCCGATGATCTCGGCGATGATCGGCGCGCCACGGGCCACGGCGTGGTCGAGGCTTTCGACTACGAGGGCCGCTGCGCCTTCCGAGAGGATGAAGCCGTCGCGTCGGGCGTCGAACGGTTTGCTGGCCTTCTGCGGGTCGCCTGTGGCGCTGGAGAGGCCACGCATCGTGGTGAACGATGCAACCATCAGAGGCACGATCGGCGCCTCGCTGCTACCAGCGATGATCACCTCGGCGTCGCCGCGGCGCACCGTCTCGAACGCTTCGCCGACGTTGTGACCGCCCGTCGAGCAGGCGGCGGTCACGGCCATGTTCGGGCCTTTGGCGCCGAGTTGGATGGCGATGTGCCCGCTGGCCGAGTCGGGGATCATGTTGGCGATCAAGGTGGGGGCCACGCGTCGGTAGCCCCGTTCGAGGTAGGTATCGTAGTTATCGAAGATCAGATCGAGGCCGCCTGCGCCTGTGCCGAAGATGACGCCGACTTGCTCGGGGTCCTCTTGGCTCATATCGAGTTTGGCGGCGCGCACCGCTTCGAGCACTGCGTTGAGGGCGTAGCGCACGTAGAGCGGCATTCGGCGTGCTTCGCGAGCATTGACTTCCGGATCGAGTTCGAAGTCCTTGACTTCGCCAGCGATTCGGATGGGGAATGTGCTCGTGTCGAAGCGAGTGATCGGCCCGATGCCGCTGCGGCCTTCGAGCAACCCGTGCCAAGTGGTAGGAAGATCGTTGCCGACAGGGCTAACAGTGCCCATTCCAGTGATAACAACTCGACGCATACAATTTGTCCATTAGCAACAAGGAAGGACGAATGGCTGGTTGTGCTAAACTGCTTCGGTAGATTCTACGCTGGAGAGCAACTTTACCACTTCGCTGTCGGTCATGTTGATCGGACGGGCATCGGTGGTAATGCGTTTAATGAGCCCGGTGAGCACCTGTTTTGGGCCGATCTCAACGATGGTATCAACTCCATGGGCGACCATTTCTTGGACGGTGCGGGTCCATTGAACGGGACCAGTGAGTTGTTGGGTGAGTTCGGCGCGTAGATCTTCGACGGTGGTGAGCGCGCGGGCGCTGATATTGGCGATCAACGGTACTTGCGGAGGGCGCAGGTTGATGCGGTTGATCAGTTCGCTGAAGTGTTGCGACGCCTGCTGCATAAGCGGCGAGTGCGAGGCAATGCTGATCGCGAGGCGCTGCACGAGGCGTGCTCCGCGTTCTTTGGCGAGCTCCATAGCGCGTTGCAGCGCGGCGATCTCGCCGGAGAGCACCGTTTGACCCGGTGAATTGGCGTTGGCCATAGCGACGACGCCCTCGGATTGTGCCTCTTGCACTACCTGTTCGAGCGTGGCTTCGTCGAGGCCGATCACGGCGGCCATGCCACCGGGATTCCGCTCGCCGGTCTCTTTCATCAGCCGACCGCGTTCGCGCACAAGTTTCAGCGCATCCTCGAAATCGAGGACGCCAGCGGCGACGAGGGCGGTGAACTCGCCCATGCTGTGCCCCGCTACAAGCGACGGCGTGCCAAGATAGCCGAGCGGGCCAAGCCGCTCTTTGAGTGCTTCCAGACAGGCGATACTAACGGTGAGGATTGCGGGCTGCGCATTGAAGGTATCGTCGAGTTCTTCCTGTGGGCCTTCGAAGCAGAGCTTGGAGAGTGGGAACCCAAGGACTTGGTCGGCTTGCTCGAAGATGCGACGGGCTGCAGGTGACGTATCGTAGAGCTGCTTGCCCATCCCCACGTACTGTGAACCCTGACCAGGGAAGACAAACGCCATCCTGGCTCGTAATGAGTTGAGGATGTCCAAACGCTTCCTCCTGAAAGGCATCACCAACACGCGGATGCCCTCGTCGTCGATGGAGCACACCGCAGCAAAAATCAAACTCCATGCCCATTAGATATATCAACGGCGGCAAAAGTATATCAGGGGGGGTAGGAGTTGTCAAATAGTTTGTAATAGTATTATGTTTCAAAACCCTCCTGCGCGATTCTGCATCGGTACTTTGTATGATATTGCTACGTATTCTCAACATCTACAAGTCGTTGTGTGCTCGATACGCTCGCTATCACCATTTATTACCTGTTTTCGCATTGGTATCCATTTCGCCACTGTTGTTACAGCCTAGCTACTTGCGCTTGTGTAGTGGCGTAACGCAAACACCCAGCATCCAGCACTAAGCAGCAACATACCGAGCGCCAGCGCGATGCCGATAAACAGCATGGGCCAGGTGATCTGGCCGAACAGCGCTTGGCTCGGGAAGGTGGTGGCGAAGGCGGCTGGGATGACGAACGTGAGACCGATGCGCAGCATCCGTGGGAAAAACGACACAGGGTAACGAGCCGCCTGAAAGAGCGTCGGGATGATCTGGTCTTGGTTGCGGGCCTGCGTCCAGAAGAGCGCGGTGTTGGAGAGGAACCAGATCGCGTACAGCAGCAGGATGCCGCTGATCATAAAGATGATGGCCGCCACCAGGTTGCCGAACTGCCACTGCACGCCTGCCAGCGGACTCGCGTAGAGCACCAGGCCGAGGCCGATCAGGGCGTTGACGCCCTCGTGTGGGCGGATGATGCGCGTGCTGACCAGGAATTGGCTGGCGATCGGGCGCAGCAGCAGGAAGTCGAGGTCGCCCCGACGAATGAGTTGCGAGACCGTCAGTTGGTTTGGCGCGATCAGCATGTTGACCAGACCTTCGACGAGGCGGTAGATGCCCAGCAGCACGAGCATTTGGCCCTGTGTCCAGCCCGCCACTTCGTCGGTGAAGCGGTAGAGGATCTCGAAGGTGAGCACGGCGATGATGAGTTGCAGCATGCCCTCACCCAGGCTGAGCAGGAAGTTGAGGCGGTATTCTGCCTCGCGGATGAGCGACATCAGCACGAGCCGCCACCAAACGCGTAAGTAGTAGAGCATAGCGTCTCCTTAGGCGCCAACCGCCGAGAATTTGCGCAACCCAACGCGCCACACCACGCTGTACAGCAGCCACAACAGCAGCAAATAGCTGATCTGCAAGAGGAAGCCGCGTTGCAGTTGCTCGGGCGAGAGCGCGCCCGTGAGCACCTCTAGCGGGAACGAGAGCGTGTAGCGGAAAGGTTGCACTTCGAGGAAGCCGGACAGGTTGGGCGGGAACAGAGCGAGCGGCACGAATTGGCCCGCCAGAAACGCGCCCGCCAAATCTTTCATCCGCACCAGGGCGCGCACATCGTCGATCCAGAAGGCCAGCGATCCGAGCACCATGTCGAGCAGGAAGGCGACACCCGCCGCCATGGGCAAACAGATCGCGAACAGCAGCCAATCCTGCCAATCTTCGGGCATGCGCAGGTCGTCGCGGAAGAACAGCGCGATCACTCCCACCATCGGCAGCAAGTAGGGCAGTTTGATCAGCTTCTCGCCGAGGTTGTTGGCGAGCAAGTAGGCGATCATCGGCACGGGGCGGATGAGGCGGTGCGATAGGCCGCCTAGGCGGATCTCCTCCGCCAAAAACTCGCCGAGCCACGTGGAAGTGAGCATCGTGATGATCGCGAGCAGCACGTAGTAGGTCACGAATTGTTGGCGATTGTAGGGCAGTTCGATGCCCTGTTGGTTGGCAGTGAGCCATACCAGCAATGCAATCACCGGACCGACCACCAGGTTGAACATCCAGACCAATACTTCGCCGCGGTATTCGAGCGTCACTTGGAGGTCGTACAGCAGCAGGCGCCAAAAGACACGAAGGTTCATGCGACGCCTCCCGCATTCACTTGACCCCGGAAGATCGAGCCGAAGATCTGCTCAAGCGGCACATCCTCGATGCTGAGATCGGCCAGGTTGCCCAGGTGCAGCAATTGCCCGGCGATCTCCGCCACTTGTTCGCGAGGTACCGATAGCCGCACGTGCAGCGGGTCGTCGCTAGGCTGTACCCAGGCCCCGAACAGCGCGGCGATCTGCGTGGGCGGCGGCGGCGCGGCGAACACGGCGCTGAGCAACTTGATCGGCGCGGTCTTGGTGAGCAATTCGGTGAGCGCGCCGTCGAAGTGCAGGTGACCATGGTCGATCAGCAGCACGCGGGGGCAGAGCTGCTCGATATCGGCCATGTAGTGGCTGGTGAGCAGAATAGTAGTGCCCTGCTCGCGGTTGAGTTGGCGCAGGAAGTCGCGCACCCGCTGCTGCGACACGACATCCAAGCCGATGGTCGGCTCGTCGAGGAACAAGATGGCGGGTTGGTGGATCAGCGCGGCCAGCAACTCCATCTTCATACGTTCGCCCAGCGAGAGTTTGCGCACCTGAACGTGCAGCAGATCCTCAACTTCGAGCAGTTCGGCCAGGCGCGTCAGGTTGCGCCGAAACTCCGTCTCGTTCAGCCGATAGATCTCCTTGTGCAGCAGCAGCGTGTCCATAGTCGGCAGATCCCACCAGAGCATATTTTTCTGGCCCATGACGAGGGCGATTTTACGCAGGAAGGCCGCCTCGCGACGGGCGGGTTGATGGCCCAGCACATTCACCGTGCCACTGCTGGGGTAGAGCAAGCCGCACAGCATCTTGAGCGTGGTGGTTTTCCCTGCACCGTTCGGCCCGAGGAAGCCCACGATCTCGCCAGGCTCGATCTGGAAGGAGATGCGGTCAACGGCATGCGTTTCGAGGTATTCTCGCCAAAATAAACTTTTCAATGAGCCGAGCAGACCCTCTTCTTTGCGATGGAAGCGATAGGTTTTTGCCAAATCGGCAACCGTAATTGCTGCCATGAATGTGCTCCTTGAGATGTGCATCGAAAAAAACGATGGCGGGCAGCAGCGGCAGGTTTTCACCTACACGATGCAATGGGTGTGGGTTGCGGCACAACAAAAAGGCCGCGAGCAAAAGCGATCGCTCACAGCCGAGGCCCTATGACGCACGTATCAGTTACATACGCCAGATTTTGGGCACACTGCGGCCATGAACGACCGCATTGATATCTGCGGCAGTGCTTCGGTGGGCAAGTAAGAATAGTAGCAGGCGATGATTGTAGTGCATACAACAGGTGGTTGTGTGGTTATTCCACGTATGCGGTGACTACCAGAATAGGATAGCATAGCGACTTTGGCATTGTCAAGCCATGAAAAGGCCATGACCTATTCGCTCGCACATCATACCAAATCTGAATTATGACTAGGCAAACGACATGTGAATGTTATGGCGTGATGCTAGTGTTCAACCGATACCCATATCTCCCGAAAAAGGTGATGTCGAGGCGCTACGCGTAGCAGCGCCTCGACATCATAAAAAACGTCATATACCTTGCTGCCGCAGGCTAAAACGGGTTTGTTACTGAGACTGTCCAGCCGGATTCGGTATGGCACCACATCCATCACAAACCATGTTTGCGTATTACCAGAGAACAGCGGATTGCTGAAAGAAGGAGCACTAGCATGGCTACTCTAGCCACATATCGCCAGCAGAAGGACGATTGGTTCAAGAACAGCAACGAATCGCCTTTGCCATATGAGGAGCGGGCCGGCTTTACTGGCCTCAACTACTACCCCGAGAACGAAGAACTGCGGATGGTTCTGACGCTCGATGAGTTTATCGACAAAGAACCGATCATCATGACGACCAACACCGGCGATGAGCAGGAATATTTGCGGTGGGGTAAAATTCACTTCACCGTCGATGATCAGCCAGTCTCATTGACCGTTTACTATGCCTCGTGGGGCGGCTACTTTGTGCCGTTTGTGGATGCGACCAGTGGCAGCGAAACATACGGGGCTGGGCGCTACCTCGAACTGCGCCCGCTCGACGAGAACACCTTCATCGTCGATTTCAACCTCGCCTACAACCCCTACTGCGCCTACTCCGAGAACTACAGTTGCCCGATCCCACCAGCCGAGAACCGCATCAACGTGCCGATTCGTGCGGGGGAGAAGGCCTACCACTAGTCGGGCCTCGTGCGTCGCGGCGCATCACGAGGGGTACAGGCGGGCGCTTTCCACGCGGAACTTCTTGGCGCGCGCCAAAAACGTCGTATCGAAATCCTCTAAACCCGTCGCCGTCAGCAGCGTTTGCTGATCCTCGCGGGCGATCACCGTGAGCAGATGCGCGCGCCGCTCAGCATCCAATTCCGAGAGCAGATCGTCGAGCAGCAGCACTGGTGCTTCGCCAGTGCGCTGCCGCATCAACTCGGCCTCGCCGAGCTTGAGGGCGAGTGTGGCGCTGCGTTGCTGCCCGCGCGAGCCGTACACGCCGATCGGCACGCCCTTCATCGCAAGATCCAAATCATCGCGGTGCGGGCCGAGCAGCGTCTGTCCCCGCCCGATCTCGTCGTCGCGGATGCGCTCTAGATGCGCGAGAAACGCCTGCTCGATCCCGCGCTCATCGAGCTCACCCGTGATGCCCGCCACGCTGCTCTGATACGTCACCACCAGCGGATCGGTGCCCGCCGTCACTTGGCAGAAGATATTGCCAGCCAGAGCGTTCAGTTCTCCCACCGCCTTTAGGCGTTCCCGCAGCACATACGCCCCCGAGATCGTCAACTCGCGGTCCCAGAACGCCAACTCATCGCGGGCCGTGCGGCTGGGGCGGCGACCCTCGCGCCACGAGCGCAGCAGACTATTGCGCTGCTGCACGATCTTCTGGTAGTGCGACAGGGTGCGCACATACCGCCCATCGAGCTGCGAGAGCGTCACATCGAGGTAGCGGCGGCGCTCCGAGGGCGCGCCCGTCACCAGCGAGAGATCGGCGGGCGTGAACAGTACCACGCGCAGGTTGCCCACCAAATCGAGCGCCCGCACCGCCTTGCGATCGATACGAACCGTCTTGACCGACGTGCTTGCCAGCCGACCACCCTCCTCAGCGCGGCGCTGCACCACCACCTCAAGGCGCACGCGTCCATCGCTGCGGCGCACCTCGCACAGCAAACGGGCGAACGGCGGCACACCGATATCGCCCTCGGCGTCCCAGCGCACCAACTCGCGGTCGGCTCCAGCACGGGGCGAGCGCGTCGTGGCCAGATAGAACAGCGCCTCCAGGATCGTAGTTTTGCCTGCCGCATTCGGTCCGTAGAATAACGTCGTGCCCGGCTCCAACTGTAACTCAAGCCGATCGTAATTGCGGAAGTCGCGCAAACTCAGGTGCGTAACGTGCATGCAGCCCATCCCGCCGTCGGGCAAACCCTCGGCGCTTGTGGTTCGAAAAAAGCTCAGCGGCTCGCACAACGCCGTGCCGCTGCACCAATGCTCACCAATCAGAAAATCGCGTGCTAGAAGGCGCGCATCAATTCGACTTGACGTAATGCTTGAAGGTTCCCGCAGCCGCTGCAGAACATAGCGATCCGCAACTCCTTCACGTAGCCCTGCAAGCCCTCGTACACCGCCGCAGCGCCGCGTTCGTCCACAGCTGGCTTCAGCGCGGGCTTGGCAGTGCCCGCCAAATCGGCACCCAGCGCGATCGCCTTGGCGATATCCACGCCGCTGCGCACGCCGCCGCTGCCGATCAACGGGATATCGGGCAGCGCTGCTCGCACCTGCCGGATCGCCTCGGTGGTGGGGATGCCCCAACCCGCGAAGGCTCCGGCCACCTGTGCGCCAATTCCGTCGCGATGGCGGTACCGCTCCACCTCACTCCAACTGGTGCCGCCAGCCCCCGCCACATCGATTCCCCAGACGCCGGCCTCCACCAAGCGCCGCGCCGAGCGCGCCCCGATGCCGTTACCAACCTCCTTGGCGATCACAGGCACCTCCAGCTTCGAGCACACCTCCTCGATGCGGCGCAGCAGCCCAGCGAAGTTGGTGTTGCCCTCGGGTTGCACGGCCTCCTGCAGCGCATTCAGGTGCAGAATCAGCGCATCAGCCTCGATCATATCGACCGCACGGCGGCATTCATCCACACCGAATCCGTTGTTCAATTGCACTGCGCCCAAGTTCGCCAGCAGCGGAATGCTTGGCGCGACCCGCCGCACTTGGTAGGTGTAGGCCAACGACGCATCGCGAATGGCCGAGCGTTGCGAGCCAACCCCCATCGCCAAGCCCAACGCCTCGGCGGCCTCGGCCAGCGCCATGTTGATCCGCGCAACATCGTGCGCACCGCCCGTCATCGAACTGACCAATAGCGGTGCTTGCATCGGTTTGCCGAGAAATGTGGTTGTAGTGTCAATCGCGTCTAAATCGAGTTCGGGGAGAGCCTCGTGGGGCAGACGATACGCCGCAAATCCCGTGTACACACCTTTCGCCGCAACATCTTCATCGAGCACAATTCGCACATGCTCGCTTTTCCGGCTGACAGTCTGCTCGTTTTCGCTCATGACGCCATCCTCTCTGTGATGCGGGCTGGTACAGCATCCAGAAAGGATAATACTTACCCGCTAGGCATATGTCAAATAGGAGATGAACCACGATGTCGCTGTTGGGCAGCGGTAGCGATTGGCCGATGCCTATTTATGAAAGGGGAGCTATCGGGTATAATACGGCGTAGTGAAGCGATTCTACGATTGAGGAGTAAGCTTGTGAGCCAAGCAAAAACCCCGAAAAAAGGGCGCCCACAGCCCAAATCAAATCCCCTTGGTGCCTTGATTTCGGCACTGATTGTTGTGGCGATTTTTGTTGCGCTCGGGTTTATGTTAGCCAATAACAGGCAATCCGAGCCTGAGACTGCGCTTGAGCCAACCCCCGAAGTGCCTCAAGGAGTGCCCACACCGGCGGAGATCAAGCAGTACGCGTCTGCACCGCCAATGCTGATCGACACGAGCAAAAACTACAAAGCGGTCATTACCACGCCGCGTGGTGATATTGTGATCCAGCTTCGGCCTGATCTCGCCCCGCAAACGGTGAACAGCTTCGTGTTCCTGGCTCGCGATGGCTTCTACAACGGCCTGACATGGCATCGCGTGTTGGAGGACTTCATGGCACAGGGTGGCGACCCCGAAGGCACTGGTATGGGTGGTCCGGGTTACACCATCCCAGCTGAGTTCACCGACCTCGTGTCGTTCGATCGGCCCGGTATCGTGGCGATGGCCCGCCCCGGCAACGATATCAACGGCAACGGCTCGCAGTTCTTTATCACCACTGCGCCCGCTCAGTTCCTTGATGGTCAGTACACGATCTTTGGGGAAGTGATCGAGGGGCAAGATATCGTCAATGGCATCCCGCTGCGTGATCCCGATCTGAACCCGACTACGCCTGGCGAGCAGATGCTCTCCGTCACCATTATCGAAGAATAAGGCACGCAACGAACGAGGCTCGGTGGGCGAACCACCGAGCCTCGTTTTCTATTTCTTCGAGCGACCAAACAGCCCGCGTTTCTTCGGCGTTTCGACCGTTTGGCGAAGCTTTGCCAAACTATCGAGCTCATTGCTCGCCTCTTGAGGCAGCGAACTCGCGGTTGGTTGCGGCGCAGCCGCAGGGATCGCCGCATCGCTCGTATCGAGCGGCGGAATGGGAATAGACGGTGCTGCGTCGGAGAGCAGCTCGGCAGCGGCGTATGGCAAACTGCCACTCTCAACCCCCATCGCCACCAACCAATCCCACAGCAACTGCTGACGCTCCAACGGCTCATCGGGCAGGCGCAGCGGGCGGCCACGGGCATCGATGATCACACCGAGCGCGCTGCCGCTGATCGCGGCGAGCTGCGAGGCGACCTCTTTCCCAGGTGCGTTTAGACCGATCCGCACACCACTGGCGGGGCGCAGCGTGAGAGTGCCTTTCTCGCCAGGAGACAACGGCAGGCAAGCGATCTGACCGTGTTTCACCGTAACGCGGCGCGGAGCCTCGCCAACCGGCGTCAGTTCGGCCTCCACCGCAACTTCGTCGCGCCGACCATCGCCGAGCGCCACAATGCAGGTCGCGAGTGGCGTATTGTTCAGCAGGTCGCGCTCGATCATCGAAAGCGCCCCATCGGAATCGGCGAAGGCGAGCGCACCCGCGGCAGGGGCGAGGCTAAGCATATCGAGGTGCAATTCAACCGCTAGCTCAGTTTGATCGAGGGTTGGTTGAAGCGCATCGAGAATCGTCAAGGCGGCCAAGCCGGGGTGCGGCGAGTGAGAAAGCACGCCACCACCGGCCATGACAAAATCGTACTGCGCATTCGGCTGCTCGTCCCACAGCGCTTCGAGCGCAAGGCTCAGCGCCTCACGTGTGATCGCGTGCTCGATCAGCACGTCCTCGCGCAGTGTGGGCAGCACGTGGGGTCGCAGCATCTTGTTCAATATCCAATGGGTGAGATCGCGCTCGCTGATCGGGAAGGGCAACCAGCGCATGATCGAGGCCAGGCCGCGCTCGGCGAGCACCGCGCTGGCTCCGTAGCCCGTGCCGATCCCCGCCATTACCACCGGGCTGTAGAGATCGCCATTGGCGAGGAACGCGGTTGTGTGCGCCGAGCCAGCATCAAGCATCAGCGTGGACCGTTGGTACTGCTTGGCGATGAAGCGGGCGATCAGGCCCGAAGCCTCAGCGACCGTGCAGAGCGGTCGGTTCGTCAGGCGCCGCAGCACCCCGATGCCCGGCAAGCGCGGGAGCACCTGCTCGTTGTAGCGTTTTGTGAGCGCTTGCCGCGTTGGGTTGAGTTGTTCGACCTCCAACGTAGGGCGAACATTATCGACCACCGTTAACTCGGCGCGTCCCGAGAGCGATTCGATCACCTGCTCGCGGGCGGCGCTGTTGCCAGCGAAGATGACCGGACGAGCCGCAACATCGTGACGCTGTTGGCCATCCCTATCAACACGCACATTCAGCGCCGTGATACCTACGATATGCGCCAAACGCACCAGCGCCTCCACCGCGCCGCCATCCAAGCCGCCGGTCATCAGCACCACATCGGGATTCAGCCCCACCAGCGCCTGCACCTGTCGTTCGATCCACGTCGAATCGTTGGAATCGGCGCTCTTGGCGGAATCATCGAGCGTGACGACCTGCAGCACGCTCGTGTACGTCGCTCGGCTCGCGTGGAGCGCACTGCGCGCCGAAACCTCGCTTGCCACCGCCGTGATCACCAAGCCCATCATCCCGGCGGCGCTGGTCAGGGCGATCACGCGCGAAACCCCATCATTCTCGCTATTTTGGGGAATCAGCAGCGTGCCGTCATCCTGCAGCAATTTACGCTCTGTAAGCTCGCTAATGCGGGCCGCAGCTTCAAGAATACCGATCACCGCGTTCTCGAAAGGCGGCTCGGTGGTGCTTGCAACTTCAGCCTGACTGATCAGGCGTGTCTCACCCGCAACCGTATCGACAAGCGTTACACGGGTGACAGCGTTGCCGATCTCGGCGATCAGGGTTGCCTTAGGCTTATCTGGCATATGCTACCGTTTCGTAGAGCTTCAGGATACGTTTTGTCGGATGCACAGCAGCACCTGCGGCAGGCTCAACCGAACAATGCGCGGAACCAATCGAGCAGGAAGCTTAGGCGCTCGGTTAGTGCGCTCAGATACGTCTGCATCGCGCTTGCAAAGAAGAAACCGAACGCAATCATCAACAACCAGTGACCGACCATCGATGCAAGGGCAACCAACCGCCCACTCGTACCTTCGCGGGGAGCCGTGTAGTAGAACGAGGCCAATGTCACGATCGTGCCGAGGCCCAACACTACGACACCTGCCATCTGCGCTGGCGAACCCTCCAGCGGGCGGGCGGTATCGAGGATCTGTGGTGCGAGCGTGCCTGCCACCGCGCCGCCAACCGCGAGCGCCGAGCCAACGCCGAACACGAGCGCCAACGGGATATTCGCCAACCACGAAAGCTCTTGGCGTCGGGTGATGCGCGTCAACAGCAGCACCCCCAGTAGCATCGGCACCCCATACAGCAGCCACGCATTGGAGCCGCCAGAAATGAGCGATACGACGGCTGGGCGCAACACCTGATGATAGGAGATCACAAAGGCCAACCCTAGCGAAATGCCCACAAACAGGTATTGGGCGATGCGGAAAAGCGGATTATCGCCGATGATACGGCTCAAGACCATCAAGGTCAGGATCACCGCAAAGACATCAATGATCTCCCTGGTCATGCTTCAGCCCTCCGCCGCACCATTTCACTCACACCTGTCGCGATGCCGCCGATCAGCAGAAGCAACACGAACACCAACACACCCAAGCGTTCCTGGCCGATCTCACGCTCGACTTGGACTGCAGGGCTATGATTTTCACCGCGCAAATGCTCATACGCTAGGGCGCCGTGCTTGCCGGCCAAGTGCAAAATTGGGGCTTGGTCGGTATCGCGCGACTGCTGGAGGTACGGCTGGACGATCGGCGAAGCCTCCTCGGGCATCAGGAAGGCGATCGGCAACTGGGTTGTGTTGCGGCGAATTTGCTCGAACCAGCTTTGCACATCCACCGCATCATCGGCCAGAACCACGATCATCGAGAGATCGTGAATGGTCTTGAGCGGCTTGCCTGTCTTTGTGCCGTCTGCCAGCACACCCAAGGTCGCGTCGTTGCCCTGGAAGTCGCTGCGCAGCACTTGTTCGAGGTCCTGCACCAATTGGCGCAACGCCAGTTCACCGCCGGGCTTATAGCCAAGGAAGATGTAATCCTCGGCACCTCGACCATACCCTGCTGCATCCAAGTCGCCGCGCAGATCGAACAGCAACAGCGAGCCTTGCGGATCGGTGCTGATCATCACCAACTTGACCTTCTGCTGGATGAGTTGCCCGATCACAGCCTGCTCTAGCGGCTTCATCTCGCTGATACGGCGCGCGTCCCACTCGTAACCCAGCAACACCACGTCGTTCTCACCGAGCGCACTGATCTGCTCGAACAGTTGCGCAGCTTGGGGAGACTCAGGCGGCGTCTGCAAGTTCGCGGCCAGGTTAGGCATCGCCAGTGCCGCTACAAGCACAATCAGCAGCACCACGTACAAGATACGCTCGAGCCCAATCCGTTGCAGCAGCGTCTGCGGGGGCGGCTCGGGCAGCGGTACCGCTTCGGGATACGGTGTAGCCGCCAACTGATCGAGCATCGCGATCGCCGCAAGCTGCTGAGGCGTGCGGCCTGGAGTGACAGGGGGCGGCAACTTCGCTACCGGAGCAGCGGCAACTACCGTATCTTCCTCTTGCGTGCCGAGCTTGGTGAGCCAATCGAGCGAGCGCGAAACGGTCGGGTTCGGCTCGGGCTGCGGCTCACTCTCGGTGGTGCGCAACCAGGCTGGTAGCTCAGCTCCGCCAAAGAAGTTATTGTCGCTCTCGGGCGTGCGCGTCGGCGTCGGCGAGGGCTCATCGAACCAATCGGCACCGATCGGCCCAGCACTGCTTGGCGCTTCGGTACTCGGTTGGCTCGAACTGGCTGGCATATACGAGACGCCGCGCAGCCACTCCGGCAGATTCGCATCACCAGGTTCGCCTGCCGTCGGCAATGGCTGGCCTGTCTCATCGCGCAACCACGGCGGCAGATCGTCGGCGGCGGGCGCAGTAGGCGGAGAAGGCGGGGGTGCATCCTGTCTACCCACAGGTGGCCGCTCTGGCTCCACTTGTGCATCTTCCCGCAGCCAAGCTGGCAGATCATCGGCTTCGCCAGTCGCAGGCGCTTGACTGATCGGGGACGGCTCGCTCAGCCAATCCGGCACGGCTGGCTCGCTCGGCGGCGATGGGGGTGGGCTGGCAGGCTCCACTTGCAGCCAACTCGGCAGCTCCTCGCTAGCCGACTCCTCCGACGGAATGCTCGGCGGCCCTTCCTGCAGCCACGGGGGCAGATCGCTATCTGCCGAACCGCTGCTTGCCGGGGGTTGCGGTGGCGCGCTCGGTTCGTTGGCGGCACTCAACCACGATGGAATTTGTGCATCGTCGGCGGTTGGGCCTGCTGGCGTGCTCGGCGGCTGATCCACCTGGAGCCAAGCGGGAATATCGCTCGGTGCGCTTGTCGTCGGCGGATCGGTGGTCAACCAACTCGGCACATCCGATGCGGGCGGGGTGGGTGCATCGTTCTGAAGCCACGCTGGTGCCGATGAACCCGACGAATCTGTAGCGGCATCGCGCAGCCAAGCGGGCATATCATCCAGCGACGAATCGTCGCTGGCAGGCTGCGATGGCTGCGTGGGCGGGCTCGATTCAGCTCCCAGATCCTGCAGCCACAGTGGCACATCTGGCGCTTCGCTCGCCTGTGGGGGCTGCGGTGGCCCACCCGGCAAGTCATTCAACCAACTTGGGCCGCTATCCGCCTGATCGGTTTCCTTCTCACCAAGACCCGAAAGCCACGAGGGCACATCGCTTTGTGGTTCGGAGGGTGGTGTGGAGGGCTCTGCGCCTTCGAATGTAAAGGGTTCGAGCGCAATATCCTCCTCGAGATCGTCCGATTCCATTACACGGCGGATCTCATCGGTGGGAATATTGCGCAACCAATCGGGGATATCAGCCAAATCCTCATCGTCGGTTGACGGCTGGAGCGAAGCGTTGACCGTATCGCTGAAGTCGTTTTGCGGCGCAGGCGGCTGAGGTGCGCTGGGTGGCACCGATGAAGTTGTCTCCGCATCGCGTAGCCAATCGGGCACATCCTCAGCGGGCGGTTGCTGAGCGGGTGGAGCAGATTCGCGCAGCCAATCAGGCACATCCTCAGCGGGCGGTTGCTGAGCAGGTGGAGCAGATTCGCGCAGCCAATCAGGCACATCCTCAGCGGGCGGGCTGAACGGTGTGCTCGGCTGAACGGGCGGCTCATTGGGTGTGGCCGGTGATTCCTGCAACCAATCCGGCAGATCTTCCGACGAGGAATCCGATGATGAAGATGTGCTCGGCGAATCCGCCGCGCGCAACCAATCCGGCAGATCTTCCTGGGTATCGCTTGGAGGCGCCTGCCAACTACCGCTTGGCGTACTCGTATCGCTGCTGAGGTCGCGCAGCCAATCGGGCGTTGCACTGTCGCTGCTGGGCGCACTGCTATCTTCTGGTGGGAGATCGCGTAGCCAATCGGGCATACTGCCACTATCCGACTCCGGAGCATCCAATGGTTGGCTGCTCAACTCTTGGAGCCAGGAGGGCATCTCCTCGCTGCTAGCGCCCGAAGCTGAGTCGGTTGGTGTTGAAGAATCGAGGCCCGCAAGCCACGGCGGCATCTCCTCGTTGCCCGCGCTCGCGGGTGGAGAGGAAGAGATATCTGAAAGCCATGGTGGTACCTGGTCTTCGCTTGCCCCTGTACCACCAAACGTCCCCGAACTCGGTGCTTGGAAAGCACTATTCGGGGCCTCTGGCATGCCAGGCGGGCGGGGCGGAAGGGGTAGACCACGCAGCCATGGCGGAAGGTGCTGATTGTCGTCGGCTGAATCGCGGCTCACCGCTTACTCTCCCAAACTTGTAAGAGCTCGATCGATAATCGAACGGTTACATGTGCGTTATCGGTCAAGGTATGGCTGGTCAAAGCCTAGCAAGACACGAATCCCAGCAACTAGAGCGCCGAGCGCGGCGCCGATGAGCAGACCGCGTGCGCTCGCCAGCGCCACGAAATCCGCCATCCAGTTCACAGTATCGTTCAAGTACGGTAGTGCGGCGAGTTGGGGCAATGCCGCGACGACAAGGACAATCATCGCAACCACCAAGATCACCAAACTATCGGTGGTTCGGCGGCGTAGCGCCCGGAGCGCAGCACTCAGACCAAAAAACGCCAGCAGCGCCAAGAACGACGCAGCTAGCGGTTGGTAAAATGCGCGGAACAGGTCGCGTACTGGTTGTTCGGCCAAAACTGTCGGGTAGAGCACATAGCCGCCGGGCACAAAGCCGATCAGCGTGCCGCTCACAATCACGGCGAGCATGGCGCCGAGCAGCACCACGCTATATCCCCAATCGGCGTTGCGGCGCATAACGCGCCGGATATGGCTCAGAACGACATTTAACAGGCCCACTAACAGCGCAAGCGCTGTGACAAGCGCGGCCCAATTCACCAACAACTGTGCAACTGCACTAATTGTGCCCACAGGGCCAGCGAAATCAATTAGAACAAGCAGCCCAGTAGCACCTGCGATTAACGTTGCAATCAGCCGCTTCGGATCATGCAAGAACGACATGACTATCCTTTGGCGGGCATCGCATCAACAAGACGACGCTCAAGCCACAAGCCTTTATATCGGTAGTGTCCAACCGAACAGAGCGAGGATCAGCAGGATGAGAATGACAAGAATGACAGCTGTTCGCATGGCATCTTGCGTCAGCAACCGAGCCTGTGGAGCGGTGGTACGAGCCAGATAGGCTTCTGCTGCGTAAATTTCCTCGCCAACCAATACACCATCGGCTGTGAGATACACCAACGGCAATGCTGTAGTGGTGGTGGCTCCAGCAATTTGTGGCACGTCACGCTGGGCGCCAACTTCGCCTGCCAACAGAAACTCTTGACCAAAACTACCGTTGAACTGGCTCACTTCAAGCTTCTGGCGGCCATACAGGGTTGTTACACCTGAAGCATACGCCATTGGGTCTTGGTGTGCAAGCATCTGAACGTTCACAGGATCGTAATCCTGGCCCAGCCCAGCGCGCTGATACGATTGGCGCAGTGAGCCACGCAGCGCAAGATGCGCCACGGCATCGCCACTACTTACCAAAATCGGTGCGCCGTTCAGCGCAGCCTCTGCCGCCACTCGCTCCGCAACGAGCAAGCCTGCTACCGTTTCTGCGGTGCTGGCCCTGCCCCCGACCGCGCCGCTGCCCGGCGACAGGTGGATCGCACGCCCTGTCTCTGCGCCGCGCGCCAACGCACGCCGCATCAGATCAAGACCAGGTAATGGGCGTAGGGTGAACGGGTTTCTTCCTGCCAACACGCGAGCATGATGCCAGAGGGTCAGGCCGATGACGGCAAGAACCAATACGAGAAGGAAAAGTGTTTCAGAGGGTAATGACACACTGGGCCTCAGCACAATTCTTTACAGATGCAGGCCACACAACCGTTTTGAGTGTACCGTAAAAGGAATCGTTTGTCAACTATCGCGCTGATCTACTAGTTTTTGTAATACTTTCCAACTTTGCTCATCTTCGAGCGCACTTACATACATTCGCCAGCGCTGAAACGGTGTGAATGGATGCATAAAAAGCATGACCTGACTCGCGAGAAAGCCTAACGGCTCGATCACGTCGAGCAGGATGCGAGCGGGCATCGACAAACGTCTCCGCGAGATACTCTCTGCTAAGCGTTGTAATGCAGCCTGTCGTTCGGATACGTCCATACTCCTCACCTCGCGTGGCGCGTCTGTTGGTGCATCAGCCGCGGCGCGGTGCACGAAACGTCTCGCTATCGAGCAGGATAGTCACTGGCCCATCGTTCGTGAGCGACACATGCATATGCGCGCCGAACCTGCCTGTCTCCACCTTCACGCCGAGCTTGCGCAGCGCCTCAGCACACGTATCGACCAACGGGGCTGCCAGCTCGGGAGGCGCCGCATCGGAGAAGCTTGGTCGGCGGCCACGGCGTGTATCGGCATACAGCGTGAATTGTGAAACGAGCAACACCGCACCCTGCACATCCAATAACGAACGATTAAAACGCCCTTGCTCGTCGGGGAAGATACGCAGATAAGCGATCTTCTCGGCGAGCAACTCGGCATCGGCAGCTTCATCGGTGGAACCGACCCCTAACAAAACGAGCATCCCGAGTCCGATCTGCCCGATAACCTGTGCATCGACCGTCACCGACGCTTCACTCACACGTTGAACAACAGCTCGCATCGCCTACAATTTCTATCAACACCCGTGCCAATGGTGAACGATTTAACGGCCATTGCTGTTCAAATGTGCGAACACAATGCGTCCGGTTTGCGTCTGATACACGCGTGTCACCGTAGCCGAAACCGTTTGGCCCACCAACTTGCGGGCATCCTCTACCACAATCATGGTCCCATCATCGAGGAACGAAATACCCTGCTCGCGCTCGCGGCCCACATCCCGAATGGTAATGTGGATATCTTGCCCGGGCAAAACAGGAGGACGCACAGCATCGGCAAGCTGATTCAAGTTGAGCACCTTGACACCCTGCAAGCCCGCCACTCGCCCAAGGTTGTAATCGTTCGTGATGATCGGACTATGGTATTGGCGCGCCAACACCACCAATTTATCATCGACCTGCTGAACACCATTCACTTCAACATCGATAACTTCAACCGACATATTGCCTTCTTGCTGCATCGTATTGAGGATTTCGAGGCCACGGCGTCCTCTGCTGCGTCGTTGCTCATCCGCCGAATCGGCCAACATCTGCAGTTCGTTCAGCACGAATTTTGGCACCAGCAACTCGCCATCCAAAAAGCCAGTTTGGCTCACCATCGCAATACGCCCGTCGATAATAGTTGAAGTATCGAGAATATAACGGTGTGGCTGCTGTGTTAGCGATTCGATCAATGGTTGCGGAACGACAAACGGCGAGCGTCGCGATGAGCGCAACAAATCGCCGATCTCTTTTTTACGCTTTGCGAAGATTAGCGCACCTAAATACGCCAATAAAATTGCCACAGTGATGGGCAGAAATTGACCGAATGGCGGGGGCAATTGCGAGAGAGGCACTGTAATCAGTGTCGCAAACACGGTGCCCAACAGCGCGCCAAACACAACTGCGATCAACTCGCTAATCGAGATGCTTTTGATATAGTGCCAAACCTTGGAGAGAGGCACCAAGATTAAATATGGCGAGGCGAGCAAACCTAAGCCGGCGCCAGCTAGCGTCAACAATTGCGTCGCCTGAATTTCACTCTGCGTTGGTGGATTTCCCGAGAGCACCGTACCTAAGTAATTGCCAACATACGCTAGTGCTCCCATCCCAAGCACACGAATAATAAAATTGAAACTAATCTTCATACATCATCTCAATACCGACCATCGAAAGGAAAAAGCGTTCACATACAGGTTGAATCTACACGAGCGTTTCGCTACCCCTCTCGATCGTCTAGCTTTCGTCCTCATTCTCTACAACATTGTGAGATGATCGTCGGTCTCGCGGCCCTAGCACCATATCAACAGCCTCGGCTACCGAGCGCACTGCAGCGACTTCCAAACCCTCAACTTTGGGCATCGCCGAAGGGCTAGGGTACAACGACCGTCGAAAGCCAAGTTTCGCAGCCTCACCCAAACGGCGGTCGAGTTGACTGACACTACGCAACTCCCCCGAAAGGCCGATCTCACCCACCAACACGACTTCTGCGGGAACGCGTTGGTTGCGGTACGATGATGCGATAGCCAACGCCACCGCTAAATCGGCAGCTGGCTCACTGATTCGTAGCCCACCAACAATGTTGACATAAATATCTTGATTGAAGAGCGGCAACCCCACGCGCTTGCTCAACACTGCCACCAACATCAGCAAGCGGTTCATATCGAAGCCGTTTGCCGTGCGACGAGGCTGGTTGCTAGCCGTATTAGCCGTGAGCGCCTGAACCTCCACCAAAATGGGGCGCGTACCCTCCATCGTTACCGCCACCGCCGATCCAGGTGTACCAATGCTACGCTCGGCCAAGAACACTTGCGAAGGGTTGGTCACCTCGGCCATACCGCGCTGTGTCATCTCAAACACGCCCACCTCATCGGTGGAGCCAAAGCGATTCTTGACGCCGCGCAGCAGCCGATACTGGTGGAACCGATCACCTTCGAGATACAGCACTGCATCGACGATATGTTCGAGGACACGCGGCCCAGCGATCGCACCCTCTTTCGTCACGTGCCCGACCAAGAAGATCGGGATGCCGTTCTCCTTCGCCACGCGCAACAGACGTAACGCGCCCTCACGTACCTGGCTCACACTACCCGCCGCCGATGTCAACTCGTCCAAATACACCGTCTGAATCGAGTCGATGATCACCAATCTCGGCTGAATATGCGTGATCTGCTCTAAGATCAAATCGAGATTCGTCTCGGAATAGACCAGCAACTTCTCGGGATCGAGGCCCATTCGTGTGGCCCGCAGTTTGATCTGCTGGACCGATTCCTCTGCCGAGACGTAGAGCGCCGTGCCCACCTCATCGGCGAAACGCGCCGCCACATCGGTGAGCAGCGTGCTCTTGCCGATGCCCGGGTCACCGCCGATCAGCACCACAGAGCCTGGCACTAACCCGCCACCCAGCACACGAGCGAACTCCTCGCCGAGCACGGGCAGACGCGCAAAACCGCCGCTATCGATCTCGCGCAGCGGCACGGGCCGATTGAGCCCTTGGACTGGACTCACACTGCGGCTGCGTCCGGAGCTCTCTTTGCGTTCGATCTGCTCGACCAAACTATCCCAAGTGCCGCAGTCGGGGCATTTACCCATCCAGCGGGTCTGTTGTGAGCCACATTGTTGACATATAAAAATGGTACGTGTTTTAGCCAAAATAAAGCCTTTGAATACAAGCGCTGATTAATGCAGAATAACAGAGGTGCGTGGCTGGAATGATAAATTCGCTCCATTATACCATGCCCCTACTGGCTACTCTGGATTATCGTGTGGGATCAATTGCATATCAATACAGCACAAAACCTGCTCAGTTAGAGCAGGTTCTGTACTGACTTCGTAGAATGTTTGGAGGAATTAGGCGATGGCCCCCTCGGTCTCTTCGATCGAGGCGTTCACCTCGCGCTGCGTGCGCAGCCGCAGGTACGTCTCGCCGTTCTCGAGGGTAGCGGTATCGACCACCACCACATCGCCGGCCTTAAAGCGACCCTCCAGCACACCTTCGGACAGCGGGTCCTCGATCAGGTTGGTGATGATGCGGCGGAGCGGGCGTGCGCCGAAGGCGGGATCATAACCGCGCTTGGCGAGCAACTCGTGAGCATCATCGCGCACATCCAACGTGAGGCCGTGGTCTTTCAGTTGCTCCTGCACGCGCTTGAGCATAATCGCCGTGATCTGGCGGATCTCATCGTTCGTCAACGCGTGGAAGATGATCGTTGCATCGATACGGTTGAGGAACTCGGGCCGGAACAGTTGCTTGAGCGCATCATCGACCTTCTTGCGCACATCCTCGTTGTCGAGCTCGCTGCCAGTGTTGAAGCCAGAGAAGCCGATCCGCGATGCGCGCCGAATGTGCTCGGTGCCAACATTCGAGGTCATAATGATGATCGTATTGCGGAAGTCGACCCGGCGACCTTTACCGTCGGTGAGTTGGCCATCCTCAAGCACCTGCAACAGCAGGTTGAACGCATCGGGGTGGGCCTTCTCGATCTCGTCGAACAACACCACCGAGTAGGGCTTGCGCCGCACAGCATCGGTGAGCTGGCCGCCCTCGCCGTAGCCGACATAGCCGGGAGGCGAACCGACCAATCGCGATGTAGTATGGCGCTCTTGGAACTCCGACATATCGATCTTGATCAGATGATCCTCGGAGCCAAACATAAACTCGGCCAGTGTCTTGGCGAGCTCGGTTTTACCGACGCCCGTGGGGCCAAGGAAGATGAACGAGCCAATCGGTCGCTTAGGATCTTTCAGGCCAGCGCGGGCGCGCCGCACCGCCTTCGAGATCGTCACGATCGGCTCCTGCTGGCCAACCACGCGGTTGTGCAGGAACTCCTCCATCTGGAGCAGGCGGGTCGTCTCATCGCCTTGGAGGCGTTTCACAGGGATGCCCGTCCACATGCCGACGACTTCAGCAATGTCCTCCTCAGTCACGTAGGGGCGTTCGGTCAGTTTCGAGTCGCTGCCGATGCCAAGCTCGCTCTCGATCTTGCTAATGCGGGTGAGCATTCGCTCCTCGCGCTCTTGCAGATCGGCGGCAAGCTCGAACTGTTGATCTTCGATCGCGGCCTCGCGCTCGGTACGGATCGCTTCGAGGCCACGGAGGGCATCGCGTAGCGATGGTGGTGTTGCCGAGCGTGTCATGCGCACACGAGCCGCAGCTTCGTCGATCAAGTCGATCGCTTTATCGGGAAGGAAGCGGTCGGGCACGTAGCGGGCCGATAAGTGCGCGGCTGCGCGGATAGCCTCATCGGCGATTTGCAGTTGATGGAAATCCTCGTAGCGGCTCTTGATACCGCGAAGGATCTCGATGGTCTCTTCCTCGGTGGGTTGCTCGACCATCACGGGCTGGAAGCGGCGCTCAAGGGCGGCATCGCGCTCGATGTACTTGCGGTACTCGTCGAGCGTGGTTGCGCCGATGGTCTGCAGTTCACCGCGCGAGAGGGCCGGCTTGAGGATGTTGGCGGCATCGAGGGTACCCTCGGCACCACCAGCACCAATAATAGTGTGGAACTCATCGATGAACAGGATACAGCGAGTCTCCTTGATTTCATCGACGACGCGTTTGAGGCGTTCCTCGAATTGGCCACGATACTTCGTGCCAGCGACGAGTGCACCCATATCGAGGGTGACGACGCGCTTGCCTTTGATGCTATCGGGCACTTCGCCAGCGACGATGCGCTGCGCTAACCCCTCGACGATCGCCGTCTTACCGACGCCCGGCTCGCCGATCAAAGCGGGGTTATTTTTAGTGCGGCGTGAAAGAATCTGAATAACGCGCTCAATTTCGTGTTGGCGGCCGATCACTGGGTCGAGGCGGCCTGCCTCGGCCATCTCAGTTAGGTCGGCACCAAGTGCATCGAGATAGGGCGTTTTGCTTTGGCGTTGGGCGCTCGGGCCACTGGCAGCGCTCGCCGTGGGGCGTTCGATACCGCTGCTGGGGCCTTGACGCAGCACACGCATCACCTGCGTACGCACCTGCTCTAGCGAGACACCGAGAATGTCGAGCACGCCTGTCGCGACGCCCTCGCCATTGCGCACCAAGCCGAGCAATAGGTGCTCGGTGCCGATGTAGTGATGGTTGAGGCGTTTGGTCTCTTCGACGGCGTATTCGATCACCTTCTTGGCGCGTGCGGTGAGGTCTTGGTCGGTGCGTGCTGCACCTTCGCCGACGCCAACGATAAACTCCACTGCATGCCGGGCTTGCGAGAGTTTGACGCCTAAGTTATTGAGCACTTGAGCTGCAACGCCTTCGCCCTCGCGGATCAGGCCGAGCAAAATATGCTCGGTGCCGATGTAGGGATGGTTGAAGGCGCGTGCCTCCTCGGTGGCATATTGCAGCACTTGTTTGGTGCGTTTAGTAAATTTATCAAATGCCCGGTCAGCCATGACTGTTCTCCACTTCTTCTATCTGAGGCCTAGTTGCATTGCGGCGCTCGATGTGAAGCCTGGTATGTTTAGGATGCGCAATCGCGCGCTCTATGCTTAGGATCTACGCTTCCTCCGGGCTTTCGGATGTGTCGTCGGTCGGTGTCGGCGTCGCATCCTCAGAGGCTTGGCGCATGCTCAACCCCATTCGTTTGCGCTGAGGATCGATACGTATGATGCGCGCCTGGATCTCTTGGCCTTCCTGGACTACTTCGCGTGGATGCTGGGCGCGGCCATCGCCCATCTCCGAAACGTGTATCAGGCCCTCAATCCCGTCTTCGATCCGTGCAAACGCGCCAAACGACGCTAACTGGGTGATCGTCCCGGTGACGATTTGGCCAAGTTGATACCGTTCGCTGACAGTCGTCCAGGGTTCATTTTGTGTTCGTTTTATGGACAGCGCGATACGTTTGCGTTCGTTATCGACGCTGAGAATATACACTTGTACCGTATCGCCGGGTTTGAGTACTTCACTCGGGTGTTTGACGCGACTCCAAGAGATTTCAGAAAGATGCACAAGCCCATCGGCACCGCCGATATCCACGAATGCACCGAAGTCGCAGACCGATGTGACACGGCCTGTGTGGATATCGCCTTCTTTAAGGGCTGAGAGCAGTTCGTCCTTCCGGCCTTCGCGTGCTTCTTGGACAGCCTGCCGCTCGGATAGAATCAACCGATTACGATTTCGGTTGATTTCAATCACCTTCAGCGGGAGTGAAGTACCGACCATTTTGGCCATGTCGGATTGCTTTTGCGTTTCAGGGCCACGGCTAATCCCGCTGACTTGCGAGGCTGGCACAAAGCCTCGTACTCCATCGAGATTAACAAGCAAACCACCTTTATTATAGTTGGTGACTTTGGCTTCGATGACTTCGCCGCTGTCAAAGCTCTGTTGCAGGCGCCGCCAACTCTTTTCTTGGCGCGCCTTATCTACCGAGAGCACTGCGCGACCTTCTTTGTCTTCGGCTTGCACCACAAACACAAGCAGTGTATCGCCTGGCTTGAGCGCTGCGCGGTCTTCGGCAGAGAGCGATTGCATTTCGCGTGTCGGCACGACTCCTTCGGATTTCGAGCCGATGTCTACAAGGAGCTCGTCCTTGTCGACACGCATGATGACGCCATCAACGGTATCGCCGTATTGGAGGTTCCGGTAATCGTGTGCGGGGTTGATAAGGAATTGCTCCATGAGCGCACGATCTTCGGCTTCTTGCGCAGCCAGATCGTCGGAGATACCATTTGTTGTTGTGGTTTCCTCGGCATCTTTATCGGCAGCCGTAGGTGTTGGTAGTTGCTTTTCCATGCGCTTTCCTTGAAATAGCCAGCGGATGGATGCGTGCCCCTATAAGAGAGATAGGGCTTTGAGGTATTATACGGTGTTCGATCACAAAACGCAAGAGTACATACCTCCTAGTCCTTTTGGACGTTGACATCTGTTCTAGGATGCGGTAGAGTCTTATACTCTGGTATTTTTATCGATACTCTTGGGTCATCAATGGCACTGCTTCTGGTGTGTTCGTTTGGCGATTCAGTGGTCAATCATCGGGTAGAGCGTTCATTATTTATGATGAGGTTACGATGCCATCGCTGATTTCCAACCAACGTCACTTGCAAACGCTTGGTCAATTATTGATCGCAGGAGGACATCACGATGTCCGTGGCTTGTTAGCCTCTTCGCTTGAACGTTTGGTTGCGTTTTGGCCAGCGTTGGGCGGTATGTTGCTGTATCAAGCTCCTACGAATGAATTGATCATGCTCGAACATGGCCATTTAGATCGCGAGGCGATTCGCTTGATCGCTGAGGCGCGTGAGGGGTTTACGCGCCGCGAGGAGGGGAGTGAGCCTGCGATCGGCTATTATGCCCTTGATGATGACCGCGAGATTATGGAGCTGCCGCTGCAGAGTGGAATGCAGACGGTGGGTTTACTCCATTTGGTAGTACGCGAGGGTGAACAGCGCTCGGATGCTACGGCGCCGCTCGAAGATATTGTGATGTTGTTGGTGCGCGCTATCGGTGGTGAGGCCGATAAGTTGGCGATGTTGCGCCACGCGGAGCAAGATCTTCGTGAGTTGCATTTGCTGTACGAGGTTGGCCAAGCGCTGGCGACGAACCTCGATCTTCCGAGTCTGCTTGAGGATATTAAGCACCGCGTGCCTTTGGTGATCGGTGCCGAGCGTTGCTCGATCATGATTTTCGATGAGTCGACGCAGGAGTTGGTGCTGGAGACGACCGATCCTCATACTGGTGAGCGCCGGGTCTTCCAAATTCCTACGGATCGCGGCATTGCTGGGTGGGTGCTGACCAATGGCATCGGCCAGATTGTGAATGATGTTGAGCAAGATCCGCGCTGGTTCGATGGTGTGGCCCGCGATATGGATTTTGTGACCCGCTCGATTTTGTGCGCGCCGATGCGGCGTGGCGATCGGGTGGTGGGTGTGATGCAGGTTATCAATAAGCAGACCGGCGAGCCGTTTACCGAGCAGGATTTGCAGTTGTTGACGACGCTGGCAAATCAGGCTGCGGTTGCGGTTGAGAATGCTCGCTTGGTGCGTAGCTTGAAGGAGGAGCGCGATAAGCTGTTGGCCAAGGAGGCCGAGGTGCGCGCTGCGATCGCTCGCGATCTGCACGATGGGCCGACCCAAAGTGTGGCTGCGATCGCGATGAACATTGAGTTTGTGAAGCGTTTGCTGCGGGCGATGCCCGAGCGGGTCGAGAGTGAGCTTGATGTCCTCTCGGAGTTGGTGCAAAAGACGGCCTACGATATCCGCACGTTGCTGTTTGAGTTGCGCCCGCTGGGGTTGGAGACTCAGGGGTTGTTGGCGACCTTGCAGCAGTATGTGAGCCGTTTCCGCGACCCGACGGGCTCGATGCGGTTGCGCTTGGAGGCTCCAACGTCGATCCCACGCTTGCCTGTCGAGGTTGAGGGTGCGATTTTTATTATTATCCAGGAGGCTGTGAATAATGCTCGTAAGCATGCACAGGCTTCTGAGGTGGTGATTTATCTGTACCCCGAGGAAGGCCAGTTGGTGGCGAGTGTGCGTGATCGGGGCCGTGGGTTTAATTTGGCTGCGGTCGAGTCGGGCTATAGCATGCGCGGTTCGCTTGGTTTGTTGAATATGCGTGAACGTGCTCAGTTGATCAATGGTGAGTGCCGGATTCGCTCGGCGGAGGGCGAGGGCACGACGGTTGAGTTGCGGGTGCCGATCACGTAGTCGCGCTGATTGCTGTTGTGAGATGAAAGGTGGATGCTTGCTGTGATGCAAGCATCCACCTTATTTATTAGCTATTCGCCGCCCGAGGTGACTTCGTCGCCGGGGAGCGGCGGCCAGCTGCCGAGTAACAGGCCAAAGACGAGGCCGATGATGACGCCGAAGATGGCTGCGGTGAGGTAGTTGTGGGTGGTGGTGGCGAGCAGCAGGCTGAAGACGGTGAAGATGATGATGCTGCCGATCACTTTGACGATGCGTGGTAGTGGTTGGCGGGTCGGTTCGGCTGCTTTGGCGGCAGGGCGGGCTGGTGCTGCTGGCGTGGCCGGACGCGTTGGCGCTGCGGCTGGCGCGGTTGCTGTTGGGCGCGCTGGCGCTGCGGTTGGTGCGTCGGCGGTCGCTGCTGCTTTGGCGCGGTTGGCGGCACGGATCGCGGCTAGGCGCGCGGCTTTGTCGTCGGTGGGGGCGGTGGCGGTGGCAGCAGGGGCGGCGGTGGCAACGGGAGCGGCGGGTGCTGCCGTTGGTGTCGGTGCGCCGTCGGGGGATGTGGCTGCCGCGGCTTTTTTGGCGCGGTTAGCGGCGCGGATCGCCTCTAGGCGGGCTTTTTTTTCGTCGGCATCGGACATAGTGCTGCACCTCGTTACGTTACGTAATGGGTTGCGATGATACGTCACTGCGTATCATTGGGGCACAATGTTGGGCCATCGATCTGCTGGGTGGGCCGCGAGTAGAGCGGCGCGCGTTTTGGCGCGTAGCGCCATCCTGCCCGAGCGCGCGAACGTTGAACACGACGTTGTTGTTCCGCAGCGACGGGCGTTGATGTTGAGGTTGCTCCTTTTTCTATATGCTACAAAACCTGGGCTGTGTTAAGTAGGGTGTTGTGGTGGAGTACAGCCCGTTTGTTAGTTGCCCACAAAGCCGCCGAGTTCGTGCCGCCCGATCACGACGCGCAGGATCTCGGAGGTGCCTTCGCCGATGGTGAGCAGGCGCTGGTCGCGGTAGATGCGCTCGACCGGGTATTCTTGGCTGTAGCCGTAGCCGCCGAAGATTTGGATGGCGTCGCGGCAGACTTTTTCGCCCATTTCGGAGGCGAAGAGTTTGGCCATGGCGGCGTGTTTGCTGAATGGTCGCCCTTGGTCTTTGAGCCACGCGGCTTGGTAGACCATGAGGCGGGCGGCTTCGATGTTGGTGGCCATATCGGCGATCATGTTGGAGACGGATTCGTAGGAGCCGATCGGTTTGCCGAAGGCGGTGCGCTCTTTGGCGTAGGCGCGGGCGGCCTCGAAGGAGGCTTGGGCCAGGCCGATGGCCATGGCGCCGATGCCGATGCGCCCGCCGTCGAGCACTTGCAGGAATTGGATGAAGCCGCGCCCTCGTTCGCCGAGCAGGTTGTCTTTGGGCACGCGGACGTCTTCGAATGAGATGGCGGTGCTGACGGAGCCGCGCAGGCCCATTTTGGGTTCGTGTTTGCCGAAGGTCATGCCGGGCGTGCCGCCGGGGACGATGATGGCGCTGATGCTGTTTTTGCCGCCCTGTGGATCGGTGACGGCGGTGATGATGATGTGGCCTGCTACGGGGGCGTTGGTGATCCAGAGTTTGGAGCCGTTGATGACCCATTCGTCGCCTTCGAGGCGGGCGGTGGTGCGGGTGGCTCCGGCGTCGGACCCGGCGTGCGGTTCGGTGAGGCCGAACGCGGCCATGTAGCGGCCCTCGGCGGCGGGCTTCAGGTAGGTGCGTTTCTGTTCTTCGGTGCCGAAAAGGGCGATCGGTGCGCTGCCAAGCCCGATGTGGGCGGCGTAGGCGAGTGCGGTTGAGCCACAGGCGCGGGCGACTTCTTCGATGGCGATGGCGGTGCTGATGCTGTCGGCGGCGGCGCCACCGTATTCTTCGGGGAAGGGCAGGCCCATGAGGCCGAGTTCGCCCATTTTCTTGAACGTTTCGGCGGGGAATTCGCCCGTTTCGTCGACGTGGCGTGCGCGTGGTGCGATCTCTTTTTCGGCAAATTCGCGTACAGCCTGACGAATCATTTGTTGCTCTTCGCTGAGCTCAAAGTGCATAGCTGGTGCCTCCAGTTGCGTTATCGCGGCTGTGGTGCGGTTTCAGTATACCATAGTTTGGGCTTCTTAGTCGGTAACTACAGCGCCTAAGGAGATTGGATTGTTTGCCTGTGGTATAATGCGCGTTCGATGAACCAAGTTGGGGGTGTTTTTGTGAGTTATTCGTTGGCTTTGGGGCCGTTTCATCCCGCGTGGCGGGGGCCGCAGCGGTTTGTTCTCCAAGTGAGCGGCGAACGGATCTCCGACATCGAATACTACGATGGTTTTAATGAACGCGGTTGTGCTGAACGGTTGCCGCGCCTTGATCTTCCCCGCGCACTGCATTTGGTGACGCGGATTTGTGGTGCGTGTTCGTTTGCGCATGCGTTGGCGTTTTGCCAGGCGATCGAGCAGTTGTGCGGTATCGAGGTCTCGGAACGGGCCGCGATGCTGCGTTGTGTGATCGCTGAGTTTGAGCGGATTAGTTCTCACTTGGATGCGGCTGCGACGCTGTTGACGGCGTTGGGGATGGAGCCGTATGCTAAGGAGTTGATGGAGCTGCGCGAGCAGGTGTTGGGCGGGATGCACTCGCTGACTGGCGCGCGTTTGGCTCCGGATATTTGTGTGCCCGGTGGTTTGCGACGCGAACTTCCTGCGCGTGAGCGCGAGGAGTTGTTGGTGTTGCTGCCAAAGTTGAATAGGGCGTTGTACCGTTGTGCTGATCAGTTGATCGATCATCGCGGGTTGTTGGCGCGGACGATTGAGGTGGGGGCGTTGCCCCGCGCCGCCGCTGAGCAGTTTGGTGTTCGTGGTCCGTTGGCGCGCGCTTCTGGGATTCCTCGCGATACTCGTTCGGATCACCCGTATGCGGCGTATGCCCAACTCGCCTTTCAGCCGATCACGCAGGAGGGCGGCGATGTGTACGCTCGTCTGATCCTGTTGCTGCTTGAGGCGTATGAGAGTGTGAAGTTGGTGGAGCAGGGCCTTGAGCAGTTGCCAGAGGGTGATGCGGTGGGCGCGTTGCCGGAGGAGTTGAAGGCGGGTAAGGGCAGCGGGGCCGTTGAGGGGCCGCGTGGGATGATCCGCTATATGATCGAGAGTGATGGTCGGCGGCTGACGAGTGTGCGGATCGATGCGCCTCGCCAGTTGGATCGGTTGTTGGCGCGCACGTTGTTGGCGGGTGCCTTGATCGATAATGCGGTTGCGATTGTTGCTTCTACTGATCATTGCGTTGCCTGTGCTGAGCGCTAGCGCTTGCGTTGCATTGGCACTTGGTTCTGCGTCGCTCCGAACTATGAGGATAGCCAACAGGCAATAGATGTTCATTTTCGCACTTATCTTTGCTATTCCACTGCTTGCTGTGCTGCTTTGCATGGCGCTGAATCAGGTGTTGCCTACGCGCTGGCTGGGCTTGGGCTCGGCGGTCGCGATGTTGGTGGCGATGGGCCTGCTGTTGATGGCTCCGCTGCCGATGTCGTTGCCTATTCGCACGTGGGTCGCTTCGGGTGAGCAGTCCGTCGAGTTGGTGCTGTCCTTCGATGCGCTGAGCTCCCCGTTTGCTGTGCTGACGTTCGGCGGCGGTGCGTTGGCGTTGGTCGCTCTGGCGTTGGCGTTGCCCCGCGATCTGCGCGGTTTCGGTGGGATGTTTGCGGCGATTGGGCTGGCTCAGGTGACGGTTGTCGCTGGTATTGCCAACCAAGACCCGTTGCTGTTGCCGTTCGCTTGGTCGTTGGTGACGCTGCTGGGCTTTGCGGCGCTGCGTGCGAGCGGTGCTCCGAATAGTACGAGTGCTTTGCCGCCCGGTTTGTTGACTGGGTTGGCTGGCGCGTTGTTGTTGGCCGGTGCGACGTTGGCGAGCGCTACGGCTCCGTTTGGGCCGGTGGCGTTGTCGTGTTGGACGCTGGTGGCGCTGTTGGCCTTTGGTGCTCCGCCGTTTCACGCTGCGTTCGATGAGGCTGCCGAGGCTCCGGCGGCGCTGATGGGCTCGCTGTTGCCGTTGGGCCTGCCGTTGTTGGGCGGCTATGTCCTGTTGCAGTTTCCTGCGTCGATGTGGGCCGATGTGCCGTTCGCCTGGCGGATGACGTGGGTGCTGTTGGGCTTGCTGGCGTGGTTGGTGTGTGCGGCGGGCGCGCTCAGCGCGATGCGCTTGCGCAGGCTGATCAACTGGCAGTTCAGCGCGCAACTCGGTTTGGTATTTATTTGTGTGGGCCTCGGCGGCGAGCAGCCGCCGTTGGCTTTGGCCGCTGGTCTGCTGGTCAATGCGGTGCTGACGACGCTGGTGAGCTACCTGGCGTTGGCGGTGTTGGAGCGCCGCGCTGGCACCGATGATCTGGCGGCTATCGGGATGCACGGCCCACTGCTGGTGCCTGGGTTGTCGTTCTTGGTAGCGATTGCGTCGTCGGTCGGTTTCCCTGGCACGTGGGGTTGGTGGGTGTACAGTGCGTTATTCGGACATTTGCGGACGATCGCTCCCTGGTTGATCGCGCCGCTGTTGGCCGGGGCGGCGTTGCGCGTGTTGGCGTATGTGACGCCGTTGGCTGCGTTCTGGCGTGTTGCTCCTCCGAAACCTGCTGGTGAGGCGGTTGTGCGTCGTGGTTGGCCCCGTCTGTTGGCGGCGGCGTGCCCGGCGCTTGTGGCATTGGCGTTGGCGGTTTGGGGGTTCGCGCCTCAGTTCGGCTGGCGGGCGTGGCAGGCCGATGGGCTGCGCTTTGGCGAGGCTCCCGCGCCAAGTATGCTGATGCAGGTGTTCGGCACGTTGGGCTTGCTGGTGCTGCTCGCCTGGCTGATGCAGATGACGCGTGGGCAGCGACGGCATCAGACGGTTGCACAGGCCGAGATCCAGAACCCTGGCTTGTTGGGGCCGTTGGCGCTTGGGCAGGGGCTACGCGGTTTGAGCGTGTTGGCTTCGCCGACCTGGCTGTTCGAGCGGTTGTGGGCCGGTCTGCTGTGGTTCAGCCGCACGCTGGCCCGTTTGCTCAGTTTGTTCGAGCAGCGATACTATCTGGCCGGGCTCATGATTTCGGTGATTGTTGTGATTTTGCTGATGATCTAGCCTTTGGGCCGAGTAGATAGCAGACTATATGGATTTGACGAGCATTAATTGGGCTGCGGTTGGCATCGCGCTTTCGGGCGGCATCATTTTGTTGCTGCGCGATTGGCGCGTGACATTCCCGGCCTTGCTGTTGAATTATGTGTTTGTTGCGCTGTTGTTGACGCAGCAGCCGTATTTGGCTTCGAGTCTGCAAATTGGCGGCTGGGGCATTAGCGCGATCGTGCTCGTGAAGTTGATTACGGGCGTGGCGGTGACGGCGATTCTCACGCTGACGGCGTTGATGTTCTCGCGGGAGTACGGCTTGGAGGATTTGGACGAGTTCTCGCTGGCCGAGTTGCGTCGTGCCGCACGGCGAGCGCAACGCCAAGGTGTCGAGCCGTTCCGCTTCTCGAACTACGTGGTGGCCTTCTGGGCGCTGGTACTGGCGGCGCTGGCCGCGCTGGCGCTGCCACGGCTGTACCCCATTCTGCCGAGCATTGCTGTCGATTTTTCGTGGTATTGGCTGGCGCTTACGGGTTTGTTTACGATGGTGGTGGCGGGCGATCTGCTCAAGATCGGGTTGGGCCTGATGTTGTGCGCGAACTGCATCGACCTGCTCTACACCGCGCATCCGCATCCGGCGACGGCGCGTATCGAGCCGAATGGCCTGGGTGTGTATCCGCTTGGCTTGTTGAGCCTGATGGCGATCACCTTGGCGTTGGGCATTGCGTATTTGAGCGGCTTGCTGTATGGCCGCCTGAAGACGCTCGAACTGAACGAATTGTATAAGCGATAACCACGTAGGGAGAGCGTCGGATCTGCGGTTTTGCCGCAGAGCATCGGCGAATCAAGTAGGCGTATGGTCTATCTGCTGCTAATTTTGTTTCCAATTGTGATGAGCCTCAGTTGCTTCTTGCTGCGTCGTCATAGTCATATGACGATTATTTTGGCGGTGGCAACGACGCTCACGCAGATTGTGTTAGTCTCGCTGTTGCCGACCGATGAGCCAGCGCGTTTGCTGGGCCTCACGCTCATGCTTGATCCGCTCCGGCGCCTGTTTCTGCTGGTGTTTTTGTGCGTTGGCGCGCTCTCTTTCTTGGTGGCGTGGCGTCTGCCGCAGGGCGAGAACTTTGTGCCCGTTGGCTTGCTGATCTTGGGCATGATCGGTTCGACGTTGCTGCTGCTGCAGGAGCCGTTCACCGTTTCGCTGTTGCTGATCAGCGCTGGATTGGCGGCGGTGTTGGCGATCGTCGATATGCCGACCGGCAGCCCGCTGCTGGTGGGAAGGGCCACGCTGGCGACGGCGCTGAAGTATTTGGTGCTGATGCTGGTGGCCGCCCTGATGATGTCGATGGCGTTTGTGCTGATCGATATCTCGGAGCCGGGCGCTGTATCGGGACGTGTGTCGCCTTCGCACCTGATTCTGGGCTTGTTCGCGGTGGGCTTCGGCTTGCGCTTGGCGGTAGTGCCGTTCCATTCGTGGCTGCCCGATATCGCCCACGATTCTGCGCCGATGGTGTCGGTGCTGGTTGTGGCGGTCATCAACATCACCAGCCTGCTGTTCCTGATCCACACCTTCCAGTTCTTCCCCGACATTGTGGCCGAGAATGAGCGCGGCATGACCATTTTGATGGGCCTCGGCGCGCTGACGGCTGCGGTGGGCGCGGCGCTGGCTCTGGCGCAGACGAATATGCGGCGGATGCTGGGCTATCTGTTCGTGTACAACGCTGGAATGGTGCTGTTTGGCCTTGCGACCACGACCACGCTCGGTTTGACAGGTGCGGTGTTCGAGGCGCTCAACCAGACGATCGTGGTGCTGCTGCTGTTCCTGTGTGTGGGCCTGCTGGAACTGCCCGATGGCCGCCCCTCGAACGTGGTGCGGCGCGATCTGCTGCGGCGCTGGCCGATCGCGGGTGCTGGCTTTTTGGGCGGCAGCCTGGCGCTGTTGGGCATCCCGCCGTTCAACGGCTTCGCCAGCAAGTTGCTGATCTACCAAGCGGCGGCTGAGCGCGGCGGCGTGTTCCTGGCCATTCTGCTATTCTCGACGGGCTTGGCGCTGCTGGCCCTGCTGCGCATGGCGCGCGATCGGCTGCTTGGCCCCAGCGAGCATATGCCGGAGGAAGAGACGCCCATTCTGCTCGGTACCACCGATCTAGATCGGCCTTTCGCTCGCCGTCTGGAAGGCGAACCGCGTGGCCTTGCGTTCCTCGCGAGCGCCCTGCTGATGCTCTGCCTGCTGATCGGCTTGTATCCCGACCCGCTGTTGGCGACCATTACCGATGTGATTCGCGGGTTGACGTTTATTCGGATCTAAAGTGACGGGCTACCCTATGATTAAGGTTTATCGCATCAACACCGGCTCATGCGGCGCTTGCGATCTCGAAATCGCCGCTGCCGTGGCGATGAGTAACGATATCGATTGGGCAACAAGCCCGGAAACCGCCGACGCCATCCTGCTCACTGGTCCGC
>Ga0207874_1000115_pt1 | contig 118502 bp, 110 predicted proteins | sample HigsolmetaAR201D_FD_184833 | JGI IMG/M metagenome (GOLD analysis project Ga0207874, IMG submission 184833) | Ionic liquid and high solid enriched microbial communities from the Joint BioEnergy Institute, USA - AR20-1-D (SPAdes) (version 2) ... | reverse complement strand
CGCCTACGGCCAACCCTGGGGGTTGCGAGGCGTTCATCGAGCGGGTATCCGCATGCAACCGTGAACTGTCCGGCCACCAGCGGCACGCCCTGGAACAACGACAACCGTCAGGTTGCAATCCGGAGCCTGCGTCAGCCGGGCTCCTTTTTCGGCCGGTGCCCGCAACGGGCCGCGTCCGCGGCAGCACCCTGCACGCGGAACGCGCGCGCATGGGCCACCCCGGCCTCCATTCCCAAATCGCACGCCTCGTATGGAGCATGCATCGTACCCCGGGCAACCGCCGCTCCCGGAGCTCGCCTCCGCGAGCGTGCGCGAATCCGCCTGGCGGTGCCTGCCCCAAGCCGCATTTGCGGCCATCCTCGACCGCGCGCCGCGCAAGCGCTACCAGCATCCACCACTTGCCGCAAGTGGCATGGGCAACACCCTGCATCCCGCACATCACCATTAACCGCGTGTTAACTTCGGCTTGCAGCTGTTGGCCGTTTCGCGGTCTGCGCTTGCTCATTGCCCGGTTTCCTGCCGGCGACGGCAGGAAGGGTGGTGATCGCCCACACTTCTGGAACTTTGTTCATGACGTCCTACACTTCCTGCTTCAAGCCGAGCCTGCTGAGCCGTGCCGTGCTCAGCGCTCTTCTCATTCCCGCATCCGTGACGGCCTTCGCCCAGGAGGAGGACTCGTCCCGGGTGAGGGACCTCGGTGCGGTCGTGGTCACCGGCTCGCTGATCCCGCAGACCGAAATCGAGACCGCCACCCCGGTGATGGTCATTTCGGCCGAAGACATCCAGATGCGCGGCTTCCAGAGCGTGGCTGATGTCCTGCAGCAGGCCAGCTTCGCCACCGGTGGCATCCAGGGCGGCCAGACCAGCGCCTCGTTCACCCAGGGCGCCGAAGCGGCCAGCATGTTCGGCCTGGATCCGGGCTACACCAAGTACCTGATCAACGGCCGCCCGATGGCCAACTATCCGGCCCTGTACAACGGCTCGGACGTGTTCAACAACATCAGCGGCATCCCGGTCGCGCTGATCGAGCGCATCGAGATCCTGCCCGGCGGCCAGTCGTCCCTGTACGGCTCCGACGCCATCGCCGGCGTGGTCAACGTGATCCTGAAGAAGGACGTGGACCAGGGCGAGTTCTCGGTGCGCGGCGGTTTCTTCAGCGAAGGCGGCGGCAACAGCCTGCGCTTCACCTTCGCCGACAGCTACTCCGGCATGGACGGCCGCCTGAACTCGCTGCTGGGCATCCAGCTGGACGACCGCGCGCCGATCTGGGGCTACCAGCGCAAGCTGTCGAGCACCTACAACTTCGACGGCTACAGCACCGCCGTGCCGAGCCGCGACTTCGTGGTGATCGACGCGTTCGACAACACCTACGTGTTCCCGGACCCGAACAACTGCGCCAACACCACCGGCAACTTCAAGGGCACGACCCAGCAGTTCACCCGTGCCGGCTTCGGCACCTACTGCGGCTCGTTCATCAGCCCGGGCTACCGCACCATCCGCAACGGCAAGGAGTCCGCGCAGCTCTACTCGTACACCACCTTCGACCTGAGCGACACCACCCAGCTGTACGCCGAGGTGATGGGCCTGTACGAAAAGGTCGAGTACGCCACCGGTTCCAGCTACACCTGGTGGGGCACTTCCTCCACCTTCGGCGCCTACTACGATCCGCGCTACCCGGACACCCTGCTGAACCTGCAGCGCGCCTTCGCCCCCGAGGACATCGGCGGCAAGGGCTACCGTGACATCATGAACACGGACACCAACAAGGCGCTGACGGTGACCTTCGGTGCCAACGGCCAGATCGGCGAGTGGGACTACAACGCCTATGTGTCCCGTGCCGAGTACCGCCTGACCGAGAACAGCTGGGTCCGCTTCCGCGACCCGGTCGACAACTTCTTCATCGACAAGGTCCTCGGCCCGCAGCAGGGTTGGGATCCGTTCTACGGCGCCTACCCGGTGTTCACCCCGGACTATGCCGCGTTCTACAGCCCGCTGACCCCGGAAGAGTTCTGGAGCTTCTCCGGCTTCGTGGACAACAAGTCGCGCACCTGGGACAACCTGGCCCACATCCAGCTGACCAACAGCTCGCTGTTCTCGCTGCCGGGCGGCGACGCCGGCTTCGCGGTGGTGGCCGAGGTCGGCAACGAGGGCTGGGACTACAGCCCCGACTCGCGCATGATCGAGGACCCGGACACCCTGGTGTCCGAGATCTGGGGCCAGACCGCGGTCAGCGGCGCCGGCCACCGCAGCCGCTACGCCGTCACCTCCGAGCTGCGCCTGCCGCTGTTCAACACCCTGACCGTGTCGGCTTCGGCCCGCTATGATGCGTTCGACATCGCCGGCGAGACCGTGGACAAGCCCACCTGGAGCCTGGGCGTCGAGTACCGCCCGGTCGAGAGCCTGCTGCTGCGCGGCAAGGTCGGCACCGCGTTCCGCGCCCCGTCGCTGGCCGACGCCTTCCAGGGCATCAGCGGCTACTACAGCCGCGTGACCGACTACTACCGCTGCAGCCTGGACGGCTACCTGCCGGGCGACACCGACGACTGCAACTGGGACAGCGAGCAGTACTTCGGCCAGTCCTCCGGCAACCCGGACCTGCAGCCGATCGAGGCCGACGTGTGGAACGCCGGCGTGGTGTGGTCGCCCACCGCCAAGCTGTCGTTCGCGGTCGACTACTACAGCTGGAAGATCGAGAACGAGGTCGATTCCATCGGTGCCGACGACCTGATGCGCGGCGAGTACTACTGCCGCACCGGTGCCGCCGGTTCGCCGATCGCCGCCTGCGACGACATCCTGACCTGGGTGCGTCGTGACGCCAACGGCGAGCTGGTGTCGCTGTACACGCCGAAGGTCAACATCGCCAAGCAGGAGCTGGAGGTGGTGACCGCCAGCATGAACTACATGCTGGACATCGGCCGCTTCGGCAGCCTGGCCTTCTCCGGCAACTACACCAACAAGATCAGCCACAAGCTGTGGTCCACGCCGGAGTCCGAGGCGGTCGACCTGATGCGCGACCCGTACTACATGTGGTACTACGACTCCTACTCCAAGACCCGCACCGACGCCTCGGTCGCGTGGTCGCTGGGTGACTGGACCACGACCCTGTACGCCAACCGCATCGGCTCGACCCCGAACTACCTGGCCTACGCCCAGGGCTACGGCTACGAGCACTCGAGCGGCCAGAAGGGTGCCAAGTGGGGTCCGTACGTAACCTACAACGCCAGCGTCAACTGGCGCGCCACGGACGACCTGACCTTCTCGCTGATGGTCAACAACCTCACCAACAAGATGCCCGACCACCAGGCCGAGAACTATCCGGGCACCAGCAGCACGCCCTGGAACAACTACTACTACGACATCCTGGGCCGTGCGGTGTACCTGGAAGCCAAGTACACCTTCGGCGCCAAGTAAGCGACCGTCAGGTTGCAATCGGGAGCCCGGCTTCGGCCGGGCTCTTTTTTTCCCCCGCCGCCTCACGCCTGCCCACCGGCATGGCCGCCGGCTTCCATACGGCAACGGATGCGGTATAAAGCGGGGAAGGCCGGCCCCGGGCCGGCCACATCGAGCCCTCGGAGGGGAACACATGCGCAACAAACTGATCGCCGGGCTGCTGGCCCTGCCCGTGCTGTGCCTGTCCACGGTGGCCATGGCGGCCGACCCGGTGACCGGCCGCTGGAAGACCATCGACGGCGACACCGGCAAGCCCAAGTCGATCGTGGAGATCACCCAGGCGGCCGACGGCACCATCACCGGCCGCATCGTCGAACTGATCAACCCGAGCCGTCCGAACCCGGTCTGCGACAAGTGCAGCGACGACCGCAAGGGCAAGCCCATCACCGGGATGGAGATCATCCGCGGGATGAAGGCCCAGGGCGGCGGCCGTTACGCCGGCGGCACCATCCTCAAGCCCGACGAGGGCAAGGTCTACAAGTCCAAGATGGAGCTGGTGGAGGGCGGCCGGAAGCTGGAGGTGTCCGGCTGCGTGGCCTTCATCTGCAAGTCGCAGGTGTGGGAACGGCAGTAGGCCGGCCCCGCCCCACGTTCCGTCCGCGACCCGGCCCCGGCCGGGTCGCTTCTTTCCGGGGCCATGCCTCCGGTGGCCGGCCGCGTGCGCGCCGGCCCGGCGGCCGCCACATGCGATAATGGACGACCCTTCGCGTCCGGTTCCTACGATGTCCCGCTCCGTCCTGGTCACCAACGCCCTGCCCTACGCCAACGGCCCGCTGCACATGGGCCACCTGGTCGGCTACATCCAGGCCGACATCTGGGTGCGTGCACGGCGCATGTGCGGCGACACCGTGTACTACGTCTGCGCCGACGACACCCACGGCACGCCGATCATGCTGGCGGCCGAGAAGGCCGGGGTCAGCCCCGAGGAGTTCATCGCGCGGATCAAGGCCGGCCACGAGCGCGACTTCCGCGACTTCGGCATCCACTTCGACTGGTACCACTCGACCCACTCGCCCGAGAACCGCGAGCTGACCGAGCGCTTCTACGCCGCGCTGGAGGCGCGCGGCAGCATCGAACGCCGCTCCATCGAGCAGCTGTACGATCCGGTCAAGCAGATGTTCCTGCCCGACCGCTACGTCAAGGGGACCTGCCCGCGCTGCAAGGCGCCGGACCAGTACGGCGACAACTGCGAGGTGTGCGGCGCCACCTACGCCCCGACCGAGCTGATCGACCCGCGCTCGGCAGTGTCCGGCGCCACCCCGGAACTGCGCGCATCCGAACACTTCTTCTTCCGCCTGGGCCAGTACACCGACGTGCTGCGGCAGTGGCTGGCCGGCGAGGTGGCCGTGCCCGGCGTGAAGGCCAAGCTGGGCGAGTGGATCGAGGGCGAGGGCGGCCTGCGCGACTGGGACATCTCCCGCGACGCGCCCTACTTCGGCTTCGAGATCCCCGGTCATCCGGGCAAGTACTTCTACGTCTGGCTGGACGCGCCGATCGGCTATTTCTCCAGCCTGCTGGCCCTGGCCCGCAGCGGCCAGGCCGCCGGCTTCGACGAGGCGGCGATGGAGCGCCTGCTGCAGCCGGGCGACCACGCCGAGCTGCACCACTTCATCGGCAAGGACATCGTCAACTTCCACGGCCTGTTCTGGCCGGCGGTGCTGCACGGCAACGGCCTGCGCCTGCCCGACCGCCTGCACGTCAACGGCTACCTGACCGTGGACGGGGCGAAGATGTCCAAGTCGCGCGGCACCTTCATCATGGCCCGCACCTACCTGGACGTGGGCCTGGACCCGGATGCGCTGCGCTACTACTTCGCCTGCAAGTCCTCCGGTGGCGTGGACGACCTGGACCTGAACCTGGCCGACTTCGTGGCCCGCGTGAACAGCGACCTGGTCGGCAAGTTCGTCAACATCGCCAGCCGCTGCGCCAGGCTGCTGGACGTGCACTTCGGCAACGCGCTGGCCGCGCCCGGGGCCCACGACGGCACCAGCGCGGGCTGGGCGCAGGAGGCCGGCCAGCTGCTGGCGCAGGTGCGCGCCCAGCTGGACAGCGCGGCGGAGCTGTACGCGCAGGACAACTACGCCGCGGTCACCCGCAACGCCATGGCCGCCGCCGACCTGGCCAACGAGTACATTGCCCGCACCGCACCCTGGGCGCTGGCCAAGGACCCGGCGCGCCTCGCCGACCTGCACCTGGTGCTGACCACCGCGCTGCAGGCCTTCGCCGACATCGCCGGCGTGCTCAAGCCCATCGTGCCGGCCACCATCGCCCGCGCGGAGGCATGGCTGGGCACCGCCCTGGCCCTGGACCGCCGCGTGGAGCTGGCCGGCCGCACGCTGTCGGCCTACGCCCCGCTGTTCACCCGTATCGACCCCAAGCTGATCGACGCCATGACCGAAGCCTCGAAGGACACCCTCGCCGCCGCCACGCCCGAATCCGCCCAGGCCGGGAAGAAGGCCGAGGCGAAGAAGGACGCCGCGCCCGCCGGCGGCACGCCGCAGTACGTGGGCATCGAGGACTTCGCCAGGCTCGACCTGCGCATCGGCAAGGTGCTGGAGTGCGGCTTCGTGGAAGGCTCGGACAAGCTGCTGCGCTTCCTGCTGGATGCCGGCGAGCTGGGCCAGAGGCAGATCTTCTCCGGCATCCGCGCCAGCTACGGTGAGCCGGAGAAGCTGGTCGGCCGCAACGTGGTGTTCATCGCCAACCTGGCCCCGCGCAAGATGCGCTTCGGCATCAGCGAGGGCATGATCCTGTCGGCCGGTTTCGACGGCGGCCCGCTGGCCCTGCTGGCCGCCGACGAGGGCGCCCAGCCCGGCATGCCGGTGCGCTGAACCCCGCGCGCGTGGCCGCGCCACGCGCCGCTCCCGGGCCGCCATGTCGTCCACGCCCCTGCCCCTGGTCGAGCGCCTCGACCGCCTGCTGCCGCAGACCCAGTGCGGCCAGTGCGGCTATCCGGGCTGCCGCCCGTACGCCGAGGCGATGGCGCGCGGCGAGGCCGGCCCGGACCACTGCCCGCCCGGTGGCGATGCCGGCGCGCGTGCCCTGGCGAAGGTGCTGGGCGTGCCGGCGCGCCCCTACGACCGCAGCCGTGGCGAGTACAAGCCGCCGCGGGTGGCGGTGGTGGTGGAGGCCGACTGCATCGGCTGCACCAAGTGCATCCAGGCCTGCCCGGTGGACGCCATCATCGGCGGACCGAAGCTGATGCACGTGGTGATCGACCCGCTGTGCACCGGCTGCGAGCTGTGCGTGCCCGCCTGCCCGATGGACTGCATCGTGATGGAGCCGGCGCCGGAAGCGTCGGCCTGAGCCTTCAGCGCGCGCAGGCGCGGCAGATCCGCTCGACCCGGTAGCCGCGCGCGCGCAGCTTCTCCACCAGCCCGTCCGGCCCCAGCAGATGCAGGCTGCCGACCACCACCAGCACGTCGTCGCGGCCGGCCAGGTGCCGCTCCAGCACCGGCAGCCAGGCGTCGTTGCGGGCCACGTTGATGCGCGCGTACAGCGCCGGGTAGTCGCGCTGCATGCGCACGGCGATGCCCTCCCACAACCCCTGCGCATCGCCCGCCCGCCACATTCCGTGCAGCCTGTCGAGCCGGGCCGGGCCGGACTCGAGCAGGTCCAGCACCTCGGCCAGCATCTGCCGCTGTTCGTCCAGGTCCATGCCGGCCATCAGCGCGATCTGCGCGCTGGCCGGCTCCAGGCCGCTGGCGGGCTTGCCGGCCGCGGCGGCGGCGCGCATGAAGTGCCGGTCCAGGCCCAGTTCCGGATCCAGGCCCTGGCGGGCCAGCCCAGCCAGCTGCAGGGTCAGGGCGATGAACCAGGGCTCGAACTGCTCGCTCCAGCCGGCCGGCAGGGCGCCGGCGGCGACCTGCCGCTCCAGCCGCGCCCACAGCTCCGGCCCCAGGTCTTCGCGCAGGCTGCCCGGCCGGGTGCGCCGCGCCGCCTGCACCATCCGCATGGCCAGCGCCGGCGAGGCGGCCTCCTCCGGGTCCAGTTCGAACACCAGCGTTCCGGCCCCGGCGAAGGCCTCCTCCACTTCGGGGGCCAGCGGATAGTCGTCGCGGGCCAGCATGTGGAACGAGCCGAGCAGGTACAGCGCGCTGTCGTGGTCGGACACCTTCCACAGCAGCGGCACCGGCGGCGCGGCCCACGCCGGCACGCAAGCCAGGAGCAGCAGCAGCGCGGACAGCCGGAGCAGCGTGCGGCGCATGCGCGGCCTCAGCGGACCGGGTTGGAGTAGTGCTTCTCGCCGGCGGTGACGGCCAGGTCCAGGCGGTTCTCCGGCGGCGGCAGCGGGCAGGTGGCGTACAGCGTGAATGCGCACGGCGGGTTGTACGCGCGGTTGAAGTCCAGCACCACATTGCCCGCGGCGTCGGGCGGATCGGCCTCGAGGAAGCGCCCGGCCGGGTAGCTGCCGTGGCCGCTGGTGCGGTCGGCCATCACGAAGAACAGGCGCCCGTCCGGCTGACCCAGCGCCTCCAGGCGGAAGGTGCGGCCGTCGCGCTCGAACTCCACCGCGCCCGGGTTGGGCATCCGGCTCTGGGTGCCGACGATGTCGCCGATCGGCAGAGTCTTGCCCGGCGGATGGGCGATGAAGCGGCCGGTGATGCGCCAGGACGGATCGGCCGGCCAGTACTGCAGACCGGCAAAGCGCAGCCGGGTGGGCGCGTCGGCATGGCGCACGCGCAGCGCGTAGCGGTCGCCGCGCTTGAGCAGGGTCACCTTGCCCTTGCCCTCGTCGAAGCCGATCACGCCCGGCTCCGGGTCGTGGTCGCTCTGCAGGCGCACGCGCCCGCGCAGCGGCTCGCCGTTGAAGGTCAGCTCCACCCCCTGCTCGGGCACGAACCAGAAGCGGTCCTGGGCGTCGCGCTCGACCATGCCCATGCGCGGCGGGCCGAAGGCGAAGCGCACGCCGTTGCCGATGCGGTCGCCGCTGCCCACGTAGTGCGCCTTCAGGGTGAGCCAGTGCAGGCCGACCAGACTGGTCCAGCCGTCCGGCGCCAGCAGCTCCTCCTCGCGCTGGCGCCGCCACTCCTCGGTGGCGGCCACGAAGGCGCGATCCACCTGCGCCTGCGCGGCCTGGTCCGGGCCTTCCCGGTCCTGCCGGCAGGCGGCCGGCAACAGCGCCAGCAGCGCCGCCAGCACGGCCGCGCTGCGCCCCTTCATCGTCCCCGCAGGAACCATCGGTCGATCTCCCCCAGCGTGAAGCGCGTCCAGGTCGGACGGCCATGGTTGCACTGCCCCGAGCGCTCGGTGGCTTCCATGTCGCGCAGCAGGGCATTCATTTCCGGAATGGTGAGGCGGCGGTTGGCGCGTACCGCGCCGTGGCAGGCCATGGTCGCCAGCAGCTCGTCGCGCGCGGCGGCCACACGCCGGGTGGCGCCGTGCTCGCGCAGGTCGGCCAGCACGTCGCGCAGCAGCGCCTCCGGGTCGGCATGCGCCAGCAGCGCCGGCACGCTGCGCACCACCAGCGTCTGCGGGCCACTGCGGGTGACCTCGAAGCCGAGCTCGGCCAGGGTTGCCGCCTCGGCCTCGGCCACGTCGGCGTCGCGCTCGCCCACCGCCAGCGACAGCGGCACCAGCAGCGGCTGCGCACGCAGGCCCATGCTGTCGTGCGCGGCCTTCAGCCGCTCGTAGCCGATGCGTTCGTGGGCGGCGTGCATGTCCACCACCACCAGGCCCTCGGCGTTCTCGGCCAGGATGTAGATGCCGTGCAGCTGGGCGATGGCGTAGCCCAGCGGCGGGATGCCGCCCTCCTCGGCCGGCAGCGGTGCCGGCGTGGGCGCGGCGGCCGCCGGCGGCGCGGGCACCGCTTCCTGCGCCTGCGCGGACGTGCCGTACAGCGCGGCGTAGGCGCCCACCGCCTCGTCCACGCGCAGGCCCAGCGGCTGCGGCCGCGGGTTCCAGGCGGGCATGGGCGCGGCCTGCGGCGCCGGCGCAGGCGCGGCGGCGGCCACCGGGGTGGCGCCGGCGCGGGTGTCGGCCAGCGCCTCCTGCAGGGTGCGGAACACGAAGTCGTGGACCAGGCGCGCGTCGCGGAAGCGCACCTCGTGCTTGGCCGGATGCACGTTCACGTCCACCCGTTGCGGCTCCAGTTCCAGGAACAGCACGTAGGCCGGCTGGCGACCGTGGTAGAGCACGTCCTGGTAGGCCAGCCTCACCGCGTGGGCGACGTTGCGGTCGCGCACCGCACGGCCGTTGACGTACAGGTACTGCTGGTCGGCGCTGGCGCGCGAGTAGTGCGGCTGGGCGATCCAGCCGTGCAGGCGCAGGCCGGCGCCGGCGTGGTCGATGCGCAGCGCGTTGCGGGCGAAGTCCTCGCCCAGGGTCTGGCCCAGGCGCGCGGCGGCATCGGCCTCGCCCGGGCGGTAGCGCCGCGCCGGCCGGCCGTTGTGGCTCACCCGCAGCTCCACGTCCGGTCGCGCCAGGGCCAGCGAGCGCAGCCACTCTTCGATGTGGCCCAGCTCGGTGCGCTCGGCACGCAGGAACTTGCGCCGCGCCGGCACGTTGTAGAACAGGTCGCGCACCTCCACCGTGGTGCCCGGTGCGTGCGCCCGGGGCACCACCTCGCCGACCCGGCCGCCATCCACCTGCAGGGCCGCGCCATGCTCGTCCTCGCGCCGGCGCGAGGCGATCAGGAAGCGGCTGACCGAGGCGATGGAAGGCAGGGCCTCGCCACGGAAGCCGAGCGTGGCCACCGCCTCCAGGTCCTCCAGCGAGGCGATCTTGCTGGTGGCGTGGCGCGACACCGCCAGCGGCAGCTCCTCGGCGGGGATGCCGCAGCCGTCGTCGCGGATGCGGATCAGCCGGATGCCGCCCTCCTCCAGGTCGATGTCCACGCGCCGCGCGCCGGCGTCCAGCGCGTTCTCCACCAGCTCCTTGACCACGGAGGCGGGCCGCTCGACGACCTCGCCGGCGGCGATCTGGTTGATGAGGGTGTCGGGCAGCGGACGGATCGGCACGGGCGCGGACGGCGTCGGGCGCCGCATCGGTCAGGGAACCCCTGATGATAGCCGCAGGCAGGCGCGCCGCAGCTGCCGGCTCAGGGCGTGCCGCCCCCGGCGGCCGCCACGGCCACGCTCTCGGCCTGGGCGCGTGCGGCAAACAGGGTGCCCGGCGGCGGCTGGCGTGTGAAGTAGGTGTTGATACCGTCCAGCACCGCGGAGGCGACCTTGCGCTGGAAGGCCGGGTCGGTCAGGCGCTTCTCCTCCTCCGGGTTGGAGATGAAGGCCGTCTCCACCAGCATGGCCGGCATGTCGGCGGTGCGCAGCACCGCGAAGTTGGCGCGCTCGATGTTGGGCTTGTGGTTGTTGCCCACGCGCTTGAGGCCGGCCAGCACGTGGTGGGCCGCGTCCTCGGAGGCGCGCATGTGTCCGCTCTGCGCCAGGTCCAGCAGCACGTTGGCCAGCACCGTCTCGGTCTGCTGCAGGCGCACGCCGCCGACCAGGTCGGCGGCGTTCTCCTTGTCCGCCAGCCAGCGGGCGCGCTGCGAGGAGGCGCCCTTGGTCGAGAGCACGTATACCGACGAGCCGCGCGCGTCGCGGTTCTCCGCGGCGTCGGCGTGGATGGAGATGAAGATGTCGGCCTTGGCCTGGCGCGCGCGCTGGGCGCGCATCGGCAGCGGGATGAACACGTCGCTGTCGCGGACCAGGAAGGCCTTCATGCCGGGCGTGGCGTTGACCTGGCGCGCCAGCTCGCGGGCCATGGCCAGGGTCACGTCCTTCTCGCGCTTGCCGGACGGGCCGATGGCGCCGGGATCCTGGCCGCCATGGCCGGCGTCGATGGCCACGATCAGCGGGCGCATGCCGCCGGGCGTGACCATGGTCTTGGCCGGCGGCGGCGCCGGTTCGCTGCGGGCCGGCTCCGGTTGCGCGGGCACCGGCGCGGCCGCGGTCGCCGGCGCGCCGGCCGGCGTGGAGGCGGACGGCAGCGGCACCTGCACCCGCCCCTCGAGGATGGCCTGCGGCGAGACCTGGCCGGAGGACGCCGGCGCCGCGGCGGGCGGGGATGCGGGCGCGGCGGCGGCCGTGGCCACCTGCGCGGTCAGCAGCGCGGTGGCGCGCGCGGCCTCCTGCGGATCGACGGCAGGCGCCGCCTCGGCGGCAGCGGGCGCGGTGGAGGCGGCGGCGGTGGCCGGGCCGTCACCGGGCCACTCGACCACCAGCTTCGCCCCGTCCGGGGTGGACTCGGTGCGCACCGGCAGCGCCGCCACCGGCGCGGCCAGTTCGAAGACGATGCGGAAGGTGCCGGGCACCGGCTGGCCGGTGCGCACGCCGGTGACCACGCCGGCCGGCGCGGGCAGCCGCAGCGCGCGCGCGGCCCTGGAATCGGGCAGGTCCAGGACCAGCCGGTACGGATCGGTCAGGGACAGGGTGCGATGGCTGCCGGCGCCCTGCAGCTGCACTTCGGCGCGGGTCCCGGTGGCCCCCTGCTCCAGGCGCAGCCCCAGGACCTCGCCGGCCCAGGCGGAAACGGCCGCCAGGGCGAGCACGAGGCCCGCCCCCCATCGACCGATCCGGGCAATCCGCTGGCGCATGGGCGGATTCAAGCACCATGTCGCCCGGGAATGCAACAACTTTTTCCTTAATAATCGCCCACCTGCGCCACCTTCCTGCTATCAGGCCGAAGAAAGGCCCTGCAAGCGGTCACTTTTTGACAGTTCCTTCACCCAGGCCTGCCCGGCTTCCGTGCCCGCCTCCAGCACCGCTTCCCGGCCTTGGCCATGCTGCGCCAGCCGCACCACCAGATCCGGCGGCGGCAGGGCCGCGGCGCCGCGTTCGGGCCATTCCACCAGCCACAGGCAGGCGCTGCCCTCGTCCAGGCCGAGGAAATCCAGTTCGGCGGCATCGCCGATGCGGTACAGGTCCAGGTGCCAGGCCTCACCGCCCGGCACCGGGTAGCGCTCGACCAGGGTGTAGGTGGGGCTGCGGATCGGCCCCTGCACGCCCAGCGCGCGCAGCAGCGCGCGGGCCAGGGTGGACTTGCCGGCGCCCAGGTCGCCGTGCAGGTGGACCATGGCCTGGGCCGGGCGGGTGGCGGCCAGGGCACGGCCCAGGGCCTCGGTGGCCTCGCTGTCGGGCAGGAAGACGCGCATCAGGTTCCGGTTCCGGGGTTGGCCAGGCGGCGCAGCCAGGGCAGCAGATCGGACGGCAGCAGGCCGCGCTGCCCGCCCTCGCTCGCGGCGCGGTCGCCCGCCTCGGCGTGCAGCACGGCGCCGGCGCAGGCCGCCTCGAACGCCTCCAGGCCCTGCGCGCGCAGCGCCGCGACCACGCCGGTCAGCAGGTCGCCCATGCCACCGGTCGCCATGCCGGGATTGCCGCCGGCGACCACGCACGGCGGCCGTTCCGGGGCGGCGACGATGCTGCCGGCGCCCTTGAGGACCACCACCGCGCGGTAGCGCTCGGCCAGGGCGCGGGCTGCACCGAAGCGGTCGGCCTGCACCGCCGCGGTGGTGGTGCCCAGCAGGCGCGCGGCTTCGCCCGGGTGCGGGGTCAGCACCGCGTCGGGCACCGGGGCGTCCAGCAGGTTGAGCGCGTCGGCATCCAGCACCAGCGGCTTGCCGGCGGCCAGGGCGCGACGCAGCAGCGCGCGGCCCCACTGGCCCTGTCCCAGTCCGGGACCGGCGGCGACCACGTCGGCCGGCGCCAGCAGTGGCTCCAGTTCGGCCTCCGACTCCACCGCCACCGGCATGGCCTCGGGCCGGCGCGCCAGCAGCACCGGCACGTGGCGCTCGCGCGTGGCCACGCTGACCAGCCCGGCACCGGCGCGCAGCGCCGCCTCGGCGCACAGCACGATGGCACCGCCATGGCCGTGCTCGCCGCCGATGCACAGCACGCGCCCGGCCAGGCCCTTGTGGAAGTCGCGCGGGCGCGGCGGCAGCCAGCCGCCCAGCGCCGGGGCCCGCAGCAGCCGCGCCGCCGGCGCGGAGGCGGCGATGGTGGCCGCGTCCACCTCCAGCGTGTCCAGCCGCAGCGTGCCGGTGTGGTCCAGCGCCGCACCGGTGTACAGGCCCACGTGCGGGACGATGAACTGCAACGTGCAATCGGCGCGCACCGCCACGCCCGGCACGCAACCGCGGTCGGCGTCCACGCCGCTGGGCACGTCCAGCGCCAGCACCGGCGCCGGCGCCGCGTCCAGCGCCCGCAGCAGCGCGGCCACGTCCTCGCGCGGGGCCTGCTCCAGGCCGATGCCGAACACCGCGTCCACCAGCACGTCGGCCTCGTCCAGCGCGCAGGGGAACAGGTCCACGCGCCCGCCGGCGGCCAGGTAGTCGGTGCAGGCGCGCTGCGCCAGCGGCGAACGTGGACCGCCGCCGGCCGGATGCACCACCCGCACCTGGCGGCCGGACTGCCGCGCCAGGCGTGCCAGCACGTAGCCGTCGCCGCCGTTGTTGCCCGGACCGCAGGCGACCACGATGCGCGTGGCCTGCGGCCACAGCTCCAGCAGGGCGCGCCAGGCCGCCTGGCCGGCGCGCTGCATCAGCACGTAACCGTCGCCGCCCAGCGCCGCGGTGGCGCGGCGGTCGATGGCGCGCGCGGCGGCGGCGTCGTGGAGCGCGGTGGCGGGCGTGGACATGCCGGGGATTCTAGCCCGCCCCACCTATAATCGCGGCATGGACAACGCCGCGCCCGCCCTTCCCGATCCCGCGGCCGTGGCCGCGCGGATACGCGTGCTGGCGCGCGAACTCGGCTTCCAGCGCTGCGGCATCAGCGGCGTGGAACTGGGCGAGGACGAGGCCCACCTGCGCGACTGGCTGGCCCGGGGCCTGCACGGCACGATGGAGTGGATGGCGCGCCACGGCGACAAGCGCGCGCGCCCGGCCGAGCTGGTGCCCGGCACGCTGCGGGTGGTCTCGGTGGGCCTGGACTACGGCCGGCGCGACGAGGACCAGGCCTGGGCCACCCTCGCCGACGGGCAGCGCGCCTACGTGGCCCGCTACGCGCTGGGCCGCGACTACCACAAGCTGATGCGCAACCGCCTGCAGAGACTGGCCGACCGCATCGCCGCGGAGATCGGCCCGTTCGGTCACCGCGTGTTCGTGGACTCGGCGCCGGTGCTGGAACGCGCGCTGGCGCGCAGCGCGGGCCTGGGCTGGATCGGCAAGCACACCTGCCTGATCGACCGCGACGGCGGCTCCTGGTTCTTCCTCGGCGAGATCTACGTGGACCTCCCGCTGCCGGTGGACACGCCGGCCAGCGCGCACTGCGGCACCTGCACGCGCTGCATCGAGATCTGCCCCACCCGCGCCATCGTCGCGCCGTACCGGCTGGACGCGCGCCGCTGCATCGCCTACCTGACCATCGAGCACGAGGGACCGATTCCCGAGGCGCTGCGCCCGGCCATCGGCAACCGCATCTTCGGCTGCGACGACTGCCAGCTCGTGTGCCCCTGGAACAAGTTCGCCCGCCGCACCGACGAGCCGGACTTCCGCGCGCGCAACAACCTCGACCGCGCCACCCTCGTGGAACTGTTCGCATGGAGCGAGGAGGAGTTCCTGCGCCGCACCGAAGGCTCGGCGATCCGCCGGGCCGGCCACGAGCGCTGGCTGCGCAACATCGCCGTGGCCCTGGGCAACGCGCCGACCACGCCCGAGGTCGTCACCGCACTGGAATCGCGCCGTGGGCATCCCTCGCCGCTGGTGCGCGAACACGTGGCCTGGGCGCTGGCGCGGCATCGCGCGAAGCAGGCCGTCTAGAAGCGGCGGGAGCGCGGCACCGCGGCGGACGGCGCCGGCGCCCGTGTTCATTCCCACCGTCCCCGCCGCGCTATCCTGTCCCGCCGCCCGCGATGCCGACCATGCCCGAGCAGAACCCGGTCCTGACCCCCAGCCAGCTCAACACGCTGGCGCGCGACGTGCTGGAGAGCGCGTTTCCGCTGCTGTGGGTCGAGGGCGAGCTGGGCAACGTCACCCGCCCCGCCTCCGGGCACCTGTACTTCACCCTGAAGGACGCGCGCGCGCAGGTGCGCTGCGCGATGTTCCGGCCCAGGAGCCAGTGGCTGCGCTTCGTCCCGCGCGAGGGCCTGAAGGTGCTGGTGCGCGGCCGCCTGACCCTGTACGAGGCACGCGGCGACTACCAGCTGGTGGCCGACCACATGGAGGAGGCCGGCGAAGGGGCGCTGCGCCGCGCCTTCGAGGCGCTGCGCGCCAGGCTGCAGGCCGAGGGCCTGTTCGACCAGGAGCGCAAGCGGCCGCTGCCGCGCTTCGTGCGCCGCCTGGCGGTGGTCACCTCGCCCACCGGTGCGGTGATCCGCGACATCCTCAGCGTGCTGCGCCGGCGCTGCCCGCTGCTGGAGGTGGAGCTGCTGCCCACCCTGGTGCAGGGCGAGACCGCGGCCGCGCAGATCGCCGACCTGGTGCGCCGCGCCGGTGCCAGCGGCCGCTACGACGCCATCCTGGTGGCGCGCGGCGGCGGTTCGCTGGAGGACCTGTGGGCCTTCAACGACGAGCACCTGGTGCGCACCATCGCCGCCTCGCCGGTGCCGGTGGTGTCGGCGGTGGGCCACGAGACCGACTTCACCCTGGCCGACTTCGCCGCCGACGTGCGCGCGCCCACCCCTTCGGTGGCCGCCGAGCTGCTGGTGCCCGACCGCCGCGACCTGCAGGCCGCGCTGCACACCCTGGCCGGCCGGCTGCACAACGGCCAGCGCCAGCGCCTGCGCCAGGCCATGCAGCGCGCCGACCGCGCCGTGCTGCGCCTGCAGGCGCTGTCGCCACAGGCGCGCCTGGCTGCGCTGGGCCAGCGCCACGCCGCGCTGCGCCGGCGCCTGGACGGGCTGTGGCGCGAACAGCTGCAGCTGCGCGCCGCGCGCCTGCGCCATGCCGGCACGGTGCTGCGCACGCTGCATCCGCAGCGGCGGCTGGAGCAGCTGCGCGCGCGCCTGCAGCGCCTGCAGCACCGTCCGCAGGCGGCGGTGCAGCGCGTCCTGCAGCGCGAGGCGCTGCGCCTGCGCGCCCTGGCGCGTTCACTGGAGGCGTGCAGCCCCCTGGCCACGGTGGCGCGCGGCTACAGCATCCTCAGCGACGCCGGGGGCCACCTGGTGCACTCCACCGCGCAGGTTGCGCCGGGCGACCGCCTGCAGGCGCGCCTGCGCGACGGCAGCCTGGTGCTGGCGGTGGAAGCGGTGCAGCCGGACCCGCCTGAGCGGGCCGGCTGAGGTCCCCGGGACACACCGGCCGGCCATCGCCGCGGCCCCGACCGGGCACGAGGACGCGCCCCCGCAGATGGACGCGATCACCGCGCCGGGCAGCCGCCAGGCAGGGTACCGGCGGTGCGCCGCCATGCCGTTCCTGCAGGAGCCGCGTACGTGGCGACGCGACGGCGGGACCGGTCGCGTCGTGATGTCTGCAACTGGGCGGTTCCGGTCCTGCCATCAGGGCGGCGGTTGAACGTCGGCGCCGGAAATGCCGGCGGGGTCGCCGCTGACGCGGCTCCTACAGGGAGGAGAAGGCCTCGACCCGGGCGCGGGCCAGGGCCGGGATGCACTGGCCGGGCCAGTCGCGGTCGTTGGCCACCTGCGCGGTGGCCCGGGTGCCTTCCAGGCCGGCGAAGTCCAGCTCCGCCACCGCCCAGGCCCCGTCGCCGGAGGTGCGGGCGAGGATGCCGTCGGCCGGGAAGCCCACGTCCATGGGCGCGTACAGCGCCGCCTCGCCGGTGTTCTCGTCCAGCGCCGGACTCCAGCGCGCCTGCCCGGCGGTGACCGCCTGGGCCACGAACATGCGGTTTTCCAGCGCGCGTGCCAGGCAGCCGACCTGCACGCGGGTGGCGCCGGCGGCGGTGTCGGTGCAGCTGGGCACCAGCAGCAGGCGCACGCCAGCCTCGTACTGGGCACGCACCGGCAGCGGGAATTCGCTGTCGTAGCAGATGGCGATGCCGGCACGCACGCCGTCCAGCTCCGCGACCTTCAGCGCATCGCCGCCCTCGATCACACGGGTGGCCTTCTCGAAGCCGGTCAGCTGCAGCTTGTCCTGCCAGAAGTGGCCGCCGTCGGGCGCGAACAGGTCGCACCGGTTGCGGTAGCGGCCGTTGCCCTGGCGCAGCAGGAAGCTGCCGGCGGCCACGTACATGCCGGTCTCGCGGGCCAGTTCCGCGTACAGCGCCAGCCAGGCGGTGCGCAGCGGCTGGATGCCCTCCAGCGAGGCGTGCAGGTCCGAGCGCGCCGGCGCCGGCAGCGTGGCGGCCAGCTCCAGCGCCAGGTATTCGGGCAGGACCGCCACCCGCGCGCCGCGCGCGGCGGCCTCGCGCAGCAGCGCGCGCTGGCGCGCGGCGAAGGCCTCGAAGCTCGCCGGCTCGCCGATCCGGTACTTGCAGACCGCGACCTTCATGCCGCCTCCCAGTCGCGCAGCCAGAAGGTGAGCGTGTGTTCCAGTTCGCCGCGGCCGACCTCGTTCCAGGACAGGCGCATGGCCATGCCCGGCTGGCGCACGTAGCCGCGCTTGCGCCAGAAGGCGTCGTTGTCGCGGTGGCCGGCCGGGCGGCGCGGATCGTCCGCGTCGCGGTCCACCGCGCAGAACGCGGTCCAGCGGAAGCCCAGGGCGCGCGCGTGCGCCTCGCGCCGGTCGAAGAAGGCATGGCCCACGCCCAGGCCCCGGTATTGGGGCAGCAGCACCGACTCGCCGAAGTAGAAGACCCGTTCCACCGGCATCCCGCGCGCGCGGAACGGCGCGGAGAAGGCCTCGGTGTCGTCGGCCAGCGGCAGGCCGGTGGAGGCGCCGACCACCCGGCCCTCGTCCACGGCCAGCACGAACACCGCGTGCGGCGAGCGGGCATAGGCCGACAGGTACTGGCGCTCGTAGTCCGCGTCGCCCTCGTACAGGTAGGGCCAGTCGCGGAACACGGCGATGCGCAGGCGCGCGATGTCGTCCAGCCAGGGCGCGACGTCGGCGCCGTGGACGGTGCGGATCTCGGGTCGGGTGCGTTGCATGTGCGGATTCTACAGGCGCGGCTCAGCGCCGCGGTGCCAGCCGGCCCAGCGCGGCGGCCATGTCCCAGGACTTCAGCCCGCGCGGGCCCAGATGGTGCGCCAGCACCGCGCGCAGCGGCAGGCGCAGGCTGGCCAGGTCCTCCGGCGCGGGGCGCTGGTCCCGGGCCAGGGCCAGCAGCGCGGCGCCGGTGGCCGCGGCGTTGCGCTCGCCGTGGCCGCGGTCGCTGAGCAGGCGGCGCGGGCCGTGCTCGGGGTCCAGGCGGTAGCGCGCGGCCGGGTCCAAGGGCTGGCCGTCGCCGTCGCAGTGCAGCTCGAAGCCGACGCCCAGGGCCTGCAGCAGGTCGCGCTCGAAGCGACGCAGGGTCCAGGCCAGCGGCTCGCCGGCGCGCAGGCGCTCGCGCGTGCGGGCGTAGGCGGCCAGCAGCTCCGGCAACGGATCCTGGCGCGGGGCCAGGCGCAGCACCAGCTCGTTGACGTAGAAGGCCGCCAGCAGCGCCTCGCCGGCCAGCAGCGGTGCCGCGTCCAGCGCCTCGGCCGCGCGCAGCTGGGCCAGCTCGCCGGCCAGCACCGCGTCGAACCGGATGTGCTGCAGCGGCTGCAGCGCCGCGCGCAGCGGCTGGCGCCTGGGCGACTGCACGCCGCGCGCGACCAGGCCCAGGCGGCCGTGGCCGGCACTGAGGACCTCCACCAGCAGGCTGGTCTCCCGCCAGGGGCGGGCGTGCAGGACGAAGCCGGTGTCGCCGTCGATGCGCATGGCCACAGGATGGCGCCGGAGCCGCGCCCGGGGAAGCCGCCGCGGCCGGCGGCCTTACTCGTAGCCGAAGGACTTCAGCGCGGCCTCGTCGTCGGACCAACCCTCGCGCACGCGCACCCAGGTCTCCAGGAACACCTTGCGTCCGAACAGGCGCTCCATCTGGTGGCGGGCCTTGCGGCCGATCTCGCGCAGGCGCGCCCCGCCCTTGCCGATCACGATCGGCTTCTGGCCCTCGCGCTCGACCCAGATCACCGCGCCGATGCGCAGCAGGCCGCCGTCCTCGACGAAGCGCTCGATCTCCACCGCGGTGGCGTACGGCAGCTCGTCGCCAAGCTGGCGCATCAGCTGCTCGCGCACCAGCTCGCCGGCCAGGAAACGCTGGCTGCGGTCGGTGATCTCGTCCTCGTCGTACACCGGCGGGCCTTCCGGCAGCTGGGCGAGGATGTCGCGCACCAGCGCCTCCAGGCCCTTGCGCTTGAGCGCCGAGATCGGGTGCACGGCGGCGAAGTCGCGGTCCCTGGCCACCTCGGCCAGGAACGGCAGCAGCGTGCTCTTGTCCTTCAGGCGGTCGACCTTGTTGACCACCAGGATCACCGGGATGCCGGCCTGGCGCAGCACGTCGAAGGCCAGGCCGTCCTCGTCCCCCCAGCGCCCGGCCTCGACCACCATCAGCGCCGCGTCCACGCCCTCCAGCGCGCCGCGCGCGGCGCGGTTCATCACCCGGCTCATGGCCGATGCCTTGTAGCGGCCGTGCTCGCGGTGCAGGCCGGGCGTGTCCACCAGCAGGATCTGCCCGCCCTCGACGGTGGCGATGCCCAGCAGGCGGTGACGGGTGGTCTGCGGCCGGTTGGAGACGATGCTGACCTTGGCCCCCACCAGGGCATTGACCAGGGTGGACTTGCCGACGTTGGGACGGCCGATCACGGCCACCTGGCCGCAACGATGGGATTCGGGATTCGGGGTGTTCACTCGTGGACGCTCATGGATGCCGGGTGGCGGGGGCCAGCCGCTCCAGCGCGGCCGCCGCGGCCGCCTGTTCGGCCAGCCGCCGCGAGGTGCCGCTGCCCTCGGTAACCACCGGCGGTTCGCTCAGGGTACAACGGGCGCGGAACACCTTGGCGTGCTCCTCGCCCTCCTCGGCGACCAGTTCATAGACCGGCAGCGGGTGCTGCCGGGCCTGCAGCCATTCCTGCAGCCGGGTCTTGGGGTCCTTTTCCGGCTTGCCGACCGGCAGCGCGGCCAGCGACTCCTCGAACCAGGGCAGCACCACCCTGCGGCAGGCCTCCCAGCCGGCGTCCAGGTAGATGGCCGCCACCACCGCCTCCAGGGCGTCGGCCAGGATCGAGTCGCGGCGGAAACCGCCGGACTTCAGCTCCCCCGGCCCCAGCACCAGGCGCTCGCCCAGCTGCAGGCGCCGGGCGATGGCCGCCAGCGAGGATTCGCGCACCAGCTCGGCGCGGGCGCGGGTCAGCGCGCCCTCGTCGGCCTTCGGCCAGCGCAGATACAGGGCCTCGGCGGCGATCAGGTTGACCACGCCGTCGCCGAGGAACTCCAGCCGCTCGTTGTGCGGCGAGCCGGCGCTGCGGTGGGTCAGCGCCTGCTGCAGCAGCGCCGGATCGGAGAAACGGTGCCCGATCCGGTCGCGCACCACGGGCCGGTCACTCGCCACCGCGCCTCGTCAGTTCCTGGGTGGTGTCGAAACGGCCGACCACGTCGAGGTTGCCCACCAGCGGGCGGCGCACCTCGTAGTTCACGCGCATCTTCCAACCGCCCTGGGTACGCTCGAACTTCACGTTCTGCGGCTTCACGTGCTCGGAATAGTTGATGTAGAGGCGACGGAAGAACAGGTCCTGGATCCGCGCCGGATCCATGTCGGCCACGCCGGCCTCGGTGGCCAGGCCCTTCATGGCCGAGCGCACCGCGTAGTACTCCTGGTACATCGGGAACAGTTTCATGCCGATGTACGCGGCGAAACCGACCACCGCCAGCACCAGCAGGAAACCCACCAGACTCAGACCGCGTTGCTTGCGCTTCATCGCCATTCCCCTTTGGACGCGCTACTCGATGCGGGTGCCGATCCGGCCGGGGTCGAAGCTGCCCGAGCAGAACCACCCTTCGCAGTTCAGCCAGATCAGGAACGCCTTGCCCCGCAGGTTGGCCTCGGGGAGGAAGTGCGTCTGGGTCCAGAACCGGCTGTCCTCGCTATTATCACGATTGTCGCCCATCACGAAATAGTGCCCGGGCGGCACCTCCCACTCGCCCTGCCCGGCCGGGTTGGCGCGGTCGATCCACTCCAGCACCTGGTGGGTGCGGCCCGGCAGCTCCTCGACCAGCAGGGTGGCGCCGTTCATCTCGGCGCCGCGGCCGCGGCCCACGTACTCGCCGATGGGCCGGTAGCGCACCGCCTCGCCGTTGATGTACAGGGTGTCGCCGTGGAAGGCGATGCGGTCGCCGGGCAGGCCGACCACGCGCTTGATCCAGTTCTGGTCCGGGGCGTGCGGCGGCTTGAACACCACCACGTCGCCGCGCTGCGGCCGCCCCAATTCCACGATCTTGGTGTTGGTCACCGGCAGGCGCAGGCCGTAGGCAAACTTGTTGACCAGGATGAAGTCGCCGATGAGCAGGTTGGGCATCATCGAGCTGGACGGGATCTTGTACGGCTCGGCCACGAAGCTGCGCAGCACCAGCACCACCGCCAGCACCGGGAAGAACGCCCGCGAGTAGTCGACCAGCACCGGCTCCTCCTGCAGCAGGCCGCCACGGGCGGCCCGGCGCTTGGCCAGGAACAGCTTGTCCAGCAGCCAGATGATGCCGGTGGCGAAGGTCAGGACGACCAGGCCGATCTCAAACCATTTCATGCTCGGTCCTTGCGTGGATGTGGCGGTGGCGGTTGGCGTGGAGCGGCGCCCGGACGGACGCCGGGCGCGGCGCGCGGCCCGCCGCGCGGCCGCCCTCCCCGGCTCCCCCTGGCAGGCGCCACTCCACCATGCGGGCTACTTGTTGTCCACCTGCAGCACGGCCAGGAAGGCTTCCTGCGGGATCTCCACCCGCCCGACCTGCTTCATGCGCTTCTTGCCTTCCTTCTGCTTCTCCAGCAGCTTCTTCTTGCGCGTGACGTCGCCGCCGTAGCACTTGGCCAGCACGTTCTTGCGCAGCGCCTTGACCGTGGAGCGGGCGATGATCTGCGAGCCGATCGCCGCCTGGATGGCCACGTCGAACATCTGCCGCGGGATCAGGTCCTTCATCTTCTCGCACAGCTCGCGGCCACGGCGCTCGGCCTGGGTGCGGTGGACGATGATGGACAGCGCGTCCACCCGGTCGCCGTTGATCAGCGTGTCCACGCGCACGAACGGACCGGCCTGGAAGCGCAGGAAGTGGTAGTCCAGCGAGGCGTAGCCGCGGCTGACCGACTTGAGCTTGTCGAAGAAGTCCAGTACCACCTCGGCCATCGGCAGCTCGTAGCTGATCTGCACCTGGCTGCCCATGTAGGTGATGCCGATCTGCACGCCGCGCTTCTCCTCGCACAGCTTGATGATGTTGCCGATGTAGTCCGGCGGCGTGAGGATGTTGGCGCGGATGATCGGCTCGCGGATCTCCTGCACCAGGTTGGCCTGCGGCAGCTTGGCCGGGTTGTCCAGCGGCATCACCGTGCCGTCGCTGCGCACGATCTCGTACACCACCGTCGGCGCGGTGGTGACCAGGTCCAGGTCGTACTCGCGCTCCAGGCGCTCCTGCACGATCTCCATGTGCAGCATGCCGAGGAAGCCGCAGCGGAAGCCGAAGCCCATCGCCTCCGAGCTCTCCGGCTCGAAGCGCAGCGCCGCGTCGTTCAGGCGCAGCTTCTCCAGCGCCTCGCGCAGCGCCGGGTAGTCCTGCGCGTCCACCGGGAACAGGCCGGCGAACACGCGCGGCTGCATCTCCTGGAAGCCCGGCAGCGGCTCCGGCGCCGGGTCGGCGGCCAGGGTCAGGGTGTCGCCCACCGGGGCGCCGTGCACGTCCTTGATCGACGCCGTCAGCCAGCCCACCTCGCCCGGGGCCAGGCGCTCGCGGGTCTGGCGCTTGGGCGTGAACACGCCCACCTGGTCCACCTGGTGCACGCGGCCGGTGGACATGACCAGGATCTTGTCGCCAGGGCGGATCTGGCCCTGCATCACCCGCACCAGCGAGACCACGCCCAGGTAGTTGTCGAACCAGGAGTCGATGATCAGCGCCTGCAGCTTGTCGGTGTCGCGCGGCTTCGGCGGCGGGATGCGGTGGACGATGGCCTCCAGCACCTGCTCCACGTTCAGGCCGGTCTTGGCGCTGACCGGGATGGCGTCGGAGGCGTCGATGCCGATCACCGCCTCGATCTCGGCCTTGGCGCGCTCGATGTCGGCGGTGGGCAGGTCGATCTTGTTCAGCACCGGCACCACCTCCAGGCCCTGCTCCACCGCGGTGTAGCAGTTGGCCACCGACTGCGCCTCCACGCCCTGGGCGGCGTCCACGACCAGCAGCGCGCCCTCGCACGCGGCCAGCGAGCGGCTGACCTCGTAGCTGAAGTCCACGTGGCCGGGGGTGTCGATGAAGTTGAGCTGGTAGGTGTTCCCGTCCTTGGCCTTGTACGGCAGGGACACCGACTGGGCCTTGATGGTGATGCCGCGCTCGCGCTCGATCGGGTTGGAGTCGAGCACCTGCGCTTCCATTTCGCGCGCGTCCAGGCCGCCGCACAGCTGGATGATGCGGTCGGCGAGGGTCGACTTGCCGTGGTCGACGTGGGCGATGATGGAGAAGTTGCGGATGAACCGCATCGGATCGGAAGACATGGGGGCGGCGGTCCGGACCGTCGTCAAACAGTCCCGGATTATCGCATGCCGCGCGCCCGTTCCGTCCGGGCGGCCGTGCCCGCGGCGGGCACGGCCGCCGTCCGGGATCATTCGGCGTCGACCGTCAGGGCCACGAACTGGCTGGTGCCGTCCTGGGCGCGCACCAGCAGCATGACCGCGTCGCCGGCGGCGTAGCCGCGCAGCTCGCGCTCCAGCTCGGCCACGCTGCCGACCGGGGTGCGCCCCACCCGGAGGATCACCATGCCCGGGCGCAGGCCCGCCTGGCGGGCCTCCGCGCCGGTCACGCGGGTGATCTGCACGCCCTCGCGGGCGCCCAGGCCCAGCTGGCGGCGCACCTGCGGGTCCAGGTCGGCCACGGCCAGGCCGATGCGGGCGGCCGGGGCCGAGGCGCCGGGCGCGGCCCCGCCGCGCTCGTCGCCGGCGGAGGCGGCACGCTGCGCGTCGGCCGGCAGCTCGCCCAGCACGGCGGTCAGCTCGCGCTGGCGGCCGTCGCGGATCACGCCGATCTTCGCCCGGGTGCCCGGCGGCAGCATGCCGATCATCGGCGGCAGGTTCTCGCTGCGCATGACCGGCTCGCCATTGACCGAGACGATCACGTCGCCGACTTCGATGCCCGCCTTCTCCGCCGCGCTGCCCGGCTCGACGCTGTTGACCAGCGCGCCGCGGCTGGCGTCCAGGCCCAGCGCCTTGGCCTTGCTGGCGTCCACCGGCTGCACCACCACGCCGAGCATGCCGCGGCGGACGTGGCCGGTCTTCTTGATCTGCTCGGCCGCGCTCATCGCCAGGTCGATCGGGATGGCGAAGCTCACGCCCATGTAGCCGCCGGAGTTGCTGAGGATCTGCGAGTTGATGCCCACCACCTCGCCGGAGGTGTTCAGCAGCGGGCCGCCGGAGTTGCCGCGGTTGATCGCCACGTCGGTCTGGATGAAGGGCACGTACTGCTGGCCGCCGCGGCCGCTGCGGCCCAGCCCGCTGACGATGCCGGCGGTGACCGACTGGTCCAGCCCCAGCGGCGAGCCGATCGCCACCACCCACTGGCCCGGGCGCAGCGCGCGCGAATCGCCCAGGCGCAGCGCCGGCAGGCCCTTGCCCTCGATCTTCAGCAGGGCCACGTCGTAGCCCTCGTCGCTGCCCACCAGCCTGGCCTCGAACTCGCGCTGGTCGTAGGTGCGCACGGTGATGCTGTCGGCCCCGTCCACCACGTGGTGGTTGGTCAGCACGTAGCCGTCCTCGGAGATGATGAAGCCCGAGCCCATGGACACGCCCTGGCGCCCGCGCGGGCCGGGCTCGGGCGACGGCAGGCCGAAGCCCGGGCCGAAGAAGCGGCGGAAGATCTCCGGGATCTGGTCGTCGAACATGGCATCGCGCGCGGACGAGCGCGTGCCGATCCTGGCCTCGATGTTGACCACGCCCGGCGCCACCCGGTCGACCAGCGCGGTGAAGTCCGGCAGGCCGGTGACCAGCGGCGCGGCCGGGGCCGCGGCGGCCGCCGGGGCGGCGGCCGCGGGCGCCGGGGCCGGCTCCGGCGCGGCGTCGCGCGCGCACGCGGCCAGCGGCGCGGTCAGGACCAGGGCGGCGAACACTTGGCGGACACGGGGATTCATCGGATGCGGGACCTCGTATCGGTTGCGTCGGGTTGGCCGCCCCGCCCTGCCCCTGCCTGCGGCAGGGCGCGGGAACGGCGGCGGCTCGGTGGCGGGATGTCAGCGCGGGGACTCGGCCTGCAGAGCCGACGGCTCGGCCGCCGGCTCCTGCGGCAGGCGCGGCTCGAAGGGGTAGAACGGGCTGCCGCGGCCCTCACCGAAGCTGGCGGTGTAGGCGCCGCCGGCCTGCGGCAGGGTCGAGCGCGGCCAGGGCCGGGCATGCGGCGGCACCTCGGAAGCGAACGGATCCTGCTCGGCCGGCTGCGCGGCCAGGGCCGCGGCCGGTTCCACCGGCAGCAGCACCGGACCGGTCCCGGCGGGCAGCTCCTCCGGACCCGGCTGCGCCGGGGCGGGCGCGGCAGGGACCGGCGCGGTGGCCACGGCCTGCTCCACGCGCGGCTGCGCGCGGCGGACCGGGCGCGGGCGCGCGGGCGCCGGCGCGGCCACGGCCGGGGCGGCGTCGGCGACCGCATCGGCGGGGGGCCCGGGTGGCACCGCGGCCAGCTGCGGCTCGGCGTGCGCCTGCACGGCCACCGGCGCGGCCGCGTCGCGCGGCTCCGGGGCCGTGTCGGCACGACCGGCCACCGAGGCGGCCGGCACACCCGGCTGCGGGGCCAGCTCCGGCCGACCGGCCAGCAGCGCCACCACGGCCACCGAGGCGGCCAGCGCGGCACCGCCGCCCCAGCGCATCCAGCTCCGGCGCCGCCCGGCGGCCGCCGCGGCCGCGGTCTCGGCCTCGGCGCGCACCGCCTCGGCCACGCGCCGGCCCAGGTCGGTGGCCACCGCCTCGCGCACCTCGCCGCGCATCACCTGGCCCCACAGCTGCCAGCGCTCGTAGCAGCCGGCCAGCTCCTGGTCGTGCTGCAGGCGGCGCAGCAGGAAGCGGGCCTCGTCGGGCGCCAGCTCGCCGTCCACCAGCGCGGAGAGCTGCTGGCGGTAGTGGGTCTCGATCCGGTCGGCGCCCCCGGCGCCGCGGTTGGGGTACTGCTGCTGGGTCATGGACGGTTCCGCTCCCGGGTGGCACTCCGGACTTCGACTAGGGGCCGCAGCTCGGCGTCGATGGCCTCGCGCGCGCGGAAGATGCGCGAGCGGACCGTGCCGATCGGGCAGCCCATGCGCTGGGCGATCTCCTCGTAGCTCAGGCCCTCGACTTCGCGCAGGGTGATGGCCACGCGCAGCTCCTCGGGCAGCCGTTCCACGGCCGCCATCACCGCGCGCTCCAGCTCGCCGCGCATGGCTTCGCGCTCGGGCGTGTCGGTGTCGCGCAGGCGCGAGCCGGCCTCGTACTGGGCGGCCTCGGCCGCGTCGATGTCGTCCGTGGGCGGACGGCGGTTGTGGGCTACGAGGTGGTTCTTGGCGGTGTTCACGGCGATCCGGTGCAACCACGTGTAGAACTGGGCCTCGCCCCGGAAGCTTCCGATCGCGCGGTAGGCGCGCAGGAAAGTCTCCTGGGCGACGTCCTGGCACTCGCTCCAGTCCGGGATGTAGCGGCCGATCAGCCCGACGATCCGGTGCTGGTACTTGCGCACCAGCAGGTCGAAGGCGGCGCTGTCGCCGGCCTGCACCCTGCGGACCAGACCGAGGTCCAGGTCCTGGTTGGAATCCTTCTGTTGCGTTCCTTCGGCCACCGGGCCGTACTCCTGTCCAGCTCGGCCGGGGCCGCGCTCTGTGACCGCCATTGCCGGAAAAAGTTCAGCGGCCTGGCGGGGGCCGCCACCGGATCCGGGGACCGGCGCGCCCGGCGCCGGCCATGCAGGACCTTAACCGGACCGCGCGTAGGGTCGCGCGTGCCGTGGCGCCAAGGGGGGGCGCCGGGCCTGCCCTGCCGTGTATGTGGATTTGACGCGGCAGAAACAACCTCGGGATGATAGCCGCCCCTTCCATACATGACCGGATGGTTTTCGCCATGCTTCCAGGCTTCGACGGACTCCGATTCAGCCACTGGCAGGTCACCCGCCGCGACGACGGCGTGGTGGTGTTGACCCTGGACCGCCAGGACGCGCCGGTCAACGCGCTCTCCCAGGACGTGCTGATCGAGCTGGACGACATCGTCGAGCGCCTGGCCATCGACCCGCCGCGCGCCGTGGTGGTGCGCTCGGGCAAGCCGGCCGGGTTCATCGCCGGCGCCGACCTGAAGGAGTTCCAGGAGTTCGACCGCCGCGGCACGGTGGAGGATGCCATCCGGCGTGGCCAGACCGTGTTCCAGAAGCTGGCCGAGCTGCCCTGCCCGACCGTGGCCGCGGTCCACGGCCACTGCCTGGGCGGCGGCGCCGAGCTGGCCCTGGCCTGCGACTACCGCGTCGCCTCCAGCCACCCGTCCACCCGCATCGGCCTGCCGGAGACCCGCCTGGGCATCTTCCCCGGCTGGGGCGGCACCGCGCGCCTGCCGCGCCTGGTCGGCGCGCCGGCGGCCATGGACCTGATGCTGACCGGCCGCACCGTGTCGGCGCAGGCCGCCCGGTCCATGGGCCTGGTGGACAAGGTCGCCGAGCCGGCGCTGCTGGAGGACACGGCCGCCTCGCTGGCCCTGCAGGGCACCACCCGCCCGCTGCGCCAGCGCCTGCTCGGCTGGCTGACCAACACCTGGCCGGCCCGCCAGTTGCTGGCGCCGCAGATGGCCAAGCAGGTCGCGCGCAAGGCGCGCAAGGAGCACTATCCGGCACCCTACACGCTGATCTCCACCTGGCAGCGCAGCGGCGGTGCCGGCATCCAGGGCCGCCTGGCCGCCGAGCGGCGCGGCGTGGTCAAGCTGGCCGGCAGCGCCACCGCGCGCAACCTGATCCGCATCTTCTTCCTCAGCGAGCGGCTCAAGGGCCTGGGCGGCAGGGAGCACGGCATCGCCCATGTGCACGTGGTCGGCGCCGGCGTGATGGGCGGCGACATCGCTGCCTGGGCCGCGTACAAGGGCTTCACCGTCACCCTGCAGGACCGCGAGCAGCGCTTCATCGACGGCGCCCTGGCGCGCGCCCAGGAGCTTTTCAGGAAGAAGGTCAAGGACGAGGCCAGGCGCGCCGAGGTGGCCGCGCGCCTGCAGGGCGACCTGGCCGGCGACGGTGTGGCGAAGGCCGACCTGGTGATCGAGGCGATCATCGAGAACCCGGAGGCCAAGCGCGAGCTGTACCAGGCGCTGGAGCCGCGGATGAAGCCCGACGCGCTGCTGGTGACCAACACCTCGTCCATCCCACTGGACGAGCTGCGCGGACACATTGCCCGCCCGGCCCGGTTCGCCGGCCTGCACTACTTCAACCCGGTGGCGCAGATGCCGCTGGTGGAGATCGTCCGCCACGCCGGCCTGGACGAGGCCACGGTGCGCCGTCTGGCCGCCTTCTGCAAGGCGCTGGACAAGTTCCCGGTGCCGGTGGCCGGCACCCCGGGCTTCCTGGTCAACCGCGTGCTGTTCCCGTACATGCTGGAGGCCGCGCACGCCTACGCGGAGGGCATCCCCGGCGCGGTGATCGACAAGGCCGCGGTCAACTTCGGCATGCCGATGGGCCCGATCGAGCTGATCGACACCGTGGGCCTGGACGTGGCCCAGGGCGTGGGCGCCGAGCTGTCGCCGTTCCTGGGCCTGCAGCTGCCGGCGGCGCTGTCCGCGGTGGAGCCGGGCAAGCGCGGCAAGAAGGACGGCCAGGGCCTGTACAAGTGGGAGAAGACCGAGAAGGGCAGCAAGCCGGTCAAGCCGCCGGTGCCGCAGGGCTACCAGGCCCCGTCCGACCTGGAGGACCGCCTCATCCTGCCGCTGCTCAACGAGGCGGTGGCCTGCCTGCACGACGGCGTGGTGGACGACGCCGACCTGCTGGATGCGGGCGTGATCTTCGGCACCGGCTTTGCCCCGTTCCGCGGCGGCCCGATCCAGTACATCCGCAGCGCCGGCGCCGACGCCCTGCTGGAGAAGCTCAAGGCCCTGCAGGCGCGCCACGGCGACCGCTTCGCCCCGCGCCCGGGCTGGGACAACCCGCTGCTGCGCCAGCCGCCGGAATGAGCGGCCGCGGCCGGCGTCAGCGCACGCCGGCCGCCTCCAGCAGGCGTGGCAGGAACGCGGCCTGCGCCTGCGGCGTGTCCTGCCCCGGGTAGGGCAGCACGGTCCATTCCTCGCGCGCCCGCACCGCCGCGCCCGGCGCCAGGGTGGTGTACGGGCCGTGCACCTCCAGCTCGAGCATGCCGGTGTCGGCCGCGTCCGGACGCCAGTCCATGTACAGCTCCACCTGGCCCTGCTCCGGGTGGATGCGTTCCGGCGGCTGGTGGTCGAAGCGGATGAGGAAGGCCTGCCCGGCGCGGAAGCCGGCGATCCAGCCGGCCGCCGGCTGGATGAACACCTTGCCGCGGCGGCCGTGCAGGCCCGGGTCGGGCGGTTCCAGTTCCAGGCTCAGCAGGCCGTCGGCCGTGCGCACCACCAGGCCGTCGTAGCCCCCGCCGGTGTCGGAACGCACACGCACACCGCCGCCATCGGCGGCGACCGGCACGAACACGCGCGTTTCCGGCGGCACCCGCGAGTTGAACCAGATGTCGCGCGCCACGGGCTCCCGGCGGATGTTGCGCATCTCCACCTCCAGCGCGATGGCCGGCCGGTCCGGCGCCAGGGTGAAGCCATGGACCAGCCGCACGCCGCTGACCGGGCTGGGCGCGCCCTCCAGGCGCAGGTGGCCCTCGCCCTGCTCCAGCACCCGCGCCGGCGCGTGCGCCAGCCACGGATCCGGCGGCCACTGCGCCGCCGCGCGCCGGCGCGCGGGATTGAGGTCCTGGAACCGCCACCAGTCCGCCTGCGGGCCGACCCACACCTCGTGGCCCATGTAGGGGATGTGCGGGCCGTCGGCATCGGGCTCCGGCTCCGGCCGGGCCCGCACCGCGTCGCCCACGAGCAGCAGGTTGGGCCTGCCTGGCAGCGACAGGTGCAGCAGGCGGCCGCCCAGGCGCGGGGCCACCTCGACCGCCAGCGTGCCCTCCAGGCGGACCGTGGACGGATGCGGCGCGGCGGCCGCGCCACCGGCGGCCGCCATCGCCAGGACCAGCACCAGTGCGCGCATGGCTCCTCCTGGCGGCGGACGAAGAGGGACGCCGCCGGCCGGGCCGGCGGCGGTGCCGGCGCGCGCCGTGCGCGCGCCCGGCTCACATGGTCTGGGTCGGGCGGTCCGCGCCGAGGCTGCCGGCCAGCAGGGTCTCGATGCGGTTCTTCACCGCCTCGCCTTCCGGGGTGTCCGGGAACTGCACGCCGATGCCGGCGCTACGGTTGCCCTGCGCGCCGACCGGCGTGACCCACACCACCTTGCCGGCGATGGGCAGGCGGTCGCTGGAATCGGGCAGGGTCAGCAGCAGGAACACCTCGTCGCCGAGGAAGTAGCGCTTGGGCGTGGGCACGAAGATCGCGCCGTTGCGGATGAACGGCATGTATGCCGAATACAGCTGCGCCTTGTCCTTCACCGCCAGCGACAGGATGCCCTGGCGTCCGCTCGCAGCACTCATGCGTTCCCCCTATTGCCGGTCGTCTTCGCGGCCCCGTCACGCCAGGCGAGCAACAGCTCGGCCATCACCAGGTCCGCGCGCACCGTGCTCCTCAGCAGGTCGCGCGCGCGGTTGGCCGCGTCGAACCACTCCGCCAGCTTGTGCAATCGCGCCGGATCGGTCAAGCCGGACGCGGCCCGGGCGACGGCGTGCTCGGCCGCGTGGCGCAGCCGCTCCTCGGCGCGCCCGTCGCCGGCCCAGCGCTGCGCCACCTCCACCGGATCGGCGCGCCCGGCCTCCAGCTGCGCCAGGTCGGCGGCCACCTCGCGGCGCAGCGCCAGGCCGTCGCCCTGCAGCCAGGCGTCGGCCAGGCCGGGATGGCCGCGCGCCGCCTCCAGCGCCTCGGCCGCCGCCTCCTGCGCATGGCCGCGCGAAAGCAGCCAGGCCATCGCCTCTTCGCGCGGCGGCAGGCGCACCTCCAGGCGCTGGCAGCGGCTGCGGATGGTGGCCGGCAGCCGCGCCGGGCGCGAGCTGACCAGCCACAGGTAGCGGCCCGGGGCCGGTTCCTCCAGGGTCTTGAGCAGGGCGTTGCAGGCGGCGGTGTTGAGCGCTTCGGCCGGGTCGATGATGGCCACCTGCGCCTCGCCGTACTGCGGGGTCAGCGCCAGCTGCTGCGACAGCTCGCGCACCTGCTCGATCACGATCTCGCTGCGCAGGCGGCTGCCGTCACGGTTCGGCTCCAGGGTGACCACGTGCAGGTCCGGATGGGTGCCGGCGGCCAGCAGCTGGGCGGCGCGCTGCGCGTGCGCCGGATCGCCCTGCCCCAGCACGTGCGCGGCCAGGCGCTCGGCCAGCGCGCGCTTGCCCATGCCCTCCGGGCCGCAGAGCAGCAGGGCGTGGCCCATGCGGCCGGAGGCCAGCGCCGCCACGGCCTGGTCGTAGACGCGCTGCTGCCAGGGCGCCAGCGTGCTCATGCCCGCTCCTGCGCGTCCAGCCAGTCGGCCACCGCCGCGGCCACCGCCGCGGCCACGGCCTGCGGCGGCCGGGCCGCGTCGATCACCCGGAAACGCTCCGGCTCGGCCTGCGCGCGCGCGCGGAAGCCGGCGCGCACGCGCTCGAAGAACTCGTCCTGCTCGCGCTCGATGCGGTCCGGCCACAGGTCGCGGCCGCTGGTGCGGGCGCGGCCCTCGCGCACGTCCAGGTCCAGCAGCAGGGTCAGGCCGGGGCGCAGGCCCACGGCGCGGCGCTCCAGCTCGGCGATCCATTGCGGATCCAGGCCGCGGCCGTGGCCCTGGTAGGCGTAGCTGGAATCGGTGAAGCGGTCGCTGACCACGAAGGCGCCACGCTCCAGCGCCGGGCGCACCACCTGCGCCACGTGCTGGGCGCGCGCGGCGAACATCAGCAGCAGCTCGGTCTCCGGCAGCAGCGGCTCGTCCTCGGCGCCGCGGCCGTCCAGCAGCAGGGTGCGGATGCGCTCGGCCAGCGGCGTGCCTCCCGGTTCGCGGGTCAGCACCACTTCGTGGCCGCGCCGCAGCAGCAGCTCGCGCACGCTGGCCAGGGCGGTGCTCTTGCCCGCGCCCTCGCCGCCTTCCAGGCTGATCAGCCGCGGATGCCGCGGCAGGACCGCCGGCGCGCTCATCGCTGCTCCCCCGCCGCGGCCGCCGGGCAGTTGCGGCGGCGCTGGTAGCAGTCCACCGCGGCGGCGTGCTCGGCATAGGTGGCCGAGAACACGTGGCTGCCGTCGTTGCGCGAGACGAAGTACAGGGCGTCGCCCGGGGCCGGGTTCACCGCCGCCTGCAGCGCGGCGCGGCCGGGCATGGCGATCGGCGTGGGCGGCAGGCCCGGGCGGGTGTAGGTGTTGTACGGGGTGTCGGCGAGCAGGTCGCGCTTGCGCAGGTTGCCGTCAAAGGCACTGCCCAGGCCGTAGATCACGGTCGGGTCGGTCTGCAGCAGCATGCCCTTGCGCAGGCGGCGGGTGAACACGCCGGCGATCTGCGGGCGCTCGTGCGCCTGGCCGGTCTCCTTCTCCACGATCGAGGCCAGGATCAGCGCCTCCTCCGGCGACTGCAGCGGCAGGTCCGGCGCGCGCGCCTCCCAGGCCTCGGCCAGCGCCTGTTCCATGGCCGCGTGGGCGCGGCGCAGCAGGTCCAGGTCGCTGTCGCCGCGCTGGTACAGGTAGGTCTCCGGCAGGAAGCGCCCCTCCGGGTGCTGGCCGGGCTTGCCGATGGCCGCCATCACCGCGGCGTCGTCCATGCCGGTGGTCTCGTGCCGCAGCGGCTCGGCCGCGTCCAGGGCGGCGCGCAGCTGGCGGAAGTTCCAGCCCTCGACCAGGGTGAAGCGGTAGCGGATCACCCGTCCCTCGCGCATGCGCTGCAGCAGCGTGCGCGGGCTCATGCCGGGCTCCAGCGCGTACTCGCCGACCTTGATCCGGCCGGCCGCGTCCATCTGCCGCGCCAGCAGCTGCCATTCCAGGTCGTGGCCGACAGCCACACCGGCCGCGCGCAGCTTGCGCAGCACGGTGCGGAAGCCGTCACCGCGCTCGACCACCACGCTCGGCGCGGCATCCGGGCCCACCGCCGGCGTGTCGGCGAAGCGCTGGAAATGCACCCAGGCCACGCCCGCCGCGACCGCGCATGCCAGCCCCAGGCACAGCGGAACCACCCACCACCAGCGCATGCGTTTCGTTCCGCCTGCCACAACCACCTCGTCCGATCCGGTGCGCTCAGGATACCGCGACCGCACGTCCGCCCGCGCTCATCCGGGCACGCCGAGGGCGCGCAGCAGGCCGCGCGCCTTGGCCCGGGTCTCGTCCAGTTCGCGCGCCGGCACCGAGTCGGCCACGATGCCGGCACCGGTGCGGAAGGCCAGCGCATCGCCCTGCAGCTCGGCGCTGCGGATCAGGATGTTCAGGTCCAGGTCGCCGCGCCGGTCCAGCCAGCCGAAGGCGCCGGTGTAGGCGCCGCGCGGCGCCTGCTCCAGCTCGGCGATGACCTGCATGCAGCGCACCTTGGGGCAGCCGGTGATGGTGCCGCCGGGGAACACCGCGGCGATCACCTGCCCCGGCGTCACCTCCGCGCGCAGGGTGCCGCGCACGTTGCTGACGATGTGATGGACGTGGGCGTAACTCTCCACCGTCATCAGCTCGTCCACCTGAACGCTGCCCGGCTCGCACACGCGGCCCAGGTCGTTGCGCTCCAGGTCGATCAGCATCACGTGCTCGGCGCGCTCCTTGGGGTGGCCGACCAGCTCGCGGATGCGTGCCGCGTCGTCGTCGCCGGGGAGGCGCGGGCGGGTGCCGGCGATCGGCCGGGTCTCCACGCGCCGGCCGCGCACCGCCACCAGCCGCTCCGGCGAGGAACTGGCCACCGCCCAGCCCGCGCCGGCGAACAGCCCGGCGAACGGCGCCGGGTTGGCCTGGCGCAGGCGCGCGTACAGCGCGGCCGGATCCGGCGCCTGCCGGAAGCGCGCGTGCCAGCCGCGCGAGAGGTTGGCCTGGAACACGTCGCCGGCGCGCAGGCAGGCCAGCACCCGCTCCACGCCGTCCAGGAAGCGCCGCGGCTCGTCCTCGCCCGCCTCCGCCGGCGGCTGCCAGGGCGGCAGCGGCGGCAGCGCGCACGCCGCCGCCAGGTCGGCGGCGATGGCCTCCAGCAGCGGCGCGTGGCCGGGCTCGGCCAGCGCCACGCAGCGGCCGCTGGCACGGTCGCGCAGCACCGCCGCCGGGCAGCGCAGCGCCAGGGCGACGGGGCGGCCGGCGCCACGCACGGGCAGGCGCAGCACCGGCTCGACCTGGGCGGCCAGTTCGTAGTCCAGCAGCAGCGCCCAGCCGCCCTGGAACGGCCAGTCGGGGTCCGCCGCGCCATGGCCGGCGCGTGCGCGCAGCCAGGCCGCGTCCAGCACCTGCAGGAAGCCGCCGGGCAGCGGCGCGCCGTCCAGCGTGCGGGTGGTGCCGTCATGGTCCAGGCGCAGGCCGCCGCCGTCGGCGCGCAGCAGCAGGTCCCAGCGTCCCTGCGCGGTGCCCGCCGCCACCGATTCCAGCAGCAGCGGATAGCGCGCCGGGTCCACCCGGTGCAGCGCCAGCAGGTCGGTGTGGCCGGGGAGCGGTCGCAGGTGCGGCATGGCGGTCATGGACGCGGGATGGCACCTGGCCGGAAGCCCGCGCCGGCCGGCGCGGGCGGAAGCGCGCCGGCCCGTCGCCGGGCCGGCAGGCCGTCAGATGCGGCGGAACACCAGGGTGCCGTTGGTGCCGCCGAAGCCGAAGCCGTTGGACATGGCCACGTCCACCTTCGCCTGGCGCGCGGTGTTGGGCACGTAGTCCAGGTCGCAGCCCTCGCCCGGGTTCTCCAGGTTGATCGTCGGCGGGACGATGCCGTGGTGGATGGCCAGCACCGAGAAAATCGCCTCCACGCCGCCGGCCGCGCCCAGCAGGTGGCCGGTCATGGACTTGGTCGAGCTGACCATCAGCTTGTAGGCGTGGTCGCCGAAGGCGCGCTTGATCGCCAGGGTCTCGGCCAGGTCGCCCAGCGGCGTCGAGGTGCCGTGCGCGTTGAGATAGTCCACCTGTTCCGGCGCCAGGCCGGCGTCGCGCAGCGCGGCCAGCATGCAGCGCGCGGCGCCCTCGCCGTCCTCGCACGGGGCGGTCATGTGGTTGGCGTCGGCGCTGGAGCCGAAGCCGGCCAGCTCGGCGTAGATGCGCGCGCCGCGGGCCTTGGCGTGCTCGTACTCCTCCAGCACCAGGATGCCGGCGCCGTCGCCCAGCACGAAGCCGTCGCGCTCGGCGTCCCACGGGCGCGAGGCACGCTCGGGCTCGTCGTTGCGCGTGGACATGGCCTTCATCGAGCAGAAGCCGCCCATCGAGGTCGGCGAGGAGCCGCGCTCGGCGCCGCCGGCGATCATCACGTCGGCGTCGCCGTACTGGATCATGCGCATGGCCACGCCGATGGAGTGGTTGGAGGTGGCGCAGGCCGAGACCGCGGAGAAGTTCGGGCCCTTGATGCCCTTGAGGATGCTCAGCTGGCCCGGGAGCATGTTGATGATCGTGCTGGGCACGTAGAACGGCGAGATCTTGCGCGGGCCGCCCTCCAGGTACTTGGCGGTCTGTTCCTCGATGCCGAGGATGCCGCCGATGCCCGAGCCGATGATCGCGCCGATGCGCTCGGCGTTGGCCTCGGTCACCTCCAGGCCGGCGTCGTCCATCGCCATGAAGGAAGCCGCCAGTCCGTAGTGGATGAACGGCTCCATCTTCTTCGCCTCCTTCGGCGGGATGAAGGCGGTGGGATCGAAGCCACGGATCTCGCCGGCGATGCGGGTGCTGAACGCCGACGCATCGAAATGGGTGACCGGACCAATGCCGGAACGGCCGTGGATGATTCCGTCCCAGCTGCTGGCCAGGTCGTTGCCCAACGGGGTGACCATGCCCATGCCGGTGACTACGACGCGACGCTGGCTCATTGACGGCTCCTAGTGAATAGCTGCATCGGCACGTCCGGCGGCGTACGTGCCCGCCAGACGCGCACGGGGCCGCACGCAGCGGCCCCGGTTTGTGTACTTGCGCCGCGGGCCGAAGCCCGGCCCGCGGTCTGGGCACGCGTCAGTTCTTGACGTGGGCCTTGATGTAGTCGATCGCCTGCTGGACGGAGGTGATCTTCTCGGCCTCTTCGTCCGGGATCTCGCACTCGAACTCTTCCTCGAGGGCCATCACCAGCTCGACGGTGTCGAGCGAGTCGGCGCCCAGGTCGTCGACGAACGAGGCGCTGTTGGTCACTTCTTCTTCCTTGACGCCGAGCTGTTCGACGACGATTTTCTTGACGCGCTCTTCGATGGTGCTCATGGGTTTGCTGCTCCAGGCGGAGGGGTTTGTCGGTCGGACCGCCTCAGGCGGCGGCACGGGTTTCACTTTCCACAGGGCGGATAGTGTAGTCAAAAGGCGCGGCCCCGGGCCATTTCCCGCAACCGCAGCCGAATCAAAAACTTACGCCAACTCCTGCAGGTCCAGGCGGAGGCCGGATCAAGCCATGTACATGCCGCCGTTCACGTGCAGGGTTTCGCCGGTGATGTAGCCGGCGTCCGGCCCGGCCAGGAAGGCCACGGCGCGGGCGATGTCTGCCGGCTCGCCGAAGCGGCCCAGGGCTATCTGCCCGAGCATGGCGTTCTTCGCCTCCTCCGGCAGCTGGCGGGTCATGTCGGTGTCGATGAAGCCCGGCGCGACCACGTTGACGGTCACGCCGCGGCTGCCGATCTCCTTGGCCAGCGACTTGCTGAAGGCGATGATGCCGGCCTTGGCCGCGGCGTAGTTGGCCTGGCCGGCGTTGCCGGTGGCGCCGATCACCGAGGCGATGTTGATGATGCGGCCCTTGCGCGCCTTCATCATGCCGCGCATGACCGCCTTGCAGGTGCGGTAGACGCTGGTCAGGTTGGTGTCGAGGATGGCCTGCCAGTCCTCGTCCTTCATCCGCATCAGCAGGTTGTCGCGGGTGATGCCGGCGTTGTTGACCAGGATCGAGACCGGGCCGAACTCCTTGGCGATGGCGTCGATCAGCGCCTCCACCGCCGCGCCGTCGGTGACGTCCAGCTTGCGGCCGTGGCCGCCCTTGTCCGCCAGGCGCGCGCCGATGGCCTCGGCACCGGCATCGGTGGTGGCGGTGCCGACCACGGTGGCGCCGCGCGCGGCCAGCTCGTCGGCGATGGCCGCGCCGATGCCGCGGCTGGCGCCGGTGACCAGGGCGATCTCGCCGCTCAGGGGCAGGTTGCTCATCTCGTCCTCGTGTTCCGTTGCATGCGGCCGGATGCGGCCGCGGTCTGTGGGGTCAGCGCCAGTCCGCCAGCGCCGCCTCGAAGTCCGCCGCGGCACCGATGGCGCGCGCCTCCAGCGACTTGTCGATGCGCTTGACCAGGCCGGCCAGCACCTTGCCCGGGCCGCACTCGGCGACGCGGGTGGCGCCGCGCGCGGCCAGCGCCTGCACGCAGCCGGTCCAGCGCACCGGCAGGTAGAGCTGGCGCACCAGCGCGTCGCGGATGGCGTCCACGCCATCGTGCACCTGCGCGTCCACGTTCTGCACCACCGGCAGCGCCGGCGCCTGCCACTGCACCGAGGCCAGCGCTTCGCCCAGGCGCTCGGCCGCCTGGCGCATCAGCGGGGTGTGCGAGGGCACGCTCACGGCCAGCTTGACCGCCTTGCGCACGCCGCGCCCGGCCAGCAGCGCCAGCGCCGCGTCCACCGCGGCGGCCTCGCCGCCGATCACGATCTGGCCGGGGGAGTTGTAGTTGGCCGGCACCACCACGCCGCTGCCGGAAGCCTGCGTGCAGACCTCCTCGACCACGGCATCCTCGGCGCCGAGCACCGCGGCCATGGCGCCGGTGCCGGCCGGGGCGGCCTCCTGCATCAGCTGGCCGCGCAGGCGCACCAGGCGCGCGCCGTCATGCAGCGACAGCGCGCCGGCGGCGACCAGGGCGGTGTACTCGCCCAGGCTGTGGCCGGCCAGCATGGCCGGCTGCGGCCCGCCCTGCGCCTGCCAGGCGCGCCACACGGCCACGCCCGCGGCCAGCAGGGCCGGCTGGGTGTACTCGGTCTGGTTGAGGGTCTCTTCCGGGCCCTGCTGGGCCAGGCTCCACAGGTCCACGCCCGCGCCCTCCGAGGCCTCGGCGAAGGTCTCGCGGATCACCGGGTGGGATTGGGCCAGGTCGGCCAGCATGCCCACGGACTGGGAACCCTGTCCGGGGAAAACGAAAGCAAGCGTCGGTTGGGTCACGCGCGTGCGCAATTGGCGAAAGTGCGGCGATGATACGGGCGAAACGCCGGGTTTGTCTGTACCACGGCGTATGTGCCACGGCGCGGGCGCACCTGCGCCCGCCGCCATGCACTCAGTAGCGCAGCAGCGCCGAGCCCCAGGTGAAGCCGCCGCCGAAGGCCTCCAGCAGCAGCAGCTGGCCGCGCTGCACGCGGCCCGAGCGCACCGCCTCGTCCAGCGCCAGCGGCACCGAACCGGCGGAGGTGTTGCCGTGGCGGTCCACGGTGACGACCACGCGGTCCATCGGCATCTCCAGGCGCTTGGCGGTGGCCTCGATGATGCGCAGGTTGGCCTGGTGCGGGATCAGCCAGTCGAGGTCGCGCTTGTCCAGGCCGTTGGCGGCCAGGGTCTCGTCGACCACGCCGTCCAGCGCCTTGACCGCGTGCTTGAACACCTCGTTGCCGGTCATGAGGATGCGCACGCCGGCGTTGTCGGCGTCCTTCTGGAAGCCGCTGGACACGCCCACCGGGCACTGCAGCAGGTCGCGCTTGCTGCCGTCGGCGTGCAGGTGGGTGGAAAGGATGCCGGTCTCGGCGTCGGCCTTGAGCACCACCGCGCCGGCGCCGTCGCCGAACAGCACGCAGGTGGTGCGGTCGGTCCAGTCCACCATGCGGGTCAGGGTCTCGGCGCCGATCACCAGCGCGGTCTTCACCGCGCCGCTGCGGATGAACTGGTCGGCCACGCTCAGGGCGAAGATGAAGCCCGAGCAGGCGGCGTTGACGTCGAACGCCGGGCAGCCGGCGATGCCGAGCTTCTGCTGGATCAGGCAGGCGGTGGACGGGAACACCACGTCGGGCGTGGTCGTGCCCACCACGATCAGTTCGATGTCGGACGGGGCGGCACCGGCGGCCTCCAGCGCGCGCAGCGCGGCCTGGTAGCCGAGCTCGCTGGTGGTCTGCCCTTCGGCGGCGACGCGCCGCTCACGGATGCCGGTGCGGGTGCGGATCCACTCGTCGCTGGTGTCGACCACCCTGGCCAGGTCGTCGTTGGTCACCACCTTCTCCGGCAGATAGCTGCCGGTTCCGGCGATACGCGAATAGATGCGTCCGCTCATGCAAGCTCCCGATCGGGCTCCCTCGGGAGCCGTACCACGAATTGCCGTCCGGCGCGCGCAGGATGCGCGCGCCGGCAGGGTCCAACTCAGTCTTCCTCGACCACCGGGGCCTTGGTGGTGATCACCTTGCGGCCACGGTAGTAGCCGTCGGCGGTGATGTGGTGGCGGATATGGATCTCGCCGGTGGTCGGGTCGGTCGACAGCTGCTTGGCCGTCAGCGCGTCATGGGAACGGCGCTGGCCGCGGCGGGACGGGGTGACACGGGATTTCTGAACAGCCATGGGATTGCTCCAACTCGGATTTGATTGCGTAACTGTGGGACCTCGATGCCACCCGCCGGTGCCATTGCAAGGGCGCCTGCGGCGGCGGCGCGGCCGTCCTACTTGTCCTTCTTGAGGGCCGCCAGCGCCGCGAACGGACTGGCTGCCCGCAGTTCCTCCTCGTCCGCCGGCCAGGTCCTTTCGACCGGCTCGCTGCCCGGGGCCACCGGCACCACCGGCACCGCCAGGACCAGCTCGTCCTCGACCAGGTCGGCCGGGCGCAGCTGACCGTCCTCCGGCACCAGCAGCGGCTCGTAGCCCGGCGGCAACGCGGCCTCGTCGGCCTCGTCACGGATCAGGCCCAGCCGCTGCACCAGCTGCACCGGCAGCACGAACCGCTCCAGGCTGCGCTGGCACACCAGCGGCAGGCCCGCCTCGATGGTCAGCTCGATGAACGGCACCTGCAGCGCGTCCTGGCCGAACTCCAGCACGAAGCTGCATTCGCCCTCGGCATCGGCCAGGCAGCCGCCGAGCCGGGCCATCGCCGACAACGGCAGACGCCCCTCGAAACGGCGCCTCGCGGCGACCATCCGCCAGGCGTCCAGCGATTCGGGTACCTGCACGACAGACGCACCTGCGGACATAAGCCGCTGAATGTTAAGGACTGGGCCGCGTGGTGTCAAACCGCACGCGCGCGTGACCCGCGCACCGTTGCCGCGGCGCACACGCGCGCCCACACTGGTCTTCCATTGTGCGCCTTCCCCGCCCCCATGCCCATGCTCGTCCTGGCCTCCACTTCGCCCTACCGCCGTGAACTGCTGCAACGCCTGCGCCTGCCCTTCCGGACCGCCCGGCCGGAGGTGGACGAGCGGCCGCTGCCGGGCGAGGCGCCGGCCGCCCTGGCCCTGCGCCTGGCCAAGGCCAAGGCCCAGGCCGTGGCCCTGCGGCATCCGGATTCCTGGGTGATCGGTTCGGACCAGGTGGCCGAGCTGGACGGCCGCCCGCTCGGCAAGCCCGGCGGCCGCGAGGGCGCGGTGGCGCAGCTGACGGCGATGAGCGGCAAGGCCGTGGCCTTCCACACCACGGTGTGCCTGCAGGGACCGGGCCGCGCGCTGGTGGCGGCCGACCGCACCGTGGTGCGGTTGCGCCGGCTCACGGCGGAGGAGATCGGCCGCTACGTGGACGCCGAGCAGCCGTTCGACTGCGCCGGCAGCTTCAAGTGCGAGGGTCTGGGCATCACCCTGTTCGACGCGATCGAGTCCACCGACCCCACGGCGCTGGTCGGCCTGCCCCTGATCGCCCTGTCGCGGCTGCTGCGCGAGGCCGGCTTCACCCTGCCCTGAGCGCTCAGCCGCCGCCGCGCACCGGGCACAGCCGGTACGCGAACGCCTGGTCGCCGATCCAGCTGGCATGGTCGCGGCAGCCGTCCGCGTCCAGCGCCAGTCCGTAGCGGGACAGGATCTGCTGCGCCTGCGCCATCAGGGCGGCATCGGCCTGCGCCAGCGCCGCCGCGGCATCGTCCGCGGCCACGAACCGGCACGGCCCGCCGTCCGGCGCCAGGTCGAGGCGGCGGTTGCGCCGGGCCAGGGCCCGCATCAGCGCGCAGTCGCCGTCGTCCAGGCCAAGCCGCGCGGCCCAGCGGTTGAGCCGTTCGATGCGCTGCGCGCGGCGCTCGATCGGCACGGCGGACTCGCCGGGCGAAAGCATGGCCAGCACCGGGCCGGAGGCGGCGATCCGCCGGATCCGGTCGGCGTAGGCCGCCGACTCGGGGAAGTTCGAGCCCACCGAGGCGTAGGTGGTGTCCGTCCACAGGAACGGCAGCCGCCAGGCCTGCGGCTGGTCACCGACCAGCAGCACCGCCGCCGGCGCCGGCCCGGCCGGCCGCTCCACCCGGAACGCCTCGCGCCGCCAGCCGGCGTGCCCCCAGTCGCCCCAGCCGCTGAGTGCCACCAGCGCCGACAGCGCGATCGCCGGACCGGCCACGCGCCCGGCGCGGCGCGGCGGCATCAGCCGCTGCAGCAGTCCCCACAGCGCCAGCGGCGCCAGCAGCTCCAGCACCACCAGGTAGCGGTGGATGCTGAACAGCGCCAGCCACAGCACGAAGCCGGCCACGAAGAACACCGTGAACAAGCGCGCCACCGCGGCATCGCCCGTGGCCGGCCGGGCGCATGCACGCAGGCGCCGCAGCGGCCAGGCGGCCAGCGTTGCCAGCGCGGCCAGGTACAGCAGCGCCCAGATGAGCTGGCGCATGCCGACCTCGCTGACCAGGTGCGGCCTGGCGGTGAACAGCAGCGGGCGCAGCAGCGCCTCGCCCAGGCTGGACGGCAGCCAGCGCACGTCGGCCACCGACACCGGCTGCGCCAGCGGCGCCTGGAACCAGGCATTGAACTGCGGGAACAGCGGGTTGCCGAAGGTGTGCCACAGGGTCCACAGCCAGGGCCCGTCCAGCAGCGCGAACACGGCCAGCGCGGCGGCCGCCAGGCGCGTGGCCGCCCACAGCCGCGCCGTCCAGCGTCCGGGGGCGGCCAGCACCGCCAGGCCCAGGGCCACGGCGTAGACCGCATTGGTCAGCTTCAGCGCCACCGCCGCGCCCAGCAGCAGGCCGGCCCAGGCCAGGCGCGACCCACGCCACCGCCCACCCTCGGGCAACGCCAGGGCCAGCGCGCCGAGCACCAGCGGCGCGGTGCTGGCATCGCCCATGGTGTTGCCCAGCTCCGCCAGGAACGCGGCGCCCGCCAGCCCGGACAGGGCCAGCAGCGGCGCCAGCCAGCCGCGCCGCGCATCGCCCTCGAGCATGCGCCAGGCGACCCAGGCCGCCGGCAGGAAGGCCAGACCGTGCAGCAGGCCCAGCAGCAGCCCGGCCAGCGGCGCCGGCGCATGCAAGGCCAGCAGGTAGTACGGCAGGTCCAGCCACGGCGCGAAGTAGCTCTGCATCTGCGCCGGGGCCAGGTCCAGGCCCACCCGCCCCTGCAGCCACGCCCAGGCGTTGTGCAGGTGGTAGTTGCGCAGGTCCCAGTTCATGTCCTGGCCGCGCAGCAGGGCCAGCAGCGCGCACAGCGCGGCGACCGCGACGGTGGCGGTTGCCCGCCCGCGCCGCGACTGGAAACCGCAATGGACGGCCAGCCGGCGCGCGGCGGCCGCAAGCCGCGGGAAGCGCTCAGCCACCGGCCGCCTCCCGCGCCACGCCCCAGGCATCCGCCTCCTCCCCGGCCGCCTGGGCCAGGCCGGGCACGGTGCCCTGCGTGCGCGGGATGGCCAGGTAGGCCAGGCGCTTGGCCTCGACCCGGCCGCGGGTGACCGTGTCCAGGATCAGCCCGCAGGCCAGCGCCAGGGCCGCCAGCAGCGCCAGGCCGGAGCACAGCACCGCGGTGGGCAGGCGCGGCACCAGCCCGGTCTCCAGGAAGGTCAGCAGCAGCGGCACGGCCAGCACCAGTGACAGCAGCATGCTGGCCGCGGCGATGATCGAGAAGAACAGCAGCGGCCTCTCGGCCTTGAACAGGCGCAGGATGGTGGCCAGGATGCGGGCGCCGTCGCGCCAGGTGTTGAGCTTGCTGGTCGAGCCTTCCGGCCGCGCGAAGTAGCGGGTCGGCACCTCGGCCACCGGCATGCGCAGCTGCAGGGCGTGCACCGCCAGCTCGGTCTCGATCTCGAAGCCGGCCGCGTGCGCCGGGAACGACTTGACGTAGCGGCGCGAGAACACCCGGTAGCCGGACAGCATGTCCTGGAAGCTGTTGCCGAACAGCAGCCCCACGCAGCGGGTCAGCAGGCGGTTGCCGAAGCGGTGCCCGGCGCGGTACGCGGCCGGGTCCTGGTCCACACGCGCACCGACCACCATGTCCAGCCCCTCCTCCAGCAGGCGCCGGACCAGCCGCGGTGCGGCCTCGGCGTCGTAGGTGGCGTCGCCGTCGACCATGACGTAGACGTCGGCCTCGATGTCGGCGAAGGCCCGCCGCACCACGTTGCCCTTGCCGCGCAGCGGCACCGGGTGCACCACCGCGCCGGCCTGGCGCGCCAGCTCGGCGGTGCCGTCGTCGGAGGCGTTGTCCAGCACGTGGCACTGCGCCTGCGGCAGGCTGCGGCGGAAGGCGGCCACCACCTCCGCGACGGTGGCGGCCTCGTTGCGGCACGGCACCAGCAGCGCGACACGCAAGGTGCCGGCACCGGCACTGGGCTGGTCCATGGCGGGATTCCTCCGGAAGGGAGCCGGATATTACCGGCGCGCCGCGGCGCTGACGATCCGCACCGGCACCTCGGGCCACTCCTCCACGCTGCCGTCGGCGCCGTGCAGGCGCAGGCCCAGCCAGCGGCGGCCGGCCAGGCTGGCGGGCACGTCCACGCGCGCCTGGAAGCCCACGTGCGGATGGTGGGGATCGGTGGAGCCCGGGAAATGCCCGCGCACGTCCAGCGGTGCGCCGTACTCGGCCTCGGCCACCACCGCGCCGTCCAGGGTCACCTCGACCCGGGCCAGCCCCACCCCTTCCTTGAACGCCCAGCCGCGCACCGTGAACGGCGCGGCGACCTCCTCCCCCGGCCCGGGCGCGTCGATCCAGGCCAGCGCCGGAGTCACGCAGCCCTGCCGCGGCGGCGAGCGCCGCGCCGGCAGGCGCAGCAGCAGGAAGCGCTGCGCGCCGTGGTCCACCAGCACGGTGCGCGCCGGCGGCGGCAGCGGGCCGAGCATCCCGCACACGGCGTGGTAGCGGTCCAGCAGCGCCTTGAACGGCACGTGCCCGGGCGCCAGCACCAGCAGCGCCGGCTGCGCCACCCCGGCCGCGGGCGGGCCCTCCAGGCCCCACAGCCGCAGCTGCGGCGCCCGCCCGTGCGCATGGTTGAGCGGGTGGTCCAGCACCGCGATGCGTGCGTCGCCCAGCTCGAAGCCCAGCTCGGCGCCGAGCTTGAAGTCGTCCACCAGCAGGCGTGTGCCCGGCGGCATCCGCGCCAGTTCCCCGCGCACGGCCTCGGCCAGCGCCGACCATCCGGCGAAGTTGCGCGGATAGTGCTTGCTGCCGGCGCTGGCGGTGCGCACCGACGGCGCCGACACGGCCAGCAGCCCGCCCAGCACTGCGCACAGCCCCAGCCCGGCCACGCCCCACACCAGGCGCTGCCAGCGCGGCGCCAGGCGGGCGAGCATGGCCGCGCCGGCCGGCAGCAGGGCCAGGTAGCCGGGCACCGGCCAGTGGAAGCTGACCCGCTCGCTGTCGGTGACGAAGCCCAGCACGAAGATGCCAGCCAGCACGATCGCGCCGAACAGGCCCAGGAACTGCCACTGCGGCCGCGTGGCCCGCTGCGGGCGCACGTGCCGCCATGCGGCCACGGCCAGCAGCACGAACAGTGGCGGAGTCGCGACCAGCGCCTGCACCGGCAGGAACGCCAGGCCGCCGGCGTGCAGCGCCCACGGGTGGCGGTCCACCAGCTGGAAGCGCAGCCCGGCCTCGCCGTTCTCCAGGTTCCACAGCAGCAGCGGCGCCCAGGCCAGCGCGCCGAAGGCCAGCGCCAGGATCACCCGCGGGTCGCGCGCCAGGCGCCGCCCCTGCGGCAGGCACAGCATCGCCGCCGCGCCGGCCACGATCACCCCGCCGAAGCGGTAGTGGCTCAGCGCGCCCAGGGCCAGGCCCGCGGCCAGCTCCAGCACGGCCACCGGCGAGACCTCGCGCAGCAGGCGCACGCCGGCGTGCAGGCACAGCACGGTGGCGCAAGCCAGCGGCACGTCCGGCAGGGCCATCACCCCCAGCGCACCCAGCAGCGGCAGCAGCACCGCCAGGCTGCCGGCGTTCCAGCCGGCGATGACGCCGAACCAGCGCCGGCCGATGCGCACCACCCACCACGGCACCAGCGCGCCCAGCAGCAGGAACGGCAGGCGCACCGCCAGCACGTGGTCGCCACCAAGCAGCGTGCCCAGCCGGACCAGCCACGCGGTCATGCCCGGCAGGTCCGAATAGGCCAGCGCCAGGTGGCGCGACTCCTGCCAGTAGAACGCCTCGTCCACGAACAGGGGCAGCCGCGCGGCCACCGCCACCTTCAGCAACAGGGCCACGCCCCACAGGGCGAGGAAGGTGCGGCGCGCGCGTAGTTCTCCCTGCATTCCCGCTACACTCCGTGCGTTCTCCAGGAAACGGCTGCGATGGCGCAAACGACAGGCTCCACCGAAGCGATGCTAACCGACACCCTGCGCGAGGCCCTGGCCCGCGCGCAAGACCAGGTCAACTCGCTGGTGCTGGGCAAGGCCCGCGAGGTGCGCCTGGCCTTCGTCGCCATGCTGGCCGGCGGCCACGTGCTGATCGAGGACCTGCCGGGCCTGGGCAAGACCACACTGGCCCATGCGCTGGCGGCGACCATGGGCCTGGGCTTCCAGCGCGTGCAGTTCACCTCCGACCTGCTGCCGGCCGACGTGCTCGGCGTGTCGGTGTACGACGCGGCCACGCGCCGCTTCCAGTTCCACCCCGGCCCGGTGTTCACCCACGTGCTGCTGGCCGACGAGATCAACCGCGCGCCGCCGCGCACGCAGAGCGCGCTGCTGGAGGCGATGGCCGAGCACCAGGTGACCGTGGACGGGACCACCCACCCCCTGCCCGATCCGTTCTTCGTGATCGCCACGCAGAACCCGGTGGACCTGTCCGGCACCTTCCCGCTGCCGGACTCGCAGCTGGACCGCTTCCTGCTGCGCTTCTCGCTGGGCTACCCCAGCCCGGAGTCCGAGCGTGCCCTGCTCACCGGCGCCGACCGCCGGGAGCTGATCGCCCGCGCCCGCCCGGCGCTGGACGCGGACACGCTGCGCGCGCTGCGCGGGGCGGTGGCGCAGGTGTACGCCAGCGACGCGCTGGTGGGCTACGTGCAGGCGCTGCTGGCGCGCAGCCGCCACCATCCGGGCCTGCGCGTGGGCCTGTCGCCGCGCGCCGGCCTGGCGCTGCTGCGCGCCGCGCGCGCCCACGCCCTGTTGCTGGGGCGCGACCACGTGCTGCCGGAGGACGTGCAGGCGCTGTTCGTGCCGGTGGCCGGCCACCGCCTGGTGCCGGAGGCCGAGGCCGGCCCGGCCGAGAACCTGGCGCGGGCGGTGCTGCAAGCGGTGCCGGTGGACTGATGCGCGAGGCCTGGCGCGGCCTGTACGAGCGCCTGCGGGCCCTGGAGCGCCCGCGCGCGGCCGAGGCGTTGCCTGCGACCATCGACCGCCGCCGCGTGTACGTGCTGCCCACGCGGTTCGGCCTGTTCTACGGCGCGCTGGTGGTGGCGATGGTGCTGGGCGCGCTCAACTACAACAACAACCCGGCCCTGCTGCTGGCCCTGCTGCTGGGCGCGGCCGGGCTGGCCAGCCTGGTCTTCGCCCACCTGCAGCTGTCCGGGCTGCGCGTGGAGGCCGTCTCGGCCGAACCGGTGCCGGCCGGCGACACGCTGTGGCTGAAGCTGGCGCTGGCCGCCGGCGACGGCCGGCGCCGCCGCGGGCTGCGCGCCGACCTCGGTGCCGCGCACGCCACCGCCAGCCTCGGCGAGGACGGCCGCGCCGAGCTGGTCCTGCCGGTGCCGACCCGCCGCCGCGGCTGGCTGCTGCCGGGCCGGGTCCGCCTGTCCACCACCCAGCCGCTGGGCCTGGTCCGCGCCTGGGCGCGGGTATGGCCGCGGCAGGCGCTGCTGGTGTATCCGCGCGCCGAAGCCACGCCGCCGCCCCTGCCCGATGCCGGCGGCCAGGCCGGGCGCAGCCACCCGGACCGCACCGGCGAATCCCCCGAGCAGCTGCGCGCCTATCGTCCGGGCGATCCGCCGCGCAGCATCGCCTGGAAGCACAGCGCGCGCCGCGACGGCCTGGTGGTGCGCGAGTTCGAGCGCAGCCAGGGCCTGGACGTGCTGCTGGACTGGCAGGCGCTGGCCGGGCTGGCCTACGAGCAGCGCATCGCCCGCCTGGCCGCCTGGGTGGACCAGGCCGAGCGCGAGGGCCGCCGCTACCGTCTGCGCCTGCCCGGCCAGCCGCAGCTGGGACCGGGCCGTGGCCATGAACACCGCCACGCCTGCCTGCGGGCGCTGGCCCTGCTGCCACCGGAGTGAGGCCGATGGACGCGCGCGCCACGCCCCCGCTCGATCCGCACAGCCGCGCCTGGGCCCTGGCCACGGCCGGACTGGCGCTGCTGCCGCTGCTGCTGTTGCTGCCGCCGGTGCTGGGCCTGGGCTTCGGCCTGGCGGCGGCGGCGGTGGCGGCGCTGGCGTGGCGCAGGCCCCTGCCGGGCTGGCTGCGCCTGCTGCTGACCCTGGCCATGCTGGCCGCGGTGTTCGCCGCGATGGGCGCGCGCCCGGGCCGCGACACCGGCTGCGCGCTGCTGGCGGCGATGCTGGCGATCAAGCCGGCCGAGACCCGCGGCCTGCGCGACGCGCGCAGCCTGCTGGGCTTTGCCCTGTTCGCACCCTTCGCCGGCTTCCTGCTCGACCAGGGGCCTCTGACCATGGTCCTGGCCCTGGCCGCGGCGCTGACCGCCCTGCTGACTCTGCAACGCCTGGCCGATGCCGAGGCCGGCGTGGCGCCGCCGCCGCTGCGCCGGCACCTGGCCACCACCGCGCGCCTGGTCGGCCTGGGCCTGCCGCTGGCCCTGGCCGCGTTCTGGCTGTTCCCGCGCCTGGCCACGCCGCTGTGGGGCGTGCCCGAGCGCGCCCTGGCCAGACCCGGGCTGTCGGACCGCATGAGTCCGGGCGGCTGGCTGGACCTGATGGCCGACGACCGCCCGGCGCTGCGCGCGCAGTTCTTCGGCCCGATGCCCGGGCCGGAGCAGATGTACTGGCGCGGCCCGGTGCTGTGGCACTACGACGGCCGGACCTGGACCCGCCCGCCGTGGTTGCGCGGTCTGCCCCCGGCGCAGGTGCGGCTGGCCGATGCCGGCTGGGACTACGAGATCGAGCTGGAGCCGGCCGACAACCGCCACCTGGTTGCCCTGGACCTGCCGGAGGCGGCGCCGGCGGGCGCGCGGCTGGGCGGGGACGGCTCGATGACCGCGCAGCGGCCGCTGGCCTCGCCCAGCCGCTGGCGGCTGCGCTCGGCCCCGCCGGTGGCGTTCGAGCCCACCCTGCACCCGCGCCTGCGCCAGCAGGCCCTGCAGCTGCCGCCGGAGCGCAACCCGCGCACCCTGGCCCTGGCACGGCAGTGGCGGCAGCAGGCCGGCGGCGACGACCGCGCCATCATCGAGCGCGCCCTGGGCTGGATCCGCGCGGAGTTCGCCTACACCCTGGACACGCCGCTGCCCGGCCGCGACGCGGTGGACGAGTTCCTGTTCCAGACCCGTGCCGGCTATTGCGAGCACTTCGCCTCGGCCTTCACCGTGCTGATGCGCGCGGCCGGCATCCCGGCGCGGGTGGTCACCGGCTACACCGGCGGCTACCGCAACCCGTTCGGTGGTTACTGGGTGGTGCGGCGCATGGACGCCCACGCCTGGGTCGAGGTCTGGCTGGACGGCCAGGGCTGGGTGCGGGTGGACCCGACCGCCGCGGTGGCGCCCGAACGCATCTACGACACCCTCGAGCAGCGCGCCGCCGGCGCCGGCGGCCAGGCGCTGCTGCGCCTGGACACGCTGGGCGACTTCGCCGACTGGCTGCGCCGTGGCTGGAACGACCTGGTGCTCGGCTTCGACGCCGCCCGCCAGCAGGCGATGCTGCGCACGCTCGGCCTGGAGCGTGCCTCGCCCGCGCAGCTGCTGGCCCTGTTCGCGGCGCTGGCGGCCCTGGCCGTGGCCGCCATGGTGTGGCGGCTGGCGCGCGGCGAGCGCGAGCGCGATCCGCTGCTGCGCGCCTGGCGCCGCCTGGGCCGGCGCTACGAGAAACTGGGCCTGGGCCGGGCCCCGCACGAGCCGGCGCTGGCCTGGGCGCAGCGCGTGGCCGCGGCCCGCCCCGGCTCGGGCCAGGCCCTGCTTATACTCAGCCAACGTTTCGTCGCCGCGCGCTACGCTCGCGCCTCGCAGACGCCGCGCCAGCTGCTGCGTGACCTGGCGCGGCATCGCCCCTGAACGAGGAGAATCCGCATGTCCGTCCGCCATCCGTTCCGCATCGTCCTGGCCGCGGCGGCGGCCGCGCTGCTGGGCGCATGCGCCACCGCACCCCAGCCCCTGCAGGGCAGCTTCCCCGCCGTGACCCCGCAGCAGGCCGCGGCGGACACCCAGGCGGGCGTCACTGTGCGCTGGGGCGGCCGCGTGGTCGAAACCCAGCCGCGCCAGGACATGACCTGCTTCCAGATGGTGGCCCTGCCGCTGAACGCCAGCGGGCGCCCCGACGGCAACTCGCCGGACGCCAGCCAGGGCCGCTTCCTGGCCTGCCGCGCCGGCTTCTACGACCCGGCGGTGTTCACCCCCGGCCGCGAGGTGACCTTCATCGGCCGCGTCGAGGGCACCGAAACCGTGCGCATCGGCGAGTACGACTACCGCCTGCCGCGCCTGGCCGCCGACGTGGTCTACCTGTGGCCGGAGGTGCGGGAGGTGGAAGTGGTGGTCCCGCCGCACCCGTACTGGGGGCCGTACTGGCGCCCCTACTGGGGGCCGTGGTGGTGGTGGTAAGCCCCCGCCCGCGCAGGCACGCATGAACGACGACGAGCGCCGCCCACCGGGCGGCGCTCGCGTATCCGGGGGGGCGGGGCTCAGCGGCCGGGGACGCCGAAGTGGCCCAGCGGTGCGCCGGCCAGCAGGTGCAGGTGGATGTGGAACACGGTTTGGCCGGCGTGGTCGCGGCAGTTCATCACCACCCGGTAGCCATCCCGCTCCAGGCCCTGGCGGCGGGCGTACTCGGCCGCGGCCAGCATCAGCCGGCCCAGCAGCTGGGCGTGCTCGGGCCTGGCATCGTCCAGGGTGCGGATCGGCTCGTGCTTGGGCACGAACAGCACATGCACCGGCGCCTGCGGGGCGATGTCCTTGAAACCGAGGATGTCCTCGTCCTCATAGACGATGGTGGCCGGGATTTCGCGACGGATGATCTTGCCGAAGATGGTGTCGGTCATGGTGGCGATGGGGTTTGGGGCTGCGACCGGAAGGCCAGCTTAGCGCGCCACGCCGCGCGGGCGCTCAGTCCTTCATCTCCGCGCGGGAGCCGAAGGCGTGGGAAAGGGTGCCGCGGTCCACGTACTCCAGCTCGCCGCCCAGCGGCAGGCCCTGGGCCAGGCGGCTGGGCCGCACGCCGTGCTGGCGGGCCAGCTGCGCCAGGTAGTGCGCGGTGGCCTCGCCCTCCACGGTGGCCGAGGTGGCCACGATCATCTCGGCGACCTCGCCGCCCTCCAGGCGCCGGGCCAGCAGGTCCAGGCCCAGCTCGCGCGGGCCGATGCCGTCCAGCGGCGACAGCCGGCCCTGCAGCACGAAGTACAGCCCGCGGTAGCCGGTGGCCGTCTCGATGGCCAGGCGGTCGGCCGGCGTCTCCACCACGCACAGCTGCTGGCGGTCGCGGCCGGCGCCGGCGCACAGCGCGCACACCTCGGTCTCGCTGAAGTCGCGGCACTGGCTGCAGTGGCCGATGCGCTCCACCGCCTCGGCCAGCACCCCGGCCAGGCGGCGGCCGCCGTCGCGGCCGCGCTCGAGCACGTGGTAGGCCATGCGCTGGGCGGTCTTGCGGCCGACCCCCGGCAGCACCTGGAAGGCTTCGATCAGCTGTTCGAGCAGCAGCGACACGGGGCGGTCAGAACGGCAGCTTCATCCCCGGCGGCAGCGGCAGGCCGGCGGTGGCCGCGCTCATGCGCGCCTTGGATTCGGCATCGACCTTGTTGGACGCGTCGTTGAAGGCGGCGGCGATCAGGTCCTCGACCATTTCCTGGTCGGAGAGGATGCTCGGATCGATGCGCACCTTGCGGCACTCCTTGGTGCCGGTCAGGGTCACGCTGACCATGCCGCCGCCGGCGCTGCCGGTGACCTCGAGCCGGGCCAGTTCTTCCTGGGCGCGCTGCAGGTTCTCCTGCATCTTCTGCGCCTGCTGCATGAGCTGGGCGATGTTGCCGCGCATTGTTCAGTTCTCGTCTGCGGGTCGGATGGAATCGGGCACCACGCGGGCCCCGTACTGCTCGACCAGGCGGCGCACCGCCGGGTCGTTGTGGAAGGTCTCCTCGGCCGCCGCCTGGCGCGAGTCGCGCTCGCGGTCCAGCCGCTGGTTCAGGGTCTCGGCGGGCAGCTCGCCCACCTGGAACACGATCTTCGGCACCGCGCCCAGCCCGGCGCCCAGGGCCTCGGCCAGCACCGCGGTGGACTTCTCCGTGCGCAGGTACTCGAAGCCGGGCGCCAGGGCCAGGGTCAGCACCCCGCCGGCATGGGACACGAAGGCCGAATGCGCGGCCAGCTCGCGCGCCGGCCCGCGGAGGTCGCAGGCGGCGACCCGGCGCAGCCAGTCCTCGGCGTCCTCGATCACCCCGCCCGAAGCGGCGGGTGCCGACGGCGCGGCCACGGGCGCCAACGGCTCCGGTGGCGGCATGGCCGCCGGCTCCGCCGCGGGCGCGGGCGCCGGCCGGGGCGCGGCGGCCGGCATCACGATGTCCGGGGCCAGGCCGGCCACCGAGGCCGGTTCGGTCCGCCCCAGGCCCCGGGCCGGCCCGGCCGGAGGCACGGCCGGTGCCGGGCCGGCCGGCGCCGGTGCCGCGGACAGGCCCGCGGCCGGCCCCGGTGCCGGCCGCGCGCCGCCATGCAGGCCGGCGCCACCGGAAGCCGGCGGACCGGCATCGGCCTCGGGCCGGAAGGCCAGCATGCGCAGCACGGTCATCTCGAAGCCCACGCGGGGCGACGGGGCCAGGTCCAGGTCGCGGCGGCCGTTGACCGCCATCTGGTACCACAGCTGCACCACCTCCGGGCGCAGCCGCGGCGCGTAGGCGTCCACGGCGATGCCCTCGTCGTCCTGCGCCGCGCCGGGCACCAGCTGCCGCACCTGGATGCGGTGCAGGGCCTCGGCCAGGGCCTCCAGCACGTTGCCCCAGTCCGGAGCGAAGCCGGCCAGGGTGGCCACCACCTGCAGCAGGCGCGCTCCGTCGCCGTCGGCCAACGCGTCCAGCAGCGCCGCCACCTGGGTGCGGTCCACGCTGCCGAGCATGGCCCGCACCGCGTCCTCGCGCAGCGCGCCGCCGGCGTAGGCGATGGCCTGGTCCAGCAGGGACAGGCCGTCGCGCAGGCTGCCGTCGGCCGCCCGCGCGAGCTGGCGGATCGCCCCCGGCTCGGCCTCGATGCCCTCGGCAGCCAGGATCCTGGTCATCTGGCCCTCGATCTGGCCCTCGTCCAGCCGCTTGAGGTTGAACTGCAGGCAGCGCGAGAGCACCGTGATCGGCAGCTTCTGCGGGTCGGTGGTGGCCAGCAGGAACTTCACGTGCTCCGGCGGCTCCTCCAGGGTCTTCAGCAGGGCGTTGAAGGCCGCCTTGGAAAGCATGTGCACCTCGTCGATGAGGTACACCTTGTAGCGGCCGCGCGAGGGCATGTACTGCGCGTTCTCGATCACCTCGCGCACGTCGTCCACGCCGGTGTTGGAGGCCGCGTCGATCTCCAGCAGGTCGATGTAGCGGCCGGCGTCGATGTCGGTGCAGGCCGCGCACCGGCCGCAGGGCTCGGCGCTGGTGCCCTGCTCGCAGTTGAGCGACTTGGCGAAGATGCGGGCGATGGTGGTCTTGCCCACGCCCCGGGTGCCGGTGAACAGGAACGCGTGGTGCACCCGCCCGCTGTCCAGGGCATTGCCCAGCGCGCGGACCACGTGTTCCTGCCCGACCAGTTCGGAGAAGCGCTTCGGGCGCCACTTGCGGGCGAGGACGAGGTAGGACATCAGGCAACCGGCTCGATCAGGACCGGCATTGTGCCATGCCCGCCCGGCCGGCAAGCCGGCCTTGTGGCAAGTGCCCGCTGGGGTTAGAATTCGCCGCCCGACAGGGCGCTTCCGGCGCCCTGCCAGGTTCCGGAGAGGTGTCCGAGTGGTTGAAGGAGCACGCCTGGAAAGTGTGTAGGCGGCTATAAACCGCCTCGGGGGTTCGAATCCCCCTCTCTCCGCCAGTTGCGCAAAGGGGCCCCGCAAGGGGCCCCTTTGCTTTGCGCCTCCGGCGGAGCCGGTCCGGTTCGCCCCTGGCCCGCCCCCGCGCAGCCGGTGGCGCGGCGCGCGCGGCGCCCCGCAATCCCCCTCGCCCTTCTGCCCCGCGTCGCGTCCCCGTTTACCGGAAGTCATCCGGCAGCCGGTTTCCGGGCCAACGCCGTTTGCGACCGCGGCCCACGCGCGCAGGCGCGCATTCGCCAGCCTGGAAAACGATTGGCGCCGCCCCGGCGCGATGGGCTAGAATGCCCGCTCACCCGGGCCGCGCGATGCGCGGCCCGCGTCCATGGTGGCCCCGTCGGCCCCTCGCGACGCTAGGTCGAAAACCCCGCCAGGGCCGGAAGGCAGCAACGGTATCGATCGACGCGGGCGCCGAGGCAAGCCGGCGGGGCCGCCGCCTTTTCGTGAGGCGCAAAGCCGGCCCCGTGATCCACGGCCAGTTGCCTGTTGGCTCCCGCATTGGCGGGCCGTGGCGACGGCCCGGGCCATCCCGCGGACGGGGCAGCGCCGGGCTGCGCGCATCGATCGACGCGGGCGCCGGGGCAGGCCGGCGGGCCAGCACGTTTCCTGTCTTCCTGCAGGATGCGGGGCGGCGGTGCCCTGTCCGCCCCTCCCCACATCCGCCCCTCAGGGCGCCTCGGGCAGGTCCCTGACGATGGCCAGGGCATCCGGCTCGTCGCCGGTGGACCAGCGTTCGACCACGGTCCAGCTGGCGGTGTCCACCACCGCGATCTGGTTGGCACCGCTGACGGCCACGTACACGCGGCCGCCGTCCGGGTCGGCGATGGCACCGATCGGCAGGGCGTCGCGGCCGAGCATGGTGTCGCGGAAGCGCGCGCCCTCCTCCACCAGCGGCACCGTGGCCACCGGGGTGCGGTCCCGTGTGGAGAACACCGCCAGGGTGGCGGCCCTGGCGTTGGTCACCACCGCGTGGGCACCGTCGGCGGTGAAGGCCACGCGGATCGGGAAGCCCGGGCTGTCCAGGGTGGCCAGCACTTCCAGGGTGTCCGGGTCGTGCACGGTCACGGTGTCGGCGCTGCGGTTGCTCACCCACACCGTGCCGTCGGGGGCCACGGCGATGCCCTCGGCGCCCTTGCCGGCCGGCCGCTCCAGCACCTCGCCGCTGGCCAGGTCCACGCGCGCCACGCTGCCGGCGGTGAGCTTGCTGACGTAGGCGTAACGGTCGTCGGCCGACAGCGCCACCATGTGGCCCAGGCCCGGACCGACCTCGTACACGCGCTCGATGCCGGCCGGGTCCACCCGCAGCAGGGCCTGGCTGCGCTCGATGGTCACCAGCAGGCCGCCGTCGGCGGCGAAACGCATGCCGTGCGGGCGGGTGTGTCCGCCCCGCTCCACCCGGTGCAGCAGGCGGCCGTCGTGCGCGGCGTACACGCCCACGGTGTTGCCGGGCCGGTCGTGGCCGTACTCGCTGACCGCGGCGGTGCGGCCGTCGGGGCTGACCACGATCTCGTGCGGGCCGGGACCGGTCCCGGCCTCGTGCAGGCGGCGGCCGTCCTCCAGCGCCAGCCACCACACTGTGTTGGCCGACTTGTTGCCCACCAGCAGTGCGCCGCGCGCCTGCGCATCGGTGGCGGCCGCGGCCGCGGCCAGGGTCAGCAGGCCCGCCAGGCGGACCCAGGGTGTTGCCAATGCCATCTCCTGCCCTCCCTCATGGAACCGGTGATGCGGGGTCCGGGTGCAGCCACCGCGCCCGGCCGTCGGCGTAGCGCTCGTGCTTCCAGATCGGCACCCGCGCCTTGACCTGGTCGATCACGTAGCGGCAGGCGGCGAAGGCGGCGTCACGGTGCGCCGCGGCCGCCCCCACCCATACCGCCAGCTCGCCCACCGCCAGCTCGCCGGTGCGGTGCACGCACAGCACGCCGGTGAGCGGGAAGCGCGCCGCAGCCTCGGTCACGATGCGCCGCCCCTCGCTGATCGCCAGTGCTTCATAGGCCTCGTATCGCAGCCCCAGCACCTGCCGTCCGTCATGGTGATCGCGTACCCACCCCTCGAAGCTGGCGTAGCCGCCAGCCCAGGCACACAGCAGGCGGGCGCGCAGCGGCGCCACCCGGAAGGGCGCGGCGGCCAGCTCGAATCCGGTCACGGGCGCAGGCATCTCAGCCTCCGGACACCGGCGGGATGAAGGCCACCTCGCTGCCCTCGCGCACCGGATCCTCCCAGCGCGCGAAGGCGCCGTCCACGGCCACGCGCAGGCGCTGCCGCGGCCAGGCCAGGCCGTGCCGCGCGGCGGCCTCGGCGTACAGCGCGGCCAGGTCCGGGGCGGCGCTGTCCACCTCCTCGCGCGCCAGGCCCGTGGCCTCGCGCAGCGCGGCGAAGTACAGCAGGCTCAGGCGGGCCATCAGCGCACCTGCCCGAAGTCGCGCCTGCCGCCGCGCTTGCCCAGCAGCCGCGCCGGCCCCAGGACGATGGCGTGCGACAGCGCCTTGCTCATGTCGTACACGGTCAGCGCGGCCACGGTGGCGCCGGTCAGCGCCTCCATCTCCACGCCGGTGCGGGCGGTGGTGCGCACGGTGCACTCGATGCGCAGCTCGCGCTCGCCGTGCCAGTCCACGGTGATGCGGATGCCGTCCAGCGGCAGGGCATGGCAGAAGGGAACCAGCTCGTGGGTGCGCTTGGCCGCCAGGGTGCCGGCGACCACCGCGGTTTCGACAATGCCGCCCTTGCCGGTGCGCAGGCCGGCCTGGCGCAGTTGCGCGGCCACCGCGGCCGGGAAGCGCACCCGGCACTCGGCGGTGGCCGCGCGCTCGGTGACGGCCTTGGCGGACACGTCCACCATCGCCGGGCGTCCGGCCTCGTCCAGGTGGCTCAGCGCGGTTCGGGGGGACTTGCGGGCCACTCAACCTCCGATCAGGAACATCTCGATGTGCTTGCGCGGCGTGCGCGGGCGGCCACGCAGCTCGCTGTAGCGGTCGGCGCGCCTTGCCCACAGGGCCGCCACCTGCGCCGCCACCGTCTCCGGGCCGCCGGCCAGGGCCGGCTTCAGATCGTAGCCACCGGTGGCGAACAGGCAGGTGTACAGGCGGCCGTCGGCCGAGACCCGGGCGCGGTGGCAGCCGCCGCAGAACGGCGCGCTCACCGCGCTGACGAAGCCGATCTCCCCGCCCCCGTCGGCGAAGGCGTAGCGCTCGGCCACCTCGCCCGGGTAGCGCGGCGGCAGCGGCCGCAGCGGCCAGCGCGCGGCGACGCGCCGGCGCAGTTCGGCCGAGGGCACCACGTCCTGCGGCCGCCAGCCGTTGCAGGTGCCCACATCCATGTACTCGATGAAGCGCAGCACGTGGCCGCTGCCGCGGAAGCGCTCCAGCAGCGGCAGCACCTGGTCCTCGTTGCGGCCGCGCACCACCACGCAGTTGAGCTTCAGCGGCGCAAAGCCGGCCGCCTCCGCGGCGGCGATGCCTTCCAGCACCGCCTCCACCCGGCCGCGGCCGCCGGACATGGCGGCGAACACCGCCGGATCCAGCGCGTCCAGGCTCACCGTCAGCCGGTGCAGCCCGGCCTGGCGCAGGGCCTCGGCCTGGCCGGCCAGCAGCGCGCCGTTGGTGGTCAGGGCCAGGTCCGCGATGCCGGGGATGCGCGCCAGGCGCGCCACCAGCTCCGGCAGCCCCCTGCGCAGCAGCGGTTCGCCGCCGGTCAGGCGCAGCTTGCGCACGCCCAGGGCGGCGAAGCCGCGCACCAGGGTCTCGATCCGGTCGAAGGACAGGCGCCCAGCCGGGGCCAGGCCCGCGTCCTCCGGTACGCGGTCGGCCGGCATGCAGTAGCCGCAACGGAAATTGCAGGCCTCGATCACCGACAGGCGCAGGTCCCGCAGCGGCCTGCCGCGCAGGTCGCGCGGGCCGCCGCCGTGGGATGCCATGTTCATGGCTGCGCCGTCATCGCCGTGGGCGGAGCCAGGGGCCAGGCCTGGTCGGGGCGGGCCACGGCGTAGCCGCGCGCGGCCAGGGCCTCGCCGTCGGCCGGGCTGGCGTAGTGGTACAGCAGCATGCGCCGGCGCAGCTCGGCCGGGTACTCGCGCTCCAGGTCGTCGATGCCGGTGTGCGAGGGATTGCCGCGCAGCCCGCAGTCGTGGGCCACCAGCTCGCCGGCGTCGGCATAGCGTGCCAGCATCTCCGGGATCGGGCGGGTGTCGCCGCTCCAGACCACGCTGCCGCGCAGGCGCAGGCCGAAGGCGGTGTCGGGCCAGTGGTGGCGCACCGGGAACACCTCCAGGCGCACGCCGTCGTGCCAGAACGCCTCGCCCACCGGCACCAGCTGGAAGGCGTCCCAGAAGTTGGCACCGCCCTCGGCCAGCACGTTGGGATAGTCGCCCACCCGGCGGTGCAGCAGCGGCACCACCGGCGCCGGCACGTACAGACGCACGCGGCCGCGCCGCGCCGGGTCGAAATACGCCGAGACGAACAGACGCTCGAACCCGGCCACGTGGTCCAGGTGCACGTGGGTGACGAAGATCGCGTCCGGGCTGCGGCCGTAGCGGGCCTGGAAGGCGGTCAGGCCCTCGGCCCCGCAGTCGATGGTCAACCAGGGCGCGCCGTCGCGCTCGATGCTCGCCATGGCCGAACCCAGCGCCACCGCCGCCGCGTTGCCGACCCCGTGCAGGCGCAGCGCCCAGGCGGCCATCAGCAGCCCCGCTTCCAGGCCAGCTCGTAGGCGCGGCGCAGGCGGGCGAAGTCCTTGTCCACCTCCTCGCGGGCGCGCTCGCCGCGCACCTTCAGCAGCGAGCGGTGCAGGCGGCGCAGGTTGGCCTCGCGCCAGCCGGTGGCCGGGATGCGCAGGCGGCCGCGGTCGAAGTCGATCAGCCAGCCGCGGCCGTTGCCGTCGAACAGGATGTTGTGGGCGTTGAGGTCGGCGTGCTCCAGGCCCTCGCGGTGGAAGCGCGCGATCAGGCGCCCGGTCTCCTCCCACGGCGCGCCGCTGCCGGCCACCAGGGCGCGGTCGGCCAGCGAGCGCACGCCCTCCAGCCGCTCCATCAGGATCGCGGCGCGGTAGCGCAGGCCGGTGCGCAGGTAGCAGGCCGCCAGCGGCCGCGGCACCGGCAGGCCGCGCTTGTACAGCTCGCGCATCAGCCGGAACTCGGCGAAGCTGCGGGTGCTGGCGGCGCCGCGCCACAGGTAGCGGTCGCGGCTCAGGTGCGCGGCCAGGCCGCCGCGCAGGTAGTGGCGCAGCACGCACGGCCCGAACGGGGCGTCCACGAACCAGGCGCCGCCGCGTCCTCCGGAGGACACCGGCCGCGCACGTTCACCCCACGCCGTGGGCGAGAACAGTTCCGCGCCGGCTTGCCGCAGCCGTTCACGGTCGAAGAGAATGGCCCCGTAACCGTCGTCGGCGCGGTACGGCATCAAGGCTTCGTTGGCGTCGAACGCGACCATCCGCGTGAGTCTAACAACACCCCGAGACCGATGCCCCCCTCGATCTGCCTGCTGCGCCTGTCCGCCCTCGGCGACGTGACCCACGTGGTGCCGCTGGTGCGCACCATCCAGCGCGCCTGGCCGGACGCGCCGCTGCACTGGGTCATCGACCGTGCCGGCTTCCGCCTGCTGGAGGGCCTGGAGGGCGTGACCTTCCACGTCTACGACAAGGCCAGCGGCCTGGCCGGCATGCGCGCCCTGCGCCGCGCGCTGCCCGGCCGTTTCGACGCGCTGCTGCAGCTGCAGCTGTCGGCGCGCGCCAACCTGCTGTCGGCCTTCGTCCCGGCCCGGCGCCGGATCGGCTACGACCGCTCGCGCTCGAAGGAGCTGCACGGGCTGTTCATACGCGAGCGCATCCCCGACCGCCCCGGCCTGCAGCACGTGCTGGACGTGATCGGCAGCTTCGCCGAGCCGCTGGGCCTGAGGCAGGACCGGGTGGAATGGAACCTGCCGGTACCGGAGGCGGCCCGCGAGTGGGCGCGCGCACAGTGGCCGGAGGACGGCACGCCGGTGCTGATGGTCTCGCCCTGCTCCAGCCACGCCCGCCGCAACTGGCGCGCCGAGCGCTACGCCGCACTGGCCGACCACGCCGCCGCGCGTGGCTGGCGCGTGGTGCTGTGCGGCGGCCGCAGCGGGCTGGAGCGCCGCACCGCCGACGCCATCCTGGCGGCCATGCGCGCCCCGGCGCTGGACCTGGTGGGCAAGGACACGCTCAAGCAGCTGCCGGCCCTGCTGGAACGGGCCGACCTGCTGGTCACGCCCGACTCCGGGCCCATGCACATCGCCAACGCCATGGGCACCCGGGTGCTGGGCCTGCACGCGGCCACCGACCCGGCGCGCAGCGGTCCGTACTCGGACCGCCGCTACTGCGTGGACCGCTACGACGACGCGGCCCGCCGCTACCTGGGCAAGCCCGCCTCGGCGCTGCGGTGGGGCACCAAGATCGAGCACGAGGGGGTGATGGACCTTGTCACCGTCGACGACGCCATCGAGGCCTTCGAGCGCTACCGCGCCGACCACGGCCGCTGACCCGGTGGTGGCGGCGTGAGCCACGCCGCCGCGCCCGCCCGTCCCGCCGCCCTGCCCGCGGCGGCGGTGCTGGGCCTGTTCACGGTCTCCGGCTTCGCCGGACTGGTGTACCAGTCGCTGTGGTCGCACTACCTGGGGCTGGTGCTGGGCCACGCCGCCCATGCGCAGAACCTGGTGCTGGCGATCTTCATGGGCGGCATGGCCCTGGGTGCCTGGGCCGCGGCGCGTCTGGGCCTGCGCTGGCGCCGCCTGGTGCTGGCCTACGCCGTGGCCGAGGCCGCCATCGGCGTGCTGGGGCTGGCCTTCCACCCGCTGTTCCTGGCCTGCACCGGCCTGTCGGAGCGCGTCCTGGCCGCGCTCGGCGACGGCCCCGCCGCGCAGGCCTACCCGTGGCTGAGCGCGGCGCTGCTGATCCTGCCGGCCTGCGTGCTGCTGGGCGCCACCTTCCCGCTGCTGAGCGCCGGCTGGATCCGCGCCAGCCGCGGCCAGGACGCACGGGTGCTGGGCGGGCTGTACTTCGCCAACAGCCTGGGCGCGGCCGGCGGCGCCCTGCTGGCCACCTTCGTGCTGCTGCCGCGGCTGGGCATGCCCGGCGCGCTGGCGGTGGCCGGCCTGGCCAACCTGGCGGTGGCCGCCGCCGCCCTCGGCCTGGCGCGCCGGGCGGACCGGGACGCCGCCCCGGCCGCCGCGCCCGCGCGCGGGCATGGGGCCACCACACCGCGACTGCTGCGCGGCGTGCTGTGGGCCGGCCTGGTGTCCGGGGTCTGTTCCTTCGTCTACGAGATCGGCTGGATCCGCCTGCTCAACCAGGCCCTGGGCACCACCGTGCACAGCTTCGAGCTGATGCTGGCCGCGTTCCTGCTGGGCCTGGCCCTGGGCGGGGCCTGGGTGCGGCGGCGCGGCACGCGCCTGCACGACCCGCTGCGCGCGGCCGGCCTGGCCCAGGTGGCCATGGGCCTGGCCGCGCTGCTGTCGCTGCTGGCCTTCGCCCAGTCCTTCGACTGGACCGCGGCGCTGATGCGGGCGCTGGCCCGCACCGACGCCGGCTACCGCCTGTTCCTGCTCGGCAGCGCCGGGGTGGCCATGGCGGTGATGCTGCCGGCGGCGTTCTTCGCCGGCACCACCCTGCCGCTGTTCAGCCTGGCCCTGCTGCGCGGCGGCGGCGGCGAGGCCTCGATCGGGCGGCTGTACGCGGCCAATACCGTGGGCGCCATCGCCGGCGTGCTGCTGATGACCCATGTCCTGGTGCCCGCGCTGGGCGTGCGCCCGGGCGTGGCCCTGGCCGCGGCCGGCGACATCGCCGTGGGCTTCTGGCTGCTGGCCCATGCGCGCCGGGAACTGCCGGCCGCGCGCCTGGCGCTGCTGGCCGGCGCCGCCGCGGCCGGCCTGCTGGTGGCGCTGGTGTGGGGCCGGCCGGACCCGCGCGCACAGCTGTCCGGCGTGTTCCGCACCGGCCACGCGCGCCTGGACGCGTCGCTGGAGGTGCCGTTCCTGCGCGACGGCAAGACCGCCACCATCGGCGTGGTGCGCGCACCCGGAACCGGCACCGTGTCGCTGCTGACCAACGGCAAGTCCGACGGGGCCATGGCCGCGCGCCTGGACCTGCCGCCCGGCGGCGACGAGCTGACCATGGTCACCCTGGGCGCGCTGCCGCTGGCCCTGCACCCGCAGCCGCATCAGGTCGGGGTGATCGGCTGGGGCCTGGGCCTGTCCACCCACACCCTGCTGGGCAGCGACCGCGTGCGGCGCGTGGAGACGGTGGAGATCGAGCCGCTGGTGCACCGCGCCGGCGCCGCCCTGTTCGCCGCGCGCATCGACCGCGCCCTGCACGACCCGCGCTCGCAGGTGCACTTCGACGACGCGCGCCGCTTCTACGCCAGCGGCCGCCGCACCTACGACGTGATCGTGTCCGAGCCGTCCAACCCCTGGGTCAGCGGCGTGGCCGGACTGTTCACGCGCCAGTTCTACCGCTTCCTGCGCGGCCACCTGGCCGGGGACGGCCTGCTGGTGCAGTGGCTGCAGACCTACGAGATCGACGACGCCCTGCTGGCCTCGATCCTGGCCGCGCTGCTGGAGCATTTCGGCGACGCCGAGGTGTGGCTGGCCCAGGACAACGACCTGGTGGTGGTGGCCTGTCCGCGACGCTGCCCGCCGGCGGACGCGGCGCGCCTGCGCGAGACGGCGGCGCTGGCGCGCGAGACCGCGCGCGTGGGCCTGGACGGCCAGGCGTCGCTGACCCTGCGCCGGCTCGGCGGCCGCGCCCTGCTGGCCACCTACGTGCGCGCCTTCCGGGCGCGGCCGCACAGCGACTTCGATCCGCAGGTGGCGCTGCAAGGGCCGCGCACCCGCTTCCGCGCCGACCGCGCCGACACCCTGCAGCGGCTGGCCGACAACGGCCTGCCGGTACTGGACTTCCTGGAAGGACGGACGCCGCCGCCGGCCAGCGCGGAGGTGCCGGCGCTGCCCGGCCACGGCGTGCTGCTGGCCCGCCAGCGCGCCGTGGCGCTGGCCCGCGCCCTGGCCGGCGAACAGCCGCGCGCCACGCCCCTGCCGGCCCGCCAGCACGAGCTGGCCGCGGCCGAACCGGAGCTGCAGGCGCTGCTGGGCCTGTCCACCGGCCCGGTGGCCGACCTGGCGACCTGGACGCGCGCGGCCGCGGCCATGGCCGCGGCGACGCTGGGGCACCTGCCGCCTGCGGACCTGGAACGGGTGTGGATCGCCCCGGCCTGGATCGACCGCGGCGCGCAGCCGGCGCCGGTGCGCGCCCTGCTGGACCTGTACGCCGCGGCCGCCGCGCGCGACGCCGAGGCCATGCTGCGCCTGGGCGAGGCGGTGCTGCTGCGCCCGGAGGCGCTGCCGCTGGAGGTGCAGGAGCAGGCGCTGCTGCTGGCCCAGCTGGGCGCGCTGGGCGCCGGCCGGCCGGAGGAGGTCGAACGCCTGCACCAGGGCTACGGGGTGGCGGTGCCGCACGGCGAGCCGCTGCGGCTGGTGCGGCACCTGGTGCGGGTCCGCGCGCTGGAACTGCGCGCGGGCCGGGCTCAGGGCGCGGTGCCGCCGGCGCGGTAGTCCTGGTAGGACTTCTCCTCGACGTAGGCCGAGCCCAGGGCGAGGTTGATGGCCTTCTTGATCCGCGCGCGCTCGTCGTTCTCGAAGTACACGCTGCGGGCCAGGCGGATGAACTCCTCGTCGAACTCCTGGGCCTTCTCCTTCAGGCGGATCTCGTCCTCGATCACCCACAGGCGCTCGTTGACCGCCTTCAGCTCGGCGCGCAGGCCGGCGATGTCCCGTGCGGCGGCCGGGTGCGCCATCCAGGTGCGCTCCAGCGCCTCCAGCTCCTTGCGCACGTTGGCCAGCTTCTCCGGGTCGCGGATGCGCTCGGACTTGATCTGCAGGATCGCGATCTTGTCCAGCAGTTCGCCGAAGGAAACGGGCACCAGGATCTCGGACATGAGCGGAATACGGTCTGACGGAAAGATGCCAAGTCTAGGCCATGGCAGGTGTACCGGGGGCTGACGCGGGGGCCGGGGGGGAAGTTGTACGACGGCCCCGGCATCCGTATCATTGCGGGTCCCGCGGTCGGCCGGCCGTGGGACCGCGGAAAGGTGGCAGAGTGGTCGAATGCGCCGGATTCGAAATCCGGTGTACCGGTCTCCGGTACCGTGGGTTCGAATCCCACCCTTTCCGCCAGCTTCCCGAAAGACGGGCCTCGCGCCCGTCTTTTTTTTTGCGGCGGCCGAACGGCTGCCCGGCACGGGCGCGATGCGTTTATCCTGCGTCCGGGCGAAACCGCCACGGACCCATGATCGAATTCGGACACCTCACCCACCCGGGCCTGCGCCGCGTGCTGAACGAGGACACCTACTACGGCGACGGCGAGCTCGGCCTGTGGCTGGTGGCCGATGGCATGGGCGGCCACGCCTGCGGCGAGGTGGCCAGTGCCCTGGCGCGCGAGGCCATCGTCCGCGAGGTGCGCGGCGGCACGCCGCTGGCCCAGGCCATCCTGCTGGCCGACGAGGAGATCATCCGCGCCTCGCGCCGGCGCAACGACGCCCTGCCCATGGGCACGACCGTGGTCGCCGCGCGGGTGCGCGGGGACCGCTACGAGGTGGCCTGGGTCGGCGACAGCCGCGCGTACCTCTGGCGCGACGGCAGCCTGGCCCAGCTCAGCCAGGACCACAGCTACGTCCAGGACCTGGTCGCCCAGGGCAGCCTGACCCCCGAGCAGGCCCGCCAGCATCCGCAGCGCAACGTGGTCACCCAGGCGCTGGGGGTGACCGATCCGTCCCACCTGAACGTGTCCGTCACCTCCGGCGAGCTGCGCCCGGGCATGCAGCTGCTGCTGTGCAGCGACGGCCTGACCGAGGAGGTGGACGACGCCCGCATCGCCGAGGTGCTGGCGCAGGGCGACTGCAGCGCCCAGGAGTGCGTGGACATGCTGGTGGCCGCGGCGCTGGACGGCGGCGGCTCGGACAACATCACCGTGGTGCTGGTGCGCTGCCAGTAGCGCGCACCCGGGCGGCGCCGGCTCAGGCCGGCACCGCCTCCTTGCCTTCCTCCGTCTCCGGCAGCGGCTCCAGCGCGTCCCACAGTGCCCGCCCGGCCTTCTTGCGCAGGGTCGCCAGGCGCTTCCGGTGCGCGGCCGCCTCCTCCGCCGAGGCGGTGATCCGGGGCCGTTCGCCGGCCACCGGCGCGAACTCGGCCACCGCCACGGTCGTGGCCGCCGCGTCCACCGGCTCGGCAAAGCCGATCTCCTCCTGGCCCGAGGTCAGGGCCAGGTAGACGTCGCACAGGATCTGGGCGTCCAGCAGCGCGCCGTGCAGCTGGCGGTGGCTGTTGTCCACGCCCAGGCGCTTGCACAGCGCATCCAGCGAGTTGCGCTGGCCGGGGAAACGCTCGCGCGCCAGCAGCAGCGAGTCCTCGATCCGGCAGCGGTCGGCGATGCGGCCGTACTGCGGCCCCAGCAGCGACAGCTCGTAGTCGAGGAAGCCGATGTCGAAGGCGGCGTTGTGGATCACCAGCTCGGCGCCGTCGATGAACTCGAGGAACTCGTCCACGACCTCGGCGAAGCGCGGCTTGTCGGCCAGGAACTCCAGGGTCAGGCCGGTGACCTCCTGGGCGCCGGCCTCGAACTCGCGGTCCGGGTTCAGGTAGCGGTGGAAGGTGCGGCCGGTCGGGCGCCGCTCCAGCAGCTCCACGCAGCCGATTTCGACGATGCGGTTGCCCTTCTCCCAGGACAGGCCGGTGGTTTCGGTATCGAGGACGATCTGGCGCACGGGGCTAGTCTACCCTGCCTTGCGCCTTGACCTGCTGCGCGGCCGCGCGCGCCAGCGCGTCCACCCGCTCGTTGTCCGGATCGCCGTTGTGGCCCTTGACCCAGCGCCAGTCCACGCGGTGGCGCTGGCAGGCGGCGTGCAGCCGCTCCCACAGGTCGCGGTTCTTCACCGGGTCGCCGCCGGCGGTCTTCCAGTTGCGCCGCACCCAGCCGGGCATCCATTCGGTGATGCCCTGGCGCACGTACTGCGAGTCGGTGTGCAGCACCACCTCGCAGGGCTCGCGCAGCGCCTCCAGGGCCATGATCGCCGCGGTCAGCTCCATGCGGTTGTTGGTGGTGTCCGATTCGCCGCCGGCCAGCTCGCGCTCGTGCGCCTTGTAGCGCAGCAGCGCGGCCCAGCCGCCGGGCCCGGGGTTGCCGAGGCAGGCGCCGTCGGTATGGATCTGGATTTGCTTCATTCGCAGTCCGGTTGGGGGGATTCATGCCGCCGGCGCCGCACCGCGGCGCCACCGCAGCGGCAGCGGGGCCACGGGTGCCGCTACCCGCTTCTCGGCCATGATCACGCAGGCCGCGCGCAGCGGCGCGGCGGCACCGCCGGCGCCGGGGCGCATGCGCCAGCACGGGCCGACGAAATGCGCCGGGGCCAGGTACTGCAGCCCCAGCGCGCGCAGCCGGCGCCGGCACAGGCCCGGCGACGGCGCGAAGCCGGGCGCGCCGCCGCCGCGCAGGCGGTACGGGCTCCACGGCGTGAACACGCACAGCCACAGGCGCCCGCCCTCGACCAGCACGCGCACGCTCTCCTCAAGCAGCGCGCCCAGCCGCTCCGGCGCCGGATGCTGCAGGACCACGTCGCCGACGCACTCGCTGGGCAGCGGCAGGGGCAGGCCGCAGCGCACGCTGCCGGCGTAGCCCGCGCCGTCCTGGTGCAGCAGCAGGCCGCGGGGCGACGGCGGCCGCCAGCCGCCGGCCGCGACCGGCGCCACCCACAGCCACGGGCGGACCGGGCGGCTGGCCAGCGCCCCGGCCAGCCAGCGCCGCTCCTCGGCCAGCAGCCACTGCCCCGCCTGTCCGCTGAACCAGGTCGAGGCGCCGGGTTGACGGCTGGACGCGGTGACGGGCATGGTCGGATTCTATGCGACTGAGTGCGCTGCCCGCATTCGAGGACAACTACGTCTGGGTCCTCGACGAAGGCCACGGCGCGCTGGTGGTGGACCCCGGAGACGCCACGCCCGTGCTGGCGGCCGCGGCGGAGGGGCTGGCACCGGCGGCGGTGCTGGTCACCCACCACCACGCCGACCACTGCGGCGGCGTACCCGCGCTGCTGGAACGATTCCCCGGCCTGCCGGTGTTCGCGCCCGAGGACGCGCGCATCGCCCTGGATTGCGAGCACGTCGGCGACGGCGCACGCCTGCGCCTGGCCGGCATGGACGTCGAGGTGCTGGCCGTGCCCGGCCACACCCGCAGCCACCTCGCCTTCCGCACCGGAGACGTGTTGTTCTGCGGCGATGCCCTGTTCAGCCTGGGCTGCGGCCGCATGTTCGAGGGCACACCCGCGCAGATGCACGCCTCGCTGCGGCGCCTGGCCGCGCTGCCGGGGCACACCCGGATCTGCTGCGGCCACGAGTACACCCTGGCCAACGCCGCCTTCGCCCTGGCGGTGGAGCCGGACAACCCGGCCCTGGCCCGCCGCCGCGACGAGGCCGCCGCCCTGCGCCGTGCCGGCCGGCCGACCCTGCCGGCCCGGCTGGAGGACGAGCTGGCCTGCAACCCGTTCCTGCGCTGCGACGTCCCGGCGGTGCGCGCCGCCGCCGAGCGCCGCCTCGGTCGCCCGCCCGAGGACGCGGTGGAGGTGTTCGCAGTCCTGCGCGCCTGGAAGGACGGGTTCGGCGCGTGAGCGGGTCGCGCCGGCTCGCGCTGCTGCTCTGGCTGGCCCTGCCGCAGGCCGCGGCCGCCATCGCCCAGGAGGCCGCGCAGGAGCAGGCGCTGCCGGTGGATGCACCGGCCACCCCGCCATCGCCACCGCCCCACCCCGAGGACCCGGAGGCCGCCGGCATGCGCAACGGTCTGGAGATCTACCGGGCCTTCCGCGATGGCCTGGCCGAGCCGGAGTGCAACGGCGACCAGGGCCGCTGGCGTCGCCACTTCGCCCACGCGCCGCGGCGCCTGGCCGACCCGGGCAGCGACGCCCTGCCCCTGTTCGGCTACGTGGTCGACGCCCTGCGCGAGGCCGGGCTGCCGACCGAGTTCGCCCTGATCCCGTTCGTCGAGAGCGGCTACGCGCCGGGCGCGCGCAGCCGCAGCGGCCCGGCCGGGCTGTGGCAGTTCATCGGCACCACCGCCCGCCACCACGGCGTGCCGGTGGGCGGCGCCTATGACGGCCGCCTGTCGCCGGCCGAATCCACCACCGCCGCGGTGCGCTACCTCGGCACCCTCAACGGCATGTTCGACGGCAACTGGCGCCTGGCGGCGATGGCCTACAACGCCGGCGAGCAGCGCGTGCGCCAGGCGCTGCGGCGCAGCGGCGCCGACCCGGCCGCGGCCGGGCCCGCACACCTGCCGGGCCTGTCGCCGGTGACCTACGCCTACGTGGAAAAGCTGCACGCGCTGGCCTGCGTGCTCGAGGAGGCCGGCAAGGACGCGGCCTGGCTGGGCGAACTGGACCGGCCGGTCCTGCACCTGCACGCACACCGTCTGGAAGGCGCCACCCACCTGGCCGGCTGGGCGCAGCCGCAGGGCCACGACCCGGAGCTGCTGCGCCGTCTCAACCCGGCCCTGGCCTCGGCCTGGCCGCGCGGTCAGGCGCCGCTGGCGCTGATACCGCGGACGCCGCCCGGCATCCTGGCCTCCGTCCCCACCACGGAGGCCGACGGCGACGCGGCCGTGGCCGCCTCCTCCGGCGCCGACGGCGGGGCCGCGCCGCGCATCCACACCGTGCGCAGCGGCGAATCGGTGTGGCAGATCGCCCGCCGCTACGGCATGGCGCCGGCACGGCTGATCGAGCTCAACGGGCTGGGCCGGCGCGCCCTGATCCGGCCCGGCATGGTCCTGCGCCTGGACTGAGCGGCACAAACGCAACGGGCGCGGAAGCCGTGCCTCCGCGCCCGTCGGGTTGCGCCACCGGGCGGCGCGGAGCCGCCCTCGGGACTTACAGCTGCTCCTCGCGCACCTCCACGCGGAAGCGCTGGCGCAGCTGGCGCACGTAGGCGTCGGCCGCGGCGGCGCCGTCGAGCTCGGCCAGCTGCCGGCGCACCTGCTGGCGCTGCTCGGCCGGCAGCTCCTCCGGATTGCCCGGATGCACGGCGGTGACCACGTACAGCACCTGGCGGCCGTCCGGCAGGGCCACGCGGCCGGCCGACGGCCTGCCCTCGGCCGGGGCCTCGGCCTCGAACACGGCGCGGTTGACCTGCGGGGCCGGCACCGGCGCGCCGCGCGGCAGACCCGGCAGCGGGGTGACCTCGGCGCCGGCCGCGGCGGCGACCTCGGCCAGGGCCTCGCCGGCCTGCAGGCGCTTGACCAGCGCCTCGGCGGCCTCGGCCGCGGCCCTGGCGCGGCGGTCGGCGCGCACCGCGGCCACCACCTGGTCGCGCACCTCCTCCAGCGGGCGGGCCTGCTCCGGGGTGTGCTCGACCACACGCAGCACCACGCTGCGGTTCGGGCCCAGCTCGATCGGGTCGCTGGCGGTGCCGTCCTCGATCAGGATCTCGGAGAAGGCGGCGCGCTTGACCTCCGGCGCGGCGGCGATGCCGGTGGCCTCGTCGCGGCTGAACGGCCCCAGGCGCCGCACCTCCAGGCCCACGGCCTTGGCCGCCGGTTCCAGCGTGGACGGGTTCTGGTAGACCAGGTCGGTCAGGCGCCCGCTCAGTTCGCTGTAGGCGCGCTCGCGCTCGGCCTGGGCGTGCTCGCGCGCCAGCTCCTCGCGCACCTCCTCGAACGGCACCTGCTTGCCGGTGCTGACCTCGCGCAGCTGCAGCACGTGGTAGCCGAAGTCGGTCTGCACCGGGCCGCGCACCTCGCCCGGCTGCATCGCGAACAGGGCTTCCTCGAACGGCGCCACCATGGTGCCGCGCTCGACCCAGCCCAGGTCGCCGCCGGCATCGCGCGACCCCGGATCCTCGGAATGCTCGCGCGCCAGCGCGGCGAAGTCGGCACCCTCGGCCCGGGCCTGCGCGGCCAGGCGCTGCGCCTTCTCCTCGGCGGCCTTGCGCGCGGCCTCGTCGGCGTCCGGCTCCACCCGCACCAGGATGTGCGAGGCCAGGCGCCGCTCCGGCTCGACGAAGCGCGACTTCTCCTCCTCGTAGCGGCGGCGCAGGGTGGCCTCGTCGGCCGGGGCCGGCTCGGGCAGCTGCGCTGCGTCCACCTCGACGTACTCGATGGTCACCGTCTCCGGGCGCAGGTAGTCGGCGCGGTGGCCCTCGTACCAGGCCCCGGCCTCCTCGTCGGACACCGGCGCGGTGTCCTCCTCCGGCAGTGGCAGCAGGGCGACCTCCACGTCGCGGGTCTCGGCGGACAGGCGCAGCAGGCGGTCAACCTCCGCGTCGGTGGCGAAGGCCGAAGCGGCCAGCCCCGAGGGGATCAGCGACTGCATCAGGCCCTGCCGCACCATGTCCTCGAACCGGCGCGGGGTCAGCGGCGGCACCTGCGAGGCCAGCGCCAGCTGGTAGCGGGTGGCGTCGAACTTGCCGTCGGCCTGGAAGGCCGGGATCTGCCGGATGTACTCGCGCAGGGCGGCATCGGAGACGGTCACGCCGGCGCGGCGCGCGGCCAGCACCAGCGCCTTCTCGTCCACCAGCTGTTCGAGCACGCGGCGCTTGTTCTCGGCGCTCTCGAACTGGCGCGGGTCGAACTGGTCGCCCATCGCCTCGCGCTGGCGCATGCGCTCCTGCTCGAAGCGCTGGCGGAACTCGTCGCCGCTGACCTCCTCGTGCTCCCACAGCATCGACACCGGCCACCAGGCGGGGGCACCGGGCCACCACGCCGGCGGCGCCTTGACCTGGGCGACGTTGTTGGCGCCCATGCCGCCCAGGTAGCTCTGGTCGACGACGAATACGAACGGGATCATCAGCAGCCCGATGATGATCGTGGCGACCCATCCCGAAGACCGCTCGCGGAGTTTCTGCAGCATCTGTTGCCAGCCTGGTTGGTTAAGCGGCGAAGTGTAACCCGGCCGCGGGCGGCCGCGGCGGAACGGCCGGCGCGCCGTCCGCGCGGGCAAAAAGAAAGCCCCCGATCGCTCGGGGGCTTCCTGGATAGTGGCGGAGCGGACGGGACTCGAACCCGCGACCTCCGGCGTGACAGGCCAGCATTCTAACCGGCTGAACTACCGCTCCGCGTTGGGAAATCTATTGTAGGAGAACTTTCGGGTTTGCGCTAGTCCTTCCCACAAATTTTTTTTCGCGCCGCCGGTGGTGGGTGCTGAGGGTTTCGAACCCCCGACCCTCGCCTTGTAAGGGCGACGCTCTACCGCTGAGCTAAGCACCCGGGTGCCTATTCCCTACCTCGGCAGCAGGCTGATCAGTTTACAGCATCCTTCAGGGCCTTGCCAGCCTTGAAGGTCGGGTTCTTCGAGGCCTTGATCTTGATGGTCTCGCCGGTCTTCGGGTTGCGGCCGGTGCGGGCGGCGCGCTTGCGGACCTGGAAGGTGCCGAAGCCGACCAGGGTGACGGTGTCGCCCTTCTTCAGCGCCTTGGTGATGGTGTTGATCACGGCATCCACCGCGCGGGCGGCTTCGGCCTTGGTGACTTCGGCTTCGCCGGCCACGGCTTCGATCAGATCGGTTTTGTTCATTCTGCTGGCTCCCTGTGCGGCTGCGCCGCGGAGATGGATCCGGTCACGCATGCGTGGCGTGCCCGGTGTGAGTGGACCGCCGCCGCGGAACCAAAGCCGCTGGCGGGTGCGCCCGTTATACAGGGCCGCGCCCCCATGCCGCAAGCCGAAATGCAGCAATGGCGCGGGTTTCCGGCCCGCGCCATTGCATGCGTCGATCGGATGCCGGCCTCAGTGCGTGACGTCCGCCTGGTCCGGAAGCACCCGCTCCCGGCGGCTGCCGCCGCGGGCGCGGCCCGGCTTCGCCTTGCCGCCCTTGGGTGGCCCCAGCGGCCGCTCCAGGGCCAGGTCCAGCACCTGGTCGATCCAGCGCACCGGGACGATCTCCAGCCCCTGGGTGACGTTGGCCGGGATGTCGGCCAGGTCCTTGCGGTTCTCCTCCGGGATCAGCACCGTGCGCACGCCGCCGCGCAGCGCCGCCAGCAGCTTCTCCTTCAGGCCGCCGATGGCGGTGACCTTGCCACGCAGGGTGATCTCTCCGGTCATGGCCACGTCGGCGCGCACCGGCACCTTGGTCAGGGTGGACACCAGCGCGGTGACCATGGCGATGCCGGCGCTGGGACCGTCCTTGGGCGTGGCCCCGTCCGGCACGTGCAGGTGCACGTCGTGCTTCTGCAGGAAGTCGGCGTCGATGCCCAGCACCTCGGCGCGCGAGCGCACCACCGACAGCGCGGCCGAGGCCGATTCCTTCATCACGTTGCCCAGCTGGCCGGTGAGGATCAGCTGGCCCTTGCCCGGCACCAGGGTGGCCTCGATCTGCAGCAGGTCGCCGCCGACCTCGGTCCAGGCCAGGCCGGTGACCAGTCCGATCTCGTTCTGCTCCTCGGCGCGGCCGAAGTCGTAGCGGCGCACGCCCAGGTACTTGCCCAGGTTCTCCGAGGTGACCTGCACCAGCGCCTTCGGTGCCTTGCGCGCCTTGCGCGCGGCGGCCTTCCTCGCCGGCTGCGGTCCCTTGAGCGCGATCTCCTTGACCACCTTGCGGCAGATCTTGGCGATCTCGCGCTCGAGGTTGCGCACGCCGGACTCGCGCGTGTAGTAGCGCACGATGTCGCGGATGGCGTCCCCGTCGATGGCCAGCTCCTCGGGCTTGAGGCCGTTGGCCTTCAGCTGCTTGGGCACCAGGTAGCGCTGGGCGATGTTGAGCTTCTCGTCCTCGGTGTAGCCCGGGATGCGGATCACCTCCATGCGGTCCAGCAGCGGGCCGGGGATGTTCAGCGAGTTGGAGGTGGCCACGAACATCACCTCGGACAGGTCCAGGTCGACCTCCAGGTAATGGTCGTTGAAGCTGTGGTTCTGCTCCGGGTCCAGCACCTCCAGCAGTGCCGAGGACGGGTCGCCGCGGAAGTCCATGGACATCTTGTCGATCTCGTCCAGGACGAACAGCGGGTTCTTTGTGCCGGCCTTGTTGAGGTTCTGCACGATGCGGCCCGGCATGGAGCCGACGTAGGTGCGGCGGTGGCCGCGGATCTCGGCCTCGTCGCGCACGCCGCCCAGGCTCATGCGCACGAACTTGCGGTTGGTGGCCTTGGCGATGGACTGGCCCAGCGAGGTCTTGCCCACGCCCGGCGGGCCGACCAGGCACAGGATCGGACCCTTCATCTGCTTGACGCGCGACTGCACCGCCAGGTACTCGAGGATGCGCTCCTTGACCTCCTCCAGGCCGTAGTGGTCGGCGTCCAGCGTGGCCTGCGCGACCTTCAGGTCGCGGCGCACCTTGCTGCGCTTCTTCCACGGCACGCCCAGCAGCCAGTCGAGGTAGTTGCGCACCACCGCGGCCTCGGCCGACATCGGCGACATCTGCTTGAGCTTGTTCAGCTCGCTCTTGGCCTTGGCCTCCACGGCCTTGGGCATGCCGGCCTCGGCGATCTTGCGCGCCAGCTCCTCCATCTCGCCGGGCGAGTCGTCCAGGTCACCCAGCTCCTTCTGGATGGCCTTCATCTGCTCGTTGAGGTAGTACTCGCGCTGGCTGCGCTCCATCTGCGACTTGACCCGGCCGCGGATGCGCTTCTCCAGCTGCTGCACGTCGATCTCGCCCTCGACCAGGCCGATCAGCAGCTCCAGGCGGTCGGCGATGTCGGCCGTCTCCAGCAGGCGCTGCTTGTCCGCCAGGCGCACGCCGATGTGCGCGGCGATGGTGTCGGCCAGGCGGCCGGGCTCCTCGATGCCGGACAGGGTCTGCAGCAGCTCCGGCGGCAGCTTGCGGTTGCTCTTGACGTACTGTTCGAACAGGTTGACCAGGGTGCGGGTGATCGCCTCCAGCTCCCGCTCCTCGCGGTTGGTGGTGCTCTCGACCAGCTCGCCCACGCCGTGCAGGGCGCCGTCGCGCTCGGTGATGCGGCCGACCTTGACCCGGGCGGTGCCTTCGACCAGCACCTTGATGGTGCCGTCGGGCAGCTTCAGCAGCTGCAGGACCTGGGCCAGGGTGCCGACGCCGTGCAGGTCGGCGGCCTGCGGGTCGTCGATCTCGGCGGACTTCTGCGCGACCAGCAGGATCTGCTTGTCGGCCTCCATCGCCTGCTCGAGGGCGCGCATGGACTTGTCCCGCCCGACGAACAGCGGGATGACCATGTGCGGGAACACCACCACGTCCCGCAGCGGCAGGACGGGCAGCTCGAAGGCGTCGGAACGGGTACGGGACATGCAGGCTCCGTTGGGGGAAACGGTTGGCGGCGCGGCCGCCTCCACCCCGTTATGGGGCCTGGCCGCGCGCGATGCAAGCACGGCGCGTTTTCCCTGCCGGATCAGGCAGTTGCGCCGGCGGACCGGTCCGCCCGGGAACCCCGGGCGGGGGCGGATACGGACGCGCCGCCCGGAGGGCGGCGCGCGGGGTCAGTCGGCCGAAGCCACCTTGGTGGACGGCGGCGGCGTCTGGTAGATCAGGTACGGCTCGGTCTTGTGCTCGATGACCGACTCGTCCACCACCACCTTGCTGACGTTCTCCATGGACGGCAGCTCGTACATGGTGTCCAGCAGCACCGACTCGACGATGGTGCGCAGGCCGCGGGCGCCGGTCTTGCGCTTGAGCGCCTTGCGCGCGATCGCGGTCAGGGCGTCGGGGCGGAACTCCAGCTCCACGCCCTCCATCTCGAACAGCTTCTTGAACTGCTTGGTGATGGCGTTCTTCGGCTCGGTCAGGATCTTGACCAGGGCCTCCTCGTCCAGCTCCTCCAGGGTCGCCACCACCGGCAGGCGGCCGACGAACTCCGGGATCAGGCCGAACTTGATCAGGTCCTCGGGCTCGACCTCGGCCAGCAGCTTGCCGGTGTCGGCCTTGCGCGTGCTGCTCTTGACCTTGGCCCCGAAGCCGATGCCGCCGGCCTCGGTGGTGCGCTGCTGGATGATCTTCTCCAGGCCGGCGAAGGCGCCGCCGCAGATGAACAGGATGTTGCGGGTGTCCACCTGCAGGAACTCCTGCTGCGGGTGCTTGCGCCCGCCCTGCGGCGGGACGCTGGCCACCGTGCCCTCGATCAGCTTCAGCAGGGCCTGCTGCACGCCCTCGCCCGAGACGTCGCGGGTGATGGACGGGTTCTCGCTCTTGCGCGAGATCTTGTCGATCTCGTCGATGTAGACGATGCCCTGCTGCGCCTTCTCGACGTCGTAGTCGCACTTCTGCAGCAGCTTCTGGATGATGTTCTCCACGTCCTCGCCCACGTAACCGGCCTCGGTCAGCGTGGTGGCGTCGGCGATGGTGAACGGCACGTTGAGCAGGCGCGCCAGGGTCTCGGCCAGCAGGGTCTTGCCCGAGCCGGTCGGGCCGATCAGCAGGATGTTCGACTTGGCCAGTTCGACGTCGTCGCTCTTCTGCCGGCTCTCGATGCGCTTGTAGTGGTTGTACACGGCCACCGCCAGCGTCTTCTTGGCGCGCTGCTGGCCGATCACGTACTGGTCGAGGACCTCGAGGATCTCGCGCGGCTTCGGCAGCGAGCTGCGCGCCGACTGCGCCTTCTCCTCCAGCTCCTCGCGGATGATGTCGTTGCAGAGCTCGACGCATTCATCGCAGATGAACACGCTCGGGCCGGCGATCAGCTTGCGCACCTCGTGCTGGCTCTTTCCGCAGAAGGAGCAGTAGAGGATCTTGTTGTCGCCGGAACGGCCTTGCCGGTCTTCGCTCATGCTTCGTTTTTCCAGTGTCGCAGCCCGCCGCGGGGGCGGGTCGGTCCGAGAATAGCACAGGGCCACGGGCGCGCCAGCGGCGCGCCGGGCCTTGCATGAATGGGGTCAGGGCCGCCCCGGGACAACCCCGGCCCGGCCGGTGGGACCTCAGCCGGCCTGGATGGAGTCCTCGGGACGGCGTTCGAGCACCTCGTCCACCAGGCCGTAGGCCTTGGCCTCGGCGGCGCTCTTGAAGTTGTCGCGCTCGGTGTCGCGGGCGATGGTCTCGATGGTCTGGCCGGTGTGGTGGGCCAGGATCTCGTTCAGCCGCGAGCGCATGCTCAGGATCTCGCGGGCATGGATCTCGATGTCGGTGGCCTGGCCCTGGAACCCGCCCAGCGGCTGGTGGATCATCACCCGCGAGTTGGGCAGGGCGTAGCGCTTGCCCTTGGCGCCGGCGGCCAGCAGCACGGCGCCCATCGAGGCCGCCTGGCCGACGCAGATGGTGCTCACGTCCGGCTTGATGTACTGCATGGTGTCGTAGATGGCCATGCCCGCGGTCACCAGGCCGCCCGGCGAGTTGATGTACAGGCTGATGTCCTTGTCGGGGTTCTCGGCCTCGAGGAACAGCATCTGGGCGATGATCACGTTGGCCACGTGGTCCTCGACCGGGCCCACCAGGAAGATCACCCGCTCCTTCAGCAGGCGCGAGTAGATGTCGTAGGCGCGCTCGCCGCGGGCGGTCTGCTCGACCACCATCGGGACCAGGTTGAGGGCTTTGGTTTCGAGGCTCATGTTCGGCTCCGGTTGGTCAAGCGGTTGCGGTATGGAACGAGGATACGGCAGGCCCGGCGGCGGCGGGCCGGCGCCGGCGGAGGGGCCTCCGCCGGCCCGGGGCGCCGCGGGCCCGCGCCCGCGCCGCCTCAGCCCCGGATCGCCTCCTGGAAGGTCAGCTTCTGCTCGGTGTGCTGGGCGCGCTCGGCGATCCAGTCGATCACCTGCTCCTCCATCACCCGGGCCTGCAGACCCGACATCAACTGGGGATCGTTCCGGTACATCTCAATGACCTGCTCCGGCTCCTCGTAGGTCGAGGCGATCAGGCGCAGGGTTTCGTTCACGCGCTTGGGATCCAGGCGCAGCTCGTACTGGCGGGCCACCTCGCCGACCAGCAGGCCGGCCAGGACGCGCTTGCGCGCCGGCTCGACGAACTGCTGGTGGGCGTCGGCCGGCACCTGGCCCGGGTCGCGGCCCATGCGGCGGACCTGCTCCAGCTGCTGGGCCAGCATGGCGCGGGCCTCGTTCTCGACCAGGCGCGGCGGCAGCTCGACGTGGGCGTAGGCGGCGGTCAGGGCCTCGCCGACCTCGCGGCGCAGGCGGGCCATCAGGGCGCCCTTCAGCTCGCGCTCCAGGTTGGTGCGGATGTCCTGGCGGAACTGTTCCATCTTGCCGCTCTTGACGCCGAAGCTCTTGATGAACGCGGCATCCACCTCCGGCAGCACCGGCTCGGAGACCTGGTCCAGGGTCACGTGCACCTGGGCGGTCTTGCCGGCCAGCTCGGCCTGGCGCCAGTTCTCCGGGAAGGCCACCTCGACGGTGTGCTCCTTGCCCGGCTCCAGGCCGACCAGGGCCGACTCCAGCGCCGGCAGCAGCTGGCCCGAGCCGATGATGGTGCCGAACCGCTCGCTGCCCTCGGCCGGCTGGCGGAAGTCGCCCAGCCCGGTCCACAGGCTGCCGGTGACCAGGTCGCCGGTGGCGGCCGCGCGCTCGACCTTGTTCCAGGTGCGGCGCTGCAGGCGCAGGTTCTCGATCATCTGGTCGATGTCCGCGTCGGTGACCTCGGCGGTGTGGCGGGTCACCTGCAGCTTGGACACGTCGATCTGGCCGAAGTCCGGCACCACCTCGAAGGTGGCCACGAAGTCCAGCTCGCCCTCGCCGGCGCGGTCGATGCGCGGGGTGCCGGCCACGCGCAGGTCGTGCTCGCGGATGGCGGCGTCGAAGGTCTGGCGCACCAGGGCGCCGAGCACCTCGGCCCGGACCTGCTCGCCAAAGCGCTGCTCGATCACCTTGGCCGGCACCTTGCCCGGGCGGAAGCCCTTGATCCGGGCGGTGCGCGCGATCTCGCGCAGGCGGCCGGCCACGCCGGTCTCCAGCTGCTCCGCCGGCAGGCTGAAGTTCATGCGGCGTTCGAGGTTGCCGGTGGATTCGACAGAGACTTGCATGTTGGTCTGACTCCTGCCGCCGTGACCTTCGTACGGCGGAAATCTCGGGGGTGGACGGAAGGCGCCGGAATCCCCCCGGCGCCTGCGGAAAACGCGCTAGTTTCGCCTATCGGCGGGCGTGGCGCCAGAGTCCCGCGCCGCTCCCATTGACAGGGCCGCACCGCATTCACGACAATAGCCGGCCTTCGGGGCGCCCTCGGGCTCCCGGAAGCCGGGCTCGGCGAGCCGAAGGCCGGACCCGTACCCAGCACGCCGGGGTATAGCGCAGCCTGGTAGCGCGCCTGCTTTGGGAGCAGGATGTCGGGGGTTCGAATCCCTCTACCCCGACCATCCCGTCCAGGGGGAGGCCGATGCGACACCGAGTTGTGCGCCCGTAGCTCAACCGGATAGAGCACCGGCCTTCTAAGCCGGCGGTTGCAGGTTCGAGTCCTGCCGGGCGCGCCAGCATGGGCGCCGGCGGAAGTTCAAAACATGGTGGCTGTAGCTCAGTTGGTTAGAGTGCTGGATTGTGATTCCAGTGGTCGTGGGTTCGAATCCCATCAGCCACCCCATCCCCGAGCGGTTCCGCGTCGCGAGGGGGCTTGCCAGGACGGCAGAAACTGCTAGGATATGCGACTCAGTTCGGGCCGTTAGCTCAGTTGGTAGAGCAGCTGACTCTTAATCAGTAGGTCCAAGGTTCGAATCCTTGACGGCCCACCACCGAACATCGAATCAGCCCCGCCGGCGCGGGGCTTTTTCGTATCCGCGCATCGCCGCCCGCGTGCGGTTTAGAATGCGCCGGCACGCGAAAGTGGCGGAACTGGTAGACGCACTGGATTTAGGTTCCAGCGGGTAGCCCCCGTGCGGGTTCGAGTCCCGCCTTTCGCACCATCCCGGCCGGCGCCCCGCGGGCGCCCCCTTGATCGGCCCCGGGCATTCCCCCACTTCTTCCCCACCGGACGCCATGTATGCTTCCGGCGGCACTCCAACCACTTCACGGAGCGACACGATGATCCGCAGCGGCAACCCGGCCCTGAAGGAATCCACCTTCCTCGACCTCGGCAGCGGCACCGTCGTCTCGCGCGACGCCGGCGCGATGACCCTCAACGGCACGGTCAACAAGACCGGCCTGCTCCTCCTGCTGGCGGTGCTGACCGGCGCCTACGCTTGGTCGCAGATGCAGATCACCGAGACCGGCGTGACCGGCACCGGCTACGTCTGGGGCGGCGCCATCGCCGGCTTCGTCCTGGCCCTGGTGACCATCTTCAAGAAGGAATGGTCGCCGGTGACCGCACCGCTGTACGCGCTGGCCGAGGGCCTGTTCCTGGGCGGCGTCTCCTCGCTGTTCGAGGCGCGCTTCCCCGGCATCGTCATGCAGGCGGTGCTGCTGACCTTCGGCACCCTGTTCGCGCTGCTGATGGCCTACCGCAGCGGCCTGGTCCGCGCCACCGAGAACTTCAAGCTCGGCGTGGTGGCCGCCACCGGCGGCATCGCCCTGGTGTACCTGGCCACCATCGTGCTGGGGTTCTTCGGCATCGGCATCCCGTACATCCACGAATCGGGCCTGGTCGGCATCGGCTTCAGCCTGTTCGTGGTGGTGGTCGCGGCCCTGAACCTGGTGCTGGACTTCGACTTCATCGAGACCGGCGTCGAGCAGGGTGCACCGAAGTACATGGAGTGGTACGGCGCCTTCGGCCTGATGGTCACCCTAGTGTGGCTGTACGTGGAGTTCCTGCGCCTGCTGGCCAAGCTGCAGTCGCGCGACTGAGCCACGGCCGCCACCGCCGGCGGCAGACGCGGAGCGGGCGCCCCGGGGCGCCCGTTTCGCGTTTCAGGCCCGTGCGCCCTGCCCGGCCGGCGCGTCCCGGCCGCGCCGCCGGTCCGGCCACAGCATGAAGCCCACCGCCACCAGCGCCAGCAGCCAGCAGTAGTGCACGCGCCCGGCCAGGGCCAGCGGCGAGACCGAGGCCAGCGAGGCGGCCAGCAGGATCTGCGCGCCGTACGGCAGCACGCCCTGGGCCACGCAGGCGAACACGTCCAGCACGCTGGCCGCGCGCCGCGGGCTGATGCCGTGGCGCCCGGCGATGTCACGGGCCAGCTCGCCGCTGACCAGGATGGCCACGGTGTTGTTGGCGGTCAGCGCGTCGGCGCCGGCCGACAGCGCGGCGATGCTGAACTCCCCGGCGCGGCGCCCGGTATGGCCGCCGGCGAAGCGGGCGATGGCCCCGGCCAGCCACTCCAGCCCGCCGCCGGCGCGGATCAGCGCGGCCAGCCCGCCGACCAGGACCGACAGCAGCACGATCTCGACCATGCCCTCGAAGCCGGTCCAGACGTCGCCGGCGAAGCGGGCCGGTCCGTAGCCCTCGCCCAGCAGCACCCCGGCCAGGCCGGCGGCGACCAGGCCGATGCCCAGCACCAGCACCACGTCCAGCCCGAGCAGGGCCAGCGCCAGCACCAGCAGATACGGCAGCGCCAGCCATGGCGATACCGCCGCCGGCGCGGCCACCGGCGCCGGGTCGCCCAGCACCGCCAGCAGCGCCGCGGTGGCCAGCGCCGCCGGCAGCGCGATGCGGAGGTTCTCGCGGAACTTGTCGCGCATCTGCGCGCCCTGGCTGCGGGTGGCGGCGATGGTGGTGTCGGAGATGATGGACAGGTTGTCGCCGAACATCGCCCCGCCGACCACCGCGCCGGTGACCAGCACCCGGTCCAGCCCGGCGGCATCGGCCACGCCCAGGGCGATGGGCGCCACCGCCGCCACCGTGCCCATCGAGGTGCCGATGGACAGGGACACGAACGCGGCGGCCAGGAACAGGCCCGGCAGCAGCAGCGCCGGCGGCAGCATGCCCAGGCCCAGCGCCACCACCGCGTCCACCGCGCCGATCGCCCTGGACACGGCGGCGAAGCCGCCGGCCAGCAGGAAGACCAGGCACATCAGCATGACGTTGGCATCGCCCATGCCGGACAGCAGCACCGGCTGGGCCTGCAGGCCGCGGCGGCGGACCAGCCACAGGCCCAGCGCCAGCGCCGGCAGGATCGCCACCGGGGCGCGCAGCTGGTAGAAGCCCAGGGCCCTGCCCTGGGCGGTGAAGTACAGCCCGGCGCCGAAGAACAGGGCCAGGAACAACAGCAGGGGCGTCAGCGCCAGCGCGCTGGGACGGGGTTTCATGCGGGAGAAGGACGCGGGGGGAACGGACCGCACATCCTAAGGCCCGCGACCGCCTCCCCGGGAAGGCCCGTAATGGAAAACGGGACGCTCGCGCGTCCCGTTCCCCGTCAGCCCCGGGCCGGATCGGCTCACACGCGGCTGGCGATGGCCCTGGCGAAGCCCATCGTGGTGCCGGTCCCGCCCAGGTCCGGGGTCAGGCTGTCCCTGGCCTCCAGCGTGGCGATGATGGCCTTGCGCAGGCGCTCGGCGTTCTGCGGCTGGCCGATGTGGTCCAGCATCTGGGCCGCACCCAGCAGCAGCGCGCACGGGTTGGCGATGCCCTTGCCGGCGATGTCCGGGGCCGAGCCGTGCACGGCCTCGAAGATGGCCGCGTCCTTGCCGATGTTGGCGCCCGGGGCCAGGCCCAGGCCGCCCACCAGGCCGGCGCACAGGTCGGAGATGATGTCGCCGAACAGGTTGGTGGTGACGATGATGTCGAACTGCTCCGGACGCATCACCAGCTGCATGCAGGTGTTGTCCACGATCATCTCGTTGAACTCGATCTCCGGGTACTGCGTGGCCACCTCGCGCGCCACCTTCAGGAACAGGCCCGAGGTGGTCTTGAGGATGTTGGCCTTGTGCACCGCGGTGACCTTCTTGCGCCCGGTGGCGCGGGCCAGGTCGAAGGCGTAGCGGACGATGCGCTCGGAGCCCTTGCGGGTGATCTTCTGGGTCAGGGTGGCGACCTCGCCGTCCTCGGAGATGGCCTGGCCCTCGCCGATGTAGGCACCCTCGGTGTTCTCGCGCACGGTGATCAGGTCCACGCCCGAGGGGAAGCGCGACCGGGTGTTCGGGAACGACTTGGCCGGACGCACGTTGGCGTACAGGTCGAAGTGGCGGCGCAGGGCCACGTTGATCGAGCTGAAGCCTTCGCCGACCGGGGTGGTCAACGGGCTCTTCAGGGCCACGCCATTGCGCCTGATCGAGTCGAGCGTGGCCTGCGGCAGCAGCTCACCGTGCTTCTCCAGGGCGACCAGGCCGGCATCGGCCTCCTCGTAGGACAGGCCGGCGCCGAGCGCCTCGAGCACGTGCAGCGTGGCATCCATGATCTCCGGGCCGATGCCGTCGCCGCGGATGACCGTGATCTTCTTGGTCATGGGTTGGGGTTCCTTGCAGGCAGGCACACGCCCGGGACCGGGCGTGGCGGATGGGATGGGAAGGGGGTAAACAGTTGGCCGTGAAATTATGCCCGATCGCCGGCCCGGACCCCACCTCGACCTTGGGAGGGGCCGGCCGGCGCGGCCTCAACCGTGCTCGTGCGGGGCGGCCCCGGGGGCTTCCTCCCCGGCCTCCAGCTGGTCCAGGAAGTCCACCGCCCGGCGCAGGTGCGGGATGACGATGGAGCCGCCCACCACCAGGCCGACCGAGAAGGCCTCGAAGAACTCCTCGCGGCTGACCCCGGCCTGGCGGCACTGGGCCACGTGGTAGCTGATGCAGTCGTCGCAGCGCAGGACCAGCGAGGCCACCAGGCCCAGCAGCTCCTTGGTCTTCACGTCCAGGGCGCCGGGCTGGTAGGTCTGGGTGTCCAGGGCGAAGAAGCGGCGCACCACCTGGTTCGGCTCGGCCAGGATGCGTTCGTTCATGCGCTGGCGGAACTCGGTGAAGGCGCGTACGCGGTCCCCGCCGCCGGCGCCGCTCATGCCGAGGCCTCCGGCGCCTGGCCGTCCAGCAGCGGCAGCAGCTTGCCGGCCCGGTGCAGGGCCATCATGTCGTCGTAGCCGCCGACGTGGACGTCGCCGACGAAGATCTGCGGCACGCTGGTGCGGCGCGCCAGCGCCACCATGCGCTCGCGCTCGGCCGGATCCAGGTCCACCCGGATCTCGGTCCAGGTGCGGCCCTGGTTCTTGAGGAAGTTCTTGGCCGCCACGCAATAGGGGCAGACGGCGGTGGAGTAGATGCGGATCTCGGGCTGTGCGTTGGCCACCGGAAACTCCATGGCTGCGTTGTTGTCAGACCGGATATGGTATCGGCCGGGCCGTTTACAGGCCCGGAACGCTGTGGATTAACCACCGATTCACCCGCCCCCGGCCCCGGCCGGGGCATGCTGCGATCGGATCGAACCGGAGTCCGCCTTGCGCACCCTGCTGCTGGCCGCCGCCGTCTCCCTGGGCCTTGCCGTCGCGACCGCGCCGGCGCAGGACCTGCGCCTGCCCGACATCGGCTCCTCCGCCGGCGAGCTGCTGACCCCGGCCCGCCAGGCCGAGTACGGCGCGATGATGCTGCGCGAGCTGCGCAACTACGGCTACACCCTGGAGGACCCGCTGCTGGACGACTGGCTGCAGTCGCTGGGCAACCGCCTGGGCGCCAACAGCGACCGGCCGGAACAGCCGTTCACCCTGTTCATGCTCAAGGACCGGCAGATCAACGCCTTCGCCACCCTGGGCGGCTACATCGGCATGAACGCCGGCCTGGTGCTCACCGCCGAGCGCGAGGACGAGGTGGCCGCGGTGCTCTCCCACGAGATCGCCCACGTCACCCAGCAGCACGTGCTGCGCGCGGTGGAACGGGCCCAGCGCGACCAGGTGCCGATCCTGCTGGGCATGCTGGCGGCGATCGTCGCCGCCCAGGCCGCCGGCGGCAATTCCACCGGCGACGCCACCCAGGCGGCGATCGTCAGCGCCATGGGCCTGATGCAGCAGACCCAGATCAACTACACCCGCTCCAACGAGGCCGAGGCCGACCGCATCGGCATCCGCACCCTGGCCCGCACCGGCTACGACGTGGACGCCATGGCCGGGTTCTTCGAGCGGATGTCGCTGGCCATGCGCGGCAACCAGGGCGGCTACAGCGTGCCGGAGTACCTGCGCACCCACCCGATGACCCTGACCCGCATCAGCGAGGCCAAGGAGCGCGCCGAGCAGCTGCGCCGCACGGGCGTGGCGCCGACCCGGGCCACCACCACGGTGACCACCGAGGACGGGCGCCGGGTGGAACGGGTGGAGCCGGTGCCGCCGGTGCAGGCCCCGCCGCCGCCGGGCAACGGCAACCCGTTGCTGCCCTCGCAGCTGCGCATCGGCGGTCTGGACGAGGCGCTGGGCTACGGCGAGTCCGGCCAGTTCCGATGGGCACAGGAACGCCTGCGCGCCCTCAGCGCCAACACCACCGACGCGGCCATCCGCGAGTACGAGGCCCTGCGCCGGGCCCGCCCCGAAGGCCTGACCGACGCGCAGCGCTACGGCCTGGCCCTGGTGCGGATGGCGCGCGAGCCGCAGGCGGCGGTGGCCGAGCTGGAGGCGCTGCTGCGGCGCCACCCGGACCATGTCTGGATCACCCTGGCGCTGGCCGAGGCCGAGTCCCGCGCCGGCCGCCACGAGGACGCCAACCGCCGCTTCGAAGCGCTGCTGCAGCGCCTGCCCGGCAGCCGCCCGGTGGCCCTGACCTATGCCCGCGTCCTGGTCGAACAGGGCGGCACCGGGGCCGGGCGCCGCGCCCAGGCCGTGCTGCGCCCGCTGCTGGCCGGCGCCGCCGAGGACCCGGTGTTCCAGGAGACCTTCGCCCGCGCCTGCGAGCTGGCCGGCGACACCGTGCGCGCCGCCGAGGCCTGGGCCGAGGCCGCCTTCCTCAAGGGCCGCCCGGAGCAGGCCCTGATCCAGCTGGAGAACCTGAAGAAGCGTGGCGACCTGGACTACGTGACCCGCGCCCGGGTGGACGCGCGCATCGCCGCCATCACCCCGACCGTGCTGGAGCTGCGCCGCCAGGGCGTGTACGACCCGGACATCCGGCGCCGCTGAGCGGCCTGTCATACAACCGTCATGCGCCCGTAGTCCAATACCACCAACGCCACCGGCGGGGACCGCCCATGCAGAAGCAGATCCTCATCGTCGACGACGAACCCGCCATCCGCGACATGGTCGCCTTCGCCCTGCGCAAGGGCGACTTCGTCCCGGTCCTGGCCGGGGACGCCCGCCAGGCGCAGGAGGCCATCGCCGACCGGGTGCCGGACCTGATCCTGCTGGACTGGATGCTGCCGGGCACCAGCGGCCTGGAGCTGGCGCGGCGCTGGCGCCGCGACGGGCTCACCCGCGAGGTGCCGATCATCATGCTCACCGCCCGTGGCGAGGAGGACGACCGGGTCGGCGGCCTGGAGGCCGGAGTGGACGACTACGTGGTCAAGCCGTTCTCCGCGCGCGAGCTGCTGGCACGGATCCGCGCGGTGATGCGCCGCGCCTGCGAGGACGACATCGACGGCAGCGTGACGGTGGGCGTGCTGCGCATCGACGGTGCCGCGCACCGGCTCTATGCCGGCGACCGGACGGTGCCGATCGGCCCGACCGAGTACCGCCTGCTGCACTTCTTCATGACCCATCCGGACCGGGTCTACAGCCGCGCCCAGCTGCTGGACCATGTCTGGGGCGGCAACGTGTACGTGGAGGAACGCACCGTGGACGTGCACATCCGCCGCCTGCGCCGCACCCTGGAGCCTTACGGCGCCGACGCGATGGTGCAGACCGTGCGGGGTGCCGGCTATCGTTTCTCCGCCCTGGTCTGAGGCGGCCACCGCGGCAGGCATGCGTCCCCCCGTCCCACCGTCCCAAGGATCCCGCCACGCCCTGCCGCCGCCGTTGCGCCGCGCCCTGTGGCGCAGCCTGCGGGACGCGCTGCTGGTGCTGGCCGCGGCCGCGGCCGCCGGCCTGGTCGCCGGCCACCCCGGCGCGGCGCTGGCGGTCGCCGCCCTGGGCCTGCTGGGCTGGCACGGCTGGCGCCTGTACCGCCTGCTGCAGGGCCGCCGGCCGGCGGCGGCGGAGGCCCGCGGCATCTGGGACGCGCTGGAGCGCCTGCTGCACCGCCGCCAGGCACAGACCCGCGCGGCCCGCCGCCGCCTGCTGCAGCTGCTGCGCGCCTACCGTGCCGCCGCCGACGCCCTGCCCGACGCGGTGGTGGTGGTGGACCGCAACACCCAGCGCATCCGCTGGTTCAACCGCGCCGCCACCGGCCTGCTGGGCCTGGCGCCGCGCCGCGACCTGGGCGCGCCACTGGCCGCGCGCCTGCAGCCGCTGCCGATCGCGCATTGGCTGGCCGCCGGGCGCCGGGCCGAGCCGATCCTGGACGCGCCCTCGCCGGTGGACGGGCGGGTGCGCCTGCACCTGCGCCTGCTGCCCTACTCCGAGGACCTGTGGCTGCTGGTGGCGCGCGACGTCACCCAGCTGCTGCACCTGGAGCGGATGCGGCGCGACTTCGTGGCCAACGTCTCGCACGAGCTGCGCACGCCGCTGACCGTGGTCCACGGCTACCTGGACATGCTCGACCCGGAGGATCATCCGGAATGGGCGCCGGCGCTGGCGGAGATGCGCAGGCAGTCGCAGCGCATGGCCCGGCTGGTGGAGGGCCTGCTGACCCTGTCCCGCCTGGAATCGCGCGACAGCCTGCCCGAGGAGCCGGTGGAGATGGCACCGCTGCTGGCCTCGCTGGCGCGCGAGGCCGCGGCGCTGGGCCAGGGCCGCCACGCCGTCGAGGTGCGCGACGAGGCCGGCTGCGACCTGCTCGGCTCGCCGCAGGACCTGCACAGCGCCTTCTCCAACCTGGTCGCCAACGCGGTGCGCTACACCCCCGCCGGCGGCACGGTGCGGATCGTGTTCGCGCGCGAGGACGGCGGTGGCGCGGCCCTGTCGGTGGAGGACACCGGCCCGGGCATCCCGGCCGAGCACATCCCGCGCCTGACCGAGCGCTTCTACCGGGTCTCGGCCAGCCGCTCGCGCGAGAGCGGCGGCACCGGCCTGGGCCTGTCCATCGTCAAGCACGTACTGGGCCTGCACCAGGCACGGCTGTCCATCGACAGCCGGGTCGGCCACGGCAGCCGGTTCACCTGCCATTTCGGCCCGGAACGCGTGCGCATGAGGCATGATGGCCCGGTGGCCGCGCGGGCCGCGCCATGAGGCCGCGGCCGGCGCACCGACACCGGAGCCGGTCCTGCATGAACCACGACAGCCGCCTGCCCGATCCCCTGCACGCCGCGCACGCACCCGGCGCCGATCCACTGCGCGACCCCGCCCTGTACCTCAACCGCGAACTGTCGCAGCTGGACTTCAACTTCCGCGTGCTGGCCCAGGCGATGGACCCGCAGGTGCCGCTGCTGGAGCGGCTGCGCTTCCTTTGCATCTCCTGCACCAACCTCGACGAGTTCTTCGAGATCCGCGTGGCGACGGTGCGCCATTCGGCGCAGCTGGGCCTGACCGCCGCGCCGGACGGCATCGCCCCCGGGCGGCTGCTGGAGCTGATCCACGAGCGCTCGCGCGAGCTGGTGGATGCCCAGTACCGCTGCTGGAACGAGGTGCTGCGCCCGGCCCTGGCCGAGGCCGGCGTGCGCATCGTCAACCCGCGGCACTGGACCCCGCGCCAGCGGCGCTGGCTGCGCGCCTACTTCCGCACCAAGGTCATGCCGGTGCTCTCGCCGCTGGGCCTGGACCCGTCGCACCCGTTCCCGCGCATCCTCAACAAGTCGCTCAACGTGGTGGTGGTGCTGGAGGGCATCGACGCCTTCGGCCGGCCCGGCCACCTGGCCATCGTGCGCGCACCGCGCTCGCTCAGCCGCATCGTCGAGCTGCCGCCCCGCCTGCGCGGCAGGGACGAACGGGCCTTCGTGCTGCTGTCCTCGATGCTGTCCACCTTCGCCGGCGAGCTGTTCCCGGGCATGACGGTGCGCGGCGCCTACCAGTTCCGCGTCACCCGCAACTCCGAGCTGATGCTGGACGAGGACGAGGTGGAGAACCTGGCCTCGGCCCTGCGCAGCGAACTGCCCGGCCGCGGCTACCGCCCGGCGGTGCGCCTGGAGATCGCCCACGACTGCCCCCGGCCGATCGTGCGCACCCTGCTGCAGAACTTCGGCCTGGGCGAGAACGCGGTGTACTACATCGACGGCCCGGTCAACCTCAACCGGGTGATCCAGGTCTACGACCTGGTGCAGCGTCCGGAACTGAAGTACCCGCCCTTCGCCCCGCGCCAGCGCCTGGAGGACGAGGACGTGTTCGCCCGGGTGGCGCGCGGCGACGTGCTGCTGCACCACCCGTTCGACTCCTTCGCCGGGGTGCTGGAGCTGCTCAAGCAGGCCGCCAGCGACCCGGACGTGCTGGCGATCAAGCAGACCCTGTACCGCACCGGGCGCAACTCGGCCATCGTCGACGCGCTGGTGCAGGCCGCGCGCAACGGCAAGGACGTGACCGTGGTGGTGGAGCTGCGCGCGCGCTTCGACGAGGATGCCAACCTGGGCGTAGCCGACCGCCTGCAGGAGGCCGGCGTGCAGGTGGTCTATGGCGTGGTGGGCTACAAGACCCACGCCAAGATGCTGCTGATCGTGCGGCGCGAGGGCCGGCGCCTACGCCGCTACGTGCACCTGGGCACCGGCAACTACCACGGCGGCACCGCGCGCCAGTACACCGACCTGGGCCTGATCACCGCCAACCCGGAGATCGGCGAGGACGTGCACCAGCTGTTCCAGCAGCTGTCCGGGCTGGCGCCGCGCATCCGCCTGCAACGCCTGCTGCACTCGCCCTTCACCCTGCACAGCGGGATGCTGCAGCGGATCGAGCGCGAGGCACGCATCGCCGCCGCCGGCCGCCCGGGCCGGATCATCGCCAAGATGAACGCGCTCAACGAGCCGCAGGTGGTGCGCGCCCTGTACGCCGCCTCCCAGGCCGGGGTCCGGATCGACCTGATCGTGCGCGGCGCCTGCACCCTGCGCCCGGGCATCCCCGGCGTGTCGGAGAACATCCGGGTGCGCTCCATCGTCGGCCGCTTCCTCGAGCACAGCCGGGTGTACTGGTTCGGCAACGACGGCCGACCGGAACTGTTCTGCGCCAGCGCCGACTGGCTGGAGCGCAACCTGCTGCGGCGGGTGGAAATCTGCTTCCCGATCCTGGACCCGGAGCTGGCCGCGCGGGTGGAGCGCGAGGTGCTGCACAACTACCTGGCCGACAACATCAACGCCTGGGAGCTGGGCCCGGACGGCCGCTACCGCAAGTGCGAGCCGGCCCCCGGCCAGGCCCCGCACTCGGCGCAGCAGGCCCTGCTGGACGAGCTCTAGCGGACCGGCGCGGCAAGCCCCGCCCATCCGCTAAGATGCGCCATGCCCGAGCAGACCCGGAACCATACGCAACCCCAGGACGGCGACACGCTGGCCGCGATCGACCTGGGTTCCAACAGCTTCCACATGGTCCTGGCCCAGCGCACACTGGGCCAGCTGCGCGTGGTCGACCGCCTGCGCGAGACCGTGCGCCTGGCCGACGGCCTGGACGACAACGGCGGCCTGTCCGCCGAGGCGCAGCAGCGCGCGCTCGAATGCCTGGCCCGCTTCGGCCAGCGCCTGCGCGGCGTGCCGCGGCTGAGCGTGCGCGCCCTGGCCACCAACACCGTGCGCCAGCTGCGCGATCCGCGCGCTTTCCTCGGCCCGGCCGAGGCGGCCCTGGGCCATCCCATCGAGGTGGTGTCCGGCCGCGAGGAGGCGCGCCTGATCTACCTGGGCGTGGCTCACGCGCAGCCGCCCAAGCCCGGCCACCTGCGGCTGGTGATCGACATCGGCGGCGGCTCGACCGAGTTCATCATCGGCCGCGGCTTCGAGCCGATCGAGCGCGAGAGCGTGCAGGCCGGCTGCATCGCCAGCACCCGCCGCTTCTTCCCCGGCGGCAAGCTGTCGAAGAAGAAATGGCAGGCAGCGCTGACCGAGATCACCGCCGAGCTGCAGCACTTCGCCGGCCGCTACCGCGCCCTGGGCTGGCAGGAGGCGCTGGGCTCCTCCGGCACGCACAAGTCCATCGGCGAGATCTGCGCGGCGATGAAGCTGACCAAGGGCGCGATCACCGCCGAGGCGCTGCCCAGGGTGCGCGAGGCGCTGCTGCGCGCCGGCCGCATCGACGACATCGAACTGCCCGGCCTGTCGGCCGAGCGCCGCCCGATCATCGCCGGCGGCATCCTGGTCCTGGAGGCGGCCTTCCAGGCCCTGGGCCTGGAGAAGCTGCTGGTGAGCAAGGCCGCCATGCGCGAGGGCATCCTCTACGACATGCTCGGCCGCGGCGGCGCGGACGACCCGCGCGACGCCTCGGTGCAGGCGTTGATGGCCCGCTACGGCATCGACAAGCACCAGGCCGCGCGGGTGGAGGCCACCGCCGCGCGCATGTTCGCCCAGGTGGCGCAGGCCTGGCATCTGGACGACGACGACGCGCGCATGCTCGGCTGGGCGGCGCGGCTGCACGAGCTGGGCCTGGCCATCGCCCACAGCGGCTACCACACCCACGGCGCCTACGTGCTGGAGCACTCCGACATCGCCGGCTTCTCGCGCCAGGAGCAGCAGGTGCTGGCGGCGCTGGTGCGCACCCACCGCCGCCGCGTGCCCAGGCGCGCCTTCGACGCCCTGCCCGACCGTCTGCTGCTGCCGACCCGGCGCAAGGCCGCGCTGCTGCGCCTGGCGGTGCTGCTGCACCGCTCCCACGACGACGATCCGATCCCGACCCTGGCCCTGGAGGCCGAGGACGACCGGCTGCGGCTCCGGCTCAACCGGGAATGGCTGCGCTCGCGGCCGCTGCTGCGCGCGGACCTGCTCGGCGAGCCGGAGGACATGGCCGGCCTGGGCATCCGCTTCGACCCGGGCCTGGACTGCTGAGCGCCGCCCCCACGGCGGCACCCCGGCTCAGCCCAGCAGGTGCTCCAGCACCGCCATGCGCACCGCCACGCCGTTGGCGACCTGGCGCAGCACCCACGACTGCGGGCCGTCGGCCACCTCGTCGGTCATCTCCACGCCACGGTTGATCGGGCCGGGGTGCAGCACCGCCGCGTCCGGCGCGGCGCGGCGCAGGCGCTGCGCGGTCAGGCCGTAGCGGGCGTGGTAGGCCTCCAGCGAGGGCACCAGCCCCTCCTCCATGCGCTCGCGCTGCAGGCGCAGCATCATCACCGCGTCCACGCCCTCCAGCATCGCGTCCAGGTCGTGGCCGACGATGCAGCCGGCGGTGACCTCGTCCCCCGGCAGCAGCTCGGCCGGACCGCACACGCGGATCTCGCCCGCGCCCAGGGTGCGCAGGGCGTGCAGGTCCGAGCGTGCCACGCGCGAGTGCTTCACGTCGCCGACGATCAGCACCTTCAGCTTCGAGAAGTCCGCGCCCTTGGCCTGGCGCAGGGTCAGCATGTCCAGCAGGCCCTGGGTGGGATGGGCGTTGCGGCCGTCGCCGGCGTTGACCAGCGCGGTGCCCTCGCCCGCCTCGGCGGCCAGCGCCGCCACCGCCCCGTCGTCCGGGTGGCGCACGATGAAGCCGCGCACGCCCATCGCCTCCAGGTTCTTGAGGGTGTCGCGCGCGGTCTCGCCCTTGCGGGTGGAGGAGGTGGAGGCGTCGAAGTTGAGCACGTCCGCGCCCAGACGCATGGCCGCCAGCTGGAACGAGCTGCGGGTCCGGGTGGACGGCTCGAAGAACAGGGTGCACACCGCGGTGCCGGCCAGCACCTCGCGGCGGCTCACCCGCCCGACCGCGGCGTCGCGGATCTGGCCGGCGCGGTCGAGCAGGTGCAGCAGCGTCTGGCGCGGCACGCCTTCCAGGGTCAGCAGGTGGCGCAGGCGGCCATCGGGATGGAACTGGGCGGTCTGGGCGGTGGTCATGGGCGTCGTGGCTTTCGTGCGGGGTGGCGCGTGGCTCGGATGGAAGGGAAACGGGGGGCGTTCACGCCGGAGTGGCGTCCTCCGGCGCTTCCAGCCAGCGCTCGATGATCAACGCCGCGGCGACCGCGTCCAGCACCTCGGCATCGCGGCGGCGGCGGCTGCCGGCGGCGCGCTCGCGGGCGAAGCGCTGCGCGGCCTCGATCGAGCTGGCGCGCTCGTCCACCATCACCACCGGCAGCCCGTAGCGGGCGCGCAGCTCGCGGGCGAAGGCGCGTGCGCGGCGGCGGATCGGCTGGTCGCCGCCGTCCAGGGTCATCGGGTCACCCACCACCAGGCCGCGCGGGCGCCACTCGGCGTGCAGGCGGTCGATCGCCTGCCAGTCCGGGCCCCCTGCGTGCACGTCCACCATCGCCACCGCGCGCGCGCCGCCCAGGGCGCTGCCCACGGCCACGCCGATGCGGCGGGTGCCGACGTCGAAGCCCAGCACGATGGCATCGGGCGGAGGATGGGAGGCGGGCGCGGCCGGCTCAGACATGGCCGCTGTAGTCGGTCATCCGGAACAGGTCCACGCCGATGCGCCCGGCCGCGGCCTGCCAGCGGCGCTCCAGCGGCAGGTCGAACAGCAGCTCGGCGTCGGCCGGCACGGTCAGCCAGGTGTTCTCGCCCAGCTCGGCCTCCAGTTGGCCCTCTCCCCACCCGGCGCAGCCCAGCGCCACCAGCGCGTGCGCCGGCCCCTCGCCGGCGGCCATGGCCTCGAGGATGTCGCGCGAGGTGGTCAGGCACAGGTCCTGGTTGACCTGCAGGCTGGAATCCCAGCGCGGGGCGCCGTCGTGGATCACGAAGCCGCGCTCGCGGTGCACCGGCCCGCCGTTGAGCACGGCCTGCGCGCACAGCGCCGGATCGGCGCCCTCGATGCCCATCTGCGCCAGCACCTGGCCCAGGGTGTACTCGGAGGCGCGGTTGACCACCACGCCCATGGCGCCGCCCTCGTCGTGCTGGCAGACCAGGGCCACGGTCCGGGCGAAGCTCGGATCGGCCAGCGCCGGCAGCGCGATCAGGAGCTGGCCGGCCAGGGTGTCGGGGCTGGAAGACATGCGGGCATTCTAGCCTCGCGGCGGCGCCTGCGGCTTCACCGCGCCGGCGCCCGGCGCACTGGCGGGCCTCAGACGCCCATGTAGCGGTTGGGCCGGTGGTTGAACATCAGCACCAGGCTCAGCACCACCGCGCCGGCGGCCGAGTACAGGACCTTGTCCGGACTGAGCACCAGGAAAGCCACGGCCATCAGCACCGCATCGAAGGCCAGCTGCACCTTGCCGGCGCTCCAGCCGCGCTCGCGCTGCAGGTACACGGCCAGGATGCCCAGGCCGCCGAGGCTGGCGCGGTGGCGGATGAAGAACAGGATGCCCAGGCCGCACAGTGCGCCGCCCACCAGCGCCGAGAACAGCGTGTCCACCCGCGCGTAGTCCAGCCAGCGCGGCAGCAGGTCGGTGGCCAGGCCGACCGCGCCCACCGCCACGAAGGTCTTGAGGGTGAACTCCCAGCCCATGCGCCGCACCGCGATCCAGTAGAACGGCAGGTTGGACAGCACGAACACCAGGCCGAAGTTCCAGCCGAAGGCGTAGTGCAGCAGCAGGGACAGGCCGGCCATGCCGCCGATCATCACTCCGCCCTCGGCGAACAGGGACATGCCCAGGGCCGCGACCAGGGTCGCCAGGACCATGCCCTGCACGTCCTCGGCCACGGTGTGGTGGAAGGTGCGGTCGTCGGCCGGGGTGCCGGCCGAGTCCGGCGGCGGGGTCAACGGACCGGCGGTGACGACGGTGCCGTCCCCGGGCAGGGGATCCTGCCCGGGCCGGAGGTCCGGTTCGGTGAAGCTCATGGGGGGAGCAGGCGGAACGCGTGGGGGCGCGTATTAGACACCAGCCCCCGCCCGCCGTGCATCCGGGAACACCCGGCCGCGCGCGGCGCGGCCCTCAGCGGGTCTCGGCGATCTCCACGCCGTCCAGGCCCTGGGCCAGGGTGCGGGCATCGCCACCCTGGGACAGCTTGATGCGCAGGCGCACCTCGTTCTGCGAGTCGGCGTAGCGCAGCGCGTCCTCGTAGGAGATCTCGCCGGCCTGGTACAGCTCGAACAGGCTCTGGTCGAAGGTCTTCATGCCCAGGTTGGTCGACTCCTTCATGACCTCCTTGAGCTTGTGGATCTCGCCGTCGCGGATGTAGTCCTGCACCAGCGGCGTGCCCAGCAGGATCTCCAGGGCCACGCGCCGGCCCTTGCCGTCCGGGGTCGGCACCAGCTGCTGGGCCACGATCGCCTTCAGGTTCAGCGACAGGTCCATCAGCAGCTGCTGGCGGCGGTCCTCCGGGAAGAAGTTGATGATGCGGTCCAGCGCCTGGTTGGCGTTGTTGGCGTGCAGGGTGCACAGCACCAGGTGGCCGGTCTCGGCGAAGGCGATCGCGTGGTCCATGCCCTCGCGGGTGCGCACCTCGCCGATCATGATCACGTCCGGGGCCTGGCGCAGGGTGTTCTTCAGCGCCGCCTCCCAGCTCTCGGTGTCGATGCCGACCTCGCGCTGGGTGATGATGCAGCCCTCGTGCTTGTGCACGAACTCGATCGGGTCCTCGATGGTGATGATGTGGCCGGTCGAGTTCTGGTTGCGGTAGCCGATCATCGCCGCCAGCGAGGTCGACTTGCCGGTGCCGGTGGCGCCGACGAAGATGATGATGCCGCGCTTGGTCATCGCCAGCGTCTTGATGATCGGCGGCAGGTTCAGCTCCTCGATCGTCGGGATCCGGGTCTCGATCCGGCGCAGGACCATGCCGACCTGGTTGCGCTGGTAGAAGGCCGACACGCGGAAGCGGCCCACGCCCGCCACGCCGATGGCGAAGTTGCACTCGTGGGTCTTCTCGAACTCCTCGCGCTGGGCCGGCGTCATCACGTTGAGCACCAGATCCCGGCTCTGCTGCGGCGTCAGCGGCGTCTGCGTGATCGGCGTGATCTTGCCGTGGACCTTCATCGCCGGGGGCATGCCCGCGGTGATGAACAGGTCCGACGCCTTCTGGTGCGCCATCAGCTTGAGGAAGGAGGTGAAGTCGATGGTGCTCATTGGAGGCTCCCTGGCCTTGGCCGGCCGTTATCCGGCCGTTATCCGGCCATCATTCGAACAGCCGCTTGTCCTTGGCGTACTCCCTGGCCTGCTGGCGGGTCACCAGGCCACGCTTGACCAGGTCCTGCAGGTGCTGGTCGAGGGTCATCATGCCGTACTGCTGGCCGGTCTGGATGGCCGAGTACATCTGCGCGACCTTGTCCTCGCGGATCAGGTTGCGGATGGCCGGGGTGCCGACCATGATCTCCCAGGCCGCGGTGCGGCCGCCGCCGACCTTCTTCAGCAGCGCCTGCGAGATCACCGCACGCAGCGATTCGGACAGCATCGAGCGCACCATCGGCTTCTCGCCGGCGGGGAACACGTCGATGATGCGGTCGATGGTCTTGGCCGCCGAGCTGGTGTGCAGGGTGCCGAACACCAAGTGGCCGGTCTCCGCGGCGGTCAGCGCCAGGCGGATGGTCTCCAGGTCGCGCATTTCGCCGACCAGGATGTAGTCCGGGTCCTCGCGCAGCGCCGAGCGCAGCGCCTCGTTGAAGCCGTGCGTGTCGCGGTGCACCTCGCGCTGGTTGATCAGGCACTTCTGCGAGGTGTGGACGAACTCGATCGGGTCCTCGACGGTGAGGATGTGCCCGTACTCGTTCTTGTTGATGTGGTCGATCATCGCCGCCAGCGTGGTCGACTTGCCCGAGCCGGTCGGGCCGGTGACCAGGATCAGGCCCTGCGGCTGCTGGATCAGCTCGCGGAAGATCGGCGGGCAGCCGAGGTCCTCCAGGGTCAGGACCTCGGAGGGAATGGTGCGGAACACCGCCGCCGCGCCGCGGTTCTGGTTGAACGCGTTGACACGGAAGCGGGCCAGCGACGGGATCTCGAAGGAGAAGTCGACCTCGAGGAACTCCTCGTAGTCGCGGCGCTGCTTGTCCGACATGATGTCGTACACCAGCGCATGCACCTGCTTGTGGTCCAGTGCCGGGATGTTGATCCGGCGGACGTCGCCGTCCACGCGGATCATGGGGGGGAGGCCTGCCGACAGGTGCAGGTCCGAAGCCTTGTTCTTGACCGAGAAGGCCAGCAGTTCGGCGATGTCCATCTGGTGATTTCCCCTGAGTGCCCGGCGGAGCAGGCTGGTACGGATATGGCCCCTGGCGGCAGTATAGCGCCCCGGACGCCACCGCCAATCCTGCCCGATCCGACCGCCGTGACCACCCCCACCGCCCCTGCCGAACGCCTGCACCAGGTCCTGGAACGCATCCGCGCGGCCGCCGCCGCGGCCGGCCGCGAGCCGCCGGCGCTGCTGGCCGTGTCCAAGATGCAGCCCGCCGAGGCGGTGGCCGCCCTGGCCGCGGCCGGCCAGGCCGCCTTCGGCGAGAACTATGTGCAGGAGGGCATGGCCAAGCGCGCCGCGCTGGAGGCCACCCTGCCCGGCCTGGAATGGCACCTGGTCGGCCACCTGCAGTCCAACAAGGCCGCCCAGGCGGCGCGCACCTTCGACTGGGTGCACAGCGTGGACCGCCCCTCCGTCGTCACCGCCCTGGCCAGACACCGCGACCCGGCACGCCCGCTCAACGTGCTGCTGCAGGTCAACGTGGAGCACGAGGCCGGCAAGTCCGGCTGCGCGCCGGAGGCGGTGGAGGCCCTGGCCGCGCAGGTGGCCGCCGAGCCGGCGCTGGTGCTGCGCGGGTTGATGTCCATCCCGGTGCCGCACCCGGACCCGGAGCAGCGGCGCCCGGCCTTCCGCCGGATGAAGGCGCTGTTCGACGGGCTGGCCGCGCGCTACCGGACCGTGGACACCCTGTCCATGGGCATGAGCGACGATTTCCCCGTGGCCATCGCCGAGGGCGCCACCCTGGTGCGCATCGGCACCGCACTGTTCGGCCCGCGCCCGCCGCGCCAGTCCGGCTAGCCGTCCCGCAACCCGAGGAGCCGCGCATGTCCATCCCGCCGTCCAACCCGTCCCTTGGCCGCATCGCCTTCCTCGGCGGCGGCAACATGGCACGCAGCCTGATCGGTGGCCTGGCCGCCCGCGGCCTGGACATGTCCCGGGTGCAGGTGGCCGAACCGGTGGAGGCGCTGCGCCGGGCACTGGAGGCCGACTTCGGTGTGCGCACCTTCGCGCGCGCCGGGGACGCCGTGGCCGGCGCCGACCTGTGGCTGCTGGCGGTCAAGCCGCAGGTGATGCGGCAGCTGTGCGAGCCGCTGGCCGCGCAGGCCCAGGCGGCGCGGCCGCTGGTGGTGTCCATCGCCGCCGGCATCCCGGTGGCGCGGATCCAGCAGTGGCTGGGCGGCGGCCTGCCGGTGGTGCGCTGCATGCCCAACACCCCCGCCCTGCTCGGCGCCGGCGTGACCGGCCTGTACGCCGATCCGGCGGTGGACGCGGCCCAGCGCGCCCGCGCCCAGGCGCTGCTGGACGCGGCCGGGCACACCGTGTGGGTGGCCGAGGAGCGGCTGATGGACGCGGTCACCGCCGTCTCCGGCAGCGGCCCGGCCTACGTGTTCCTGCTGGCCGAGGCCATGCAGGCCGCGGCCGAGGCCGAGGGCCTGCCGGCGGAGGACGCGCGCACGCTGGTGGTGCAGACCCTGCTGGGCGCCGGCCGCATGCTGGCCGAGAGCGCCGAACCGGCGGCCGAGCTGCGCCGCCGGGTCACCTCCCCCGGGGGCACCACCCAGGCCGCGATCGAGACTTTCCAGCGCGGCGGCTTCCAGGAGCTGGTCGCCGCCGCCGTGCATGCCGCGCGGGTGCGCGGCGAGGAACTGGCCCGCGCATGAGCACGCCCGTCCGCCTGTCCGCCCTCCTCCTGCTGGCCGCCCTGGCCGGCTGCGGCGGCCCCGCCCCGCAGGCCGCGCAGTTCGTCCCGCCCGAGCCCGGCGTGGCCGAGCTTGAAGGCCCGCTGCTGGCCCGTTACACCCTGGTGCCCACCCTGGCCCTGGACGCGGCCATGGCCCGCCGCTACGGCATCGCCCGCGAGGAAGGCAGTGCCATGCTGCTGGTGGCCCTGCGCCGTCCCGGCCCCGACGGCGAGGAGGCGGCCGAGGGCCAGGTCCAGGCCCGGGTGCGCGACCTGTCCGGGCGGGTACAGGAGGTGGCCCTGCGCCGGATCGACAGCGACGGCTATCACGACCACGTGGGCGTGGTGGCCGTCGCCCCGCGCGACGAGCTGCGGGTCGAGGTCCAGGTCCAGGCGGACGGCCGCCGCCAGCGGTTCGGATTCCAGCGCCGCTTCTGAGTGGCGTTGCTCCGCCGGGCGGATGCCGTTATGGTCCCGGGCGGGAGCAGTGCCGCCTCGCGCGGCGCCAGAGGGAACGCGCGGCCGGCGGCCGCGCCGGCGGCGATGGGGAGCGCCCGCCTGCCTTGAGGGAAGGCGCCTCCATGCCATTGGTCAGTCTTCAACCGGGCCCGCAACGGCCCGCGGAGGTGTCTGCACGATGAGCAAAGCCACGATCGCAACCTTCCTTCTGGCCCTGTTGCCGCTGGCCGCGTCCGCGCAACAGGCCTGTCCGCAGCTGCCGCCGGATTCGGGGCTGCAGTGGGACGTCCAGCCCGGCAACGGCTTCCGCGTCTGCCGCGCGGTCGATCCCGAGGGCCGCCAAGTCTTCGGCGTGATGCTGACCAGCAAGCCGACGCTCAACCCGCGGCGCCGCAACCGCGAGGAGGAGGCGGTGATCGCCGGCCGCGAGGTGCACTGGTACCGGCCCGAGGTGGCCACGGCCGCCGGCGGCGAGCGGCGCGTCACCGTGGTCGAGCTGGACGACGACTACTACGCCCAGATCTGGATCGACGCCCCGGACCGGCTGCAGTTGCGCCAGGCCATGAACGTGGCCGAGCACCTGGCCTTCCGCTGACGGGCACCGGCGGTGCGGCCGACGCACGGGCGCCGGCCGCACCGATCCTTCAGAAGCGGCCTTCCTGGTAGTCCACGAAGGCCTGCATCAGCTCCTGCCGGGTGTTCATCACGAACGGACCGTAGCGGGCCACCGGCTCGCGCAGCGGCCGCCCGCCGACCAGGATCAGGCGCGCGGGGCCGTCGCCGGCGTGCAGGCGCAGGCGCGGGCCGCCGCCCAGTACGCCCATCTCGTGCGCCTCCAGCACGCGGGCGTCGGCACCCTCGCCCACCGTGGCCGCACCCTCGTAGACGTAGGCGAAGGCGTTGTGGCCCTCCGGCAGCGCGTGCTCCCACGCGGCGCCGGGCGCCAGCGCCACGTCCAGGTACAGCGGCTCGGTGGCCGGCTGGCGGATCGGCCCGGCGGTATCGCCGACCCGGCCGGCGATCACCTTCACCTCCACGCCCGGCGCCGGGCGCAGCTGCGGGATCCGGTCCGGGGCGAATTCCTGGTAGCGCGGCGCGGTCATCTTGTCCTTCGCCGGCAGGTTCACCCACAGCTGGAAGCCGCGCATGCGCCCGGACTCCTGCTCGGGCATCTCCGAGTGCACCAGGCCGCGCCCGGCGGTCATCCATTGCACGCTGCCGGGGGTGAGCAGGCCCTCGTGGCCGTGGTTGTCACGGTGGCGCATGCGGCCGTCGAGCATGTAGGTGACGGTCTCGAAGCCACGGTGCGGATGGTCCGGGAAGCCGGCGATGTAGTCCTCCGGCCGGTCGGTGCCGAACTCGTCCAGCAGCAGGAACGGATCCAGGTCCGGCAGCTCGGGGCCGCCGATGACGCGGGTCAGGCGCACGCCGGCACCGTCGGAGGTGGCGTGGCCGCGCACCTTGCGCACGACACGGGCGGGACTGCGGGGATCGATGGCGCTCATGGGAACCTCGGAATCGGCGTGTGCGGCCAGCATGGGGGCGCGGACGGCCGGATGTAAGCGCCCGCGGCCGCCCGGACCGTTGCACACACGGAACGATTCGCCGAAGCCGCCACCAAACCAGGCCGTGACTGGAACGGAGCTAGTCGTTCTCCTGCATCGCCATCTGCATGTCGCGGCGGCGGCGCTTGTCGTCGCGGTACATCAGCCACCAGCCGACCACCGCGGCCAGCGACACGGCCATGATCAGCAGCGTGGCCAGGGCGTTGATCTTGGGGCTGATGCCCAGGCGCACCGAGGAGAACACCTTGATCGGCAGGGTCGTGGACTCCGGGCCGGCGACGAAGCTGGCGATGACCACGTCGTCCAGCGACAGGGTGAAGGCCAGCAGCCAGCCGGACACCAGCGCCGGGGCGATGATCGGCAGGGTGATCAGGAAGAACACCTTCAGCCGGTTGGCGCCCAGATCCATGGCCGCCTCCTCCAGCGACTTGTCCAGTTCCTGCAGGCGCGAGGACACCACCACGGTCACGAAGGACACGGTCAGGGTCACGTGCGCGATCCAGATGGCGACCATGCCCTTGGACGGGATGCCGAACATGGCGCCCACCGACACCAGCATCAGCAGGATGGACAGACCGATGATCACCTCCGGCATCACCAGCGGCGCGGTGATCAGCGCGCCGAACAGGGTCTTGCCGGGGAAGCGCCGGAAGCGGGTCATCACCATCGCGCCCAGGGTGCCGATCACGGTGGCCGCGGTGGCGGTCCAGAAGGCGATGCGCAGGCTCACCCAGGCCGCGTCCAGCATCTGCCGGTCGCGCATCAGCTCCCCGTACCACTTCACCGAGAAGCCCGCCCAGACCGTGGCCAGGCGCGAGGAATTGAACGAGTAGACCACCAGCAGAACGATGGGCAGGTACAGGAAGGCGAAGCCCGCCACCAGCACCGCCCAGCGCAGCAGGCGCATGCCCGGCCCGTCGTTCATGTCAGCCGGCCCTCCAGTTCCTTCTGCTGGTAGCGGTTGAAGACGAGGATCGGCACCAGCAGCAGTAGCAGCATCACGATGGCCACCGCCGAGGCGGCCGGCCAGTCGCGGTTGTTGAAGAACTCGCCCCACAGCACCCGGCCTATCATCAGCGTGTCCGGGCCGCCCAGCATCTCCGGGATCACGAACTCGCCCACCGCCGGGATCATCACCAGCATGCAGCCGGCGATGATGCCCGAGCGCGACAGCGGCAGGGTGATGCGCAGGAACGCCTGCCAGGGCCGCGCGCCCAGGTCGTAGGCCGCCTCCAGCAGGCGGTGGTCGAGCTTGGCCAGGTTGGCGTACAGCGGCAGCACCATGAATGGCAGGTAGCAGTAGACGATACCGATGTAGGCCGCCAGCGGGGTGTAGAGGATGCGCAGCGGCGCATCGATCACGCCCAGCCACATCAGGAAGCGGTTGAGCAGGCCGTTGGTGTCGAGGATGCCGATCCAGGCGTACACGCGGATCAGGAACGAGGTCCACGACGGCAGCACCACCGCCATCAGGGCGATGTTGCGCGCCGAGGGCGACATCCGCGCGATGAAATATGCCATCGGGTAGCCGATCAGCAGGCACAGCACCGTCGACACCGCGGCGATGCGGATCGAGCTGAGGTACGCCAGGCCGTACTGCGCGTCGCTGAACAGGGCCGTGTAGTTGCCCAGGTTCAGGCGCAGGTGCAGCGCGTTGTCGACGTACTCCAGGATCGGGGTGTACGGCGGCATGGCGATGGCCAGGTGCGAGAAGGAGATCTTCAGCACGATCAGGAACGGGATCGCGAAGAAGAGCACCAGCCACAGGAACGGGACCGCGATCACCAGCCAGCGGCCCGAGGGCAGCCACCTTTTCCAGGCTCCGGGCTTCATGAGGTCAGCACCACGCCGTCGTTGTCGCGCCACCACAGCCAGACCTCGTCGCCCCAGGTCAGGGCCTCGCTGGCCCAGCGCTGCTGGTTGGTGAAGTTGGCCATCAGCTTGAAGCCGCTGGGCAGGCGCACGTGGTAGACCGAGTGGCTGCCGAAGTAGGCGATGTCCTCGATCACGCCACGGGCCTTGTTGTACGGCTGCTCCGGCTCGGCCTTGCCGATGCCCAGCTTCTCCGGGCGCAGGGCGAAGGACACCTCCTGGCCGGTGAAGCCGGTGATGCCATGGCCGACGTAGATCGGCGCCTCGAAGGCCCCGGTGCGCAGGGTCACGTAGTCCGGCTCGTCCTCGTCGATCACCGCGTCGATCAGGTTGACCGAGCCGATGAACTCGGCGGCGAAGCGGTTGGCCGGCTGCTCGTAGATCTCGTCGGGCTTGCCGACCTGCTGGATCCAGCCCTGGTCCATCAGCGCGATGCGGGTGGCCATGGTCATGGCCTCCTCCTGGTCGTGGGTGACCATCACGCAGGTCACCCCGGAGGACTCGATGATGTTGACCAGCTCCAGCTGCATGCGCGAGCGCAGCTTCTTGTCCAGCGCGCCCATCGGCTCGTCCAGCAGCAGCAGCTTGGGGCCCTTGGCCAGCGAGCGTGCCAGGGCCACGCGCTGCTGCTGGCCGCCGGAGAGCTGGTGCGGCTTGCGCTTGGCCAGCTTGCCCAGCTGCACCAGCTCCAGCATCTCCCCCACCCGCTTGCGGATGGCGTCCCTGGACAGCCCGTCCTGCTTCAGCCCGAAGGCGATGTTCTGCTCCACGGTCATGTGCGGGAACAGGGCGTAGGACTGGAACATCATGTTGATCGGCCGCTCGTAGGGCGGCAGGTCGTTCATCAGTTCCCCGTCCAGGATGATCCGGCCCCTGGTGGGCCGCTCGAACCCGGCCAGGCAGCGCAGCAGGGTGGACTTGCCGCTGCCGGAGCCGCCCAGCAGGGCGAAGATCTCGCCCTTGCGGATGTCCAGGGTGACGTCGTCCACGGCCACGAAGCCGTCGAACTCCTTGCGCAGGCCCTCGATGCGCAGGTAGCGGTCGTTGCCGTCTCCGGCCGGTGGGGGATTCGCGCGCTCGTTGCTCGCCGCCATGGGTTCTCCGCAGTGAAAACGGCCGGACCGCCCCGCGGTCCGGCCCGCATCCTCCCTAGTGCCCGGTCTTCAGCTCGGTCCAGAGCCGGGTGTACTGCCGGTCCACCTCCGGAGGGACGATCGCCAGGGTGAACAGCTTGGCAGCCACCTCCGGGGGCGGGTAGATCGTCGGATCGTTGCGGATGGCCTCGTCCACCAGCGGCAGCGCGGACGCCACCGGGTTGGGAAAGCTCACATGGTTGGTGTTGGCCGCCGCCACGTCCGGACGCAACAGGTAGTCGATGAAGGCGTAGGCATTGTCGACGTTCCGGGCGTCCTTGGGAATGGCCAGCATGTCCACGAACAGCGGGGCGCCCTCCCGCGGGATCGAGTAGGCCACGTCGACCCCGTTGCCGGCCTCTCGGGCCCGGTCGCGGGCCTGCAGCACGTCGCCGGACCAGCCCAGGGCCAGGCAGACGCTGCCGTTGGCCAGGGCGTCGATGTACTGGGAGGAGTGGAAGGTGCGCACGTAGGGGCGGATGGCCTTGAGCACCTCGCCGGCCTTGCGGATCACCGCCGGGTCCTGGCTGTTGGGGTCCTCGCCCAGGTAGTTGAGGACGATCGGCACCACCTCGGAGGGGGTGTCCAGCATCATCACCCCGCAGTCCTTCAGCCGGCTGACGTTCTCCGGCTTGAACAGCAGGTCCCAGGTGCCGGTGATGGCGGTGTCGCCGAAGGCCTCGGCCACCTTGTCCACGTTGTAGCCCAGGCCGGTGGTGCCCCACAGGTAGGGGACGCCGTAGCGGTTGTCGGGGTCCTGGACGGCGATGCGCCGCATCAGCTCCGGGTCCAGGTTGGCGTAGTTCTCCAGCCGGGCCCTGTCCAGCGGCTGGAACACGCCGGCCTGGATCTGCCGGCCGAGGAACTGCAGGGAGGGCACCACCACGTCGAAGCCGGTGGAGCCGGCCAGCAGCTTGGCCTCCAGCACCTCGTTGCTGTCGAACACCGCGTAGTTGACCCGGATCCCGGTCTGGCGCTCGAACCCCGGGACGATGTCCTCGGCGATGTAGTCGGACCAGTTGTAGACGTGGAGCTCCCCTGCTCCGCCGTCCTGGCCGCCCCCGCCTTCCTGCGCGTCCCTGCCACCGCACCCGCCCAGCGCCAGCACCGCCAGCGCCAGCCCCCACAACCTCGGATTCCACGTCGCCATCGTACGCTTCCCCCTTCGTTCGCCCCGCGGGCTGTCAGGTTGTCATGGCCCCGCCTGCCGGCGGGCCCTGGTCGTGCCGCTTCCCTCCCCTGGTGCCGCGCTGCCGCCGTGCCGGCGGCATCCCTCTCCCCCTGGTGCGCGGCGCCGGCCGCGTGGCCGGCGCCACCGTGGCCGGCTCAGCGGCCGGTCTTGATCTCGGTCCAGAGCCGCGTGTAGAGCTTGTCGGTCTCCGGCGAGTTGACCGCGTAGGTGAACATCTTGGCCGCGACCTCCTCCGACGGGTAGATGGTCGGATCGTTGCGGATCTCCTCGTCCACCAGCGGGGTGGCCGCCTTCACCGGGTTGGCGTACTGGATGTAGTTGGTGTTGTTGGCCGCCACCTGCGGGTCGAGCAGGTAGTTGATGAAGGCGTGGGCGTTGTCCGGGTGCCTGGCATCGGCCGGGATGGCCAGCATGTCGAACCACTGCGGCGCGCCCTCCTTCGGGATGGAGTAGGCCACCTTGACGCCGTTGCCGGCCTCCTCGGCGCGGTCGCGGGCCTGGATGATGTCGCCCGACCAGCCCACCGCCAGGCAGGTGCTGCCGTTGGCCAGCGAGGTCACGTACTGGCTGGAGTGGAAGTTCTGCACGTACGGACGGATGGTCTTGAGCAGGTCGGCGGCCTTCTGCAGGGTGGCCGGGTCGCTGCTGTGCGGGTCCTCGCCCAGGTAGTGCAGCGCGATCGGGATCATGTCCGCCGGGGTGTCCAGCAGGGTCACGCCGCAATCCTTGAGCTTGCTGATGTTCTCGACCTTGAAGACGATATCCCAGCTGCTGGCGACCTCGGTGGAGCCGAAGATCTCGGTGATCCTGTCCACGTTGTAGCCGATGCCGGTGGTGCCCATCATGTACGGCACGCCGTACTTGTTGCCCGGGTCCTGGATGGCGATGCGCTCCATGATGGCCGGGTCCACGTTGGCCAGGTTCGGGATCTTGGACTTGTCCAGCGGCATGAACACGCCGGCCTGGATCTGCCGGCCGAAGAAGTTCAGGGTCGGCACCACCACGTCGTAGCCGCTGGAGCCGGCCAGCAGCTTGGTCTCCAGGATCTCGTCGCTGTCGTAGACGTCGTAGGTCACCCGGATCCCGGTCTGCTTCTCGAAGTTCGGGATGGTGTCCTCGGCGATGTAGTCCGAGTAGTTGTAGACGTTGAGCACCTTCTCCTCGCCGCCGGCGTCGGCGGAGGCCGCCTCCCGGTCGCCGCCGCAGGCGGCCAGCAGGGTTCCGGCGATGCACAGGGTCAACAGGCGCAGCTTCATGTCGGGTCCTCGGAGGGGGTGGATGGATGCGGCGCAGGGTACCGCCGCCGGGGTCATTTGCCCAGCTCGGCGGCGGTCTCGTTGAGCGTCTTCCAGGCCTTCTCGAACAGCTCGTCCACCTGCCCGGGGGTGATCACCAGCGGCGGGGACAGCAGCATGGTGTCCCAGGTGGCCCGCAGGATCAGGCCGTTGCGCAGGGCGATGTCCCGGCACAGGGCGCCGACCCGGCCACGGTCGGGGAAGAAGCTCCGGCGTGGCTTGTCCGGGACCAGCTCCAGGGCCCCCACCAGGCCGGCGATGCGGGCCTGGCCGACCAGGCGGTGCTCGCCCAGCTCGGCCCAGCGTCGGGCCAGGTACGGGGCGATCTCCTCGCGGGCGCGCTCGACGATGCGCTCCTCCTCCATGATCCGCAGGTTCTCCAGGGCCACCGCCGCGCACACCGGGTGGCCGGAATAGGTGGCCCCGTGGGCCAGCTCGCCGCCGGCCTCCCTGAGCACCCGCGCCACCCGGTCGCTGAACAGGGCCGCGCCCAGCGGGATGTAGCCGGAGGTGATGCCCTTGGCCACCGGCATCACGTCCGGCTGGAAGCCGAAGTACTGGCTGCCGAACCACTGCCCGGTGCGGCCGAAGCCGCAGATCACCTCGTCGGCCACCAGCAGCACGTCGTACTTGCGGCAGATCCGCTCCACCTCGGGCCAGTAGGTCCGCGGCGGGATGTACACGCCGATGGCCCCCATGATCGGCTCGCCGATGAAGGCCGCCACCCTGTCCGGCCCCAGTTCCAGGATCCTGTCCTCCAGCCGGCGCGCGGCCAGCAGGCCGTACTCGTCCTCGTCCATGTCGCCGCCGTCGCCGAACCAGTACGGCGGGTCGATGTGGTGGATGTCCGGGATCGGCAGCCCGCCCTGCCCGTGCATGGCCTTCATGCCGCCCAGGCTGGCGCCTGCCACGGTGGTGCCGTGGTAGCCGTTGTGGCGGGCGATGAAGGCCTTCTTCTCCGGCTTGCCCTGCACCGCCCAGAAGTGGCGGACCAGGCGGAAGATGGTGTCGTTGGCCTCCGAGCCGGAGTTGACGAAGAAGGCGTGGTTGATGTCCCCCGGCGCCAGCTCGGCCAGCTTGGCGGCCAGGCGGATGGTCGGCTCGGTGGTGCACTGGAAGAAGCTGTTGTAGTAGGCCAGCTGCTCCATCTGCCGGGCTGCCGCCTCGGCCAGCTCGCGGCGGCCGTAGCCGATGTTCACGCACCACAGGCCGGCGAAGGCGTCCAGCAGCCTGTTGCCCTCCGCGTCCCAGACGTAGCAGCCCTCGCCGCGGGTCAGGATGCGGGTGCCACGCCTGGCCAGGGCGGCGTTGTCGTTGAACGGATGCAGGTGGTGGGCGGCGTCGAGCCGCTGCAGTTCCCGGATGTCCATACCGCTCGTTGGCTCCCCCTCTGGCTCCGCGCCGGACCGCCGGCGCCCTCAGACGTTCAGCAGCAGGAACTCGCGCTCCCACGAACTGATCACACGGAAGAAGGTCTCGTATTCCTTGCGCTTGACCGAGACGTAGGCGCGCACGAAGCGCGGCCCCAGCAGCTCGTGCAGCGCGCGGCAGCCCTCCAGCTCGTCCAGCGCCTCGCCCAGCGAGCGCGGCAGGGCGAAGCCGGCCTCCTGGGCGCTGCGGGTCATCGGCGGGGTCGGCTGCAGTTTCTCGCGGATGCCCAGCAGGCCGCAGGCCAGGGTCGCGGCCATGGCCAGGTACGGGTTGGCGTCCGAGCCGGCGAAGCGGCTCTCCACCCGGGTGTTCTCCGGCGTGTCCATCGGCACGCGCAGGCCGCAGGTGCGGTTGTCGTAGCCCCAATGCACGTTGATCGGCGAGACCTCGCCGAACATCAGCCGGCGGTAGGAATTGACGTTGGGCGCGAAGAACGCCATCGCCATCGGCACGTACTTCTGCAGGCCGCCCAGGTAATGCATGAACACCTGGCTGTGCTCGGTCGAGGAGCGGCCGGAGAACACGTTGCGGCCCTTGCGGTCCACCAGGCTCTGGTGGATGTGCATGGCGCTGCCGGGTTCGTTCTCCATCGGCTTGGCCAGGAAGGTGGCGTACACGCCGTGGCGCAGGGCCGCCTCGCGCATGGTCCGCTTGAACAGGAACACGTGGTCGGCGCGCGACATCGCGTCGGCATGGACGAAGTTGACCTCCAGCTGCGCGGCGCCGGACTCGTGGATCAGGGTGTCCACGTCCAGCTCCATGGCCTCGCAGTAGTCGTACATCAGGTCCAGGATCGGGTCGAACTCGTTGACCGCGTCGATCGAGTACGACTGCCGCGCCGTTTCCGGGCGGCCGGAGCGTCCGGCCGGCGGCAGCAGCGGGAAGTCCGGGTCGGTGTTCTTCTGCACCAGGAAGAATTCCAGCTCCGGCGCCACCACCGGCTGCAGCCCCACCGCCTCGTATTCGGCCAGCACCCGGCGCAGCACGTTGCGCGGGGCCAGTTCGTGCGGCCGGCCGTCCTTGGTGTAGCAGTCGTGGATGATCTGCGCGGTCGGGTCGGTGGCCCAGGGCACCATGCGCACGGTGGCCGGGTCCGGGCGCAGCAGCATGTCCGAGTCCGAGGGCGAGATCAGCTCGTCGTAGTCGTCCGGGTAGTCGCCGGTGACGGTGGTGGCGAAGATGCCTTCCGGCAGGCGGGTGCCGTAGTCGTGGGAGAACTTGTCGGCGGGGATGATCTTGCCGCGCGCATTGCCGGTGATGTCCGGCACCAGGCACTCGACCTCGGTGATGCGCCGCTCCTTGAGCCAGCGCCGCAGCGAGCTTTCCGGCGGATCCACGCTGGCGGTCCGGCGTCTGCGCGTCGGTGTACTTCGACTCATGCGTGCCTCCTGCGTCATGCGGCCCGTCCCGGCAGCGCGCGCCCGGCGCGCCGCGCCGCGTACTGGCGGCAGGCTTCGCCGAAGGCACGGAAAATGCCCAGGTAGAACGGGTTCTCTGTCACCCGCCATTCGGGATGCCACTGCACCCCCAGCAGGAAGCCGGGGCCCTCGCCGGCGAAGGCCTCCACCAGCCCGTCCGGGGCGGTGGCCTCCACCTTCAGCCCGGCGCCCAGCCGGTCCACGCCCTGGCCGTGCACCGAATTGACCCGCACCCGGGTACCGCCGGCGATGCGCGCCAGCAGGCCGCCGGGCACCAGCTCCAGGTCGTGCGCCGGCCCGTACTGCACCTCCAGCGGATCGTCCGGATCCTCGCGGTGGTCGGCCAGGCCGGGCACCTCGTGCACCTTCTGGTGCAGGGTGCCGCCGAAGGCCACGTTGACCTCCTGGAAGCCGCGGCAGATGGCCAGCACCGGCAGGCCCATCGCCACCGCCCGCGGCACCAGGCCCAGGGTGGTCGCGTCGCGCGCCGGGTCGTGCGGGTTGCCCTCCCAGCTCTGCTGGCCGTAATGGTGCGGCTCGATGTTGCTGGTGGCCCCGGTCAGCACCAGCCCGTCCAGCCGCGCCAGCCAGTCCTCGGCCGGCAGTGGCGGCACCAGGGTGGGCAGCAGCACGGGCGTGGCCCCGGCGCCGTCCACCACGGCACGCACGTATTTCCCGCCGACGGCGAGGAAAGGGTGCTGGCCGAGCTGTTTGCAGTCGGTCGGCAGGCCGACGAGGGGCGGAAGGGCCATGCGTGGAACGTCCCGATGGCTTTCCGGCAACTTACTCCGGCCGTTTTATTTTTACAACACGAATACCCGCCCGATTCCCCACACCCGCACCATTCGGGCACCGGAAAACGGGGGCGTTGAGTATTCTTGACGGAAATGGGCTGTTAAGCTGCCCGGGACACCCTGCCGAGGCCCGCGATGAACCGCGTACCCGCCCCGTCCGCGCTGCCGCCCGAGGACCTGGAGACCCTGCGCGCCCTGCCCGGCCACGAGCAGGCCCACGTGGACCTGCTGCTGCCGGACACCAACGGCGTGCTGCGTGGCAAGCGGGTGGCGGCCCAGGCGCTGGAGAAGGTCTATGCCGGCGGAATTTGCCTGCCGATGTCGCTGGTGGCCGCCGACATCAACGGCAATACCGTGGAGGAAACCGGCCTGGGTTATGCCATCGGCGACGAGGACCGGATCTGCCGGCCCATCCCCGGCACCCTGCGCCCGGTGCCGTGGTCGCCGCGCCCGGCCCTGCAGCTGCTGCTGGCCATGGAGGACGGCGCCGGCGGCCTGTGGGCGGTGCATCCGCGCCAGGTGCTGGCCCGGGTGCTGGAGCGCTACCGCGCCCGCGGCCTGACCCCGGTGGTGGCGGTGGAGCTGGAGTTCTACCTGTTCGACCGCCTGCCCGGTCCCGACGGCCGCCCGCAGACCCTGCCCGATCCGGCCAGCGGCCAGCGCACCGCCAGCACGCAGGTCTATTCCATCGACGACCTGGACGCCAATGCCGCCTTCATCCAGGGCGTGGCCGGGGCCTGCCGTGCCCAGCGCATCCCCGCCGACACCGCGGTGGCCGAGTACGCGCCCGGCCAGTTCGAGATCAACCTGCACCACCGCGCCGACGCCATCGCCGCCTGCGACGACGCGGTGCTGCTCAAGCGCGTGGTCAAGGCCGTCGCCCGCCAGCAGGGCGCGCTGGCCAGCTTCATGGCCAAGCCGCTCACCGGCCAGGCCGGCAGCGGCCTGCACCTGCACGTGAGCCTGCTGGACGCGGACGGCCACAATGTGTTCGCCTGCACCCCGGAGCGGCCGGCCGACGCGCTGCGCCACGCCGTGGCCGGACTGCAGGCCAGCGCGCGCGACAACCTGCTGCTGTTCGCCCCGCACGCCAACAGCTACCGCCGCTTCGTGGCCAACGCCTTCGTCCCGCTCAACGACAGCTGGGGCTTCAACAACCGCACCGTGGCCATGCGCATCCCGCACAGCGACGCGGCCAACACCCGCATCGAGCACCGCATCGCCGGCGCCGACGCCAACCCCTACCTGGTCGCCGCGGCGGTGCTGGCCGGGATGCTGGACGGCATCGAGCGGCGCCTGGACCCGGGCCCGCCGGTGGCCGGCAACGCCTACGCGCAGTTCCCGGCGCAGCAGCCGTCCTGGCGCGGGGCGATCGAGGACTTCCTGGCCAGCGGCTTCGCCGCCGAGTGGTACGGCGAACAGTTCCGCCACGTCTACGGCCAGCAGAAGCGCCGCGAGATGCTCGACTTCCACGCCCAGGTCACCGACCTGGACTACGCCTGGTACCTGCGCACGGTATGAGCACCAGGACGCACCCGGCGGGCTGGTACGCCGCCAGCGCCGCGCCCCTGCCGGAACAGCCGGTGCTGGAGGGCCGGACCGAGGCCGACGTGTGCATCCTCGGCGCCGGCTACACCGGCCTGAGCGCCGCCCTGGAGCTGGCCGGGGCCGGCTACCGGGTGGTGGTGCTGGAGGCCGAGCGCGTGGGCTGGGGGGCCTCCGGCCGCAACGGCGGCCAGGCCATCGTCGGCTACGCCTGCGAGATGGACACGCTCGAGGGCCTGCTGGGCCCGGACCAGGCGCGGGTGCTGTTCGACCTCTCGCGCGAGGCCCTGGACCTGCTGCGCGCGCGCATCGCCCGCCACGCCATCGCCTGCGACTGGCAGGCCGGCCACGCCCACGTGCCGATCAGGCCGCGCCAGGAGCGCGCCCTGCGCGCCTACGTGGAGGAGATGGCCGGCCGCTACGGCTACCCGCTGGAATGGTGGGACCGCGCGCGCCTGCGCCAGGTGCTGGCCAGCGACCGCTACCTGGGCGCGGTGTACGACGCCAACAGCGGCCACCTGCACCCGCTGGAATACGCCTACGGACTGGCGCGCGCGGCGCTGGCCGCCGGCGTGCGCATCTACGAGGGTTCGCGGGTGACCGCGCTGGTGCACGGCCGCCGCCCGCGCCTGCGCACCGCCCGCGGCGAGGTGGAGGCCGATTTCGCCGTGCTGGCCGGCAACGCCTGGCTGCGCGGCATCGCCCCGGAACTGGAGTCGCGGGTGATGCCGGTGGGCACCTACATCGCCGCCACCGCGCCGCTGGGCGAGGCACGGGCCCGGGCGCTGATCGGCAACAACATGGCCGTGGCCGACGTGAACTGGGCGCTGGACTACTTCCGGCTGTCCCGCGACTACCGCCTGCTGTTCGGCGGCCGCGCCAGCTACTCCAGCCTGCCACCGCCCAACCTGCGCGGGGTGATGCGCCGGCGCATCCGCACCGTGTTCCCGCAGCTGGCCGACGTGCCGATCGAGTACCTGTGGGGCGGTTACGTGGACATCTCGCTCAACCGCGCCCCGCACTGGGGCCGGCTGGCGCCCAACGTGTACTTCGCCCAGGGCTTCTCCGGCCACGGCGTGGCCCTGACCGGCCTGGCCGGCCAGGTGATCGCCCAGGCCATCCGCGGCCAGGCCGAGCGCCTGGACCTGTTCGCCCGCATCCCGCACGCGCCCTTCCCCGGCGGCCGCCTGCTGCGCACGCCGCTGCTGGTGCTGGCCATGTCCTGGTACAAACTGCGCGACGCGCTGTGGTGACACTGTCCCCGGCGCAGGCCGGCCGCTAAAGTTCCCGGGCCGGCGGCCGTTACCGCCACGGAGCCTCACCTCCATGGCCATGTACGCTCCGCTGCCGCTGCCCCCGCCTTCCCCGCTGCCGCAGCGCGTCCTGCTGCTGGGGGACTCGCGCGCCTTCATGCAGGCCGTGGCCCAGGCCATCGAACAGAAGCTGTGCCTGCCGGTCACCCAGGCCGCCACCCTGGCCGAGGCCCGCGCCGCCCTGGAGCGCCACAACGACTGGTTCCTGGCCCTCACCGGCCTGGTGCTGGCCGACGGCGAGGGCGACAGGGTGGTGGACCTGTTCCTGCGCCGCGCCCTGCCCACCGTGGTGGTCAGCGGCGTCTACGACGAGGCCCTGCGCGAACGCCTGCTGGGCCGGCAGATCATCGACTTCGTGCTCAAGGACACGCCCGGCAGCCTGGACTACCTGGTCTGGCTGGTGCAGCGCCTGGAGCGCAACCGCCGCATCAGCGCGCTGGTGGTGGACGACTCTCCCACCGCGCGGGCGCAGGCCGGTGCGCTGCTGGAGATGTACGGCTACCGCGTGGTGACCGCACCGGACGGCGACCACGCCATGGCCGCGGTGGAATCCGACCCGACCATCCGCCTGGCCATCGTGGACCAGGAGATGCCCGGCATGCAGGGCATCGAGCTGACCCGGCGCCTGCGCGCGGTGCGCGCACGCGACCGCATGGCGGTGATCGGCGTGTCCGGGCGCGACGATCCGGCGCTGGTGGCCCGCTTCCTCAAGAACGGCGCCAACGACTTCCTGCGCAAGCCGTACTCGCGCGAGGAGTTCTTCTGCCGGGTGTCGCAGAACGTGGACCAGCTGGAGCTGATCGGCAGCCTGCAGGACCTGGCCACCCGCGACTACCTCACCGGCCTGCCCAACCGCCGCCACTTCCTCGACCAGGCCGAGCGCCAGCTGGCGCGCATGCGCGACCTGCGCCAGCCGCTGGCCATGGTCATGCTCGACCTGGACCACTTCAAGCGCATCAACGACACCTGGGGCCACGAGACCGGCGACCGCGCCCTGCGCGCGGTGGCCAACGCCCTGGCCGCGCACGCGCGGCCCCAGGACCTGGCCGCCCGCTTCGGCGGCGAGGAGTTCTGCCTGCTGGTGGCCGGCCTGGACGACGCCGCCCTGGGCAGCCACCTGGAGGCGCTGCGGCGGCGCGTGGAGGCGCTGCGCATCCCGGTGGAGGACGGCGACCTGCGGGTGACGGTCAGCATCGGCGCCTACCAGGCCGGCACGGACGACAGCCTGCACCGCCTGCTGGCCGAGGCCGACCGCCGTCTCTACCTGGCCAAGGCCGGCGGCCGCAACCGGGTGGTCGCCCAGGCCGGTCCCGCCGCCGCCCGCCAGGACGCCGGGGCCCTGGCCGTGCCCTGACTTGATCAGGATCAAAGCCGGCCCTCCAGCGCCTGCCTAGCCTCCGCCCATCCGCGCACCCAGGGGGGAGGAAGGCATGGCGCACACCATCGTCTGGCGGGACGAGCTCGACACCGGCATCGACGTCATCGACCAGCAGCACCGCCGCATCGTGGCGATGATCAACCGGCTCGCCGAGGGCACGCCCGAGCGGCTGGACGAGGTGTTCAGCGAACTGGTCGACTACACCCTCTCCCACTTCGCCTTCGAGGAGGAGCTGATGGCCGCGGCCGGCTATCCGCTCAGCGAGGCGCACAAGCGCGTGCACGAGATGTTCGCCCGCCGCGTGGCGCGCTACCAGGAACGCCACCGCGCCGGCGAGGACGTGATCGGCGAGCTGCGCGAGATGCTGGTGGTGTGGCTGTTCAACCACATCCGCAACGACGACAAGGCCTATGCGGAACTGGTGCGCCAGCACCTGGCACGGCTGACGCGCGAGCAGGAGGGCGGCAGCTGGATGAACCGCACGCTCAGGCGCCTGTTCGGCTGAGCCGTCCGGCGTTGTTGATCACGATCAAAGCACCGCCCGCGTCCCGGCCATACGCTGGGACCGGGTTCACAGGACAGGCTCGCACCATGGCCCTGCTGCTCTGGCAAGACGATCTCAACACCGGCATCGAGGTCATCGACGACCAGCACCGCCGGATCGTGCACATGATCAACCAGCTGCACCAGGCGCAGACCGGCTCTTCAGACCTGGTGGTGGGCGAGGTGCTCGACGAACTGGTCGACTACACCCTCTCCCACTTCGCCTTCGAGGAGGAGCTGATGGAGGAGGCCGGCTACCCGTTCAGCGCCGCGCACAGACGCGTGCACGAGGTGTTCACCAAGCGTGTGAACGAGTACCGCATGCGCTTCCAGGCGGGCGAGGACGTGGTGGACGAGCTCAAGGGCATGCTCTCGCGCTGGCTGTTCAACCACATCCGCAACGACGACAAGGCCTATTCCGAGCAGGTGCGCAGGCACCTTGACCAGTTCGCGCGCGTGCACCAGCAGGGCGGCTGGCTGGCGCGCACGCTCAAGCGGCTGTTCCGCTGAGGCCGGGCGCGGCGCGGCGCCAGTCGCCGCGCCCGGCCCTCAGTCCACCGGCTGGCGCGGCACCGCCAGCAGCGCCAGCAGGGTGAGCACCGCCATGCCGGCCAGGTACAGGCCCACCGCGCCGATGCCATGGCTGCCGGCCAGTCGGGTGGCGATGTACGGCGCCGGGGAGGCGCCCAGGATCCCGGCCAGGTTGAAGGCCAGCGAGGCACCGGTGTAGCGCACCGGCGTGGGGAACATCTCCGCCAGGATGGTGCCGCACGGTCCGTAGGTCAGGCCCATCAGGCCCAGCCCCAGGCACAGGAACAGCAGCACCTGCCAGGCGCTGCCGGCGGCGAACAGCGGCCGGAACAGCAGGCCGAACAGGATGATGCCCACGGTGGCCAGGATCATCGCCCGGCGCCGGCCGAAGCGGTCGGCGTACATCGCCGCCAGCGGGATGGTGGCGGCGAAGCACAGCACGCCCAGCATCTGCAGCAGCAGGAACTCCTGGCGGCCGTAGCCCAGGGCGCTGGTGCCCCAGCTCAGTGCGAACACCGTCATCAGGTAGAACAGGACGAAGGTGGCCATCAGCGCCAGGGTGCCGGCCACCAGCGTGCCCGGGTGCCGGCGTAGCACCGTGGCCATGGGCAGCCGCTCGCGCTCCTGCCGCTCTAGGGTGCGCCGGAAGGCCGGGGTCTCGGTGATGCGCAGGCGCACCCACAGCCCCAGCAGCACCAGCGCCGCGCTGGCCAGGAAGGGCACCCGCCAGCCCCAGCCCATGAACTGGCGCTCGTCCAGGAAGTGGGCCAGCGCCAGGAACACCGCGGTCGAGCACAGGAAGCCCAGCGGCGCGCCCAGCTGCGGGAACATGCCGTACCAGGCGCGCCGGCCCGGCGGGGCATTCTCGGTGGCCAGCAGCACCGCCCCGCCCCACTCCCCGCCCAGCCCCAGGCCCTGGCCGAAGCGGCACAGGGCCAGCAGCGCCGGCGCCAGCACCCCGACCTGGGCGTAGGTCGGCAGCAGGCCGATCACCACGGTGGAGATGCCCATGGTCAGCAGCGCCGCCACCAGGGTGGCCTTGCGCCCGACGCGGTCGCCGAAGTGGCCGAACACGGCCGAGCCCAGGGGGCGGGCGAAGAACGCCAGGGCGAAGGTGGCCAGCGACTGCAGGGTGGCCGCGGTCGGCTCCGAGGCCGGGAAGAACAGGGTCGGAAACACCAGCACCGCCGCGGTGGCGTAGATGTAGAAATCGAAGAACTCGATCGTCGTACCGATGAGGCTGGCGAACAGGATGCGGCGGGGCGAGGCGGGCTGGTTCATGCGTAGAACCCTGGCACGGCGGCAGGCCGGCCGATTCTTCCACATCCCGAACGGACGGCAACGGCCGGCACCGGATGCGCGCCGCGCCCGTTGCCCGCGTCCGGCCCCGCCGGCACGAATCCGGGCTCATGCGTCCTTCGCGGCGGCCCCGCCAGCCGCCATCGCACCGCGCAGTCCCGCGCCGCACCCGCACTTCCCGAACCGCGCACCATGCGCCCGCCGGCGCGTGCGCCCCGTCTTCCCCCAACGGAACCGTCACATGAGTGCCACCCGCCCGCCGCGCGCCAAGCGCCCGCCCTCCACCCGCCGCCGCATGGCCTGGATGCTGCTGGCCGCCATCGTCGTCTTCGGTGGCGTGTTCGCGGCCAAGGCCATCATGGCCGCGATGACCAACCAGTTCTTCGACAACATGCCGCAGCCGCCGGTGGAGGTCAGCACCTTCGAGGCCCGGCGCGAACGCTGGGCCGACATCGCCGAGGCGGTGGGCACGCTGGTGGCCGACAACGGCACCGACGTGACCACCGAGGCCGGCGGCGTGGTCCAGCGCATCGGGTTCGAATCCGGCCAGCGGGTGCGCAAGGGCCAGGTGCTGGTGCAGCTGAACACCGCCAACGAGCAGGCCCGGCTGGAGGCGCTGGAGGCGGCCGCGCGCCTGGCCGCGGTGCAGCGCGACCGCTGGCGCGAACTGGGCGAGCAGAAGCTGGTCTCGCGCGCCGAAGTGGACTAGCGGGTCAGCGACGCCGCCCAGACCCGCGCCCGGGCCGAGGCGCAGCGCGCCCTGATCGCGCAGAAGACCATCCGCGCGCCGTTCGACGGCGTGCTGGGCCTCCGCCGCATCAACCTGGGCCAGTACCTCAACCCGGGTGACCCGGTGGTCAGCCTGCAGGCCCTGGATCCGATCCACGTGGACTTCACCCTGCCCGAGCAGCGCATGGGCCAGGTGGCCATCGGCACCCGGGTCAGCCTGCGCGTGGACGCGCTTCCCGACCGCGGCTTCGAGGCCGAGGTGACGGCGATCGAACCGGCGGTGGACGCCAGCACCCGCAACTTCGCCGTGCGCGCCACCCTGGCCAACCCCGACGGCGCGTTGCGCCCTGGCACCCTCGCCCGGGTCAGCTTCCCGCTGGGCGAGCCCCGCGACGTGGTGGTGGTGCCGCAGACCGCGGTCAGCTTCAACCCGTACGGCAACTTGGTGTACGTGGTCGCCCGGGCCGAGGGCGCGGCGTCGCAGGGCGACGGGCAGGCCCCCGCAGCACGTGGTGCGGCAGCGCTTCGTCACCACCGGCCCGACCCGCGGCGACCTGGTCGGCGTGCTCGACGGCCTGGAGCCGGGCGAGACGGTGGTCAGCAGCGGCCTGCTGCGCCTGCGCAACGGCGCGCCGGTGGTGATCAACAACAAGGTCCAGCCGGCGGCCGACGAAGCCCCGCACCCGGAGAACCGCTGACCCGCGGGCGCCGCGCGCGCCCGCCCCCGCCGATCCCGGCCGTGCGCGGCCGCGGAGGACCCAATGAAATTCACCGACATCTTCATCCGCAAGCCGGTGCTGGCGACCGTCGTCAGCCTGTTCATCCTGGTGCTGGGCCTGCGCTCGTTCACCGAGCTCAACGTGCGCCAGTACCCGAAGCTGCAGAATGCGGCGGTCACCGTCAGCACCGCCTACTACGGCGCCGACGCCGACCTGATCCAGGGCTTCATCACCGCGCTGCTGGACCGCGAGGTGGCCAGCGCCGAGGGCATCGATTACCTGGTGTCCAGCAGCACGGCCGGCATGTCCACCATCCAGGCCTATATCCGCCTGGACTACGACGCCAACGAGGCGCTGACCCAGATCGCGGCCAAGGTCAACAAGCTGCGCAGCCAGCTGCCGGCCGAGTCCGAGGACCCGGTGATCGACCTGCAGCAGGGCCACCAGATCGCGGCCATGTACGTGTCCTTCTCCAGCGACCGGCTGGACAATAACCAGATCACCGACTATCTGATGCGCGCGGTGGAACCCCGCATCGCCACCATCCCCGGCGTCCAGCGCGCCGAGATCCTCGGTGCGGGCACCTTCGCCATGCGCGTGTGGCTCAAGCCCGACCGCATGACCGCCCTGCAGGTCACCGCCAGCGACATCCACGCCGCCCTGCAGGCCAACAACGTGCTGTCGGCCCTGGGCTCGACCAAGGGCCCGATGGTGGCCGTGGACCTGACCGCGTGATTCATTCCCGGGCATGAGCATCAACATCTACACCCAGGTGGGCCTGGTGACCCTGATCGGCGTGATCTCCAAGTACGGCATCCTGAGTTCGCCAACAAGCTGCAGGAGCAGGGCCTGTCCAAGCGCGAGGCCATCGAGCAGGCCGCCGGCATCCGCCTGCGCCCGGTGCTGATGACTACCGCCGCGCTGGTGTTCGCCATGATCCCCCTGCTGATCGCCAACGGCCCGGGCGCGGCCGCGCGCTTCTGCCTGGGCATGGTGATCGCCTCGGGCATGACCATCGGCACCGCGTTCACCCTGTTCGTGCTGCCGGCCATGTACCTGTACCTGGCCCGCGACCACGGCCGCGACCGCGCTCCGGCCGCCGCCGGGCCGGCGCCGCGGGGCGGCTCACCGCGGCTTGACCCCGGGGGCGCGAGGATGGCCTTCCGCCCCCGGAGAGCCGCACATGCCTCCCCATGCCCAGGCGCGGTCGCGCCATCGCAGGGATCCACGCGCATGAACCCGGACCTGGTCGGCTGGGCCGCCTCGGCCGTGCTGCTGGCCACCCTGGTCCGGCAGATCGCCAAGCAGGCGCATGACGGTGGCGCCGGCGTGTCCACCTGGCTGTTCATCGGCCAGGCTACCGCCTCGGCCCTGTTCGTCGCCTACTCGGTGCTGGTGGACAACACGGTGTTCATCGTCACCAATGCCTGCCTGCTGGCCACCGCGGTAGCCGGGCAGGTCGTGGCCAGGCGCGCACGCCGCCGCGGTGGCGGCCACACGCCCTCCGGAAGCACGCGCCGCCAAGCCTGAGCAGGCCGGCACCCGACCGGCCCGGCGCCTGCGGCCGCAATGCACGGCGGTGGCGAACCCGTGCGCGGTGTTGCGGGGGGCCACCCGGCGCGGCCCTGGCCGCGCGTGCCGGCCGCGGCGCCGCCCGCCAACGGCCGGCAAGCAT